>ERZ1026872.112-NODE-112-length-31299-cov-25.965305_pt1 | contig 31299 bp, 28 predicted proteins | sample MGYA00380166_ERZ1026872 | MGnify/ENA primary metagenome ERZ1026872 (study PRJEB33269, sample SAMEA4719802) | human gut metagenome | biome: human-associated habitat; feature: organic feature; material: feces | place: Cameroon | collected 2013-10 ... | reverse complement strand
CGTCGGCAGCGTCAGATGTGTATAAGAGACAGACTATATACGGGGTAGTTCTATAATTTGTGACCAATCGTATAGACCTATTCAACCTCTTGAAACTATCCTCGAAGCTTCCGTCATAGTTTTTATATATTTGTTGCATTTTATCCCCAAGTAAATACAGTATTCCTTCGCTGTTTTTCATTGAAGAATAAAATAATTCAAGAACTTCAGCGGCAGTATCTTGATATTCATCTATGAAAACCATTTGATATTTGTCGCGAATTTTCTTTTGTATTACTGGATACCTTTCTACAGCTTTTTGGGTAAAAGATATAAGGTCATCATGCCCCAACACACCATAATATAAAGAGGTATATGGTGTCTCTCCATAACTAATTCGAGTCAGGTTCGAATATACTGTATCCAAATCTAGGCTTCCATATTTCTCAATATATCGATCATTACTTTCCTTTATGTTTTCTTTATTCTCTTCATTATTTATCCTTTGATGGATTTTTTCTCTATATATATCCCAGTATAAATCGATTATTGCCTTATGTTCAAAGAAACTCCCAATATAACTGCTGATAAAACTATGAATAGTTCCAAAAAATACCCTCTTAGAATCAATATCTCTTCCCAGTTCCTCCGCTGCTCGATTGGTATAAGTGATACACAGTATATTATCGCCATCATTCTCCAATAAATGTTTCTCAACTTCTTTCCTAATCCAGGTTGTCTTTCCGCTTCCCGCTGGAGCATTCACCAGAAATATATTATTATCTATTCCATCAACCATTTTAATCCCCCTTGAATATAATCCGGCTCAGTTTTTTCTGTGTGATTCTGCATAATTACCGAATACATAAAACTAGTTTTGGATCCAGCTGTTGATTTCAATATATCTCTCAATCTAATAGGGTCATCATCTTTAACGTTTTTCGCAGGAATAACATAATTCAACTGTGCCTCGGAACGTTTTTCCATCCACTCCTTCTTAGTAAAACTCTTAGTCACATCTATCTTATAGAATTGAGACAACATTGCTTCCTCGAGTGTACGGGAATACCCATCCTTATCCGATTGAAAACACGTATAAATCAGGCCACCACAAATAATATTTTGTTTTGAATCTTTCCACGCATACAAATCCTCAACCTTGGGATCGCTATTTGGATTATCTATTCCATAAAAGTCTTTGATTGTCGCATTTGTAGTCTTAGAAACATTTATGTCACCAATAGACTCCGCATCCTTATCATAATCAATATCCGTAATGATAAGAGATTTAATCCCAAGTAACTCAATCATTTTTTTATAATTTTTTGCATATGCACCACCCACTTGAATATATGCTATGTATTGTTGCCTAAGCTTTTTATACTTTTCAAGTGTAAGAAGTTTCCTAATATATAGCCGTTCTGTATCTCCTTCATAAAAAATTGCTTTATCTGCGAAGACCAGTTCTGAATAACCAATTTCAAAGAACCAATCATAGAAATTTGCCAATAAATTATCTTCAGCCTCATCAGATTTTTTGAGTTCTTGTATAAGTTTAGATGGGTCATATAATTCACTGATGAAACTTCCCGTCCTTCTTATTACACGTAAATGTGTTATTCCTGCAACTCTAACCATCTCATTAGAATGAGTTGTTATTAATCCCTGTATTCCATCATTATAATGTTCAATAAGATATTTGATAAAAACTTGTTGCATCTGTGGATGCATGTGCGACTCTGGCTCTTCAACAAAAAAAACATTCACTTTGCACTTATCAATCTTGCTTTCATACTCATTTAACTGAAGATGAATATAGATCATATTACTATATCCCAACCCCTGTGACGCTTCACCTAAGAAGTATCCATCTACGCAATATGTGGCAGTGGTTATTCTTTGTAGAAGTTCACTTATATCATCTTCTTTCACCAACATATCCAGCATTAATTCACCTGATTGTCCACCGTTAGTCTCCTCGATTGCCGTAATAGTGTCTTTCAAAGAATTAAAAGATGTTTCGCGAACTTTTTTATTAATTTCTTTTTCTTGAATAGGTTTAAGAATTTCATCTGGAAGACGCTCAATTAAATCGTTCCAATCATCATTCATTTTTGCCATTTTTATCAATTGCTTACTAATGGAGTGTGTATGATCCGCTGCATCGTCATCCAATGGTCTACTCGCCTTAATAAAGCAGAAATTAAACAAATTCCTAAATTGCTTAATGTCTTCCATTTGACATCTATTTTCATATGTCTCGTCACAAAAATAGCAGGTCGGAACAATTGAATTTACATACAATGCCACTATTCTTTGCTTTAAATATCTTTCTTTGAGCTCAATGTTATTCAAATCCTTTTCGTCTGAAGGGCTTTTTATTTTCGTTCTATCTTCTTGAATCTCCTCAAAACGCTTTTTTAGTTTCTCATACTCTTTTGAAACTGACTGAATGAATTTGCTTCTTTTCACTTCAAAAAAGTATTCGAAGAAAAAGTCATGTTTTTTTTCATCTAAATCCATGATATAATCCGCAAATAGTTTAATATCATCTGTAAGCGGATCATAGGATACATGAACCGTAACCCGCGTTGTTTCTATGGTGTTTTGGTGCTTTGATTCGTCCCCAGGAAGAATCAACTCGACCAATTCTTCCTCGACTTTCTCGGCAGAATGTCCTGACAGAAAAAAAGATTCAAATAACGGATAGACCGATTCTACCCACTTCTGCAAGTTTCTAGCAGGAATATCAGATTCACTGTAAACCGATTTTTCATCCATGAATACATTTTTGATTAATGTAATAAGTGAAGTTTTCCCACTGTTATTAGCTCCGGCTAATACCGTGATACCATCATCAAAAGAAATCTCCGCCTTTTCAAACTGCCTATAGTTTCTAATCCCCATATCTATAAGTTTCATTTATTCAGTCTCCCAATACAATTAATATATTCTCTCATCAAATCATATCCTTAACAAAATCCTGCAATATCTTTGCTGACGGATAGTTAGACATTGACGCTATGCCATTTACAAGCTCCACCGGATATAACGCGCCTTCATATTTTCTACTAATCAATGCAGGTAGTGTTGCAAGAATCCTTTCCAGACCAATTATGTCTGACGAGGAAGGATAAGAATCCCCTTTCTCATATCCTCCGGTCGTCATATTCAGAACCATATGGGTATTCTCATCTAAAAATACAAAAACCTTTTCACCCCAGTTAGTCCTTAAACCATATGGGTTGCCTCTATCCGGAGCCCTCTGAATCACGCGTCTTATGTATCCATGGTTTAAAACAGCATACTTAATCTTTCCAGGCTCAGGCTTAACAAATCTAGAACTCAACGAAAGGTAATCAAAAAAGGAGCCGGATTTTTCGCTTGCCACTAAATGAATTGGCCTACCTTGATTCTTGGCGTAATTTAGGAATTCCCTAATATTCGGAACAAGTTTCGAATACTGCCCATTCAGCATCATTGGTCCATCTTTTATAAACAGAGTATTACTGATTAAACTCTGATCTCGGTTCAACCACTGTAATCTTATTACAGTGAACAACATCAACATTTCCATAATCAGCATGTATGACGATGTAACCGAAACAGGCGCATTATCCTCGTTCATATCAAGATGAAATCCGACCATGTCAGTCAGCAATACTTCTTTACCGCAAAAAGGGCAAGTACCTGTGTCCTGATCATATGGAATTCCTGAATCAACCTTTGTTCCACAATGAGGGCATTCAAAACTGGGCGAATTATTTTTCTGGCCATCCCACTTCTTGTAAGAAAGCCACTTCAGAGTTTCAAAGTACTGTCCGCCCTCATCATTCCTCATCGAATCATAGATAACATGACGGACTGTGTCATATATATTTCCTTTTGCGCTCTTTAAGTTACGCAGAGGAAATACAGTCGCATGAAAAAGCGCACTGTCTTTCATAATTTCCTGCAATTTGAGCGGATGCGGATATTCTTTATCTATGTCAGCTATCTTGCTCTGTTCTACAGTCATAAGAGCAGTCTTAACAAATGCGAGTTCCTTGTGATTCTCTTCTACCGGCACATAGGATCCATCTGCAACCCAAATATGCTTTAATGGCTGCACGTCTGAAGGATCCAAACTCTCCCAAATATCATTTTCGTAATTATCCGCATCTCCGACATCATTCGTCTCAAAGTCTTTTATAAGAGACTGAACCCACTCACTCTCAATAACATTAAGATGTCCAAGCTTTGATGCCGATTCAAAAGACAATCTGCCACCTGATGAGTAAGCCATATCATTCTCCTCTCTTTGGACTGTACAATCTTGCCTGTACCGGTATAACAAACCGGTGTGACATTGTGAGCATTCTCATAAAACCAGGTGTGCGTGCCCGTAAAATATCCTCTTCGACTCCATCGAATGCTATTTGTGCTTTTGTTAGAGATCTAGCTTCATCAGAAGAAGCTAAGTGGCCAACAAAGAAATTCTCTGTCTGAACCAACAATTCTTTGCTGATCGTTGACGGTGATTGCGTAGAATAAACCATGAAAGCATATGCGATTTACCATCTCCCGCGCTGCCACATAGCAGAAACAGAGTCTTGGTCTCGCTGGATCTCACCTCACGAAGAATGCTTTTCAGATCATCTTCTACATTCCTACGGATGTGCATATATCTTTTAAACTCATCAAAGCTTTTCTCACTATCAATTGAATCGCTTGATGATTTCCTGAGTCGATTTAATTCATCAACTAATACACAAATTCCCATTTTGAATTCTCCTCTATTAGCTCCTGGTGAAATTAATAATGTCGCCGAAATCACAGTCGAGCTTATCGCAGATCTTTCCTAATACTTCAAGTGATACTGGCTCACCTTTACCCATCTTGGCTAGTGTACTAGTGCTGATTTCCACTTTCTGAACCAGATCCATTTTTTTCATATTCTTATCAATCAGTAATTTCCATAAACCGTTATATGACACAACCATGATGACGCTCCATTTATCGAATGATGGAAATACTGAAGATTACGGGCTGTTTTGCAGCACCTGTCCGGCCTCAAGGAAGCATCGTTCCGGACGTCAGGGATGCAGCATTCCGGTAGCAGGAATGCACTAATCTTTCTTTCCTTATAATGAATTCAAGCATCAATTCCGATGCAAATTCATTATAAGGAGGTCGCATATGCCCAAATATCGTGAGATCATGAGGCTAACAGCCTTAGGACTATCGCTACGAAACATCCAGAGAAGCCTTCATGTTTCACAACGGACAATTATGAAGGTTCAGCACAGGGCCAAAGAACTGTCTCTATCCTGGCCGTTGGATGGATCTCTCACTGATGCTGAGCTGGAACGGCAGATGTTCGCAAAGGATACATCGCCAAAATCGACCAAACGGATGCCGGATTATGATTACATCCGGAAAGAATTGCTCCGGAATGGCGTCAACCGGAAGCTTCTCTGGACAGAATACCTCGAGGAATGTCGTCAGAATGGCGACGATGCCCTCATGTATTCCCAGTTCTGCTATTACATCCAGCAGAATGAGCAGAAGCGCCGCGCCACCATGCATATCCCGAGAAAACCGGGGCAGCAGATCGAGGTAGATTGGGCTGGAGACCCGGCGGAAATCATCGATCCGGATACTGGTGAGGTCACCAGAGCCTGGATTTTTGTCGGTGTCATGACTTATAGCCAGTATGCCTTCATCGAAGCCTTTATCAATGAACAACAACGGGCATGGATCGCCGCCCATGTCCATATGTATGAATTCTTTGGAGGCGTCACCCCAATACTGGTGCCAGACAATGCTCCCACTGCAACAAACCGGAAACAGAGTGACAAGTATGAGCCGGTTCTGCCTCCTGCCAGAATCAATCACCGCATCTGCGGGCAAATCATCTGGCGGAATCGTTCAGGCGCGGCGTTCTGCCAAAGACACATTCCTATTCTGTATTGTGCCTTGTAATGACTTGCTTTCCTTCATTTCTGATTATACGAGGCTGAACGGGAAATACCGAATACTTTTGTGTCAGAATTCCTGACATTGAAGGATTCCTTGATCTACTGCCTGGAAACAAGTTCATCCATCATTGCAACGACGGCATCACAAGTCTCTTCAAATTTAATTCCTGCGGCGTAGTCAAAATCCTTTCTGTAATTGTCCCACTGTCGTTTCATAACATCACTGCTCTTCACAGTCTTCATGATTTCTGCATATTGCATCATTAGCTCTGAAGCCCCCCTCTTGGCTGTTGTTGCTGACAAAGCTGCTTTAAGACTATCTATGTCAATATTCTCCGCCTGCAATTTGCTTAGAATATAAATGTCGTAATAATCTCTCGGTCTGGTATTCTGATCGCCTCTTGACACAACCGTTTCCAGCTTTTCAGCCAGAATTGTCGACAAATTATATGCCAGAACACGAATGCTGCGATCTTCCATCATCAGCTTATAGGAATACTCTATCTCCCGCGGTGTAATCTTATCTCCAGTCGTAATATCCAATTTCAGAGGAACCGCCATCTTCTCATAATCAGCAGTCAATGCAACACGATAACCAGTGTACTCATCGCCTTCCCGGATTTCTCTAACACTTTTCAAGCAAAAATGAATAGTATCTTCTACAGGGACAGCAATAATGTCTTCCACCATTTTTCGTATTGCTTCTTCATTTACCGGATACCCTTTTATCGTCGCATCCATATCCATCGTTGCTCTTGCATCAAGTCCGACCATAGACGCAATCAAAAATCCGCCTTTGATGATATAGTTGTCATGATATCTGGATAAGGAAACTCTTTCTAAAAAACGTTCCAACATATAGTTCTGAAGAACAAGCGCCGCAGAAATATTTTTATTCTTCGCAATGTTTTTTATGATTGCCTTCAACTGCATAGCGTTTTTCACAGCAATACCTCCAGATAAGATCTTAGTTTTTCTTCTACATGCAATGTTGCAGCATATTCGGACAAAAGGGGAATATTTTTCTCCCTGCTTGACATATACCGCTTATAAGCGTCTGTCAACACTTGGACATCAGTATGATTTTTAGGATTTAAAACATCGCATAATGTCCGCTCAGCTGAATAGGCTTTCACCTTATGACCACTTGGTGTGAATAGATCTGTTACTCCTAAACCATATAGCGGCTCCTTCATACCTTTGCATAAGATGCCTTCTCGTTTTGGATTTGTCAGATTGTAATTGGACGGGAAAAACATATGAAATTTCGCAGGAGTCCGATCTGTGAGATCACATAAAAACAACGCTGTTTCAAGAGAATAAATACCTCTCTTGTAGCGGCACTGAATATTTACAAACTCATCCTCCCAAACTTCCGGTAAAATATAGACACCACGCGCGGCACGTTCAAGGATTCCTTTATCCGATAGATATTTAAGACTCCCTCTTGGGAGTCCGGCATTGGCAATCATGGCAGCAGTGATCACACCGTTATTGTCTTTCGCAAGTTTCAGAATCTGTTGTGAAGGGATCATGTAGTCACCACCTTTATTTTACATTCTTGCTTATAAATGTATCAGTTATAAGCAAGAATGTAAAATCTATTTTCACTCGATCTCCACACCCCCTCTACTAATTGCGCCTATCTAATTACGCAATACTCACGATTTAGATTTTGGGTACATGTACTCTTTTTCTAAAACGTGTCCCATTTTACATATCGGTGCCGCTATTTTGCCAGCCATGATCGAAGCTATTTTTCATATATTATAAAGGCACCCCTTTTCAGATTGATTCTGAAAAGGAGTGCCTTGAAGTTTTTTGGAATCGGGATATGCGTCAAACTTTATGCTGTCAACGGTTACGATCTACCGTCATTTGACTATTAAAAACCCACGATTCCCCGTCCATGATTTTCACAGGATCAATACAGTTTCGCGCCTGCCGGGATCCTGTCATCTACCATCAGCAGGTTCAGGCCTTCGTGGCCATCTTCCTCATGCACTGCCGAAATCAGCATGCCTTCGGAATCGATGTCCATCATCTTTCTGGGCGGAAGATTTACAATCGCAATCGCGGTCTTTCCAACCAGCTCTTCCGGCTCATAGTACTCGTGAATGCCGCTTAAGATCACGCGGTCCTTGCGCTCGCCGTCATCCAGAGTAAACTTCAGGAGCTTCTTGGACTTCGGTACCGCCTCGCAGGCAAGAATCTTCACTGCGCGATAGTCGGCCTTTGCAAAGGTGTCGAAATCAACCATCTCCTGGAAGATCGGCTCGATCTTCACATTGGAGAAGTCAATCTTCTCAGCTGCAGAAGCGCTGTTTGCAGTTGCTGCGGAAGCGGCTGCAGGAGCTGCCGGCTTCGAAGCCTTCTTGTCGGAATCCAAGGACTTCATCGTCGGGAACAGCAGAACATCGCGGATGGCTGCGGAATTCGTCAGCAGCATCACCAGACGGTCGATGCCGTAGCCGATGCCTCCGGTCGGAGGCAAGCCGATCTCGATTGCATGCAGGAAATCTTCATCCGTGTGGTTTGCTTCCTCATCGCCTGCTGCCGCAAGTGCATCCTGTGCGGCAAAGCGCTCTCTCTGATCGATAGGATCGTTCAGCTCGGAATACGCGTTGCACATCTCCCAGCCGTTGATGTACAGCTCGAAGCGCTCTACCTTGGAAGGATCCGAGGGCTTCTTCTTCGTCAGCGGGCTGATCTCAATCGGATGATCCATGATAAAGGTCGGCTGAATCATCTTATCTTCGCAGTACTCATCGAAGAAAAGATTTACAATGTCACCCTTCTTGTGGCGCTCCTCGAACTCAATATGACGCTCAGCTGCAAGCTTCTTCGCTTCCTCGTCCGTCTGCACCTGATCAAAATCAATTCCGGTTTCTTCCTTGATGGCTTCCACCATGGTAAGTCTGCGGAACGGCTTTCCAAGGTCAATTTCCTTGTCTCCGTACACAATGGTCGTAGAGCCACAGACCTTCTCTGCCAGGTAACGGAACATGGACTCTGTCAGCTCCATCATGCCGTTGTAATCGGTATATGCCTGATACAGTTCCATCAGGGTGAATTCCGGATTGTGACGGGTATCCACGCCCTCGTTGCGGAACACACGGCCGATCTCATAAACGCGTTCCAGACCGCCGACAATCAGTCTCTTCAGGTACAGCTCCAGGGAAATGCGAAGCTTTACATCCTCATCCAGTGCGTTGTAATGGGTCACAAACGGTCTTGCCGCTGCGCCGCCCGCATTGGAAACGAGCATCGGAGTTTCCACCTCCATGAAATCGCGGCCGTCAAGAAAACGACGGATTTCCTTAATGATCGCAGATCTCTTCTTGAAGGTCTCTCGGACATCCTCATTCATGATGAGATCCACATATCTCTGGCGATAACGGATATCGGTATCCTGCAATCCGTGGAACTTCTCCGGAAGCGGCTCCAGAGACTTGGAAAGAAGGACAAGTTCCTTCGCATGGACAGAAATCTCTCCGGTCTTTGTGCGGAACGGGAAGCCCTTGACGCCGATGATGTCACCGATGTCCAGGCGCTTGAACGCCGCATAGGCGTCATCTCCCAGGTCATTGCGGGAGACATAAATCTGAATTCTGCCGTCGCGATCCTGAAGATTGGCAAAGGATGCCTTTCCCATTACGCGCTTGAACAGCATGCGGCCTGCGATGGAAACCTCCGTGGGCTCCTTCACATAATTTCCTTCCTCATCCAGCTCACCTGCGAGCTCATCGAAATGATCCAGAATCTCCTTCGTATGGTGTGTCTGGTCATATTTCGTAATCTGAAAAGGATCCTTTCCTTCTGCCTGCAGCTGTGCCAGCTTTTCTCTTCTTACCTTTTCCAACTGACTGATGTCCTGCTGGGGCGCACTCTGGTTGTTCTGATTCTGTGCCATATCTATACCTCACTGAGGCAAAATCCGCCAAGGCGGTTTTGCCGAATGCGGCAGCCGGTGCGTCCGCACCTGTGCTGCAGTTGCTCTTACCTGAAAAAGTCGGCGAATCAGTCTTCGCTCGGAGCGATGGAGAGAATCTTATAGGACAGTGATCCCGCCATCGTATCAACCTTCACGACATCGCCGACCTTTGCTCCCATCAGGGCCTTTCCGACCGGAGACTCGTTGGAAATCTTGTTTTCCAGGCTGTTGGCCTCTGTTGATCCGACGATGCTGTAATCAAGATCCTCATCGAACTCAATATCATGAATCTTCACCCTGCAGCCTACACTGATCCGGTCCAGTGCAACATCCTCACCGGTAACCACTTCCACATTCTTCAGAATCTTCTCAAGCTCTTCGATTCTTGCCTCAATATCGCGCTGCTCATCCTTGGCTGCATCGTATTCGGCGTTCTCGGACAGGTCTCCCTGCTCCATTGCTTCCTTAATCTTTTGAGCAACTTCCTGTCTCCGCTCCACCTTCAGGCTGTGAAGCTCATCCTCATACTTCTTAAGACCCGCATACGTTAAAATATTCTTCTTTTCTTCCATGTCTTTGTTGTTCCTTCCCCGGAAAATGCGAAACAGGTACAAAAAAGACCGGCCGCAAAGGATTCCCTCCGCGGCAGGATGAAGTACCTGCACATTTCTGCAGATTTCCATATATCACAGGCCTCTGCAGATTATAACGCACTGCATTATACCCAGATTCCCGCTCACTGTCAAACGTGTCAGAATTTCTGTTTCAGACGTACGGGAATTCCTTCCGGAGCATGTCCTCAAGCTCCGCAAAGGTTGCCATGGTATTGATTTTTACCCGGAGCTTCGCCGCTCCCGGGAAGCCCTGAAGGTACCAGGCTGCGTGGTGGCGCATCTCCTGAATTCCGATGCGTTCTCCCTTGATTTCCCTCATCAGCGCGGCGTGCCGGAGAATCATCTGGATCACCTCGCGGTGTCCCGGGCGTTCCATTTCTTCACCGGTTTCCAAATAGTGAGCCACCTCGCGGAAAATCCACGGATTCCCCTCCGAGGCGCGTCCGATCATGACCGCCGTACACCCGGTTTCCTCGAGCATTCTCTTCGCAGACGGTCCATCTGTTACATCTCCGTTCCCGACAACGGGGACCGATACTGCCTGCACAACCTCTGCAATCTTACTCCAGTCCGCCTCTCCCGCATACATCTGCGGACGGGTTCTGCCATGTACTGCAATCATGGTGGCTCCGCCTGCCTCCGCAGCCTTTGCACAGTCCACCACATTCTGGTGTGCATGATCATAGCCGGTTCGAAGCTTTACCGTCACAGGTCTCGACGTATGCTTCACGCAGGCGTCTACAAGCTTCTCGATCAGGGCCGGGTTCTTCATGAGTGCAGAGCCCTCCTGATTGTTGACAATCTTCGGAACCGGGCACCCCATGTTGATGTCCAGAATATCAAACGGCTGCTCCTCGATCATCTCGGCGGCCGCCGCCATGACCTCCGGCTCGTGTCCGAAGAGCTGCAGGGAAACCGGCCGCTCCTTCGGGTCCGATTTCATCAGCTCCGCTGTTTTATAATTGTGAAACGTAATTGCCTTGGCACTGATCATCTCCATGACAACCAGCCCCGCTCCCTGCTCCCTGCACAGAAGCCGGAAGGGAAGATCCGTCACTCCCGCCATCGGCCCGAGCACGGTCTGATTCGGAATCACCACATCCCGGATTTTCCATTCCATCGAAGTTCCATCCTTCCTGTTACATTTCGTCATCGTAATCATCCAGAAGATCCGCAGGATTCTGATGCAGGAAGGTCACCCTGTAATAAATTTCCAGAGACTGGAAAACCTCCTGCTTCTCACGCCGGAGCTTTTTGATCAGAAGTGCGCTTCCAATTTCATCATAGAGAAGATCTCCCTCCTCTGCCCGCGTATCCATCACAACGTTCCCGCTCGGAGTAAAGCCGATGGTAAAAATACCTCCGACCTCCTCCGTGAACAGTACGCACATAATCTGCAGCTCCTCCCGAACATTCTCGGGAAGCTTTTCAAACTGCGGGTTAAAATAATATTTCTTATCGTATGCATTGGAGCCGCACAGAACAATGCGGTATTTTTCTTCCTGTTCCAAAATTCTCTCCTGTCATATTCTCATACATATCCCATCACGCCGCGGACAGAAATTTCACCGGTCCCGATGCACCGTTCTTCTCCGCCGTCATCCGGCGTCACCACAAGCTCCCCGCCCTCGGTTACTGCTTTTGCGGTTCCGGTATACTCGCCCTTCGGATCCAGAATCCGTACCTTGCGTCCGATGTTCACAAGTGCGCTGCTGTAGCGCGCAAGAAGCGGCTTCAGAGAGCCGGCCTCCAGGTATTCTTCATAGTCCGGCTCGAAATGATTCCAGCAGCATGCCGCTGCGGCAGCGCGGCTGACCTTCTCTCCTGCTGCCAGGTACAGCGTAGTGGCCGTTTCCGCAATCTCTTCACTCACCACTTCCTGATTCAGATTCAGGCCGATGCCGATCGTAACATCCTTGATCTCCGTATCCTCCAGCCGCATCTCGGTGAGGATTCCCACGAATTTCTTATACGGACCGCCATTCACGGAAACAACCAGATCATTCGGCCACTTGATCCCAAAGCGAAGATTCTTCGGAAGGTCAAGATCCTGCATCGCCTCATAGGCAGCAAGTGCCATGATCAGCGTCATCATCGGAGCCTCTGAAACCGGAATATGAGGACGAAGCAGAATGCTCATGTAGACGTTCTCTCCCTCCGGAGAAATCCAGGTGCGGCCGCGTCTTCCCTTTCCGGCCGTCTGATGGTCCGCCACCACCAGCGTTCCCTGCGCGGCACCTTCATCCGCAAGCTTCATGATGTCATCATTCGTGGAGCCGGTCTCCTTCTTACAGAAAACAGGATGTCCCGCCCAGATTGTTGTGAGCCGCTTTTCAATTTCCGTCCGGTTCAGGATGTCCGTCTCCTGATCATGAGCAAGGCGGTAGCCCTTGTTGGTCACCGCCTCAATCTCATAGCCTTCTTCCTTCAGTTTGCCGATTGCCTTCCACACCGCTGTGCGGGAGACTCCAAGAAGGTTGCTCAGCTCCTGCCCGGAAAGAAATCCTTCTGCCTCCGACAGCGCCCTGAGCACCTGTTCCTTTGTATTCTGCTTCATGCCTGATCCGTTATCCTGTTATGCAAATCGTTACGCTTCATATCCAAGCGTTGCAGCCATGACCGCTTTGATGGTATGCATCCGGTTCTCCGCTTCCTGGAATACGACAGAGCGCCCGGATTCGAATACCTCGTCCGTAACCTCCATTTCGGTCAGACCGTATTTCTCATAAATCTTCTCGCCGATCCCGGTCTTCCTGTCATGAAAGGCTGGCAGGCAGTGCATGAAGACACAGTCTGCACTTCCGTGCTCCATCAGCTCCGCTGTGATCCGGTATGGTGTCAGATCGCGGATTCGCTCTTCCCACACCTCGTCCGGCTCTCCCATCGAGACCCAGACATCCGTATAGAAAACATCCGCACCTTCCGCCGCCTTCTTCGCATCATCTGTCAGCGTAATGCTTCCTCCGCTTTCCTTTGCGAGCTCCTCACAGGTCTTTACAAGCTCCGGATCCGGAAAATATTTCGGGTTGGAGCAAAGCGTAACATGCATGCCCACCTTGGCTCCCAGTACCATCAGAGAGTTCCCGGTGTTATATCTTGCATCGCCGAAATACGACAGGCGGATGCCCTGCACTCTTCCGAAATGCTCCCGGATTGTCAGCAGATCCGCAAGCATCTGCGTCGGGTGAAATTCATTGGTAAGTCCGTTCCAGACAGGAACCTTTGAATATTTCGCAAGCTCTTCGACGACATTCTGGCCGAATCCGCGATACTCAATTCCGTCGAACATGCCGGAGAGAACTCTGGCCGTATCCGCAATGGATTCCTTCTTGCCGATCTGCGAGCCGGACGGATCCAGGTAGGTAGTTCCCATGCCAAGGTCATGCGCCGCGACCTCAAATGCACAACGGGTTCTCGTGCTCGTTTTCTCGAAAATCAAAGCAACATTTCTACCGCGAAGATGATCCACTGCCTCACCCTTTTGCTTCTTCTCTTTGAAGTAAGCGGCAAGGTCCGTCAGCCTTGCAATCTCCTGTCCGGAATAGTCCAGGAGCTTTAAGAAATCTCTTCCTTTAAAATTCTCGTTCATTCATTTCTTCCCTTCCGCAAATGGACTCAGTCCTCTTCCTGCTGTCCCTGTCCCTCGACATCCGCATTGATTGCCTGCGTAGTTGCCGCTGCCTCACGGCCGCCCTCACTTGTCTGCGGCTTGATGCAGGGATCTGCTGCAGGAGCCGGCTTCTTCTTCGCACTCTTGTCAATCTTCAGAGCATCTCCGATTCCAAGAGCTTCTCCGGCCAGTCCAAGCGAGGAAACCATTCCTGCAATGTCGGAAGGCATATAAATCTTGGTGGCACGGCCATCGGAAACATCCTTCAGGGCTTCGATTCCCTTCAGACGAAGAACCGACTCCGATACATTCGCATTCTTCAGTGCCTCCAGGCCTTCTGCCTCTGCCTGGTATACGAGCTCAATTGACTTTGCCTTACCCTCTGCCAGCGCGATCTGTGCGTCACGCTCTGCCTCTGCAGCAAGAATCTTGGCCTTCTTGTCACCCTCTGCACGGGAAACAACGGCCTCCTGATGTGCCTGTGCCTCAAGAACGGTCTGACGGCGCTCACGCTCTGCACGCATCTGCTTGGTCATGACCTCCTCGATTTCCTTCGGCGGCTGAATGTTCTTGATTTCCACGCGGGTCACCTTGATACCCCACTGATCGGTTGCTTCATCCAGAATGGCCTGCATCTTGCCGTTAATGGTCTCGCGGCTGGTCAGCGTCTGGTCGAGCTCCATGTCACCGATGATATTGCGGAGGGTCGTTGCAGAAAGATTCTGAAGACCCGCAATCGGATTCTCCACACCGTAGGTATAAAGGCTCGGATCGAACACCTTCATGAAAACAACGGAGTCGATCTGCATGGTGACGTTATCCTTCGTGATTACCGGCTGCGGAGGGAAATCCAGCACCTGCTCCTTCAGGCTGATGGTCTTCGCCACGCGCTCCAGAAACGGCACCTTTACGTGGAGACCTGCCTGCCAGGAGGTCTTGTAACGGCCAAGGTGTTCAATAACAAACACATAGCCCTGCGGGACAATGCGAATATTTACACAGATCAGAATGACAGCGATGATAATCAGAATAACAAGAAATACGGGCATAACGTCCTCCTTCTGCCGCAGTCCGCGGCCGGTCCAGGTTGAAACACTCCTTCTAAAAATATTCCGTTGTGATTATAGCATTTTCGATTTCTGTATGCAGGCGTCAATCGCATCCATCACGGCTGCCCGGAAGCCATCCTTTTCCAGGGCCTCCAGTCCTTCGATGGTCGTTCCGCCCGGTGAGCAGACCATATCCTTCAGCTCGCCCGGATGCTTCCCGGTTTCCAGAAGAAGCTTCGCACTTCCAAGAAGAGTCTGCGCCGCAAAGCGGTAAGCCTGTTTGCGCGGCATGCCGCCCTTAACACCGGCATCTGCCAACGCCTCCATGAACATAAAGGCATACGCAGGAGATGCGCCGCTGACTGCTCCTACAGTATCCATCAGGCTTTCGTTTACAACCTCGGCAAGTCCGAAGCTGGAGACAATCTGAAGGACTTCGTTCAGCTCTTCTTCCGATACTGCAGAGCTCCGGCACACGGCAGAGCATCCCTCCTGCACCAGGGCGGGTGTGTTTGGCATGCAGCGGATTATTTTTACCGGATGCTCAAACTGTGCGGACAGCCATTTCGTCGTCTTGCCTGCCGCTACAGACAAAACCAGCTTTCTGTCATCCACGACATCCCGGATTTCTTCAATCACAACCGGGAGAATGCCCGGCTTTACCGCAAGCACCAGGAGATCCGCCCTGCGGGCGACCTCCTTGTTCGATCGCTCCGTGCAGATTCCAAACCGGTCTGCAGCCGCCTGCATCGTCTCCTGTGTTGCCGAAGAGCCTATGATATTCTCCGGCTTCACCAGCTCATTCTTCAGAATTCCGCCGATGATGGCCTTTGCCATGTTTCCAAGTCCGATAAATCCGATCGTCTGAATTGCCATATTCTGCCTTCCTTTCTGTAATTATGTGAATGCACCTCCGGCTCCCGCTATTGCAGGTGCCGCTGGCGCAGGGCCTCATACATCAGAATTCCGGCACTCATCGCTGCATTCAGCGATTCGATGCTCCCTTCCATCGGGATATGGATCCTTGCATCGGCGAGCCGGATAGTCTCCTCCGTGAGTCCGTTTCCTTCGTTTCCGATGAGAAAGCCGCAGGAGCCAAGATAAGTCTCCCTGTCATAGGAGCGGCTCTCCTGCAGGCAGGCAGCATAAAGCCGGATTCCCTTCTCCTGAAGCTCCCGAAGCGCTCCGTGAAAATCTTCCGTGACGACAAACGGCATCCGGAAAACAGAGCTCATTGTCGAGCGGACCGTCTTTGGATTGAAGACGTCCACCGTGCCCCGGCTCATCAGGATTCCGGTTACGCCTGCAGCCTCTGCCGTCCGGAACATGGTGCCGAGATTTCCGGGATCCTGGATATCCTCCAGAATCAGCAAAAGCGGCGGCTTCCTGCCCCCCTGCAAAGCGCGGTTTCCCAGGAGATCCTGCAGAATGTACTGCGGCTGTCTGGCTACGGCAAGAATTCCCTGCGGAGAGATGGTGTCTGCTGCCTTTGCCATCGCATCCTCCGACAAAAGGATCAGCTTCCTTTCCAGAGGTTTTATCCTCTCTCCGACCCGATCCAAGGCTGCTCTCGTGATATAGACCTCTTCCAGCTGCTCCGTGGGAGCATCCAGAACAAGCCGTTCGCCTTCTATAACAAAAGACTGAGACTGCCGGCGTTCCTTTGCTTTCTGCCGGAGCAGTACCAGTCTTCTGACTCTGCTGTTTGAAGCGGATGTAATCTCTTCCATTTGATACCTGTTGTATTTCCCTGGTGTCGAAATCAGCGGGACAGAGCCTGGCTGATTTCGTACTGATACTCCGGAATGCTCTTGGTCATTGCCAGAGCTTCTTCGATGTCCACATCCACAAACTTTCCGTCCCGGCATGCAACAATCCGGTCTCTCTTTCCTGCTGCCACAATATCTGCCGCATAGGCCCCCATAATGGAAGCGTAGTAACGATCCTTACAGGTCGGTGATCCGCCGCGCTGCATGTAGCCCAGAATGGTTGCGCGGGTCTCAATCCCGGTGGCCGCCTCGATCCGGCGCGCCATGGAGGTCGAATGCCCGATTCCTTCAGCGTTGATGATGATGTGATGCTTCTTGCCGTGCTTGCGGTTGTTGATGATGTTGTCTACGATCTTCTGCTCGTCGTAATCATATTTCTCCGGAAGAAGAATGTCCTCTGCGCCGTTTGCAATGCCGCACCAGAGTGCAATGTACCCGGCGTTTCGCCCCATAACCTCGATGATGCTGCAGCGCTCATGAGAGGAAGAGGTATCACGGACCTTATCGATCGCCTGCATCGCTGTATTGATGGCAGTGTCAAAGCCGATGGTATAGTCCGTACATGCGATGTCGAGGTCAATGGTTCCTGGCAGGCCGATCGCATTGATGCCAAGGCGGGACAGTGCAAGAGCGCCGCGGTAGGAGCCGTCTCCTCCGATGACAATCAGTCCGTCGATCCCATGCTTTCTGCAGATCCGGGCCGCTTCCTCCTGTCCTTCCTTCGTGCGCATCTCTTCGCATCTTGCTGTCCCGAGAATGGTTCCGCCTCTCTGGATGATATCCGATACGCTGTGCTTATCCATATCTATGATTTCTTCCTGCAGCAGACCCGAATATCCACGCTCAATTCCCTTGATTGTAAGGCCGTTCTGAATTCCCTTGCGCACGCAGGCACGAATTGCCGCGTTCATGCCGGGAGCATCGCCGCCGCTGGTAAGAATACCGATTGTTTTCACTTTATTCTCAGCCATTGTATGTCCTCCGATACTGCCATTCATCCACAGCTGTCCTTGTTCCTCTGTTGCGAAGCAGTTACTTCTATCATACTCATGTTTGTTCTCTCATGCAATTGCAGGCTCTTCCATCACCGGATCGTGACATTCCTGTCTCCGAATTTTTCCTTTAACAGCTTCAGCGACTCCTCGTCCGCACGGATTCCCTGCCCCGGCGGAAGCTTTTTCATGGCACGGATGCTTTCGATATAAATTACCACCTGATCCCTTCCGCCGAAGCGGTCCACGATCGACATCAGATCCGCCCCGCCGGATGTGTAAGCCATCTCATCTGCAAAACGAACCCAGATCTCCCTGGGCATAGCATCAAATGAAACCACGCTTCTTGCGATCAGCTTGGAGTCCCTGTCTTCCTCCTGTGACACGCGTCCCTGAATGAAAACCTTGGCGTCCTCCTTCAGAACATCGACATACGTTTCATAGGTCTTCGGAAACACAATGACCTCCATGCTCCCGGTCAGATCCTCCAGTGTCACAAAGGCCATCACCTGATTGTTCTTCGTATACTTGAGCTTAACCTCCGTGATCATGCCGCCTGCCGTCACGTCCTGGTTATCCGTCACCTTTGAGCTGCCGGTTTCCTCGTCCAGATAGAAGTCTGCGGCCCTTGCCCCCGCATGTGCCTTCCACAGCCCTGCATAATCCTCCAGAGGATGTCCGCTGACATAAATGCCAAGGACCTCCTTTTCAAAGGCAAGCTTCATCTGTTTATCATATTCGCCGACATCCGGATAGGAAATCCGAAACTCCTTCTTCGCCTCCTCCGGCACAATATCGAACAGGCTCATCTGACCTGCCATATTGTTCTTCGCTGCGTTTGCCTGCTCTTCCATCATGCGGATGTAAACGCTCATCATCTGCTTCCTGGTTACGCCGAAGCAGTCGAATGCACCGGACTTGATCAGGCTTTCCACGACGCGGCGGTTGACGGCAAGGCCGGTCGTGCGGCCGATGAAGTCCTGTAGATCACGGAATTTTCCGTTTGCCTCCCGCTCCCGGACAATCGCCTGAATCACAGGCTCTCCCACGCCCTTGATTGCAGTCAGTGAATACCGGATGGCACCGCCCGCAACCGAGAAGCCGGCAACGCCTTCATTGATGTCCGGCGGCAAAAGCTTAATGTGCATGTCCCTGCAGGCCAGAATGTAGCCGGCCACCTTCGCAGGAAAATCAATGACAGAGGTTAAAAGTGCTGCCATAAATTCCGTCGGATAATAATACTTCAGCCATGCGGTCTGATAGGTCACAATGGCATAGCAGGCTGCGTGGGATTTGTTAAACGCATATTTGGCAAAATCAATCATCGTGTCATAGATGTGATTCGCCGTCTCCTTCGGAATTCCCTTCGAGACACATCCCGGCACCTGCTCCTTTGCATTTCCTTCCACGAAGTTATGCCGTTCCTCTTCCATGACATGCGTTTTCTTCTTACTCATGGCGCGGCGGACCAGATCGGCGCGGCCAAGGGAATAGCCGCCGAGCTCCTGCACGATCTGCATGACCTGCTCCTGGTAGACAATGCATCCGTATGTCGGCTCCAGAATGGGTACCAGCTCCTTCGCATCATAGGTAACGCTTCCGGCATTCTGTTTGCCTGCAATGTATTTCGGAATAAAATCCATCGGGCCCGGACGGTACAGAGCAATTCCGGCGATGACATCCTCCAGGCTTTCCGGCTGCAGGCGTTTCATAAAGCTCTGCATTCCGCCGGATTCCAACTGAAACACGCCTTCGGTTTTTCCCGTCGAAAGGTAGGTGAATACCCTCCTGTCGTTGTAATCAATCCGGTCGATGTCAATGACTTCCCCTGCCGGATTCTGCGTGATTTTCTCCTTCCCGACCATCGGTTCATAGGAAGGGTAGGTGCCGCCTGCCTCCCTGATGGAGCGGTTTGCCATCTCCACCGCATTCTGAATGACCGTGAGCGTGCGAAGTCCCAGGAAATCCATCTTCAGAAGGCCAAGCTGTTCCACTCTTGTCATCGTGAACTGTGTGGTGATGGAGCCATCTGCTGCGCGGGACAACGGAATCAGATCCTCCGCCGGCTCCGAACAGATCACTACACCTGCGGCATGCACAGAGGTATGCCTTGGCAGTCCCTCCAGCTTTCTCGACATTTCGATCAGCTCATGCACTCTTTCATCACTGTCATAAGCCTTTTTCAGATCCGGATTTTCCTTCAGTGCCTTATCCAGCGTGATATTCAGTTCATTCGGGACCATCTTGGAGACCGTATCGCAGAAGCTGTACGGAAGATCCATCGCGCGCCCGACATCGCGAATGACGCCCCGGGCTGCCATGGTTCCGAAGGTGATGATCTGCACCACCTGATCCTTGCCATACTTACGTGTGACATAATCGATGACTTCCTGTCTTCTCTCGAAGCTGAAGTCCACGTCAATATCGGGCATGGATACGCGCTCCGGATTCAGAAAGCGCTCGAACAGCAGCGAGTACCGGATCGGGTCAAGCTGCGTGATGCCGGTGCAGTAGGATACCACAGAGCCCGCCGCGGAGCCCCTTCCCGGTCCCACCGCAATTCCATGCTCTCTCGACCAGTTGATGTAATCCCAAACAATCAGGAAGTAGTCGACATATCCCATTTTCCGGATGACAGAGAGCTCATAATCGAGCCGCTTTCTTACCGTTCCGTCATCGTCCGGATAGTTGCGCGCAAAGCCGTCGTCACAAAGCTTGTTCAGGTATGTCCAGGAATCATACCCCTCCGGCACCGAGAAGTGCGGCAGCTTCGTTTTGCCGAATTCAATGGTGACATTGCAGCGATCCGCAATTTTCTGCGTATTGTCCAGAGCTTCCTGTGCGTACGGGAAGAGCTCTCTCATCTCTTCCTCGCTCTTGATATAGAACTGTCCGCCCGGATAGCGCATCCGGTTCTCATCGCTGACCTTTTTGCCTGTCTGAATGCAGAGAAGAACATCGTGTGCCTGCGCGTCATCTGCAAACGTATAATGGCAGTCATTGGTCGCAATCATCGGAATATCCAGCTTCCTCGACAGCTCAAGGATCCCTGCAATGGCGGTCTGCTGGTCCGGATAGCCGTGATCCTGCAGCTCCAGGAAGAAATTCCCCTTTCCGAAAATATCCTGGTATTCCAGTGCTGCCTTCTCTGCCGCCTCCTTGTCACCGCGCACAAGGTCTCTTGCGACCTCGCCCGCAAGGCACGCCGAGGAGCAGATGATTCCCTCATGGAATTCACGCAAAAGCTCCTTGTCGACCCGTGGCTTATAATAATAGCCTTCCGTAAAGGAACGGCTGACAATTTTGGATAAGTTCTGATATCCCGTCTCATTTTCTGCAAGAAGGATCAGGTGATAATAGCGATCCGAATGGTCTCCGATTTCACGATCAAAGCGTGAACCGGGCGCCACATAGACTTCACAGCCGATGATTGGCTTGATTCCCGCATCCTGACAGGCCAGATAGAACTCGATCACGCCATACATGTTGCCATGGTCTGTAATCGCAGCCGCGTTCATGCCAAGCTCCTTCACGCGTTCCGCATAGGCGCGGACCTTGTTGGAGCCATCCAGAAGAGAATATTCCGTATGTGAATGCAGATGGACAAAAGACATTGTTCCCTTCCTTTCAAAATCAGCTCTCTTAACTCAGAAAGGCCTCCGCAACCGCAATGTCCTCCGGTGTCGTGATCTTGATGTTGCGATAGGATGCTTTCACAAGGCGGATACTGGTCTTCTTCATCTGTTCTGCGACCATGGCATCGTCCGTGATGTGAATGCCCTGTGCCTGTAATTCCGGGAGCTTTTGCAGCATTTCCCTGTAGGCCTCGGTAATCAGATTTTTCTCAAACACCTGCGGCGTCTGAATGATCCACACATGGCTCCGGTCCGGCGTGGAGGCCACATATCCGTCTTCTCCCGCCATTTTAACCGTGTCCTTGCTCGGCATGCCGGCTACCGCAGCGCCGCATTCCCGAACTGCCTCATACAGCCGCTCCAGCGATGCATGATCAATAAACGGCCTTGCGCCGTCATGAATAAACACATAGCTGCAGGGCCAGGAGATGGCTTCCAATCCGTTTGCAACCGAGTGATAGCGTTCCGCACCACCGTTTGCAAAGGCACGCACCTTCCTCGCAGCCTCCGGAACCACAGGAAAAATATGCTCCCGGATGTACTCTTCATCTCCCTCCGGAATCACCATGACGATATCTGAAATAATCTCACTGGACGCCAGTGCCTCCAGCGATCTTGCGGCAAGAGGAATTCCTGCAATATCCCGGTACTGCTTCGGCAGATCCCCGCCGAGTCTGGTTCCTTTTCCTGCTGCCAGCAGTACTGCCGTGCAGCGAGCCAGTTCATTCTGCTCTGTCATCTTGCTCCACCCTCCCAAAGATATGCGAAGAAAATCCGGGATCATGCATCTCCGAGTGCAAGATTCGGAACCGCATTCAGATCAAGCCCGCTCCGCTTTCCGTGCAGATAGTCATAGTAGCCTGCACATGCGATCATGGCCGCATTGTCGGTGCACAGAATCGGCGGCGGGCAGTAAAACGTAATTCCGTTTTCTTCGCAGGCTTCCTTTGCCGCAGCCCGAAGCGCGCTGTTGGAGGCAACGCCTCCTGCCAGTGCAAAGCGGCTGCAATGATATTCCCTTGCCGCAGCCATGGCATGTCCCACCAGAACCTCCACAACCGATTTCTGGAAGGATGCTGCAACATCCGGAACGCAGATGCTGCGTCCTGCCATTTCCTCGGTATTCAGGTAATTCAGAACTGCAGATTTCAGGCCGCTGAAGCTGAAATCAAAGGCAGAATCTGACACCTTTCCGCGCGGGAAATGAATCGCGTCCGGATTTCCCTCCCTGGCAGCCCGGTCGATCTTGGGGCCTCCCGGGTAACCAAGGCCTACCGCTCTTGCCACCTTGTCAAAGGCTTCTCCTGCCGCGTCATCCATCGTGCGGCCAAGGATCTCATACTCGCCGTAATCCCTGACAATCACAAGATGTGTATGACCGCCGGAAACCACCAGGCACAGAAACGGCGGCTCAAGCTCCGGAGCTGCAATATAATTTGCGCTGATATGTCCCTCGATGTGATGCACCCCGACAAGCGGAATTCCGCTCGCAAAGCTGATTGCCTTTGCTTCCGACACTCCGACAAGGAGCGCTCCTACCAGTCCCGGGCCGTAGGTCACAGCAATTGCATCCAAATCCGAGAGCTTCCGGTCTGCCTTCCGGAGTGCCTCACGGATCACCTGATTCACACGCTCCACGTGCTTTCTGGAGGCTATTTCCGGCACCACTCCTCCGTACAGGGTATGTATGTCTATCTGGGAAGAAATCTCATTGGACAAAACCGTTCTTCCGTTTACCACAACCGCCGCAGCCGTTTCATCACAGCTGGACTCAATTCCCAGAATCGTAATATCTTTTTCCATCTTTATGCCTCGCTGCGGGTTCCCTCTTCCTCTTCAAAGTTCAGTGTCAGATTCCTTCCGTCCCTGGCACAGACCGTTCTCGCAAAGATCTTCCGGAGATCACTCTGGAACTCCTGCGGCCGCATCTCCGACGGACTGTAATGCGTAAGCCACATCTGCGAAGGCTGCGCCGCCGCCGCAATCCTTGCCGCCTCCCGCATGGTCATGTGCTTCTTTTCCTTGGCCTTGGAGAGCTTGTCATCCTCTCCGTACATCCCTTCACAGATAAACAGGTCTGCGCCTCTGGCGGCCTCGGTGATATTGTCGCAGGGACGGGAGTCCGTCGTATAGGTGATCTTCAGGCCCTTTCTGGCAGGCCCCATCACCATATCCGGCACATATTTTCTTCCATCCTCTTCGATGATTTCGCCTTTCTGAAGTCTCGACCAGAACATGATCGGAATCTCCTGTGCCCTTGCCGCCTCCGCATCGAATTTGCCGGCGCGGTCGAGCACGAAGCTGTAGCCATAGCAGGGAACCCTGTGATTCACACGAAAGGCACGGATGTGCAGATCCTTTTCGCCCGGAAGCTCAAAGGTCTCCGTATCCTCGGTCAGCTCCCTGCAGACAATTTCAAACGGAAGCTCCGGTGCAATGACGCGAAGACTCTCAATGACCCGGGAGAGGCCCTTCGGACCGACAATCATCACCGGCTCTCTCCGGTCACTGTTTCCCATCGAAAGAAGCATCCCGGGAAGCCCCGCGATGTGATCCGCATGAAAATGAGTGATCAGAATGAGCGAAATCGGATTCGGACTCCAGCCCTTTTTCTTCAGTGCAATCTGCGTGCCCTCACCGCAGTCGAGAAGAATGCTCTTCCCGTTATAACGAACCAGCAGCGATGTCAGCCACCGATACGGCAGCGGCATCATTCCTCCGGTTCCAAGCAGACAAACATCAATCATAAAAACCTCCGCGCGGCATCATTCCTTTCGTCTCCACATGATCTTCGCATCCTCCTCCGGATCCCGGTAAAACCGAGGCCTTATCCCCTCTGTCCGGAAGCCTTCCGATTCATACAGCCGGATGGCCGCATCGTTCCCGGCGCGAACCTCCAGGGTAAAATCGTGCAGGCCAAGGCAGCTGCTTCCGTCCGCCAGTGCTTTCTCCAGGAGCATTCTCGCAATTCCCTGCCTGCGATGCTGCGGCCGGACCGCCACATTGGCAATTTCTCCGTCATCGCCCATCCGGGACAATCCGACGATTCCAAGCAGCTCCTCCGGACAATCCTCCCGTACCGCCGCATAAAACCAGCTCTGCGTGCCGTCTCTGAGAAAACAGCTGCGATAGGAGCCTTCGGTCCATGGCTCCGAAAAGCACAGCTTCTCAATTTCCACTGCCTGCGGAATGTCTTCCTCCGTCATACGGCGAATACAAATCTTATCTTCCAATTCTCGAAACTACCTCTCTGACTTCCTGCCTTCCGTCTTCAGGTCCCGAATCAGCCTTCCGGCAGCAAGCGATGCCATTCTGCCCTGCTGCTGCGCTTCCTCCTTCTGGCGCTCTGCCTGTGATTTCCGCAGATATTCCGGACGGAAGTCATCGGAAGAAACGAGGCACCGCTCTCCCTGCTCCTCGTACAAAAGCTCAGCAAGAACAGCCGTTGACGCTGCGCGCTGCATGGCAAGATGCCCCGGTGCATAACGGTGCGGTACCTTCAGAAGCTCGTCCAGTACGCTCTGATAAACCGGAACCCCGTCCCCGAGGAAAATCACCTCTCTTCCCCGTTCGTTCAGATCCTGTGCAAGCTCCTCCACAGAAACCGCACACTGCTCCCGAAGGCGAACCGGCTTGTCCCGTTCTTCATAAATGCCGGTGTAAACCTGGTGCCTCCTTGCATCCATAATGGGGCACACCAGATCCTGCGTTCCGAACAGATTAAACGCAAGGCTGTCCACCGTAGGAACCGGCAGAATCGGCTTGTCCAGAACCAGCGCGATGCCCTTTGCCGTCGCCGCACCGATCCGAAGTCCCGTAAAGCTTCCCGGCCCTTCCGTAATCGCAATCGCATCCAGTGTGGAAAGATCCAGCTCCGTCATGCGCTTCAGCTCATCCAGCATGGGAACCAGCGTCTGCGAGTGTGTTTTCTGATACTGTATGTTGTAATCTCCAATCAGCTTCCCGTCGCAGACAACGGCGCAGCCGGCTGTCAGCCCGGAAGCCTCAATTGCTAAAATCTTCACTGTTATCTCCTGTCCTTCGATCCTTCTGTCTGCTCTTCCGCGCTTTCGTCCACGTCAACGCTGCGATAGTCCAGTCCTCTTGCGAGGTCCTTCCGAATCCGTATGATCTTTGTCGTTTCCGGCAGACATTCCGCAATCTGCTCCGCCCATTCGATCAGACAGACGCCTTTTCCGAACAGATAATCATCGAGCCCGACCTCTTCCATTTCCTCCGGCTCCTCGATGCGGTACACGTCAAAATGATAGAGCGGCAGCCTTCCTCCCTCGTAAACCTGCAAAATGGTAAAGGTCGGACTGTTCACCGGCTCCGTAATTCCGAGTCCTGCCGCAAAGCCCTTGGTGAAAACCGTCTTTCCCACACCAAGATCTCCGGAAAGTGCATAGATTTCTCCCGGGACCGCCTTTTCGGCAAGCGCTCTTCCGATATCATAGGTTTCCTCTGCGGAAAATGAATCGTAATGCTGCATATGCTTCCTCATTTCCTAAGCAAGAATCTTACTGTTTCTTTCGACTTCGCAGTAAGCAAAGACCGCCGGAGCTGTCGCTTCGACGGTCTTTATCATACACTTTCTGCTTCCCGTTTACCACCTTCCGGCAGCCGGAAAATCACTCAGTCATTTCCCTTGAGAATGGGAGAAATCTTCTTGTAAACTGCAAAGGTAATGACAACATCCAGAATTCCCTTGACAAAGGTAAAGGGCACGTTGAACACAAGAAGACTCTGTGCAACGCTCTTCATTCCGGGAAGAATCGTCTGATACGCTGCCAGAATCGTCTCCTCCGGCATGAACTGATAATACACCGGATAAACGATGAACAGGTTGGACGGGAAGGAGATTGCCGCCATGACAATGGCTCCTGCCAGCGATGCGATCAATGCTCCCTTCTTCGAACGGCTTCTGCGGTAAATGCAGCCTGCAACACCGACAAAAACAGCTCCGAGGACAAAGTTGGAAAGCTCTCCTACGCCAAAGGAGCCTGTTGCAAGAAGTGCATGAAGCACATTCTTGATCAGCTCAATCACAATGCCGCAGACCGGTCCCAGCGCAAAGCTTCCGATCAGTGCGGGAAGATCTGAGAAATCAAATTTGATGAACGTCGGCATCAGCATCGGGAGCGGAATCTCAATCAGCTGCAGAAGAAATGCAACTGCAGACAAAACGCCGGTTACCGTAATGACACGCACGCGGTCCTTCGATCCGCTTCCTGCCTTTCCTGCCGGTTTTCCGGCTGCTTCCTCGTTTCGTTTTACTGTGTTTTCTGCTCTGAGTTCTGTCATGGTTCTTCCTTTCTGCCGCATTCTCCGCGGCTCTCCTGCTGGTTTTTCATCGGTTCAGAAAGGTGAGTCCATGAACGCAGCCTGTCCGATGCCTGTTCCGGTTTCCCGGCTTCTTCCGGCTTCTGACAGAAAAAAGCCCTGCGTCCTTCTTCTCAGAGGACACAGGGCAGTACATTCACAGATCGATTTCGAAGGCATCTCCGATTCATCCGGAGCTTCCTTCTCTCATCTTGCCTGATCATTCTTCTTCCATCCAGACTGTACTGTTGGTTTCGGACTTGCACCGAATCAGCCTGCACCGTCAGCTTCTGACGCCGCAGGGTCGCGGACTGTACCGCCAGTAGGGAATTGCACCCTGCCCTGAAAAACATTCAGCAAATATTGGTATTCAGTTGCACGGATTATTGTAACAGCCGTCTGCACACTTGTAAAGCGCCCCGACATTATCCGACAATCCGCAGATTGAATTCATTGACCGCTCTTCGCTCTTCATCCGCGGAATCCACCTTGGCAATGCAGGCACCCAGTGCGCGAAGCTTTTCCGGAAACCGCTCGTATCCGCGTTCAATGTAATGAATGTCGTAAATCTCCGAGTAGCCGTTTGCGGCAAGCGCCGCAGCAACCAGCGCAGCTCCGGCACGAAGATCCGGCGCATTCAGATTGGCACCGCTGTAGGATGCCACTCCGTCGATGATGGCAGTGTTGCCCTCTACGCGGATGGAGGCTCCCATCTTCGTCAGCTCATCCACATACTTAAAGCGGTTCTCAAAAATACTCTCTGTCACAATGCTGGTCCCGTTGGAGAGACCAAGAAGAACGCTGATCTGAGGCTGCATGTCCGTAGGGTAGCCCGGATAAGGAAGCGTCTTTACGTTTGTGTGATCCAGTCTTCTCTTCGCCACAACTCTGACAGAATCATCGGATTCGATAATCTCGCAGCCGATCTCAAGGAGCTTGGCTGTGAGAGACTCCAGATGCTTCGGAATAACATTGGTAATCGTGACATCTCCATGCGTCGCAGCAGCGGCGTACATATAGGTTCCTGCTTCAATCTGATCCGGAATGATGGAATACGTGGTCCCATGCAGCTTCTCCACACCCTTGATACGGATGACATCGGTACCGGCACCCTTGATGCGGGCTCCCATGCTGTTGAGGAAGTTGGCAAGATCCACAACATGAGGCTCCTTCGCCGCATTCTCAATGATGGTATTGCCCCTGGCAAGTGCGGCTGCCATGACCACGTTAATGGTTGCCCCCACAGATACCACATCCATATAGATATGGCTTCCGAGCAGCTCGTCTGCCTTCGCAACCACCATGCCGGGAGATGCCACCCGAACATCGGCTCCAAGCGCGCGGAACCCCTTGATGTGCTGATCAATCGGACGCAGTCCGATATTACAGCCGCCCGGAAGCGCCACCTCCGCCTTCTTGTACTTGCCAAGAAGCGCGCCGATCAGATAGTAGGACCCGCGAATCTTACGAACAGCCTCCGTATCCACCGGCTCATCCTTAATGAAGGCGCCGTTGATTACATAGGTATGCGGATCCGGATGCTCTACAACACCGCCGATCTCCGCAATCGCTCCGGTGATAGCGCGAATATCCGACACATCCGGAACATTTTCAATTGTAACAGGCTCATCTGCCATGATAGAGGCCGCAACAATCGCAAGAGCAGCGTTCTTCGCTCCCCCGATCTCAACCTCTCCGCAAAGAGGCGTCCCGCCTTTCACAACGTAATGCAGCATGCACTGTTCTCCTAAACAGGCTCTCGGAAGCACAAGGCTCCGTGCCTTTCTTCTTCATAAATGATTACTGTCTCTTCCGCCCGAATCCTGAAATACGTAAAAAATCGCATGCGGAACAAGCAGGCACAACGCCGTATAAGGATACTCCCCATCCGGCCTTCCGTCAAGCAATCCCCATATTTCAGCCATTCGTGACCCCGCTCAGTTCAAATAGCTGAGCGGATTCACGGCGTTTCCGTTCACCCGAATCTCAAAATGTAGATGCGGCCCGGTGCTGTTGCCCGTATTTCCCGAACGCGCAATCACATCGCCCTGTGATACCGACTGTCCGACCTTCACCAGAGCCTTGGAGAGGTGTCCGTACCGTGAAGTAACTCCGCCGCCGTGATCAATATAAACCACATATCCGTATCCGGACTGCCAGCCGGCAGCGGTCACCTTTCCGCCGCTCGTTGCCATGACAGAGGTTCCTGTCGCAACTGCGATATCAATTCCTTTATGATAGGTACTTGCCCCCGCCTTCGGCGCCTTACGTCCTCCGAATCCGGAAGAAAGCCGTCCATATACCGGCCAGATATAGGTCGGCGGGTTCTTGGTCCCGACCTCAATGATCTCCGGAACCGCTTCCACCGTGGTTTCCTGCTTCACAATTTCACGGCTCTGTACAGCATTGTCCCGATAATTCACCAGAGCAATGACGCGCCGGTGTCCGGGACTTCCCGTCTGGATCACCTGCGACTTGTTCGTGTACCATTCGCTGTTTTCCTTATAAATGGTATCCGCCTTATAATCTTCCTCGTAGTATTCCTGATTGGTATACAGCACCGTCAGCTTCGGCTCTGCCACCTTGACACTCAGAACATCCCCGGGGCGTATAACAGCATCCTCACCGGAAAGATTGTTCACCGCAATCAGCTCCTGTGTCGTCAGTCCGTACCTGGATGCAATGCCGGAAAGCGTATCTCCTGCCGCCACTTCACAGACTGCATCCTTGGCAACCTCTCCCGTCACGTCCGCCTTTGCTTCATCCAGAGAAGCCACCAGGTTGGACGGAAGGTAAGTCTCCGATATTTCTATTTTCTCGCCAAAATCGATCTTCTGGAGACCCAGAATATAGTCTTCAAAATCCTTGCCGACCGCAGGCTTTACATCCTCAAACAGTCTGGAAAAAGCCTGTTCAATGCCGGCTGCCGGAAGCTGATTCTGCTTCTCCTCCTGCTTCGCCTGTTCACTGGTCGTCAGGACCTCATAGGTCAGCGCATTTACCTCGCGCTCTGTATCTGTCCGTACACGAACAATATAATCCCGTTCCGGATCATATTGCTCCAGAACCTCATTCAGAAGTGACTTGATGTCGTCCGCAGAGGCCATGTTGAAGATGTATTCACCGATCTTCACGGAATAGCAATGCTGCAGCGTCAGAAGCTCATGCTTCGAAAGAATGATCTTCATCTGATCCACAATATCGTGCTCGCTGTCCGTCTTCCCCCAGTTGACATGCTCTCCTGTGATTTCCAGATTTGCATCGATAAACAGCGGGGTGTCACTGGTCTGCGCAATCTCACGGCGAGCCATCCGGAAGCACTCTCTGGCCTCTTCTTCCGAAGCAGTTACACCGACCTCTTCTCCGTTTAAGGACACGGTAAACATGTTATCGTCCCCTTTTCCAAACGGAACATAATTGGGGAACAGGAAAAGCACGACGCATAGAACAACGGCAGATACGGTCAGAAACCAGAATTCAGTTTTCTTACCATTATGACGAATCATCTACCGCATCATCCGAAGAACATCGATAATACACCAAAGGCATGCAGAGCTTCCAGAATCACCCCTGCCAGAACAGCGACAAGTGTTGCAATCTGAACGCCGTTTACCGATGCCCCGGAAGGCTGCTTCTCCTCATCCAGCTTCTCCTTGAGATCCTCGGTCTGCTTCTTCAGAAGCTGTTCCACGGCCGCCTGTACATTGCGGTAAACCCGTACATTTTCTTTATGGGAAAAATCATCCGACTGCTGCAGAAGATCGGCAATTTTCTGCTGAGACTGCTCAATGGATTCCGTGATCCTTTCTTCGAGCTTCTTCGAGGCCTCCTCGGTGCTCTTTCTGGAATCCTCCTGCATCTTGCCAAAGTCCACATCATGCAGCGCATTGCTGTTATCCGACAGCGCCTGTGCCGATGCCTTCATCACATCCTGCACACCCTTTGTGGTCTCAATGCTCATCTTGCGCATCTCGTCCACCAGCACACGATTCTTATCGTAAAGCTCCTTCAATTCCTCAATCTGTCTCTGGTACGCCAGAACCGTATCCTTCAATGTATCCACCTCAATGGCCTGCGCCTCCTCATTGGCGCGGATCATGTCATCTGCCGCTGCCTCGCTGATGCCGGTTCCCTGTGAGATCTTTCTCTCCAGATCCTCGATGGAATGCTCCTCTTCCTGTACTTCCTGCATAAACTGATCGCTCATGATACAACCCCTTCTGAGTTGGAATGATTTCATATCCGGTATCTGTTCAGCATGTGCTAAACAGAATCATGATACCATTATCACTCCTTTTTTACAACGAACAGCGCTCTGCCGCTTCTCGTCACATTGTCCCGTATTCGCATCTGTTCCTTTATATATTTGGACAGAATTTACATATATTCAAGACTTGTTCATATTTTGTTCATAATTATCTGCTATATTCCCATC
>ERZ1026872.110-NODE-110-length-31576-cov-113.921513_pt1 | contig 31576 bp, 31 predicted proteins | sample MGYA00380166_ERZ1026872 | MGnify/ENA primary metagenome ERZ1026872 (study PRJEB33269, sample SAMEA4719802) | human gut metagenome | biome: human-associated habitat; feature: organic feature; material: feces | place: Cameroon | collected 2013-10 ... | reverse complement strand
TATACTACAAATATAGCATTATTATTAAAGCCGGAAAAATTTTTATCGCTAAAAATTGCCGGTTTATTTGTTAACCCTTGTTAATTAACCGGCGGTATTTCCGCTTTATTGTTATACTACAAATATAGCATTATTATTAAAGCCGGAAAAATTTTTATCGCTAAAAAAGTGCAATTTGATGAGGTATATTAGTTGATAAACGCTAAGGCAATATCGAAGTATGGGCTGTAAAATATCTTATATTAGGCCTAAAAACTTGTTAAGAAAAGACTAAAATATTGGGGCTTGTATGCTATTTTATACTAAATGCCTATACGTGTATTTCTTAGGTGATATAAAAGCGTATACAGCTAAAAGGCACTAAGGCTGTGTTAAATAAGGTTTAAGGGAATTTTTGTTGCAACTTTTAGGTCTTTTCTGCAAGGGAATTTCCGGCTAACCTAAAAGTATTTATAGCTAAAAGGCACTAAGGCAATGTTAAATAAAACCAATAAAATACCATCATTTTGTTAGGGTTTATCGGCAAAATACCATCATCTTGTTAGCCTTTATTAGCGGTAAAAATTTTATGGGTAATGATATTATTACTATATTTGTAGTATAAGAAAAAAGGAGATAATAAACAATTAATAAATATTCAACATTATGAACGCAGTAGAAAAAATTAAAAGCGGTAAGGCATTTACAATCAACGCCATTTACCATAAAAACTTGAATGAGGTAAATAATATGTTTTTAACCATATTATTTAAAGGCATTAATAATGATAAAGTAACGGTTGAAGTTACTAATGTATTTATAGTCGAGGCAGAGGGTATAGTAGAGAAAAAAGATACCTTTGCTATAAGCATTTCTATATTTAGCGATTGTAAGACTATCAAACAAGTATTTTATAAAATACTTGCATATAGCGGTAACACGAATAAGTGGGATAAAATTTATTAAAATTTATTCCACTTAGTAAAAGTTAAGGGGACTCTAAGATTTTAGGGCCCCCTTATTTGTAGGCAGCCCGCCTTTATATATAGTATAGTAGTAGGCTCTCAGATAAAAAGGCATTAAGCTTCATTCTCATAAAAAATTTTAAGCATTAAGCTTCATTCTCATAAAAAATTTTAAGGCATTAAACACCATTCTCGTAAAAAAATTTTAGACCTTAAACTCCATTCTCGTAAAAATCATGTTAAAAAATAACTAATTTTCTCTCTGGCTACAAACCAATATATTAGAGGGCCCATAGTGATAAAAAGCCAAAAAAGTAGCTCAGTTTTAAAAAAATTTTTAAGATAAACAATAATAAACAATGTAAACAATCTGTTGTTTATCCATAAATAATTGAAAATCAATACTTTATCTTATAATAAACAATGTAAACAATAAAATCTTTAAATTAATAGGATTGACTTTACTTAAAATTATTCTCGCTACTAAAAAATTACTAATTAGCATTTATTTAGTAGCGAGAATAATTTTTAAAAATTTCATATAGACTATATGGAAACATTGTTTACATTGTTTCCATTGTTTCCAAAAATTTATAACTTACTGAAAATCAAGCCCTTACAGGTAAACAATAAAAAAATATATTGTTTACTGACAGAAAAATTTTAAATTCGCGTCTTTTAGCACGCTTTTCGGCTTGTTGCCACATATATTTTATTATCTTTACCCCGTAAACTAAAAAGTTATAGCATGAAAGAAGATAAAATAGCAAAACAATTAGCCAATATATTACCTGACAGGCAAACAAGCTCTGGTGTAGACTATGTCAATACACCTAAATTAATAGAGCAAGAGGCCTCAAGTATTAAGGCTAAGCAAGCCGCAAAAGAGCTTGCTCATATTAAGTTTAAAGAAAAGCAAAGGCTAAACAAGCTACAAAAAAAACAATCCTTGGCAAAAGAGCTTGGAATCTCAGAGGATGATATACCAGACGGGCAAACAGAAATTCAAACGCGACGGATAGCTGAACAACAAAAAAAGCTAGAAGTTATCGAGGCTATAGAGGAAGAGACTGTAAATCCTTTAGACGTGCGTGAGCTAGCGAATAAAGGCACAAGCTTATCACCCCACTTTGTGCATAAAGCTATACAGCTCCAAGGTACAACGCGCCCAGAGATAACAAAGTTATTGTCCTCACTTAACATAAACTTAAGTGTACAGCTGACAAAGCAAGACACCGCTAATTTATTGGCTTGTTTATTGACTTGTAATGAAGCGCAAATGCAGGCATTGTATAATAATAAAAAAATACCGCTTGCTATCAAGGCTATTATAAAAAGGCTGCTTGATGATGCTAGGTTAGGCAATATTGCGATAGTGGAAAAACTCTGGGACCGTATTTTTGGCAAAGGTCAAATGCAGCTTGATTTACCAGAGCAACAGCAATTACAAACAGGCATTATCCCTAATGTTCCAATAAGTAGAGAGGCTTATATAGTTATACGTGATACATTAATTAAATAACAAAAAAAGTATGAAAATAATACTTACGGATAGATTTCCCTTTGGCCGATATGCCACTATAAATATATTTGGCGTGCTCTTTACCAAAACCCCGTACTTATCACGGGAGGTAATTTTGCATGAACAAATACATACGGCCCAAATGAAGGAAATGTTGTTTATTTTCTTCTATATCTGGTACGCCTGCGAATACTTATTTATACGGCTATTTCATAAAAAGCAGCATGACGCATATAAAGACGTTAGCTTTGAAGAAGAGGCGTATAATAATATGAGTAATCGTCAGTATCTCTTTGTGCGTAAGCACTATGCGTGGCTTAAATATATAAAAAGTAATAAGGTATGGACACATTAAAGGCAATGCAAGAGAGGGCTATAAATACGACAAAGCAAGAAGCTGTAAATCCAAAAGAGCTATTACAGTTAGAGTTGCTTACGTCTTTTGAGAAATACACAAAGGCCATGTTTAAAGCCCAATACCATAGGTCGTTTATAGTAGCAGAGCACCATAAAAAGATGTTTAAGGCGTTGCAAGATGTTGTTGACTGCAAATGTAAAAGGCTTATAATTAATGTAGCCCCCCGCTATGGAAAAACCGAATTAGTTATTAAATCATTTATTTCATGGTGCTTTGCTCTGAACCCAAAATGTAGGTTTTTGCATTTATCATACTCAGATATACTCGTAAATGATAACTCTGATACTGTACGTAATATAATGCAAGAAGAGCTATATAAGGTGCTTTTCCCAAAGTCGGAACTAGCCTCAGAGAAAGGCTCGGCTAAGAGGTGGAAAACCAAAGCCGGAGGAGAGTTATATGCTGTATCAACTCAAGGTCAGGTAACAGGTTTCGGTGCAGGAAATGTTGATATTGACCCGGATATAGAGAAGATGGACGGGGGTAATGACATATTCACATTTGACGACCATACAAATGAGGTATTAAGTATGATAGGGGCAACTACAAACGTGTTCCAAGGCGCAATTGTCATTGACGACCCAATCAAGCCAGAAGATGCTGAATCAGATATTGTACGTGAGCGTATTAACATGCGTTTTGAGAATACAATACGTAACCGTACTAACTCGCGTAATACTCCAATCATAATTATCATGCAAAGGCTGCATGAGCATGACTTGTGTGGTTATTTGCAAGAGGTAGAGCCGGATGAGTGGACAGTATTATCACTTCCCGCAATTCAAACAGACCCAGAAACAGGAGAAGAGCATGCCTTATGGCCTATGAAGCATACATTGGAAGAACTCTATAAGATGAGAGCACTTAATCCAGTTGTGTTTGATACACAATACATGCAAGACCCAACTCCTAAAGAGGGTCTTATGTACTCAGAGGGCTTTAGAACGTATAGAAGAGAGGAGCTGCCAACTGGCAGTAAAGCGATTCAGAAATGGAATTATACAGACACCGCTGATACAGGAGCAGATGACCTATGTTCTATATGTTTCATAAATACGCCTGAATATGCGTATGTAACAGACGTACTATTCACGGATGCTCCTATGGAAGTGACCGAGAACAAGAATGCAGAGATGCTTACTAGAAATCAAACTGTAGAGTCCCTAATCGAGTCAAATAATGGCGGTAGAGGTTATGCACGTAATGTCAAGCGTATATTAAGAGTTGAGATGAAGAACTTTAGATGCGCTATACGAACATTTACGCAAACTGAAAATAAGAAAACGCGTATTTATATTAATTCGGCCTGTGTCATGAACGATATATTATTTCCAGAAGGGTGGGAAAAGAAATGGCCTAAGTTCTATAATGCCTTAATGTCTTATAGAAAAGATAACAAAAAGCGGAATCAGCATGATGACGCGCCAGATGCGCTAACTGGAGTATATGAAATGCATGCAAAAAAAGGCGGTAAGAAGAAAATTAAAGCTCGTAACTGATATGGAAAAGAAATTTATTAATATACCTGATAATGTGCAGGTAGCTGGGCAGAAAATAGTAGTTGAAATTGTAGAAAAACTTGGTACAAGTCTGGGAGAATGCTGCTTGGCTCAGTCTTATATACACATAGCTGAAAAATATATGAGTAATAATGAGGAGCATAAGCAAAGTGAAGTTTCTCAAGAACAAACTTTTTGGCATGAGTTAACTCATTGTATTTTAGATACCATGTGCGAAAATGACTTATCGGCCAATGAAAAATTTGTATCGGTCTTTTCTGGCTTTTTATATGAAGCAATAAATGCGTCAGGCTATAAGATAATAAGAAATTAAATTCTCGCATTATTCTCGCAATATTTGGGACAATATTGATGAGCTTCATTATAAAATATAAAGGTCAATTTTATAATTTGCGAGAATGGCCCATTTAAAATGAGCGTTAAAAATTGTTAAAAGAGGATATTTATAGAAATTATCTTGTATATTTGTGTAAAATAGTTGTACCCAAAAGAGGGTTAACTATTCTAAAAGATTAAGGGCCAGTTATGGGAAGCGGCTCAGTATTAACAATTAAACATTAAAATAATATGGGATTAAATTGCGGATGCCCTGCGGGCGCACATATTGCCGACCTTGAAGTTGCAGAATGCAAGGAGAGCATGGGGCAAGTACAAAAAGTCGCATTCCAGCGTGTTTATAAAACTGCTGGAACATTGAACTCTGTCGCTGACCCAGCTAAGAAGGCGTCATTTACGGCTTTGTTTTCTGCCGCTGACGGCACTAAGATGACAATTTCTCCTTATATTCAGGGACCTACCACTGAACCCGGCGCGGCCCGCACATTCGGTGGCGGTAACCAGACACTTGGAGGTATTGAAATCACCATTGGCCGTGAGCCGACTACGTTCAATGCTGTAATTTATCAGGAAAGCCAGAAGACAATTGCGCAGTTGAAACAGTACATGTGTGAAAATGTCGGAGTTTGGCTGATTGATGAAAATGGCAACATTGGTTGTCTCGTTGATAGTATAGATAACCCTACGGCTTATTATCCAATTCCTATTGGTAAGTTGTTTGTAGGTGATAAGAAGCTTGGCGGTTTTGAAGAGCCCGATAGCAATACTATCGAATGGTCCTTCTTCCCTAACTGGAGTGACAAGTTCTATATCATTAAGCGTGAAACGCTGGATTTCAATCCTCTTACGGATTGGGTAAATGCGCCTTCTGCTTGATAAAACTTTTCAGCTATGAGAAAAAAGAAAGAACAAACAGTAACGCTAGTTGTGCCCAAGCATAATATCGAGCAGGAATTTGGCATTGAACATGCCGAGCGCCTGCTTGATATGGGCCCACAGCTTAACGGAGGATGGGAATTACCTAACGATAGTAATTATACATATAACGAAGAAAATGGCCTTAGAGTTAAATCAGATAAAGCAAATTCTGCAAAGACCGTCTAAAAGGCAGGTTATTCAGAAGGCTGTAAATATGCAGCGCCGTCTTAGGTTTCATACTGAGACGAATATTGCTGTATCTGATATTAATCAACCTACTACTATTTTCTTACAGTGGGTTAAAACACTTCTTCCAAAGGATAAATTTAATATTTTCCTTCAGTTGTTTAAATTTCCGTTACCTACTCCCGCCATAGTTGAAGACGTCTATAGAGAGCTCGAAAGAGTTTTCTATAGTCGTAACTCATCTAGCTCATACCAGTTCACTGACTCTGAGCTTGCAGAAGATTGGGCTAATTATAAGAAAAACTTTCTTAATGAGCCCGAGGTATGGAAAACAACTGGATGGAAAAGAATGCAGGTATCGCCCAATAGTATTTTGGTGGTTGACTTACCGCAAATTCAAAAGTCATCTCGCCCAGAACCATATTTTTATTGGCTTGAGATTGATGCTGTTATTGATTATCAGCTTTCAAAGCTTGATGACAATGCTTTTGAATGGCTTATTTTTAATCAGCCAAACCATCAGATAGCTGTGTTTGATGATACTTACATAAGAGTTTATCAGCTAAATGAAAAGAAAGAAATTCAGTCTCTAGTTTCAGAAGCAAGTCACGATTTAGGGTATTGCCCTGCTCGTTTCTTTTGGTCTACTCAGCTTAACGAGAAAAATAAAGACCTTAAGAAAAATCCAATTACCAAGGAGCTATCAAACATTGATTGGTATTTGTTCTTTGCTCTGTCAAAACAGCATTTAGATTTGTATGCACCTTATCCTATATATAGTGCCTATGAAGCTGATTGCAATTTTGAAAACAATGAGACTGGTGATTATTGTGATGGTGGTTTTCTGCGTAATGCAAAAGGAGAATATAAAATCCTTAACGATGGCACAGTTGAAAGATGTCCATGCTGTAGTGAAAAGCGCATAGCTGGCCCTGGTTCATTCCTTGAGGTTCCAGTACCAAATCAATCTGAAGGAGTGGCTGATATGCGTAACCCTGTACAGATTACTACTATTGATAAAGATTCACTTGACTATAACGTCAGTGAGTGCGCAAGGTTAAAAAATGAGATTGTTATCTCTGTAGTTGGTTCAGGAGGAACAGTAAGTGAAAAAGAAGCAATCAATGAAACACAGGTAACTGCTAACTTTGAGAGCAAAACATCTGTTCTTAATGCTCTAAAGACCAACTTTGAATTGGCGCAAAAATTCATTGAAGATACTATTTGCAAACTCAGATATGGAGATACTTTCATCTCATCATCTATTAGTTGGGGTACAGAGTTTTACGTTTTTACTGTAACAGAATTATACTCTAAGTACAAACAAGCAAAGGAAAATGGTGCGTCTAACTCAGAACTTGATGCTATTTCACAACAAATTCTTGAAGTCGAATATCGCAACAATCCTTTGGTACTTCAGAGAATGTTGATTTTGAAGCAATTAGAGCCATATCCACATAAGACATTGGATGAGGTAATAAAGTTGTTTGAAAAAGGGTTACTAGATGAAAAGCTTGTAAAACTAAAAATCAATTTTAATACTTTGGTTGATAGGTTTGAGCGTGAAAACATTAACATAATTGAGTTTGCATCTAAAAAACCATTGAGAGATAAAATAAATATCATAACAAATAAACTTTTAGATTATGTCACAGAAGATGGACTTACAGCAGCTACAGAGCCACAGCCTTGAAGAAGTTAAAGCTTATAAGGAAGAGGCTCAAAAACGTAAAGCTGAGCTTGAAGCCTTAAAAGCTAAAGGTGGTAAAGCATGGGAGCCTGCATTGCAGGAAGAGCTTGATGATATAGCTTTGTTTTTGGTAGACGTTGATGACGTCATTGAAGAAAAGACTCCTTCTTATAATCCGGCACCTGGAACAGAGAAGATGGTACATTTGTCATTGGTACAAGGCCGTCGTTTCAATCCGTTTACTGCTAAAGAAGAGTCAAAAGTATTTACACAGTTGTTTACATTTGCGGAATGGCAGTTGTTCAAAAAGAATTACAAAAATCTTGGTTATACTGTTATGGCCGTTTTGCATGACCCTTATGGAGACGCAGCAGAGATTGTAACAAAAACTAATTAACAACTTAAAATTCAAAGCTATATGTTAACAATTGAGATGTTACGACAAAGTTCAGCTCTTGCAGGTCTAACTGACGCTCAGTTTACTGCTATTGCTGAAATGTCAAAAAATGACGAAAACACTGTCATTGGAACAAAGATTGGCGCTTTGCATGGCCAGTATGATGCTGATATTCTCGGTATTACCGGCATTAAGAAAAAAGATGGCGAAAAGAGCTATGACTACGCAAAGCGAGTACTTGGTGAGTATAAAACTAAAACTGAGTCAGTGAAAACTATTCAAGCAGAACTTACTTCGGCTAAAGCAGAAGTTGCTGACCTTCAAGCAAAGCTTGAAAAGAATTCTGGTGATGAAACTTTGCGTCAGCAGTTGAAAGATGCCAAAACACAGGTTACGCAGCTTCAAAGTCAGTTACAGACAAAAGAAACAGAATTTAATTCTAAGAAGGCTGAGTATGAAACAGCGATAAAGAATACGCATGTTGACTATGCATTCCAAGCTGCTACTACTGGCCTTAAATTTAAGGCGGGTATTACTGAGCCTATTCAGAAGACATTGCTTAATGCTGCTAAAGCTGAAGTATTAGCTAAAGGTACTCCTGATTTTATAGATGATGGACAAGGTGGCAAGAAGCTTGTTATCCGTGGAGCCGATGGCAATATCCTTAATAATCCTAAGAATAATCTCAATCCATATACATTGCAAGAGCTTGTAATGGAAACATCACTTAAAGATGTAATCAATACTGGTCGTCAGCAGCAAGGAGGAGGAACAGGGGGCTTTGGGTCTGGTTCAGGCGGAACAGGCGGAACACTTGATTTGTCTGGCATTAAGAATCAGGTTGAAGCTGATAAGGCTATTGAGGCCCATCTGCTTGCAAGTGGCCTGACACGTGACTCGCAAGAGTTCGCTGACCAGTCTTTGCAACTGAGAACTGAAAACAATGTGGCAAGTTTGCCTATTAAATAAAGAGAAAAGTGCTATGAAGGCGTAAAAGGGTAATGCACCATAGTAGCAATAATGTATAACAATTAAAAACTAAAGATTATGAGCTTAGTATTAACTCGTATCCAGAACATTCGCGCGAACTCAAATCTTGATAAGTTTGAGTATCGCCCCAGTAGATACGGTGCGCTGAATGCTTTCATGGTGCAGTCCGAAGACCCTACTGGCATCCTTACCGAGGAGCTGAAACAGAAAGCAAGAACTTCTATCGGTAATACTCTTGAAACTCCAGTAATTGACTATGATGCTGATATTACCATTGGTAATACTCGCACATTGACAATTGACGACAGTGAAAACACTTCTAAGATGGTGCAGATTACGTTTGCTACCTATGCTTGGGGCTTCACAATTGCTCCTGCGATGTACATGAACAACGAAATTGGCATCCAGAAGGACTTTGAAACTAAGATGATGAAATACATCTACAAGTTTGCTCAGAAGCTTGATGAAGTTGCTCTTGCGGCTTTGGCTACTAACAAAACTCAGGTTTTGAAGAACAAACTGCTGTATGATTTCTCAACCAATGCAATCAATGCTAAGTGGTCAGAGCGTGAAAACGTATTTGGTGACCTCGAAGTCATGATGGGTGCAAATGACTTCTTTGGTCAGCTGCATATCGTTGGCGACCCTGGTGTTGAGTCCATTATGCGTAAGCTTGAGCAGCATGGGCTTTACAATGATGTAAATAAGCAGAATGAATTTGGCAATAAGATTGTTCACTTGACAAATAATCTTGCAGCTACTCCTGGTAAGTATGCTCAGGGCTATGCTGTGAATGCCGGTTCACTTGGCATGTTGACTCGTTTTGAGCGTGATTGCTTGCTTGGCACAGTTTCTGGTGATGGTCATGAGTGGGGTATTGCTACTTTGCCTCTGTTGAACATGCCTGTAGGTACTTACTTCTATGACTCTGTTGGTGACTACAACACTATTGCTGGAGCTGCTACTGAAGATATGGTTCGTACTCGCAAAGAGCATTACGGATTTGCTGTAGATGTAGCATTCCTCACCTCTCACAATAGCGACAAGACTACTCTGCCTAGTCCTATCCTTGCATTCAACATTTCTAGCGAAAATGCTGTTTATGCTAAGCCTGTTGTAGTGGTTAACTCAGAGAAAAGTCCGGTTAATACCAAGACCATCGCCTAATAGCAAGAGGTAAATTCCTTGAGTTGTTATAGCTTTGAAGGGCAGGGAGGGGCTAAGGCTAAATTAGCTTTAGTTACCTCCCTGTTTTTTTTATTAAAACTGAAAAATTATGGTTAGAGCCAACGATATACAAGATAAATTGCTTCATCTAATAGGATGGGAGCAAAATTATGATACATCAGACCTAAAAATATCTGATGCTTTAACCGTGAGTGAAAGCGGCCTATACTTTCAGCAAATTCATCCTTTGCTTACGTTGCAAAACATGGCTTGTATCGCTCCGGACTTTAAGAATATGACCTTTGAAGAATATAATACTAAAAAGTCATATTCTAAGGGTGATGTAGTAAAGTATAGTGAAAAGTCATACTCTAAAGGTAATGTAGTAAAGTATGATGAAAAGTTATATAAAGCATTACAAAAGGCATTAAATAAACAACCAGATATTGAGCCCGAGTATTGGGTTGAAACTAATCCATTTTCTGAATGGCTTGAAAGCAAAACAAAAGCAAGCATTCAAAAAGCCATTACGAGATATTGCAATGAAAAAATTGCGCAAGGAACATATAAAACTTTGTGCGAAAATAGAACGCTGTTTGACGGAACTGGCCGCCTAGTAGATGTTGTAAAAAATAAAAAAAATTTAGTAGGCTTTGAGATTATACCTGTAAGAGCAAAAGGTGTAACTACAAAAATCAATAAAATAGGTCTACAATTTACAGAACCTGGTGAATATACGCTGTATCTTATGCACTCTAGCATGGATGCTCCAGTTAAGATAATAAAACTTAATAAGATACGCAAAAACAGCATTGAATGGTTTTCGCTTGATAATGTATATCTGCCTTATCAGAGTGAAGACAATGACGCTGGAGGAAGTTGGTATTTATGCTATTTTCAATCTGAGCTTCCAGAAGGAAGTCAGGCTATCAGAAAAGACAAAGACTGGTCTAAAGAACCTTGTAATTCATGCTCACGCAGAGAGTACTTGGCTTGGATGGCATGGTCAAAATATATAGAAGTGCACCCATTTTTCGTAAATGAGGAACTAGTTGAGGCTGTTAATTTCAATGATGATTTTAACAATGACTTTGAAAAGCAAGCACTTCATCTATGGGATGTTGAAAATAATCAATATACCTATAATAACAATTATGGCCTAAATCTTGAGATAACTATAAGCTGTGATATTACAGATTTTATAATTGAGCAGCGAATGTTATTCCAAGATGTTATAGCAAAACAAGTAGCGGTAGATATGCTTCGTGAATTTGCCTATAATGCTAATGCTCGTACAAACAGGCATTCAATAAATGCATCTAGACTTGATATATTATATGAGGTTGATGGAGACTCTTCATCTATGAAAAAATCAGGTCTTAACTATCAACTTGATATGACATTTAAGGCAATTAAACTTAGCACTGAGGGCATAGATAGGGTTTGCCTTCCTTGTAAAAATAATGGCGTAAAATATAGAACTGTATAATATGGCTATAAAAAGGTATAATGCAACACTTCGTAATCTTGAATACCGGTTAAGGGCCTTCAAAGATAGTCTGCCTATGTTATTGGAAGATATTGTCCGTGATAAAGAGGATGTAATAGTATCTGCCATAGCAGATGACCAGCTGTATCGTAGAGGTATCAATGGTAAAGGCAAAAAGATTATGGATTATATGCCTTATACTGCTAGTACCATAAAAAATAAAAAGCGAAAAGGACAGCCTACAACTCGAGTTACCTTGCGAGATACTGGAGCTTTTCATGAGTCTATGTATGTTGTATTTGACTCAGAAGGGTTTTATATAACAGCAAGTGATGAAAAAACTCAAGGCCTTGTAGAGAAATATGGAGAAGAGATATTCAGGTTAACAGATAAAAACTTTACCAGAATTATTCGTTCTCATATACGAAAGGAATTAGTTAAAAGATTAAAACAGGCAATAAAACAATGAAGGAAAGCTCAGTACAAATAAGATATAAAGATAATCCTGTATTGCTTGATAAGATATTGCAGGATATGCAGAGGTCACTGATGGAAAAACTTATGTGGCTTAATTATGCATTTGGCCGGGCCTATAAGTTAGTTGAGCACAGGCCAGATGGCAATAAATTTATATATCCAGCTATGTATAATGGCAATAGCGAGTATATTTCACTGTTGCCAAATGATAACTTTGGTAATTTTTCATGGTTTGATATATATGACCCACAAAGAATTACTCAAGTAGTACAGTCGTTGCCTCAGTATACATTCAGTGGCGCAATTATATTTTGGTATGACTTAAGTAGTATTTACGAAGATGAAACCGTGCTGCACACAGAAGAAGTAAAAGATGAGATTATGCGTGTTTTAACAACACCAGGTCTTATTACTACTACTGGTAAGCTCGTTATCAATGATATATATGAGCGTTTCGAAAATATATACAAAGGTTATTCAATAGAAAAAATATATAATAACTACATATATAAAGGAGAAGGCATGCAAGATATTGATAAACAATTCTTCATGTATCCTTACGCAGGAATACGAATTGAATTTACTTTAACAACCAGAGAATTATGTCAACGGTATATTTTATAATAATGCTTTTGGCTTTAATATATATAGCCTTAGCAGCAGCATTTGCTATATTGCTGATTGGAAAATTAGGTATAAGAGACAGTATAATTGCCAGAGCGCCAAAGCTTATTTCTCAATTATTCAACTGTGATTTTTGCCTAAGTTTTTGGATGTCGGCCATTCTCGCTGTTATTCTCGCTATTTTCTTTAGAGAAATGAATATCTTATTTATTCCAATAATATCAACCCCTATAACGCGAATTTTAATATGAAAAGTCTACTTATAAATAAGAAGATTGTACGGGTTTATGATAGCATAGATGAAATGCCTATTATAAATTTCCAAAAGTATAATAAATATCTGCTTATTGACTCAGGTATTGGTTCAGACGCGGATGACATAGATGCTCATATTGTAAAGATAGCAAAATTCATAAAAGCTAATAACAATAAAAAAGCTCTACAGGAATTACAGAATATGAGGCAGAATATATATATGGTGAATAATGAAATTTCACCAAAATACTTAGCTTTTGCCGCTCTTATTCATAGTATAGATGGAAAAGAAGTTAATGACCTATCAGATGACGGCCTAAAAAAATTGCTTCAGGGCCTTAAAGATATAAAGCATTCTAAAGTCATAGATTTTCTTTTGTGGCTTAAAAAAAAAGTCACAAGTGAACTAGAAACTTACTTTCCAGGTGATTTTGTAAATCCAAAGGAAAAAGAAGCTTATGATAAACTTAAAAATAGAACACTTCTTGTATTAGACTCTATTATAAATAATACCGATAATACAGAGCAGATAGAGCTAATAGATACAATGATGCTAAATATGCATACGCCAAAAGTATTTATAGGAAGTGAGTCCGTTGAGGTTAAATATGATAAGCAGTTTGAAAGTACTTGTTTACTTATAGCCCAAAAAACAAATATGGACGCTAGAAAAATGACAGTACTTCAATTCTATAATGCTATTGATAATATTAAAGCCCAGGCAGAAGCTGAAGCGAAGAGTTTAAATAAACATAAAAAGAGATAGTTATTATGGCAGATGACGATAAAATAAAATATAGCGATATAATCCAGCCGGATGACTCGATTGAAAAGCTCGTTAAGCAATTAGGTGAGCTTAATCAATCGTATGAAACAATGGTAAATGCTATTAGAGCAGGCGCAGACAGGGTTGTGCATGCTTTAAAAACTGCTAGTGGAGCTACAAATGAAGGCCGTAAAAGCATTGATGAAGCTACTGCTTCAACATCAAGGCTTGAGCGCGCCCAAAAAGAACTCAAAATCGCCATGTCTGATACTGGTAAGCAGATTGCGTGGCTTAAAGCTCAAACAGTAGACCAGAATAAAGCTACAGTTGAGCAGCAGCGTTATATCCAGCAAGCTTTATCTTCATATAATAGGCTAAAATCAGATTTGAAGCAGACTGTATCTCTTTATAAATCTCTTACTGAAGCTGAAAGAGAAGATAGTCAAATGGGCCAACAGCTTTTACAAGGTATTCTTAATTTGAAAAATCAGATTAAGGCTCTTGATGACCAGATGAAGCCTCATATTCAGACTTTAACCGAAGTACAGAAAGCAGAGCAAAAATTAGCCTATTTGCAGTCTGAAGAGGGACAGAAATTAATTGATTTGAAAGCTAAAATTGCTGAAGTAACTGCTGCTAGAAGGCAGCAGAAAACTGCCACTGACCCACTTATACAAGCACAAGAGAAATTAGCTTATGCAAGGTCTGATGAAAATAAGCAACTAAAGTTATATTCAACTCAGATAAAAGAGGCTAATCAGATTGCTCAGCTTCAGGTCACGATTGCTAATTCTGCAGAAGGCTCTTATAATAGATTATCTGCACAATATGCTTTGAATAAGATAAAACTTAATCAGATGTCTCAGGCTGAAAGAGAAGCTGCAGATAGTGGTAAAAAGCTTGAAGCTGAGACTGCCGGTATATATCAGAAGATGATTAAATTGCAAGAAGCAACTGGCAATTACAGATTATCTGTAGGCCATTATCAAAAAGCATGGGACGGCTTAGGATTCTCAATATCTCAAGTAGTTCGAGAGCTCCCGGCTGTTGCAGTTTCACTTAATACATTCTTCTTAGGTATCTCAAACAACATTCCTCTGGTTGTTGATGAGATTAACCGATTACGTGTTCAGAATAAGCTTTTACAAGCAGAGGGCAAAGCTACAGTAAGTGTAACTAAATCAATAGTAAAAGCTCTATTTGGTTGGAACACGGTACTTGTGATAATACTTACAGTATTTTCAATGTTTGGCAAGCAGATTATTACGTGGGTAGGTAATCTGTTCAAAGCAAAAAACGCTATTATTTCTACAACCGAAGCCCTTGATAATATAGCCAAAGAGCTAGAAAGCACAAATGCAAGTTATGGTGATAATGTAGTATCACTTAAGCAATTACAGCAAGAATGGAAAAATCTTAAAACTACGGCTGAGAAAAACCAATGGATTAAAGATAATGAATCAGAATTTGACAAGCTTGGCATCGCAGTGAATGATGTAATCGATGCTGAAAATATCTTTGTAAATAATACTGAAGCCGTTATTAATGCTCTTAAACTTAGAGCAAAGGCTGCGGCAGCCCAGAAACTTGCAGCTGAGCAGTATGAAAAGGCATTAACAGCAAGAAATAAAGCTGAAACAGAAGCTGCTAAAGGCCCATCTGGCTGGGACAAATTTAGGAATCAATTTGTGCAATTAAGCCTTAGATCAGGTGAAGGTGGTTATGTTCCTCAAGCCAATATTAATTTGGCTGACCAGGTATCTGCTGAAGACTTTAAGAAGCAACGAATTAAAGATTTAAAGGATGAAGCTGAAGCCGCTGAAAAAACTGGTGATGCATATTTTGATTTAGCTGCTGGATATGAAAAAGCTGCTAAAGCTGAGCTTGAAGCTGCAGGTATTGATGGGCCTCATAAGAAGACAAAAACTAGGACACATACAAGAGAACCGCGCGACCTTACTAGTATTATTAACCGGAATAGTATAAAAGCGCAAAAAGAATATGAAGAGAGCATAACCGCTTTACAGAAAGATGAATTTGCTAAAAGACGTAAAACAGCTGCTGACGAAGTGCAGAATGAGAATAATAAGCTCAGAGAAATGCTTCGTAAAAATGATGAATACGTACGAAATGTGGATGGCAAATATAAAAAACTTACTGAAGACCAAAAGAGGCAAATAGCACAACAAAATGCTTGGATAAATAGTACTATAGCAAATAATCTTAAAGCTTTAGCACTTCAATTAGAGCAAATACAAAGAGAACAGGCTGTTAATTCTCTTAAACTTCAGCGTGAAACTCAAACAGGAGCTGTTAGCCCAACTTCTATAGCTGAAAATGCGTCCAAGAATACAGAAACAACAGTTACTACAAATGTGACTGTTACGCGAGATACATCTCAGATGGAGGCCTCATTGGTAGAAGAAAGAGAACTAATGAGACAAAATCTTGAAGCTGAATATAAATTGGTATTAGATACTAATGCTAAATTATTAACCGCTGGAGATGAGCATGCAAGGTCTGAGGAAGAAATACTTATTGAATTTAATAAGAAAAAACTTGAGCTGTATGCTGACTATGATAAGCAAATACTCCGCGCCAGAGAGCGTGATACTGAAAACCAACTTGAACTTGTAAAGAAAGGCACAGAAGAAGAGTTACAATTACTGTTACAGCAAAATGAAGTACGTAGACAATTGGCATTAGCTGAAAATGCTGCTAAGCCTGCTGCTGAGCAAGTAAGTAGCTCTGTAATAAATGCTAAATTTGATAAGTCTGCAGCCCAAACAAAAGGTTCATTTGAAATGACCCGCTTTGAAGAGCAGCAGGCCCTTGATGAAGCAATATTCAATGAGGTTAAGCATAATGAAACAGAGATAACCCGATTTAAGCTTGAACAAGAAAAGGCCAGATGGCAAGAGCAAATAAGACTTGCTGAAGCTGGTGGACTTGATTGGAGTCAAGTTCAAATAGACGCTGCAAAATCTATTGTAAAAAGCATTAATCAAGAATTGTCTGAGCTTGATGACTTTATTGCTAATATAGGTAAAAAAGGTTTAGGAACCACTTTGCTTGAACGGTTAGGATTTGATGATACGCAAATTGATGCTTTAAAAAATGCTGTAGACATAGTAGTTGAACAGTTACAATCTATATTAGACGCTGAAGTGGAATTTGCTGAAAAAGCGGTAGAAGCGGCTGAAAGGCGAGTAGAAATTGTACAAAAATCCTATGAAAATGAAGTTGAGGCCAGAAATAATGGGTATGCTAATAATGTCGCTACAGCAAAAAAAGAACTTGAACAGGAAAAGAAAAAACAGCAAGAAAAACAAAAGTTATTAGCTGCTGCCCAAAAAAGGCAACAAGCTATAGATAGTATTACTCAAGCTTCTTCTTTAACAACAGCTTCTGCAAATTTATGGAGCTCTCTTTCATCTATTCCAATTGTTGGTCCAGCTCTCGCATTAGCGGCGATTGCGACTATGTGGGCATCATTTACAGCCGCAAAAATTAAAGCAAAACAAGTATCAGCCATAAGTTCAGAAGAATACGGTGAAGGAGGTATAGAATTTTTAGAAGGAGGTTCTCATGCTTCTGGCAATGACATAGATTTAGGTGTTAGCAATAAACGCAAAAAACGTATGAAAGCCGAAGGAGGTGAAGCCCTTGCAATAATAAGCAAAAAGCAGACAGCTAAATATAAAAAGATTCTACCTGACGTGGTAGAAAGCTTAAATAAAGGCATATTTGAAGACAAATACATGGCTGCTTTTGCTAATAGCGGTGATAATTTAATAATATCAAGGCCCTATGAAATAGATTTAGAGTCTATTAAATCAGATTTAAAAGCTATTAGAAAGCAAAATGAAACCCGGTATTTCATAGGCGATAATAAAACAATAGAAATAAAAAACAATATCAAACGAATAATAAGATGAGAACACCGAAATATATATTTTTGCTTGATGGGCAAGAAGCTTTACCCCATTATAAGCAACTTAAAAAAAAATATACAAAGGAGAATCAACAAAATTTTTTTACCGAAACTCTCGAAGGTAAAATAACTTTGCATGGAGCTGATTATGACTATGTTAAAGAATCCCCATTGGAGAGCGTGTTTACATTTGAGGTTAAAATGCTTAATTATAATACAAGCTTATATGAACCATATTTTAAAACTACTTTTAGTAAAACAGATTGCAAATTTAATATAGATAAACAACAGCTTGAGCTCAATCTTGAAAAGTCAGACGCACATTCAGGCGTTTTAGATGTCTATGATAACAAATATGATTTGATAAAATTGGCACCTGCAATAACAAGCCTATTTTTATATAAAAGGCCACTGGTGCAAATTTACATAAAGGGGAGTAGCTCAATATCAAATTTTATCGGTGGAACTTATTGGGAATCTGATACTAATGAAACTGTAGATGATAAGAACAAGTTAGTGAATACTTATCATTTTGCCTATTATAAAACGCTTAATGAAATTTGCATATCCGATGCTAATAACCCTAATATAAATGGCGTGTATGCAGGTTCTAATGGTTCTTATAACAACAGCAAAGGCTATATAATACAAGCTACAGCTAATAATCTTGGAATGGATTTATATATATATAAATCTAGCGATATTACAAATAAGTTATATGCTTCGCTTGGAAATAAAATATTAGTAGGCTCTGATGGTTTATATATCCCATCCGGATTCGAATTCACATTCGTTAGTACAACGAGCTCTACAGATAGATTTAAAACCGAATATGTGTTTGAATACGCAATTTTCCAAAGGCTGTTGTGTGATGTGCCATCTATAAAAGTAGGCGACACCGTATTAAATACGTATGAGCTGCCATTAGAAGACATATCAAATAATAAAGATAATTACAAATATGCCATAGGCCTTAAAAGTAATGATATTTATATAACGTCAAAAACAGTAGATGAGCCTACAAGATATGGCATGGATGATTATGAAAAATATTTTACTAATAGCTTTTTGCCGCTATCAGCAGGAATAGAGCGAGTTTTGCCTATATGTAGAAGTATATGGGCGAATGCGTCTATTTGGTTTTCATATAGCCTTATATATGAGCAATATGAGCAATCAGCCCGTGAAAAATACAAATTAAAGCACGCATATACTATAGCTAATGCTATAAAAGCTATTTTAAAAAAACTTGATATTGGTATAACTCATGAAGCCACTCCTGAATATAGCGAATTTTTATATGGTTCATCAAGCCCTTTACATCTCGTGCGTTTTCAACTGTTGCTTACTCCTACTTCAAATATTTTAAAAGGAGAATATGATGAGCCTGCAAAAAAAGGCGAAATATCACTCAAAACTATTTTAGATATGCTTAGAGATTGCTTTAGATGCTATTGGTTTATAGATAATGGCAAATTACGTATAGAGCATATTAGCTGGTTTATGAATGGAAGAACATACGGTTCAGCACAAGGAACTATTGGAATAGACTTAACAAGTACTTATATAGATAAAAATAATAAAGCCATGTCATTTTTCCAGAATAACATTGAATATAATAAAAATGACATTCCACAAAGATATGAATTTTCATGGACCGAAGGTAGTATGTCCGAATTATTTGACGATATATACATAGACATTAAAAGTAACTATGTGACAAAAGGAAAAACAGAAACTGTATCAGTTGATTCATTTGTACCAGACGTAGATTTGATGTTATTAGAGCCTTCAAAATTTTCAAATGATAGCTTTGCTTTATTAGGAGCTGTTATGAATAATTCTAGTATATTAGAATTGCCAATTGTAAAGATGTCCCTAACAGACGAAGATGGAAGTGAATATACGGCCAGTATACAAAATGGATATTTATCATGGGCTTATCTTTTAAACTATTATATGTACGATATGCCAAGCATAAATATTAAATCTAGCGTTGGTCTACAATATACAGTTCAAGGCATAGCAAATACTATGCTACAACGTGTAAAATTTCCATGGCCTGTAGACCCAATTGTATATGAATTTATACGCACTGATATGGGTAATGGCGTTATAAATAGTATGTCTATAGATTTTGAAACGCGGCAAGTAGAAGTTGAATTAGCATTTAAGCCAATATAGTTAAAAAAATTATAATTATATTTAAAAAATAAAATAAAATAAATATTTATACATATATTTGTATATATATAAAAATTTTTACCCATGGATAGTAATAATTTTAATGTTTTACCCTTTTACCGGTCTATCAAAAGTCAAATTGATAAGCGATGGTATTCATTTGGCGATAAATGGCCTATAATTTCAAAATCAACTGAAATTATACCATTTCAAATCGTCATTCAAAAAAGCATAGCTTCTGTATCTACGCTACATATAGTAAATTGTAACACTGGGGCTGATACAAATTTAGGTATAAAACCTATTATAATAACCAGGAATGATTATTCCATAATTATGCTACATAGTGGCATAAATACCTTAACAGAAGAATTAAGTGAAGGGTTATATTATATCTATTTTACGGCTGATAGTGTTACTATGTATTCTGAAATATTTTCTGCAATACATAGTATGGATAATTATACAAAGATTTCATATTGGAATGCTGAAAGCCTTTATTATAAAGGAGGTGAAATATGCTATGATAATGATTTTAAATATGAAATGTATATAGCTACTACTATAGGAAAGCCAGAATATGAATTTGAAGAAGAATTAACAGAAAGAGCGGGGTATAAATTTTTAGAATCTCAAATTTCAAATAAACTTTATAAATTCGCGTTTATAGCTACAGAACCTATTTGTGATGCTATGCGGCTTATACGGCTATCAGATTATATTCAAATTGAAAGTCGTGGCGAAAATTATAATGCTTTGTCTTTTTCGTATGACGTTGACTGGGAAACACAAGGTAATTTAGCTTCTGTAGAAGTTGAATTTACTATTGATACTATTATACAAAAATTACCAAGCTTTAATAGAAGACAAAGAGAAAATTTTTATAATGCGCTACTAGCTGACAGTAATGAAGCTATATTGTTTGATGAGCAGGTAGTAGCGCTATATACAGATAAATTTGCCAATGCTAATTCTTCAAATCTAATAAATGGAAAATTAATACGAGAACTTGATGAATACAAAAGCGAAGAATTTGAAAAACCTTTATTTATAGCTGTTGATACTTTAACTGGTGAAGCAAAAAAACTTAATTTAAAAGAGGCTATAGAAAAAATGTCTGGTAGCCTTTGGTCAAGAGTAACAACAGATTCAGACGGAAATATATTACCTGTTGAGGCGTGGTATTTAAAGCCAATAAATGCTTATAACGTAGTGGTGCCGGGAGATGTTGTGGCAAATTCTACAGGAGCAAAAACAGAAAATCTACCTGTAGCGACAGATTATACAACGACAGGACTATTTAGAGCAAAACAGGAAGGCGGACTATTATATGATATAGATGCCGGATGGTACGTTAATCCAGATTTTGGAGGTGGGCAAGGAGGTTTAGATGAAGCAAAGTTAAAGCAATATCTTACAGATAATAATTATTTATCTTTATCTTCGCAATTAAAAGGATATAAAATACAAGATAAGTATTTGCCTATTACAGAATCTGATACTATATTAATAGCCTTTGGAAAACTTGAAAAAAACTTTGATAATTATGTAGACTTAATCACAAATCAAACTATAAATGGCGTAAAAACTTTTAATGAATCAATTTTTTCTAAGAAAGACATCGTGGCAAATGCTACGACGGAGGAAATAGAGAGCCTGCCTGTCGCAGCAGACTATACAACCACCGGGTTGTTTAGAGCTAAGCAAGGGGGCGGGCTGCTCTATGATACAAACACTAACGGTTGGTATGTCAACCCCGATTTTGCCGGGGGCGGCGTCAACTTTACGGTCGGCAAAGGGCTGCAAATGTCGGTTGATAATGAGCTTAGCGTCAAGTACGGCACGATAGCCGGCACGGCTTGCCAGGGCAACGACTACCGCCTGTCCAACGACCGCAAAAACCCCTATAAATTGTCGTGGAGCGGCGGGGAGTATGACGGCAGTGCGGAAAAGACGCTGCCGGACTTTATCACTGACAACAACGGCAAAATTAAAAAGCTGTACGGCTCAGGGGACAACAAAAAATACCTGTCCGGAGACGGCACGTTTTACAGCGTGCAATATGACGAGATAAGCGGGTTGGCGGACAACTATGTCACCATCGGCACGGAGCAGACGGTCACGGGCGCAAAGAAATTCACATCCGTCACGCATGTAGGTCCGGTGAACAACGTGCATATCCTGTTAGGACAAGGCGCGGGTAACTGTATAAACGGGGTCAACAGTTCAGGGGCTGTGACGAACCTGTACTTTAACTATGTGAGCGGCTCATCCTTTACACGTGTGGACGGCAGCAACAACTTTGTCACGACCGGGGATGTAGTCGCCAACTCCACGAATAATCCCTTGTCGGGTGTCGTGCCCGTTGCGGACAGCTCCACTTACGGTCTTGTCAAGTACGACAACTCGACAATAAAGAAAAACAGCAGCGGGCAGCTCTATTGCACCGTGCAAGGGGGCGGAAGCAGCGGAGTCGTCAAGTATTGGAGACCGTCCGTCAATACAAGCGGTGTGCTGTCATGGACGCTCAGCGAGAGCGAATCAACCCCCTCGTCCGTCAATATCAAAGGACCGAAAGGCGACACGGGGGCGACCGGGGCGAAAGGGCAAGGAGTCACTTATCAGTGGAGCGGAACTAAGCTAAGCCTTGGCACGATTAATAGCAGCGGAAATGTCAGCTGGGGGTCTTACGTGGATTTGAAAGGGCCCAAGGGCGACCCGGGTAGCGGAGGGGGGAGTAGTACTTTTACCCTCAAGTCCGCAACTTTTAATAGCGAAATTATATGGGGATGTCCATCTAATTCGTATGGCATACGAATTAGGAGGACGGGGGGAAGCACAGAAACAAGGATTTCAGGGAATATTATAGATGGGAGAACTGGTAGCTCTTACACAATAGGTAATTTATACTTTAATTATGTTGCTGGTAACACAAATGTAAAAATAGACAACCAAGGTAGGATTTATTCTAACGGCTCTCAAGTTACCTCTGATTTAAGACTTAAGACGATCGAGGGGAACGAGGAGGACGTGTTGGACAGGATGATGCAAATTCCAGTCATCAAGTACAAGCGTAATGATATAAAAGGGGCTGAACAAACGACAGGGTTTGGAGCGCAGTCGTTTATCGGAGTTTTTGACAATATAGCATTTATAAACGAGGATTCTGGATATTATGGCATTAGAGAGTTTGCAATTACGGCAATCGCCTTTCAAGGCTGCAAGGAATTATATACCAAATATAAGGCGCAACAACAAACTATTGACGATTTGCAATCAAAACTTACCTTGCTGATGCAGGAGGTCGAGAAATTGAAAGGAGGTACGGCATGAACATACCTAAGACAAATATACAACAATTATATCATGTGGCTTGCACAATTGGGGAAGTGGTAAACGGCAAGCTGGAGACACGGTTGTCCAAGTTGTGTACATCCGGCAGGATAAACATTTGGAGCAAATACAAGCCTGTTATCCACCATTTTGATACCCGCCCTGCGGATTGGTGGAAGGGGAGCAACTTGGATTGTGGTATCAATATCAAGCAGCATGGGACGGCGGAGGCGTTGATTGAGTCGATTGTCAACGGGGAGCAGCAATACTCGCACAACAAGCCAGAGAACAACTTCAGACTTGGAGACTTCGCAGGCTACAACCCGACCGTCATGCCAGTGTTGCGTGACGTGCCCATGGCTGAGATATTATACCAGTCCACCACGAGCCTATCGGTGACGGCAATGTACAAAGACGGCAACTATACGGACTACGAGATACCCCCGGAGAACATCTATGACCAGCTGGACACGAAATGGTATTTTGGCTTGGCAATTAAGAGGGGCACAAAGGTCTATTGGATGACCAACAGCGAGCCCGGAAACATGAGCGTGACCGTGCCCGTTAATGCCAACAGAGACACGATATTTACAACTGGTACGGCTCAGATGGTGACGTTTATATCGCAATGCAAAAGACCCGGATTTTATGTATCATCTGAGGGACCGTCCAAGTTTTATGCGATACCGATGGCGACGGTGCACGAGGTGACTATCAAGGCATCCACCATTGAGGCATCCATTAGAGGAGTGTATGCAAATGGAGTATTGTCTTACACAATTATTATAAAAAACACGACAGGGAGCAGCGAGGCTATCAACCAGTGCGTCGTCCACGTGACGGACACGACTGGCGATAGGGTTTATTATATCGACAAGTTCGATACGCCCAGCTCAATCGGGGGTAACCAGCAGTGGACGTATGAAAAGGAGCATGCAAACGAAAATCTGCCGATGAGTGGCAAGCTGAAGCTGTATATCAACAATGAGCTCAAGGCGGAATCGTATTACCTTGTGGCGTATGAGTAATTAACTAAAATAAATAGATATGACTTGGAATACACTAAAAGAAGAAATAGCTAAAGTTATTAAAACAAATGGTAATCAAGAAATAACTGGCCAATTACTGCAAGATATGCTTATTAACATTGTTAATAGCATTGGCAAAAATGCTACGTTTGCTGGCATAGCTATTCCTACCACAAATCCTGGGGCACATGATGGGTTTGTGTTTTATATAGTACTTAGCTCTGGTAATTATAGTTATTTTGATAATATTGTTGTTACTGATAGCGAAATAGGTATTATATTTAATAATAGTCAAGGCTCATGGCTTTATAGAAGATTATTAGCAATAGACTCTAAATTAAATGACAATTCTGTAAACGCAATTCAAAATAAAGCAGTTTCATTTGCTTTGAAGGCTAATAAAGCTGAAACTAATGCAGCATTGGAAACTAAAGCTGATAAAGCTGAAACTAATGCCGCATTGGAAACTAAAGCTGATAAAGCCGAAGTTGACAAAAAGATTAAAGAAGCAGTTGCTTCAGTTTATAAGATTAAAGGGTCTGTAACATCTTTTGATAAATTGCCTACTATAGATGTAATAATAGGTGACGTTTACAATGTGCTTGATACAGGAGCTAATTATGTAGCAATTAACAACAATCCTATTGAATGGGATAAACTTAGTGAAACAGTTGATTTAAGTAATATACAAAACGAATTGGCTAACAAGGTTGACAAAGTTACTGGTAAACAGCTTTCCACCAATGATTTTACTACTGCGGAAAAGCAAAAACTTATTACTATTCAAGCTCACGCACAAAAGAATGTTCAATCTGATTGGGACGCTACTGAAGGTGATAGTTTTATAAAAAACAAACCTACTATACCAACTTTGGATAATTACTACAATAAACAAGAAGTTGATTCTAAACTGGGTGATATTAATACAATTCTAGATTCAATAAATGGGGAGGTAATCTAATGGGTACAACAGCAAATAAATTAAATAAATTAATTGAAACAAAAGCGGCAATTAAATCTGCAATTGAATCAAAAGGAATTACTAACGTCGGTAATAAATTTGCCGGTTATCCTAGTAAGATTGATGAAATTGACCTTGAGGCTAAATCTTTATTTCTTAAACTAATTCCTACATTAGTTACTGATAAGGATGGTAATACGTCTTATGTTGCTAGTAATAAACATATACGTATTGTAGATGATGATTTAAATTGTTATACTATTGCAGAATGGAATAAATTAGCAGTTGATGCTAAATTTGATACAACTAAAATGCCGAAGCCTGTCGGGTTCAGCGTCGAGTGCAACGGGCAAAAGGCGGTGCTCTACTGGCCTTACACCGGACAGACATACGATGTGACGGGCACGGTAGCAGAGCCGTCCGGACAAATGCGGCACTCCATCTATGAGTACGACCAAGTCTCCGCAGCCGCAAGCGGCAACGACACGGGCGAAGCCGCAAATGACGGGTCTATCGGCTCTTACCACAGCCGGGCATGGAGCGCGGAGGAGCAAGGTGACAATCTCGTGCTCAAGTGCGGCAACACCGGGCAGCAGTGGACGATGGCGAAAGGATGCGGCAATGCCAATGTGATGGATACGGACAACAGCAAAGAACGTACACATGCCCTGTACGTGCAAAACGAGTGGATGCGGCACAGGTTCGCCGTATGCTCGGGCATAGCGACCGATTCAGCGGACGGCACGTACGCACCCGTGACCATCCTCAATGCGGAAGGAAGCCAAGCCGCTGCCGGGGAGGACATGTATTTTTACGTAGGAGGCTCAAAGACAGGCCTGCTGGCTAAGTACAACATCAACAACAAGCACAAAGGCTCTACCGCATACCTTACGGAGGCTATCCGTGATTGGATATACGGGGAACAAAAGAAGAACGGGGTGGACATGAACGACACGGGTGTCAATTCTGGAAGCAAACCCCTGCTCGTGTCAGGGGCGAAAGGGGCGGAAGCCGTTGCCGTAGGTGGATTTTGGTACATCATCACCCCTTACATAAGCAATCCGGGGCAGAGTACGAAAAATAAAAACATTATCGACTCCCCTATCGCCTATTATGCCAACGGGGAGGACGGAAAAAGGAACAATGCCGTTGTTTTTATACCGAACGAGAAGATTTTATATCCGTATTGGACGAACAGGAACATAATATCCGGATTAATTTCGTACCTTCGCATCAAGGAGGGGAGGAGTGACATACCGACAATACGAAACGGTATAGTTTGGTCGGTTGTGCGTATCAACCTGTTGACTGCGTGGGTCATATCCCCGAACATAGGCATCATTGGCACGAACAACACGTGGAACTATGTTGACGTTGTGCTCACTTCATATTTACCACCAAATAATCAATAAAAATGAAAGTAGGAAGAATATTAGACAATGGGATAGAAACCATTGAAATTAAAATAGAAGGATACGATAAAAAGTATAAGCCTGTTTGTGAAGTAGAGAAACCATCAAATACTGCAAAATGTAGATATGTAGAATATCCATTATGTATTGTACAAGAATGGTATGAAGAAAATAAAGTTGAATTAAGTTTATCCGGAGAATTTAAGGAACTTTTATAATTAACACATTTTATTAACTTTCTAAATTCTTTAAAATCATGGGAGAAGTTACAGAAAAAATTTATTGTTGCGACAGAGGCGACAATGATAACGCTTTAGCAGCGGCCATTATGGCAAGTAATAATCGTAAAGATGATTGGGGCCCTATGGCTGCCATGATGGGTGGAGGTATGAACAATTGGATGAACAATCCATTTGCTTATATGATGTTTATGGCTCTATTCCGCAATGGAGCCTTTGAAAACGGAAATGGCACAAACACTCAGGGCATTGAAACTCAGGCTCAGCTCAACGCTATCCGTACTCAACTGCAAGATAACCAGAATGCTGACTGTATTAAGTCTGCCATTCAGGGAAATGGCTTTGCTCTTAGTCAGCTTGCACAGACCCTTAACATTGGCTTCAATACTCTTCAGAAGTGCTGCTGCGATGTTCAGGCCGCTATCCAGCAGGTTGCTGGCCAGGTTGGTTCCTCTGCTGAGCGAGTTATTAGTGCAGTTAATGCCGGTGACAGCAGTGTTATCCAGGCTCTGCAGAACTGCTGCTGCCAGACTCAGCGCCAGATTGCGGACTTCCGCGCTGACATTCAGCTTCAGAACTGCAAGGACACTGGTGAACTCCGCAATGGCCAGGAGTTTATTAATAGGTCTATTGAGCGCGGTTTTTCTGCTACATCTTACGAGACCCAGCGCCAGACTTGCGACATTATCAATAATGCAAATGCCAATACACAGCGCATCATTGATACTCTGAACAATCATTGGAGTGATGAGAAGTCTCTACAAATTCAGGACCTTAAGTTCCAGTTGTCTCAGGAACGTCAGAACAATCTGCTACTAAACCGCCTTGGTGGTAATGGGTGTAACTGTGGCAATACCTACAGCTGTGGCTGTGGCCAGTAATGTTTAACCATTAAACTGTAAAGACTATGGTTATATTATCGCCGGTAGGCTTAGCCGCTGCTCCTGTGGCAAATCAAGCTACATTCTTGGCCACATTTAAGGAGAAATTGTGTCGTAGTATTTGTGCAACTTCTACTAATCAGCCATTTGCGACTGTTACTTATAGGAATGAAACACCTATACTTAATGGGACAACTGTATTCGTGCCTATTGTAGCAACTATTACGATTACTACGCCTAATGCTTGCAAATGCCAGGCTGAGACGCAAGTAATCAATGAGCGCTTTGTGGTTGCATTCCAGGGTATAACGGCACTTCCTGCATCTGTCACTATCGCTCAGCTCGGAATGACTCAGGGCTTGATTAAAATAGTATGCGGAAAATCCAATTGCTATGCAATTAATAGCTCTTTGACAGTAACTATTCCAGCTGCTTAAATATTTAAGAGAGTACCTAAGGAGGTTTTCTAGAGACCTTCTCGGGCACTCTCTTTTTGTACTTATTCAATTAAAAATATAAAGATATGCTATTCAAAGATATTAAGCAGAATTATCCTGTGTATATTCTTAATAAGCAGGATTTAAGCCTTACACAAGGCAAAGCAACTCAGGTGCCATTTCCTCGTATGGAAATGAACCAGAAAACTGGAAAGACTGAGATGGTAATTGATATTACTATTGAGGCAAATGGAAAAACAGCAACGTATGTAATTCCTGAAAACCTTTCAGTTACTTATGCAGGTAATCTTATTTTATCTACAGATAAGATGAGCTTAGCAAGTGAAATTGAGGCCATGAAAAATACTGCTGAGCAAGTATTGGCTTCAGTAGACCATCAAAAAGAAGTACTTAAAAAGTCATCTTCTCTGCTTGCAGAGCTCAATCCTGTATACAAAGAGAAACAGGAAACTGAAAAGCGCTTTAGTGCTATTGAGGAAACTGTAACTGGTGTTAAAGGCTCAGTGGACGAGCTGAAGAAAATGATGTCTGACTTTATAAAGAAAATGAGTTAACATGAGACGCAAATTGAAATATATCATAGAAAGGCATTGCGACAAAGAACGCAATGAAAGTGTAGTGGTAGAAAGCAGAATAGCTACTCCGCATGGCGAGCACGAGGTTAAATTTGATTTGCCTTATGAACAAACAGCTAATGCCCTTATGTCTGCGAAAGGATATTCAGAGTATGTTAAAAAACATGGTTACCATTTTACAGATGCCCTTGCAGAGCATGCGAGTAGAATGATGGAAAATGCAAATGGACAAAGTCATTCATGGACAACTTCTCAGGTTAAGAAGTCTATGGAAAATCTTGGTTTAGCAATTCCACGTCATGTAACACATGGAGACGCGACATACCTTGCTAATATGTATTACGCAGACCTCTACCCAGACCCTCTAAAAGATGAGGCATCATGCCTCAGAGCCGCTTATAAAGTAGCGAATGACCCTGATGGTTATGAGGGAATGATTTTTTGTAGATGGACAGCTGACGTTATTGGCAAAGCTATAAATATTAACTGGGAAAATTTTGTATAATATGTTAGAACTCATTGAAGCCAAAAATATCAGTGCCCTCATGTTTTTCATAGTTATCAGAGTTGGCATAATCCTAGTTTGCTGGTTTTTCATGGTGGTTAGTAGTATTGTGGACTTTTGGAGCGGAACAACTACAGCAAAAGCATTAGGCCAAACACTTATGTCGCATGGTTTTCGTAGAACTATTACGAAGATAGGCGACTATGTAAGGCTAATGCTTTTTGCTCTTATGTTTGATATACTGGGAAGCTTGCTATCATTCTATATAGTGCCGTTTGCAACAATTCTATGCACTATAGCTGTAATCTATATTGAAGGTAAATCCGTTGTAGAAAACAGTAAACGCAAAAAGGCTCATGCCGCAGATGTACCTGATATAGTAAAGAAGATTGTGCAAGCGGCCACTGCAGAGCAAGGCCACAAAATACTTAATGAGATAACAAAAATAACAGCCTTAAATAACAAAGACGATGAGAAAAATCAATAAGCTTATAGTACATTGCTCTGCAACGCCTGAAGGTAGAGACGTTAAAACCGAAACTATCAAAGATTGGCATGTTAATGGTAATCATTGGAAAGATATTGGTTACCACTATGTAATTGAGCTTGATGGCTCTATTCATAAAGGCAGAGACGAAAGTGTAATCGGAGCTCACTGCTCAGGTCAAAATGCTAATTCAATTGGTATTTGTTATGTTGGTGGAGTAGCCGAAGACGGTAAAACACCAAAAGATACGCGCACTGATGCTCAAAAGCAATCTTTGCTCAAACTGCTCAAAGAACTTAAAGCAAAATATCCAAATGCAACTATATACGGGCATAGAGAATTTGCTGCAAAGGCTTGTCCCAGCTTTGATGCAAAGCATGAGTATAAGAACATATAATATAAAAGGTATTCTCGCATAGTTAAATCAATGCGAGAATACCTTTTATATTATAGGTGATTGATTATATAAGAAAGAAAAAATAATTTGCGAGAATGCTTTAAAACAATTCACACATGAAAAAAATAAGTCTAATAATATTTGTTGGTTCCATCTCCTTGGCTCTTAGCACTTTATATTATTCCAGGGGCCTGATAAAGGAAAATAAAAGGCTATTAGCTAATCAAGAAATACTAATAGCCAAAAATACCGATATTACTAACACCTATCAAGCCTATAAAGTTTCTGATAGTTTAAAGGCCCTTAAAGTACAAGAGCTACAGCTTACTCTTAATGAGTATAAAAAGTACAGGACTTCTGACCTACAACTAATTAAGCAACTTAGAGTTAAAAACTCAAATTTACAAAAAGTTATTACCGCGCAAACTGAAACTATTAATGACATATCCGCTGAACTTAATTCCCATGTACAAGCGGATACTACTAATAGACTTGATACTATTAAATATTTTAGTTATAAATCTAAATGGGTTGATGTCTCTGGCCAATTCTATATTACAGGAGATAGCATTGCGTTACGGGTCAAAAATAGGGAGTCCCTTAAAGTGTTTGAAACTATTATATATAAGCGCTTCTTAGGCTTCTTATGGCGGACTAATAAAGTAAAGCGGCGGGAACTCGATATTGTCAGTGAGAATCCCAATACTTCAATTGTAAATACTGAGTATATTGGTATAACGCGGTAAACAATAATAAACAAAGTAAACAATTCATTGTTTATACAGAAACGCCTGAAAATGAGGCATTTATAAGCAAATAAACAAGATAAACAATAAAACCTTCAAATTAATAGATATGTAGAACAGCCATATTATTTAGTATTAACGCTAAATAAAAATTTAAAAATAGCAATATAATATATAGGGGCGCATTGTTTCTCTTGTTTATTGTTTACCCAAAAAACGCAAAGGCCCTTATATTTTTTTAGTAATTATTTTTTCAAAAAATGATGGAAAAATTTTTTTCATTGAAAATAAAGTATTATATTTGCATAGTGAGAATAGAATAAAAGACTACCAAGCATGGCGAGATTTGATATAAATAAAATAATTGAGTTCTATAAATTGAACGTAGAAGAGGTGGCTAGAGTGCTTTTTCCAACGGTAAAATACCAAAAAGCCGCGCTAGACCGCATTCTAAAAGGTGAAGCCTCTTTAGATACAGACCAGGTAGAAGCACTCGCAGATTATATAGGAGTGTTCTCCTTTGAGTTATTTAGTTCCGATAATTGGAAAGGCTCCTCTGAAAATGGGGTACTTACACTATTAAAAGGGCCTTATAAAGTAAGGCTTGCATATAATAATGTATTTATATCTATATATAAGGATGATAAACTTATATATCAGAAATTAGTCAATACCCCAGATATGACAATGCATGAGTTTATTAACTTTTTAGATAACTTAATTAAAAATTACGAAAA
>ERZ1026872.104-NODE-104-length-33577-cov-5.712189_pt1 | contig 33577 bp, 26 predicted proteins | sample MGYA00380166_ERZ1026872 | MGnify/ENA primary metagenome ERZ1026872 (study PRJEB33269, sample SAMEA4719802) | human gut metagenome | biome: human-associated habitat; feature: organic feature; material: feces | place: Cameroon | collected 2013-10 ... | reverse complement strand
TGTGTAAGTCTCCATATTTTATTTTTATCGGCAAGATTCAATTTCCCTGTTTGTAGCGCGGACGATACTGCCGTGGTGTCATTAGCTACACCATCACCCACGCCGCCCCAACCCCGAGGATCTCCAATTTCTCGCCAACGTGCAAGCTGAAACTCAGGATGCGTCGTAGAACCGTTAGGGTCTGATAAATCATTACGCAAATTGGGGTCGGTTTGGGGTGTCCAATCGGCTACACCAACAGGATTTGTCCCCGCAGCGATTTCATGTGGCAGATTTCCACCCCATGAATACCATGTTTTACTGACAGGGTCATATACCACTTTATTACGATCGTTGGCCGTTAAAGTGCCACCCGTGGTAAAAGTTAAACCAGAATCGGAATAGCCATTTTCAATGGCCCAATTAAGCTTTAACTTAATTAAGTCAGCATCAATAGCATTTAAATTCTGTTGTACTGTCTGCCCCGAAGAAGTACCAATGAGGCTTGCACCATTGTTCGAAGCCAGTGTTTGAGGGAAGTCCGTAGGGTTATCTGAGTATGTACCCAAGATAATGGAAATCTCCAGACCCAGAGGGATGCCTTCAGTCAGGGTAATAGTCTTTGCAGTCTTATCAAATACAAAACCACGCCCCGGTTCCTGTCGAGCACCTTCAATGTAAATACATTGAACAGCCAGTGCATTCTTATCGTCAGGTACAGGAATTACAGTCTGACCTTCAGATACAGCAGTGTAGTACCACGTAACAACAGCGATTCCTGCAATAGCAGTTGCCAGTTCATCGGCAATTTCTTGCAGTTTTTTAGCTGTCTCTTCAAGTGATACCGCTACATCGGTAATAGTTTTCAGTGCATCGGTTGCAGTAGTTGCTGCAAGTTCCGCTGCATCACGATAGCCCTTCGCTTCGTCTGCGCTGGCTGCTGACGCAGCCGCTGCATCCTCGCTGGCTTTGGCAGCGTCTTCTGCACGTTTTACTAGTGCTTCGAGTTGTTCCTGTAAGGTTGCAAGAGCATCACGAATAGCCTGTTCAATGCAGTTCACCGGAGCACATTCATTACAATCACAGGTGCAATCGGAGCTACCACCACAGCCGCAAGAGCAAGGCTCATAAGTTTTATCATTATCGCAAGACATGGTATCTCCTTAGTTCGTTTGCGTACCCACAACAGTGCCATCAGTGTCACTGGTAGGTTCACCATTTTTAATACGTAGCTTTCCAAAGGAATCTACCCAAAGAACATAACCACCTAAAAGTAATTTGTTCTGGAGATTGATACCCTGGATCTTAACTACAGCTTCCATGATGGAATTGAGCACAGCCTGTAATGCAGCCTGAGTTAAAGCTACTTGCTGTCGGTCTTCACTGGTTTGCTGAGCGTTACCAGAAGCTTCAGTAGCTGAGTTCTTAGCAGAGTTAGCATAAGACTCTGTATCAGCTTCCAGCACTTTAGCTTCATCAACAAGTGCTGACACTTCAGCCTTTGCTGCAACGATCTGAGCCAGGATATACTCACCATACTTATCCTGTTCGTTAGCCTGAGTAACGATAAGATCCTGGAAATCTACCGGGGTAGAAATCTCAGGGACGTAGAACAGGAAGTGTCCTGGTACAGCATCGTCGTCGTAAGAGTAAGTGAGGATGTAGGGATACGGTAGAGGCCACAGGTGCATCTGTACGTAACCTTTGTCATCCGTGCAATAGAGTTCCTCTTTATCCTCTACAACGCCGGTTAAACCATTCCAGTAGCTTGCACGTACTGGTTTGATAACGAAGCGAGTATTAGTCAGAGGCCACCCATTTGGGTTCTTTAGGTATACGTTAATCAACGTTGTACCCGCAGGAATGATAGCGGTATCGCTCATCATGGAGTCTCCTATATTCGAATGCCTAAATCATAAACTGTTTTCTTACCAAAGGGCAGTTCCCTGCCCGCTTTATGATGTTAAATCTGGAGATTATCTAAATGTCGCAACAAGTTGCTGAATATGTAGACCACATGGGTACTGATAAATCCGTGGTCAATGCAGCCCGTATATCCTTTGGTGTAGGGAATGAAACCAGTGGTGAATTAAACAAGAAAGATATTGGCCTTATTCACTTTCTGGCTTTCGGTCTGCGTAGTGATGAACGTCAGTCTATCCTCGCAGAAATCCGTGATGGGGTGAAGAATGTTTACAGTGAAGAATTCGATGGACAATCGGATAATTACGCACTGGAACTTTATAACCAGATCCGTCATCAGGCTGTTCACTGGACACCGTTTGCACATACTGCGATCAGTATCCGCATGAAGGCTCCTATCCCAGTCCGCACCCAATGCTTTAAGCACAAACAGGGACTGGTTGAGAATGAGGAATCTCGACGATATATAAGTGCTACCCCGGAGATCTTTATCCCTGAGTTCCGATCCAAGCCAGAGGGTTCAATCAAGCAGGGTAGTGGTGATATTCATCCGTTGAATCCGGGCATTAAGGAAGCTTATAAGTACCAAGCTGAGCAAGCGGTACAATGCTATAACTGGATGCTAGAAAAGGGTGTAGCACCAGAACAAGCCCGTATGATACTGCCACAGGGTGCAATGGTTAACTGGCTTTGGACTGGCAACCTGATGGCATTCGCCAACTTCTATAACAAGCGTAGTGATCCTCACGCACAGGGTGAAATCCAGGAACTCGCTGAACTGGTGAAGCAGGTTGTTGAACCTCTGTTCCCGGTAAGCTGGGCAGCACTGACACGGTAGGTATCACATGGGTAAGAAGTACAGCCAACTAACTCCTTGGGAACAGAAGTACATCATGGATCGTGCCGGTATTGTACCGCTGAAAACCATTGCTATGGTTCTGGGCTGTAACCCCCAGAGGATTAAGAACTGGGCTTCTAAGCATGGGATATCAGTACGGTATATTTATAAACGTAAATAATGCCCATCCGGGCATTCAACGAGGTAGACATGAAACATCCTGATCTATCACCTAAAGTTTTAAACTACGAGTGGAAGATGCCACAACAACGCCCTACCAAAAAAGAACGTGCTATCTCTGTTGCTACGCTGAATTTGCATGAAGCACGTAACTTTTTAAAAATGTCTTCAAAGCCCCATAAAGTTAAATTCTGGCAATCTCAAGTTCGACGTTTCGAACGTGAGCTGGCCGAACTCGTAGGCGTAGCCGTAGAGGACGAGCCAGCGACTCAACCAGAGTTAACCGGAGGCCGGGTAAACTATTACCTGGCTTCAGTGAACAATCCTCAGCGTGAGGAACAACCGGGTTATATTGCAGAGTGTGAAGATATCATTCAGGCTCTGGACATGACCTTTGACGAAGGCTGTTTGTTTAAAGCCTTATGGCGTACAGCCTCAGCACGTCTGGGTAATGGCAAACCTGATCAGAAAGCTGTCTATGACGCTGAAAAAATGGTTCACTACGCTGGTCGTATCTTAACCAAAACAAAGCGTGAGGCGAACTGATGAGCGAAAAGCGTTATACCAACAATGCTGGTATCCCTTTATCAATGGCAGTCTTTTTAGCTGTTGATCACTACGACTACGTACCCGGTGTTATCTCTGCAACCTCACTGCTGAAACCAGTGCGTCAATACGTACTGGCTCGTCGTGTGCCTGCTGGTGCCAACATCCCGGATGTGGAAGACCTGATATCCAGTCGTATGGGTACAGCCATTCACGACGGCGTAGAGAAAGCCTGGCTTAAGCATTACCAGCAAGCTATGCGTGACCTGGGGTATCCACAGAAGATCATTGATCGCATCCGTGTGAATCCAGATCCAGCTACCGTAGTCGAAGGTGATATTCCGGTATACATGGAAATCCGTAGCTTCAAAGAAGTGAACGGTGTGAAGGTATCCGGTAAGTTCGACTTCGTGGGTAATGGTGCATTGGAAGACTTTAAATCGACGTCTACCTACACCTGGATCAACGATACGAAGGATGAAGACTATGTGCTTCAGGGTTCTATCTATCGCTGGCTTAACCCAGATATCATCACCTCGGATATCTTCACTATCCAGTTCCTCTTTACGGACTGGTCAAGGGCTATGACCTTCAGGGATCCAAAGTATCCTCCACGCCGCATGATGCCTCGTAAGTTCCAGCTTATGTCACTGGCTGACACTGAAGCTTACGTGATTAATCGGTTAAACCAGATTGCTCAATACATCGATGCACCGGATGATGCTATCCCCGAATGTACCGATAAGGAACTCTGGCGTAGCGATCCTGAGTGGAAGTATTACAAGAACCCGAAGAACAAAGCTCGTTCTACTAAAAACTTCGACAATGAAGCTGAGGCCATTGCCCGCTGGCAAGCTGACGGTGGTACAGGTGAAGTTGTCAAAATACCCGGTCAAGTTAAAGCTTGTCTTTACTGCCCGGCGTATCCCGTCTGCAAACAGAAGGATCGATTGATCGATTCTGGCGATCTGATCCTCGACGTATAGGAGTCGTAATGAAACCAGTAAGTGAAATGGTCTACCATCCGTTATCGGAAAAGGTCGTTGATATCCTCTGCACCAAAACCCAGAACGAAGAACGTCTGTTCTTCCGTGTAGTTCTGGCTTATTACTGGGCGCAAATGGCATCATCAATGCGAGCAACCATTCATGGTTATGATCGTGGCGACCTGCCAATCAATATCTATGCGCTTAACCTGTCACCGTCAGGTACTGGTAAGGGTTATTCAACCAGCCTCATCGAGCGTGAAATCATTAACCAATTCCGGGAGAACTTTCTGGAATACACGTTCCCTGAAGTTGCAGAGCAACACTTACTGGAACTGGCCCACAAACGTGCAACACGTAAGAGCACCGCCAGTCAGGTCGTAGATCCTGACGACGAACTTGAGCGTGTACGTAAGGAGTTCGAAGGTCTGGGCAGCTTGCTGTTTAGCTTTGACTCCGGTACTACACCTGCCGTTAAACAGATGCGACATAAGTTGCTGATGGGTAACGCTGGTGGTGTGAACCTTCAGATTGATGAAATCGGTGCAAACCTGGTTGGTCAAACTGAAGTGCTGGATACTTTCCTGGAACTGTATGATCTCGGTATGGTCAAAGAAAAGCTGGTTAAATCAACCAGTGAAAACGTCCGTAATGAGCGTCTGATTGGGGCTACCCCAACAAACATGCTCCTGTTTGGTACTCCAACCAAACTGTTCGACGGTGACATTACTGAACGCCGTTTAAATGAGATGTTAGAGATGGGCTATGCTCGTCGTTGTCTCTTCGGCTTCGTAACCGGATCTACGAAAAAGGCTGACGTTACTGCTGAAGAAATGATGAAGCAGATGTTCAACGCAGCCGGGAATGACTTCATTGAAGACTTGTCTACGCAGTTAGGGCGTCTGGCTGATGTAGCGAATATCCGTAAGAAGATATTCCTGCCTGAAGCTCAGTGTCTGGAACTGCTGCGTTATCGCCTGTTCTGTGAAGAACGTGGTCGGGAATATAGCGAACACGAGTCTGTTAAAAAGAGCGAGATGGATAACCGTTTCTTCAAGACCCTGAAGTTGGCTGCTGCTTATGCGTTTATCGATGAGTCGGCTGTCATTACTCAGGATCATCTTGAGAACGCCATCAAACTGGTAGAAGAGTCCGGCGATGCTTTCGCCAAGCTCATGACACCAGAACGCCCTTACGTGAAGTTGGCAAAGTATCTGTCAAGATGCAAAACCGATGTTACGTTGGCTGACCTGGATCAGGATCTCCCATACTTCCGTGGCGGTAAAAATCAGAAAGATGAACTCATCACTATGGCTACTGCCTGGGGCTATAAGAACAACATCATCATTAAGAAAGCATTCAATGATGGTATTCAGTTCTTACGTGGGGAAACTCTCAAAGAGACTAACCTCGATGAGATGATCCTGGCCTACAGTAAGCACATGACTGAAGGTTATAAGGCTGTCCGTGCGCCATTCGATAAGCTGCATCAGTTAGTTCAGACTGACGGCTATCACTGGCTAAACCATCACGTTCGTGGTGGCTATCGCAACGAGGAAAATGCCGAGCCTGGTTTCAACCTTATCGTTCTCGATATTGATGGAACCATGAACCTGTCTACAGCCAAGCTGTTGCTACAGGGGCAGAAGGCATTGTTCTATACCACGAAGCGACATACTGACGCGTGCAACCGTTTCCGCATCATCATGCCAGCGAACTATGAACTGGAGATGGATGCGAAGGAATACAAGGAATTCATGCAGAACGTAATCGAAGGGTTACCGTTTGAAGTGGATGAGTCTTGTACCCATCGCTGTAAGAAATGGTTATCGCATAAAGGTCACTTCGAGTATCAGGACGGCGATCTGTTCGACGTGTTGCCATACATTCCGAAAACCAGTAAGAACGAAGAACGCAAAGCATTGCTGGACGATCAGCAGTCTATGGATAACCTGGAACGTTGGGTTATCAATAACACTGGTGATGGTAATCGCAATAATATGCTTCTGCGTTTTGCAACCATCCTTGTGGATGCTGGCTTTGACATTGCTGACATTCGTAGCCGTGTCATTAGCCTCAACGATAAGCTGCCGGACAAACTAGAAGACAGCGAAATCGATAGCTCCATTATGATCACCGTAGCCAGAAAACTGGCGAACCCTTGAGGTAAATATGTCACGAGAATCTGTAGACCAGAAACTGAAACACTATCAGTGCCACAAACAAGTACACGCTACGCCTATGACCCTGGGCGAGTTCAAAGCCCACTCAGGTAAGAAAGACCTGATGGGTTCACCGGATGCCCCTGGCTATCTGGTGGTGTACAGCTTTGGTACTGAAGATGAGTACCACTCATGGTCACCAAAAGACGTGTTTGAAGCTGGTTACTCAGAAATCCAGTAATACGCACTTCCGTGCGTTTGACGGCCTCTGCCCCCTAACGGGGGCATTTTTAACTGAAGGAGTTCATTATGGACGAAGATCAGAAACATTTACTCCAGGAGTTCTTAGCTGAACACTGGCATCTGTGGGAAGCTCACTGCGAACATCGTGGTGATGATCCCAACGATATCTACGTAAACCAGTTGGGAGGTGAAGAGTAATGTCTCAGCAAGTCACCAACGACAACCTGGTATTGCTCGTAGGCAAAGCTGCAAACGGTAAGTCTACTTCCCTGCGTGGGTTGAAAAACCCTGAAGGTGTAATGTACCTGAACTGTGAAGCTGGCAAGAAATTACCATTCAAAGCTAAGTTTAAACAGTACAACATTACCGAGCCGGTCAAGCAGATTCAGCAAGCATTTGCAGCGGCTGAAGCTAAGCCAGAAATCCATACCATCGTTATTGACAGCCTGACCTATCTGATGGATATGTACGAAAGCATGCACGTGCTGACGTTGCAGAACAAGATGGAAGGCTGGTCTAACTTTGCGCAGTTCTTTAAGTACATGATGCAGCAACTCGTTGCCAAGTCTACCAAAAACGTCATCTTCACTGCTCACGTTAAAGATGAAGTTACAGACGAAATGGTACGTGAAACTGCCGTTCCGATTAAAGGTGCGTTGAAAAACAATGGCGTTGAATCGTATTTCTCCTGCGTGATTGCGGCTAAAAAGAAAAAGCTGACTGACCTTGAAGGGTATCAGTCTGCCATGCTGAACATCACTCCGCAGGAAGAAGCCTTGGGCTTCAAGTACGTATTCCAGACCATGATCACGAAAGACACGGTAAACGAACGTTTACGTGGCCCGCTGGATCTCTTTGCGCCTAACGAAACATTTATCGATAATAACATGCAGTTGGTCTTAGACCGTTTGCATGAGTATTACGATGATGAAACTGCGTAAAGAAGATCTGACTCTCAACCTACTCAGATCGGTACTGAAATATGACCCTGTTACTGGACATCTTACTTGGTGCGGTAAGTCTCATTCTAAGAGAATTGTTCTCGGTTCTCGCGCTGGCAGTCGGATTGCATCTTCGGGCTATCGTAGCGTAACCGTATTCGGTACTACGTACCCAGAGCATATTCTCATTTGGTTCATGTACTACGGTAAATGGCCAGAGGGGCAAATCGACCATATAGATCAAGTCCGTGACCATAACTGGATCGCAAATCTCCGGGATGTAACATTCCTGGAGAACATGAGAAACCGTAAGGCTCTCAGTGGTACAGTGACTGGTCATCAAGGCGTCTGGTTTAACAAGCGACGGAATCGCTATGTAGCTGAAATTACGATGAACGGTAAGAAGATTTACCAGAAGTCTTTCACCAGTGCTTCCGAAGCTGTTAAAGCCAGAGGTGAAAAATTAATCGAACTCGGATTCCATGAAAACCACGGATCCGAAAACTAAAGAAAAGGTAATGCAATGAGTTTCTTAAACGCTGATGAGTACAATGCACAAGACGCAGTAGAAAAAGACGTAGTTGGTGGCGGTGGCTTTAAAGCCCTGGCTTCCAACATTTACGACTTCACCGTAAACCACGCCTATTTCAGCAAAGCTGCCTCTGGTGCGCGTGCTGTTAACCTGGAACTGGAAACCAAAAACGGTTCCAAACATCGATTCACGATCTACGTTACCAACCGTGAAGGTTCCATTAAGTACAAAGACAAGCAGACTGGCGAACTGAAGTATCTGCCAGGCTTCCAGACTGTCGATGCACTTTGCAAGCTGACCTCCGGTAAGTCTCTGATCGAGCTTCAGGCCGCTACTGAGAAGCGTACCCTGAACCTATATAACTACGAGCAGAAACGCGAAGTACCAACCGATGTCGATATGCTGATGCCGCTGCTGAAGAAAACTGTCAAAGCGGCTGTTGTTGAGTGTATTGAAAACAAAACCAAAAAGAACGAATCGACTGGTAAGTACGATCCGATCAACGAAAAGCGTACTACCAACGAAATCGTTAAGTTCATGCGTGAGCGTGACAGCATGACCGTAGGCGAAATCATCGGCAAAAAAGCCGAAGCTGAATACGCCAAAAACTGGCTGTCCGTCTGGGAAAACAAACCAGACGATCGCTACAAAGAAGTTGCTCAGGCTGGTAACGCTGGTGTGCCGGGCGGTGCATTCGCAGGTGGTGCTGAACCTGCTGGTACTACGGCTGGTCAAGACAACCTGTTTATGTAAGTATCAGGTTGACCTAAGCCCACTTCGGTGGGCTTTCTTATCTTTAAACCAGAGGTTTATATGTCCCAGCAAAACATTCAGCCAGTACAGAACCTGGATCAGTTCGCTCAACTCATGGTTGACTGGCACACTGACGGTCAAAAACAAGTTGCTTTAGCCAGTAACCCGCCATCCGATGTTCGCATCAAAGCGATCATTCGTGGCAAAGAAAAGGTACTGAATCCAAATGAACGTGAAGCGTTCATTGCCGGAGTTCAGGTTGCTGGTGAAATCTTCAAGAACTTGCCATTCCAGTTCGTAGAGCAGGAAGTTGAGCAAGCGGTTGATGGTGAAGCCGATGCCTAAAGGGTTACGTATCCTCGGTGCAGATCCCTCGTTTAGTAACTGGGGATTAGCCCAGGGTGTATACGACCCGGTTACGTCCAATCTAACCATCACTGGTTTGGATGTGATTAAGCCTGTCCTTAACAAGGATAAACAAACTCGCCAAAACTCAATGGACATAGAACGCTCTAAACAGCTTTCTAAGGGCTTCATTGATGCAATAAGGCAGTCCGATGTAGTAGCCGCAGAAATCCCCCACGGAAGCCAGTCAGCGAGAGCTATGGCATCCTATGGTGTGTGTATCGGCATACTCGGTATGGTTTGCAATATGCGTGTGCCACTCATCCAGGTTAATGCTATTGAAACCAGAAAGGTTATTACTGGTAAGAAAGAGGCGACCAAAGCTCAGGCTATTGCCTGGGCAATGGCTAAGCATCCTGAAGCGCCCTGGCCTATGAAGACCGTACAAGGCGTTACTTCTGTGGTAGAAGGAACTGCTGAACATATGGCAGATGCCATTGCGGCAATCTATGCAGCGATGGAAACTGACACATTCAAAACAATGGCTATGTTAGCCAAGAAGGAATAAAGCAAATGCTGATCTATTTGAACCGTGAAGAAATCCTAAATGCAGTTGTTGCACATCTGGGTTCACTCACAGGTGTACAACCTGCTGATGTTGCCCTGGGCTTCATCAATGGTGACGTTACCGTTGTAGTAGGCGTTAACGAAGCTCTGCCGGATGATCTCTTTGAAGAAGATGACCATATCGAAGACGATAACGATACCACTGAGCAGGTAGCTCAGAATGCTAGTAAACCAGCTAAAGGTGGTAAGCGTCGTAAACGTCGTACCCGTGCGGAGATCGAAGCCGATGAAGCAAAAGCTAAACAAACAGCAGAAGCTGAGCAACAACCTGAAACGGCTAAGCAAACCGAAGCAGAAGCCCCGAACGAAGTCGGCGCTGAAGCCGAAGAAACGCAAGCCGATCAAAACCTGGCAGCCGAACCTGAAACGGCGGCAGATAAAGCAGAAGCGGTTGAAGCTCAGGCTGAAGTTGCTGGAGCAGCAGCAGATGAACCAAATCTGTTCGTCGATCCAGAACCAGCCGCAGCAAGCAGCGTAGATCCTGAACCAGAGCCAACGGCTAATCCGTTCCCGGTTGATGACGGTGAAAACCTGTTTGCAGATACCCCGGCTGAAACCAAGCCAGTAGTCGAAACTGAAGAAGGCTTTGCTAAGCCGAAAGAAGACGACGACGCGATTAACCTGTTCGCGTAAGGCGGTGTAATGATATCCAAAGTCTTATGTTGGATTTTGGGTATCACTCTTGCAATTCTTTTCATGGGCGTGATATTCGCCATAAACATTCTGGTGAGATTGTTAGCAATAGCAATACCAGTATTTCTTATTGGCGGTGTCATAGCTTATGCGTTGCATGAGTCTATCCAAAATAAGAAGCCTCCCGAATAGGGAGGCTTTTTTATTAGAACATGTTGCTCATCAGTTTAATTGGTAGTGGCTGAGTTACAGCCCCCGGCAACTGGAGTACACCACTTGCGAACGGATCACCGAAGCCAGTAAAGATGTTAGGTTCCAGTGCTGATGGTGCGTTAGTGAATCGGGAAACCAGTACCGATTGAGCCAGTGCTGAACCCGGACGTTCCTTCATCAGGGTAAGCATCGCACGTTGAATACGCAGACGGTACTTAGTAAACATCATCACACCAATATCATTCAGATACTGCAATTCAGCAGAGGTCGGAATGTCATAGTTAACGAACGCATCACTTGCACGCTGGATTGCTTCATCGTGGTTTAACTTACGATCAGCCTTTTCCATGCTGTACTTGTAGAGCACATATTTAGAGGTAAAGTCACCGAACTGTGCCGTATTGCTCAGGAATTTGTAGAGCGGGGTATCTTTGGATACAAACGCCCACTTAGCCGCAGTACGCACAGAAGCCGGGATTTTATCAGTAACACCAGATACTTTACGCTGTAAGCCAGACGCATAGGTATAGCTGGTATCAGACGTATCCACATCATCAACGATGCTAGGCATAGTACCTGCTTCGATGAAGTCCTTGATAGGGTTACGTGCAATCTGATCCTCAAGCTGAATGATACGTTGCTCAAGCTCATTGAAGTCACCTAAACCTGCACGTTGTTGCTGTTGGTATTTCAGCAGCAGGGCAGTGTTTTTACGATAGCTCAAACCAGCTTGTAAAGCAGTCTTCGTATCACGCACGATATCAGTCGGTGAGACACCGTAGGCTTTCAGCAATGCTACGTTACCTAGCAGGTTACGCATCAGTGTGCTTACGTTACGGAGTACGATGATATCTTTGAACAGTGCCATGCCTTCCTGTGCTGCACGTTCAGTCTGTACAGCCACACGTTTAGCATCTTTGCCCGACAAGGCAGAGAAAACGGAGGTTGCTAAAGACTCGGCCATATTGCGATCCATCGCATCCTTGTCAAAGGCATTTGCTACGGTCAGCTTACGGAAACCAAACACGAGGTTTACCAGATCACTGCGAACCTGTAATGGTTCACCTGCACCCCAGATCTCCTGTGCCTCATACCGGGTTTGTTCCGGGAGCATAGCCCAGATTTCTCTGGCGCGAGCATCCTTCGACATTGGCCCGATAGCTACATAGCGTTCTGGTGCAGCAGCGTAATTTGATTTGAAGTCCTCGTGGAGGGCTTCCATAACAATCCGGTTTTGAGTCGGGCTGTTTTGTTTATCAAAAGTCTGACCTGCATACTGACCCAACAGGTGTGCAAAATCGTTATTCCGATCCAGCAGAGTGTCACGATTAACGTGTTGCATCTCATACTGGAAGTCCATGATGCGTCCATCAGTACCGAACACCGGAATCATATAAGTGTCTTTTACTTCAGTCGGATCAAACTTCGAAGCATCCATTTTGGCTCGACGCTGTGCAGAAGCATAAACAGCTTTGCGTCCATCGGCTACTGTCGCACCTTGTGCCTTCTGGTAGTTCTGGTTTCGTACAGCGGTAGTACCTTTACGATGGTTGCTGGTTAAGCTCATCGCACCGGAAACATAACGCTGTGATCCATTATCCTGAGTAACATACATGGCTTTCTGGCCTAAGCTTGGGATAGTCGGATCAGTTGGAACCATGCCCACAAACTGATAGCCCATTGCCTCAAGCTCTGCACCTTCGCCCTTATCTACGATTTTAACATCACGATGTGGGTTGGTTACTTCTGGGATATAGCCTTTAATCCGCGAGATCTCGTTATCAGCGAACAGAGTAGAAGCTGCATCCTCAGACAGTACCTTATGCACATTAAGCATTGCCTTAATACCATTGTCCTGGTTTGGCATCTCACGTTTCATCACAGCAGCAGTTCGCTGTAAGTGCTCTGGGTTGGAATATTGCATGGCATACAGAGAAGCCAGGTTATCAATAGACTCCACAACGGCACCGGAGCGATCTGGTAATGCAGTGGTCACGTAATGAGTACCAGCACCAGAAGCAATGGCCTGAGCATTCTTAGCCATACCTGGGATGGTAGCTTTACCAGTCACCATGTAATAGCCGAGTGCTTTAGCGCGGATAACCATATCATTACCATTAGGCTGAGTCAGTAAGGATTTCTCCAGTTTACCGATCTCTGCCTTACGGCTACGACCATCACTGACGAACTTTTGTACATCATCAAGGCTATAGCTGTTAAGCAACGAGTGAGCCTCTGTACGCATCAGAGTGTAAGTCAGGGCAGTCTTATCATCTTCAGTCAGGTACTTGCCTGAATCCTGGAACATCTCCATTACGTTGCCACGGGTAATCTCAGCGAGATTACGGCGACGTTGTTCAATCAGGTTAGTGTGACGTTGCAGTGATTCAAATGCACTACGTACCTTATCTGGATTAGAGATATCAGACAGGATCTGAGCAGCCCAACCATCTTCAGTATTAGGGTTATTCAAGTCACGCATCTGACGCAGAGTTTCACCCACACGATCCAAATCGCGTTTAGCAGCCAGTCGGGTAACCGATCCGGCAAAGCGAACGATTGGAGAACGTGAGTTCTTAATCAGGTCAGTATCAGCAGTGGCGTGAACACCATCCATTACTTTACGGCCTACAGCTTCACCGAGGTCAGACATATAGGTAAATGCTTCTTCGACTTTACCCATAGACTTATCACGGTTCTTGAGGTCAATCTCAACAAGCTGTTCTGCCAGTGCCTGAGCTTTCTGGTTTACCAGTTGGCCTTCATTGGTACGTGACAGGAATCCAGATGCCCAGTTAACTGCATGGCTCAAGTACGCAGCAGCTTTCTCAAAGTTAGACTTCGGAGTAGTGCTATCAGCGACCTTGGTAGTAAAGCCCATCAGTTTACTGGTTTCTTCATGGCCTAACGTCATAGCCACAAACTGAGACAGGTAACGGTTCTGCCCGGTCTGGGATGGAGTCAAAGTAAACAGGTGATCCCATTTACGCTGTGCTGCATCTTTCTGAGCTGGAGTAGCCTTAGACCAGTCGCCATTGTGGAAGTCTTTAGGCTGGATCTTCTGACGTGCAGCTTCCCAGGATTTACGCAGTTCACGGTTAACCGCAGTACCAAAACCAGAGTTCAGAGAAGCAGCAACCGCTGTCTCAATGGACTCAATAGCAAATGCTTCCTGGTCGGTCATATGGAAGCCTGCACCCAGAGCTTTGGTGGTATATGGTGCTTTGCCTGTTGCCAGTGCATTAGCCCACACCTGACCCGGAGTGTAGTTATTGGTATTGGTAGTCAGTTCACTTGGAACCTGGCTAAACAGTTTATCCGATACATTCTCAATCACTTTACCTAAATTACTGGTAAAGGCCGGATCGTTCTTCTTACCGTTAGAGGATGAAGCCAGTGAATCGAATACCTGACGATGACTGTATTGCCCTACGGCCTGAGCAGACTTCGCAGAGGAAGCCATAGGCAGGTTAAGGGATACATCACCACCCTGAGTATTGGATGCCTGGATCAGTTCAGCCGTATCCATAATCAGAGCTTCAGTTGCACTGAATTTCTGAGCATTAGGCTTACGCCCAACGAAGGCATACACAGCATTCAACACGTTGGTAGCGAATTCGCTAAACAGTGTGGTTAAACGCTTGCGGCTACGATTACCAACAGAGGTCTGCACACCGTCCAGGAATTGCTGGAAGCGTGGGTTAGTCATACCCCAGGAAACCAGTTCATCCACATTACGGACTGCCGGAGTAAACTCAGAGTAAGCAGAGTTGCTTTCTACCAGAGTTTTAATTTCACCGTGCAGACCTTCCAGACGTGTCAGTACCTGAGCAACCGCAGGGTTACCTTTAGGATCACGACGTGCAGCATCCAGAGCACGAGCAGTAGCAGCATGAAGCATTTCATGCAGTACAACCTCTAAGCCTGGAGCTTCTGGCCCATCCATCTTAATGTTGACCTGATTAGTGTTCTTATCAGAGTAGAACCATGCACGAGCATTAGTATTCTGATCAGCACCCTTAACACCCTTCGGATTGGTCGTACCGGAAATGATATTTACGGTAAGGTTATCCGGGAGTGCAGCAGACAACACTTTAGCCAGCTCAGCGTAGGTAGTACGCATACGAGTCTGGATCTTAGAACCATCAGTTTTACCGGAAGCCAGAGCTTTAACAGTAAAGTCCATCAGGTCTTTGGCTTTTACCACACCATCTTTGTGGCTCATCAGGAAGCGTTCTAACGCGTTTTTTTGTTGAGTTGACACAATGGCAGGCTCAGAGTCGCTTGCCGCTTCCTCAACTGCCTGACGGCGTTGAGCAGCGTCCAGCTTCTCATTCGCACGAGCTTGCTTAGTAGTACCAGCAGTTAACTGGCTTGCCAGTGTAGTACCCAGGGTTTCAGCTTCAGCTACGGCTGAGTCACGCTGAGAACGCAACTTCTCAATCTTCTTGTCGAGAGCCTTACGGTCGGCAGCAGTAACCTGATATTCACCACCTTCGTAACCATACTGGTTTACGTACTCGATCCCTTTCAGGGTTTCGAGTTTGGCGATTTCACGGTTATACGCATCACCGACTACCCGGCCTAATACGACACTCGGATTAACAGGATCTTTGAAGTTACGATTGATACCAACTTTGAAAGCCAGTTGACGCAGTGAAGCAGCTACGTTCGTCCAATCGGACGGCGTTAAGTTCTGTTCGGTAGCATTCTCGCTAATGCCACGGAAGGAACGGATCATTGCTTCAGTGTTTGCCAACTGTGAGTCATAACCGGTAACCGTATCCCACATTGCCTTGTTCTGCGAGCGAGCACCTTCCACCATGTCTTTAATACCGAACAGGTTAGCATCATGGAAGTTCTGTGCAGGACGCTCCGAGATAACACGAGTAGAGATAGCAGCATCAGTACCCTGAACAATCAACGCAGACGTAGATACACCTGGAGCAACTTTGTCTCTGACCTGAGCACCGGAGGTATACGACGTGAACGTGTTGTTCTTCGTCTGGCTTAAGCCAGTGTTAGCAGGATTAGCAGCGTCAGCAAAGAAACCTTTTACTTCGGTTGCCGGGTTATTGGCATCGAAGGAGGTATTTGCTTTAGCAGCCACGTAACCAGATTCCAGTTTATTGCTGGAAATGGATCCTGTAGCACTGGTGACAATAGCACTGGAGTTACGCAGTTGTTCGTTAAGTTTAGCTTTCACGTTAGAGGACAAGCCTTCAACAGCTACGCCATTAACGGAACCCACTTGACCATCACGAACAGCCTGTGCCATAGCATTGGCTTCCACACGATCAGACAGCACTTTGTTTACTTCATACGCAGCGTTGGTGATCGCAGTATTGGTATCACGAGTTTCGATGTATTGGGCAGCTACCTGTTCAATCGCAGCCTCGGATGCCTCACCACGAGTAGCCATTTCCACTTGCATGATTGCAGCAGTTACATCACGCGGCAGTTCATACGACAGAAGACTTTCCGTTTTGCCAATGCCTTTAAATGCGGGAACTTTAATCCCTAGCGATTGTCCTTGGCGCAGTACGATCTGAATAGCTTTATCCAGACGATTACGCAGCATATCCCCAGTTTCTTTGTCTTGACTGTAGGCTTTCGCAACATCAGCGATATGCGAGTAGATGCCATCAATGGCGTCACGAGCACTTGCTCGCTTGAGCGAGTCTAAACCAGAGCCATAGTTAAACGGGGTTGCCAGTACCTTGGCTTTCTTACGAGAGCCGAAGCCAGGAGATAAGTAATCAATCGCACGACGGAAGGCTTCATTCTGAGTGGTAGCCTTACCAGCAGGACGAGGGTACATATGGTTCCAGAATGTATTCTGTGCTGCACCCAATAACTGGTAATAGTCCTGACCGCCTTTCTCACGGTACTGTGGCACGTTGGTTACACCAGCGTCAGCAGTGTAGAGGCCACCGCGTTGCAGAAGGTCATTATCTGCTGTTCCATACAGGATGTTAGTAAGGATCGGGCCGTTGGTCACACCATCTGATTCACCGCCAATGGCTACTCGTACATTATCAGCACCTGCTTCACGAGCCATATATTCCAGTGCCAGTGCATGTAATGACTGGAAGGATTGTGGCCCCATGCCGAACTCTGCAACCATATCTTTTACGGTAGCAATGTTTTTGGCGTTTGCATCTTCATTGATTAAACGAGACATAGCCTGAACCGCTTCACGGACGCGTGGAGTATTCAGGTAGTCTTGCATACCTTGAAGATACGTAGCCCCGGTAACTTTATCCACGGTAGGCATATCGCCACCGTTTGGAGTCTTGATCGGGGCTTCTTCCATACCCTGTGCAACAGTAAGCAGGAATTGACCATATTCAGTGGTATTCCCGGTAGCATCCATAGGAGCCTGGTTTAAAGGAATATCAGTCTGGTGGGCTTCCATACCTACCATGATACGGTGGATTTTATTACCTTGCGGGTTAAGCATATTGCTTGCTACACCAACACGGTTGTTTGACCACACTGCCAATGGCATGTAGATAGCCTGAGTCTGCCCCAGTTCATCACGGCTTAAGCCAGAGATGAATTCATTGGCATTCTCAAGAGCACGCAGTACATCAGCATTTTTTGCTTCCTGACCAATACGGTCACGGTCGTGCATGAATGGTGTTTCAGACTGAGTACGTACACCCATCATGTGATGAAGTGCAGCCTCGTCCATACCAGCAATTTTAGTCATGGTGTTAACCACAGACTCATTGATCCGGTACGGTTGTTGCTGGGCTTTAGTCAGACGTTCAGCCAGTTCAGAAGGAACCTGTTGACCAAAATCACCAACGGTATTCTGCATGAATTTACCCGGCTTAGAAGTCAGTGGGGCAACCTTAGCAGCGTCAAAGCTAAACAGCTTAGACATGATGCCTTTAGTGCCTTTGTTGGCTTCAGTAATACGTCCGATCACATCAGCAGGTACGAGCTTACCGTTAACTTCTTTACGCGGTACACGCACGAAGTTGAAAGTAACACGGGACTTATTAACTGGCTGTCCACCCAGGAAGTCACGGGAGAACTCAGCAAGTTTAGTCTGTGCAGCATCCGGCTCTAAACCAGCAGTCAGAATGTCAGCGTACTCACGGGCAGACATAGTAGTCTGTTCCAGATAGCCACGTTTCATCATGGTATGGAGAGTATACATACCCAGAGCTTGCTGCATACGACCAGCACGGTTTGGATCCACATCTGGCAGGACTTTGAAGCCCAGCATCTGATATGCACGTTGACCCAGTGATTGTACTACAGCACGCTGGCTTGAACCGATCTCAGAGTAACGGTTAACCAGTTCTGTAGAAACTTCGGACGAGTCAATGTGGAACAGTGATGCCAGATCATCACGAGTGGCGATCAGGTTATTACCATTCTCTGCAAGCCAGGAGAACATAGAGGCAGTCATTGCCGTTTTAGTGTTCTCATCCAGTTGTCCGTTTTCATTAACGAGATACTGAACAAAATCCTGATAACGGAAGTTAGCCAGGTCATTACCAGTTTTAGTTTTACCCTGTTTAACTTTGATAGCTGCATCAATATCGCCAGCTACTTTGTTATGGAACTGGGTAAACATACCGATAAAGTTCTTCTGGGCAGCATCCATAGGAGTTGCCAGATAGCGGTTTACTTCAGTGAAACGACCAGACCAATCAGCTTTTGAGATAACCCCGGACATAAAGTTAGGCACTGTAACCAGTGGGTTAACAAAGCCCTCCCGTACTTTCTGGATGAAACCAGTGAGTACAAGGTTCTGCTGTTCGAAAGGTTTGGCGAGTTCTTCAGTTCGTGCAGTCTCAAGGGATTTACCTTCAGGACGCAGCACAGAAACAGAGCCTTCAGCTTTGGTGTTTTCATCAGATTTAACCGCAGTAGTTTGATCGGATACAACGTTAGCATCAGTTTCAGTAGTGCTTACCGGAGCAGGATCGACTTCATTGGTAGTAGCCAGATTTGGCTGTTCCTGTTGAGTCTGGACTTCTGCTGGTGCAATACGTTCCTGCTGCTTAGCAGTACGAGTTTTCAGATCGTCAGAAGTACGACGGTTAGGCATGTCGATATTCTTCTGTTTCTGTTCAGTCGCTCCTGACCCCACTGCTGCCGGTTCCGGCTGTGCCTGCACCGTTGCAGTTGCATCAGTCGCTGGTGTAGTGGTTGGGGCAGGGGAGGACGGCTGCGTAGCGTTAGCGGTAGCAGACGGACGAGCCTGACTCATTGCATCAAGTGCGCGAGAGGTTGCCTGAATAGCTTCTGCTTCCTGCTGGATACGGGAAACCAGTCCACCAGACTTAGCGTGGATATCCAGAGCACCATTCAGAGTTTTAGCTTTACCTTTCAGCTTCGCACCTGGGTTAATTACCCATTGGTTGCCCTGACGGATAATCTGACCATATTGCTGGTTATCCATCATCTGCTGGGCCAGTGCAGCTTTCTGAGTATGCGACTGTTCAAAGCGAGCCAGTGAATCACGCAGGTTTGCTGCCAGAGTAGTGTTACCACTACGGATAGCATCAGCATACTGAGAGGTATAGTCACCCAGAGAACGGTAACCCTTACCACCCTGCATAATATCCTGGTTTACAGTGAGATCAGATTTGAGGTTGTTTTGAGCAACTCGTGCATCAGCCAGAGCGCGTATAGCATCCCGTTGAGTCTCACTAAAACGGTTAGTTGTGTCATCAGCCAGAGTTCTCAGTTGTTCCGGGGTGTACTGCATCGGATGAGTAACAATGTGATCAGCAGCAGTGTCTACCTGTTCCTGAGTAGCATCAGGATTAGTAGCTGTCTCTACTTGCTGTTCAACTTCAGTTGGTGAGACTTTCTCACGAATACCAGCAGCAGTTTCAAACTGGCTGTAGGCATTACGAATACGTTCAGCGTTCTGAGTAGCAGCCTGATAGCGTTCAACCAGTGAGTTCTGTTGTTCTTCGTTGTAAGCACGAGAATCAATATCAGCGATACGCTGAGTAAACTGATCCACGATAGCTTGTTTCTGTGGGCTATCTGGGTACTGATCCAGTTCTGCAAGTTTCTCAGTCAATGCAGTACGCATTGCATTATCTTGCTGGATCTGACTGATTTCTTCACGTACTGAAGCCAGTTCTGCTTCGGCATTGTCGCGTACTGACTGAGCACGGTTAACAGCTTCAGCTTTAACTTCAGGGGTAGCGTTAGCATCAGCCACAACATTGAGTTGCTGACGAATAGCAGCCTGTGGATTGTAGTCCACATGTTCTGGGTTAGTCAGATCTTCAAATGGCTTAGCAGCATCCTCAGCAGCTTTACGGGCTTCGGCAGCTTGTGGGTTAGCAGCTTCTGCACGTTCACGAGCAGCAGTACGAGCAGCATCAACACTACGTGCTACACCAGCACCAATGGTAGATGGGCCAGTCATTACGCCAGCAGAGAGAGCACCAAGCACACCAGCATTGATGTTACCCTCGGTATCCCAACGGTTATCACCGAGAAGGTTACGAGTTTCAATCTGATTTTGAGCAGCTTCTGTCAGGCCATTGATAGCCATAGTGGTAGCAAGCTCACGTACAGGCTCTGCACCAAGAACGGACTTTGCTGCGTTAGCAAGGCGAGATACGCCAGACCCAGCGATAATCCTGGAAGCCGCTTGTCCGATGGCAGAGTCAGCCAGTGCTTCACCACCACGACGAAGTGGAGCAGTGAGAGCAGCGTTAGAAAGACCAGAAAGAGCGCGAGCATTGACGACGTTCTCCACAAAGTTCAAGCCAGAGTGTAAAGCATTCCACTGGCTAACATCGGCAATCTGTTCGTCAGTAGGTAACTGACCATCAGCTTGACCACGGATACCATCAATCTGGTTTTGTACGCCTTGACCAAATGTACCTGCACCGATACCAATCGGGCCAAGTGCATAAGGCAGAGACTCGGCAGCAGACTGAACGACGAGGGAAGGATTTTTGAGGTATTCACCCACAGTGTTAAGGATCGCACCTGGAATGGATTTACCTTTGTTTTCTTCTTCCAGTTGCTGAGCCAGACGCTGTGATTGCTCACGGTTAACCCATGCGTCAGTACCCCACTCGTTATCTACACCGTGGTTAGGATCACCCAATGACTTGCTGGCAACATCCAGTGCTGATTGAGCACGTTGCAGACGTTGGCGAACATTCTCACCACCACGTTGTTGAACAGGCATACCAGGGTACTGAGGGATATAAACCTCAGTGTTGGCGAACTCATCTGCCGGGCGATCCAGTAAAGCTTTATCGCCTGGATATGCAGTCTGCTGACGTGCCACCTGGTCTACTGCCTGAATACGTTCAGCGTTAGCACCCGGAGTACCATTAAGCAGATCCTGAGCTACCAGTGCATTACGTGCAATTGTGCTTTCTTGTTCAGCACGGTTCTGGGTTTGTTCACGATTGAAAGCCAGACGTTCAGCATCAGTAGTTCCGTACAGTGCTGAGTTGGCATTATCAAGGTTACCCTTGTTGGAGAGTTGCAGTGCAATGCGAGCCAGAGAACTACCGAAACCACCCACAGCATTCTTAACCTGAGCGCCTACTTTAGTTAAAGCAGAGCCAGATTCTAAGTCAGTGGTTGGAACGAATTTCTGGAGGTCTTCAGCCATAGCTGATTGAACTTGTTCACGTCCTTTCGCCATATTGTCGAAACGTGCAATTTCGCCCGCTAAAGTAGGGAACTGACCCTTCGCAGCAAAATCAGAAGTGATTCGCTGTGTAGCGTCAGCAACCTGGAGATCTTTAGTAGAAACAGGCTGCACAGGAGCAGCCTGGGGGACAGAAATAGCCGGGGTAGGATTAGTGAACTCGCCGTTGCTTAAAGCATTTAAAGCCTGGGTCAACAGAGAGTCGCGGGCCATTTTTATTCCTCGTCATCAAGATTAAGTAACTGTAAGGCCAGTGGGTTCACAGAACCATTGCCTCCCAATGCACTTAATAATACTTGCTGACGAGCGAGTTGAGTAGCTCTTTTGTTAGAGATACGAGCCTGAGTATTTTGCAACTGAGACTGCTGGGCTTTCTGAAGCTGGTCAATAGCTTGTTTACCCCAATCCAGTGCAGCTTTATCAGGGGAGCCATCGGCACTTTCGAATGCCTGGTTCATACCTTCCAACAGGTTAACTTGCTGTGCCGGAGTCAGTGTACCTTCAGGGTCAAGCTGACCTACCAGTTTTTGTAACTTCGTACCACGTTCCGGGTTAAACCAGTACCAAGGCTTAGTCTCCTTGTTGATACGAGCAACAGTAGCATCTGGGTTAGCCTTTGGGTTGTTAAGAGGGTTACTCTTCTCAACCTCAGCAGCACGTTTGTTACGTTCTTCTACGGCAGCAGCTACAGAGTCCTGTTCTGCTGTAGCATTGATACCAGTAATGGTTTTAAGCAGGTTCTGCATCTGCTTGTTGCCATTGCTTACTGCCGCAGCACGATCCCTTGCAGCTTGTTGACGTAAGGCCAAACCAGCCTGTTGAATGCCCAGTTGCTTTTGCTGGATGCCACGGTTGAACTGTTCATCAGCACGGTTAGCACCGAACGCTACAGCTTTCGAAGCATCACCTTGCACCTGGCTTAACAGATTGTTAGCCCCGGCTGTGTCACCCGCAGCATACAGACTCATAGCCTGATTAATCAGGGGTTGGTCATGTTGCTGTTGGGTAAACTCAGTCAATGCGTTCTGACCACGTTGACGGTTAATGAGAGTATCAGGCATCGTCAGTTGTGCTCGTTGCACCGCCTCATTGTTGATATCACCACCAGCAGCCTGTAACAAGGCACTGGCAGTTTGCTGACGACGGGCAAGGTCATTTAAGTCTGTAGCCCCCGTAAGCGTATTAACAACATTGGCAGTGTTACGATCCACAATTGCATTACGTAAGCCCGTAAAGGCATCAGTAACACCGCCAGCACCTTGCAGAATCATCTGCTGTGCTGCACGTAGCAACTGGTTAGAGTCGCCAAAGTTAACTGGTGCTAACTGCTGTGGACGAATAGTAGCCATTAGCTGATCCCGTATTTCTTCATGTAAGAGTCAACAGACTCATAAGCATTAGGGTTAGAAGCTACACGAGCTTTCTGACGATCTTCCAGAGCAGCATTAGTAGACTTCACATTTGCACCCCACTGTTTATCCCAGTTCTTCTGAGCCTGACGAGCCTGGTCTTTAGCCAGTCCCAGGTTCTGGAAGCCCAGATACCCAGAGAGTAAACCGTTAGCTGTACCTAAGCCCAGTTGACCAAGCTGAAACCCGGAAATACCACCCAGGGAATCAGTAAGGCTACCAGTGTTAAAGCTATTAGCTGGTGCTCCGGTAAGAATGCTGGAGCCTGTCATACCCGGCGTTGGCGGTACAATACCGGTGGTCTGAGTAGCATTATTGCTGCTAAACAGATTCTGAAGCCAGGAAGTTAAGTTGTCACCCATTGTGACCTCCTATAAGTTGTCATCGAGTATGTTGTTAAGCTCGAATGGTTTCTCAATATTCTGCTGGATCTGGTTCAAAATTGATACATTAGAAGGCAATGCAAATGACTGAGTGAAGTACATATCAGGCAAATTCAATGCTTCAACGCCAATGTTGGTATTCAGTGTCCGGGCATAATATTCCTCTGGGGTTTCCCCTAAGTATGAGTAACCCTGGATTGCTTTAAAGAATACGCCATCTTCAATGGTGTTAGGTGGATTTTCCAGTTCCTTCTGAGCACGTTCCAGTTCCTCCTGCTTCTGAGCAATCTCATCTTCGAGGTTCGCAATTTTACGTAGCTCCTTCTCGATCATACCTTGTTGAGCAGATTGTGCAGCTTTAAATGCAACGTTGCTTACCTGCATCATTTGCTGCGCTGTGATACTGAATGGCCCGGTAGTTCCTGAGAAGTACAGGTAACCAGTATAGATAGCAACAGCCACAGCAACGATGGCAGCAACAATAGCAAACACACCACCCAATTTACTGAATACGTGCTTACTCAATAGTGAGAACGCCACGTATGCACCAATAGCTGTGGCAGCCGCTGTGATAGCACCAATAAGAGTCAGGGATGCACCACCAGTCCACCAAGATAAAGCTACTGAAATTACGATAACCACAGCCTTGAATATACCGGTCTGATACCACTTAGTCTTAACGGTATATTCAGTACCAATAAGGATGTGGGTAGCGCGTGCAAACAATGTTTCCCGATCATGTGCAGAAAACATCTTACGAAAAGCGTAATCCAGAGGAACCATTAAGTTCTCATCACCACCTCCCTTGCTGATGTTCTTACCACCTACTTTAAAACGCCCATTAAGATTGTAGGCACGAACCTCTTCATACTGAGTTGGTGAACTCTGAATACGGTAGTAATGGTAATTAACACTCTGGTTTACGTAAGTAGTGGTTGTAGAGCCATCGTTATTTGTAGTAGTGGAAGCCACTTTACGTTGCCCTGTACCACGCCCTGATGCAGTGAACCCTACCGGGCCAATAACCCCGGTGATCTTTCTATAACCAACTGCATCAAGAGAGTTACCAATCTCAGTGGCTGCATCAGAAGTAGATATAGTACAGCCCTGATGTACAGTCCATGTAGTGTACTCATCTGTAGGTTGCGATGGGCGAAATGCGATAGGATTACGTATTCCATAGAGAGTGCGGAAATACTGGAAAAGGTATTCCTGTTCCAGGGTATTTGTTGTGTTAGCAGGAATACATTGAACCATCAATACAGAACGAATTTTGCTGAGCGAACTCAAACTGTTGTAGATCTGATCTGTAATTTCAAGCCAGGGTAAATCAAGCTTGTTACCCAGCTTAATGGAATCTTTGTATGGTTTCTTGCCAACAAAATTTCCTTTGTCCAATCGGTCACCGTTACGGCGGAAGTACATTCGAGGATAACCTTTACCAAAATCAGCTACCTGAGTGCTGGTAATACCATCCAGAGAGGGATATGAGCCAGAACCATATTGGTAAGTGAAATAATTAATGGCTGTACCACCACTTGAAGTGGGATATGTAAAGCAAACCTGGAAGTAATCCTCGTCTGAACCTACAGATTCACCTGAAGGATCTAATGGTGCATTAGGATCAATATTCCCCATATCGTCGTCATCAAGTACAGTATCAGTATCAATGTTCTGATCTGGGATGAAATCGTACTGCCCAAAGCCCATCTGGATTCTGGCAATAATATCCACCACTACCCTACGGGTAGTAATGACTCGGCTGACTGTAGTGGTAACTTCGGTGATAACACCAGTAGTAGGGTCTGTAGTAGACGTAGTGGTTGGTGGGTCACTTTCATTTGTCGTACTGGTATCAGTTTGAGTGTCCGTCTGGCTAATAATCCCAGTAGTAGGTGGCGTCTGCCCATTCCAGTCAGTTGTATTACTGGTTTGATTTGATGAGGTTGTAGTGGTTGTTTCATTATAGCCACCCGAACCTTTAGGCGTCTTAACCTTAGTGTCTACCTTAGTTGTAGTCACTGTGGTAATACGTTTTACACCCAGAAAACGGGTAGCATACTGAACATCCACATAATTAGAATCAGTAGTGCTTGTACCATCAAGAGTATCTGCACGGGTGTAGTTAGCACTACGCGTAGGCGTAATCCCACCTGTAGGTGGATAACCCCAGTGCTGTAAAATATAAGGATCTGCGTCAACCACTGTCTCAGTAGTAAGCATATTCTTGGCATCATGCAGATAAGCATCAGCGCCCAATGTTGCCCTTAAGCCAGTGAGTTTATTATCAATAGCTGTGTAGCCATAGTTCGAGATGAGCAATTGCCACATAGCATGGCGTAGGTTGATTGGCCCGAACTTACTGTATACGTAAGACAGGTCATTACGCCCGGTAAGTGAAACCAGAACATCATTGAGTGAGCCAGAATCAGTAAAGTCGGTCTGAGCTACCACAGTGGACTTACCCACACCGTAGTAATACTTATCTGGTTTCGATGCCCAGCGATAGGCTGCATTCCACTTAACGGCGTTACTTTTCCAGCCATACTGGATCATGAGGTCAGCCAGGGGAGTAGTGTTCTCGTCGTCAAGGACATAAGTAGTGATAGCCTGTCCAATTACGTCTGGCAGATATTCATCTTCTATGAGACGTGAATACGAGAAGTCTCGGTACGTCTTCTTCTTGCTGCCAAATAAACCCATAGGATTCTCCAATAAAAAAGGGAGCCGAAGCTCCCTTTATCATACTCAATTTTATCAGGACGGGGTAACGTTAACCTTAATACCTGACAACAGTTTCTGAATGGTTTTACCGAGGGTAGAGTCATCCAGCAAGTTAGTGCTGTTGGCCTGAGTATCTTCGTCAGTCTGGCGACGAACGTTCCAGGTGTTAGCCATAATCTGTGCTGCCTGTTGTTCAGCATTACGGTCATAACCATCAGCCTGTTTGTTCATCAGAGAGATCTGAGTACCGATAACAGAAGTCGGTGCAGCAACGTTTGCCTGGGTTTGAGCCTTCTCAGTAATAGTACGCTGTTTGTAGTATTCTGTCTGGGCTTCGGCTTGCTTAAGCTGTTCAGCCATGAGTTCAAGCTGTTTAAGCTGAACCTGGATTTGAGCGTCTTTAAGTTCTAGATCCTTCTCTGCCAGTTCAATGTTTTTATCGGCAAGCTCAGTCTGCTTGATGATAAGGTTTGTCTGTGCAGTGATCTGAGCCATCTCCAGAGGAATCTTTTGCATCTCTGCACGGATCTGGTCTTCCTGAGCCTGAACCAGAGATGCCTGACCCTCAAGGAGTTTAAGCTCTAAGCCCTGCTTCTGTTTAGCAAGCAGGAACTCAATAGCAGCTTGTAGCGTAGCCTGAAAAGCACCCAGATAGACAGTAGCATACTCCGGCCCACGGATACGTTCTTTCTCAAACTGGTCACCCAAATGCACACGCATGGTTTCCAGCATTTTGTCCAGAACGCCCGTACCTACTAATTTCGTTTCCGTCAGATCAGTAACATCTAACGGAGTAGTTGAAACCATCGGTGGAATAATAATCTCTGCCATCTGGGTTTACCTTATGCGTTGTCGTCGGTAGCTCGACGTGCCAACTGCTGTGCTGCCAGTGACTTCAGTTCTTCTTCAGTCAGTGGAGGCAGAACTTCGATGGTATACGCAGCAATTGACTTGGATTCACGGATTGGAATGCCGTGCTTACCTTTCTTAGTGGTGAACACCTGTACACGTTTTTCACGCAGAGCGTTAACCATAATCTGTGGTAAGTGCCACGGTTCATCCAGGTTATATGGGATGTACTTACGGTAAGTACCGACGAAGGAGTTACCTACAGTCATATACTCACCAGGCCATTCTTTCTTAGCCGGGTCGTTACAGTGGATGCGAACACGCACCAGCTTAGACGCTTCGGCTTTCTTACGACTACGACGCTGAGCGTCAGTCTCACCGGATGCAGGTTTCTCAGTTCCAGTTGCCTGGTTTGAGAGGGTCTGGTTTACACGTTCACGTAGAGTTTCTACGGAAATGGATGGATGATATTTAATCCCCAGAATATCAGCACGAGCTTTCAGGGATTCCAGTTCATCTACTTGTGGCAGGTCATCATTATCGACTTGTGACATAAAGAAAAATCCTCATTGGTTTAAATAAAAAGGCCGGGGAATTATCCCCGGCCTTAGCTTAGCTCACTTTAATAACCGAAGCCAGAATTACATCTTAGCTGCGGTCATAACCAGAGCGATACGTTCTGGACGCAGAGCCATGAAGCCGTAGAACCAGCGAATGGAGATGAAGCCAGTTTCGCCATATGGATCCAGACGGTCAAGGTTCTCACCAGGACGTTTGTGGTTAATTTCGAACTTAACGGTATTACCCGAAGTCTGGAAGGTGATGGTCGCAAAGGACTCGTCACCAACTACCAGCATTGGGAATACATCGTAGTTCGTACCGTTGTTGTAGTATACGGCATCATCGCCAGAAGCCAGCGTAGCACCTGCACCTTCCCACTTGAACATGTTCGGGTTAACGATGATACGGAATTGGTCAATCTGACCGACTTCACCAGCAGCCAGGGTAGTACCCGCAGCATAGTGCTCAGCAGAGATGAACGCAGCGTTGTCGTGCATATCTTTCATTGCACGCAGCGTAGGGATCAGCTCAGAGCCGATGTACATATAGCGAGCAGCCGGAACAACACGGGTATCGATATTACGAGTACCGTTCAGGATAGTCGTGTGTTTCGGGGTACGGTTGTTGTCCAGGTCAATGGACAGACGCATCAGGTCACCATAGGTAACCACATCGCCCTGGCCGATTTCGGCACGGGAAGTTGCATCGCCAGCGTAACGGATTGTACCTGCATTGTTAATCAGGTCGATCTGAAGGGCGTCTTCAGTGATCTGGTTAGCAGCAGTCAGCAGTTCGCGGTTGATGTGTTGCAGCAGATCCGCGTCAGAATCGAAGTTCAGAGAATCTTTGGTGTATTCAGTGAAGAAACCAAATTTCTCGAAAGTACCTTCGAGTTCCAGACGAGTAACGCCGACACGGTTAACACGACCGCCGTTCTCACCCAGTACAGGCAGTTTACCCGGCACAGAGCCGATATCTTTGCTGGAACCGTACAGGTTACCATTGGAGATCTTCGCACCAGTTGCGTCGATACCCTGGTCGTTGACGTTACGGTCATCCAGGATCGGCATATAGTGGAAGCGTTTAATGGTTTTACCATAGTTCGCTGGGATGGCTGTTGCAGTAGCCAACTGAGTGAAGAACTGCTCTTTACGCAGTTCGGTCAGAGCCTGGCGCTGGTAATACGCAGTAACAATCTGCGGGCCAATGCTGGACTCTTTCCCATTAATGGGATCTTTATATTGCATAACCATAAATAGTCAGCCTCTTACCGGAATTGAGTTGGGTCAATCTTAGCAAACTCTTCGTCAGAAAGGGAAAATAAGTTTTCACCTTTAATAGCTGGTTTGCTTTGGACGGTTTGTTTTGGTGCTGCCGCAGCTTTTTTAGCATTCACCGTTTCTTTTTTCGGTGCAGCTTTAGCTGGTGGCACTACTACATCTTTGGCAGGGGCTGGTTGTGCGCCCGGAACTTTAAGTAAGCCCTGAGCTTGCAACTGCTGTTCTACTGCCGCGTGAGCTTGCAAAGAGTTCATGCCAACCAATTGGCCTAATACCTTCTGACGCTGAACTTCATTTGCAATGAGGTCAAAATTGCCCGAAGACTTTTGAGCATCCAGTACACGGAGTAGCCCAGGGTTGTTGGCAATAAAGTCCTGGCTTGCTGCGTCCCATGAAGAAGTAACATGGGTCAGCACTTCTTTGAAACCAGGGTTGTTCTGTAACTCTTGAACTGTGTCAGCAAGTTCAATCTGGCTTTCTGGCGGAGCCTGGTGTTGAGACTGGTAGCCTGCACCTTGCTCGACGTCGAAGTCCATAAGGTCGATACCGCTGTCCTGAACCAGCTTAGCGATAGCCTTCGGATCTTTCTTGTGCAGGTCGATTAAGAAACCGAGTTCCTGCTCATTCAGAAGGTTTTCGTTTTCCAGCATCTTCATAATGCGACGGGTGGGCTTCAGAGCAGCCATCTTTTCATGGTAGTTCGCACCCATCTGCATAAGCTTGATCACTTCTTCAGGGGACTGAACAGTGATATCACGCCCATTGGCTTTGAAGGGTTTACCAACGATGGACTCATAAAACGCTTTGTGATCCGGTACATTCTGAGATTCAGGATCAGTCTTCGCTTTAGAGGTTTCTTTGGCAGGGGCTTTATCCTTCGCCTTACCTTCTTCGCTCTGCTGCGCAGGCTCATCGGTAGGCTCAGGGTTCTCAGGATCTACTTCAGGTTCTTCTTCCTGTTCTGGATCCGTTTCAACTACTTCTTCTCCCGGCTCCACTTCAGTGGTTGGCTGGTTTTCAGTAGTCTGTTCCGGTTGTCCATCTTCAGGATTCTCTGAACCTTGATCCAGATACTGAGAGATATCTAACCGGCTTAATTCATCTTCAGACATGTTCAGAACATCTGGAACATTCTGTTGATCTAGTTGCTCGGTATTAGCACTCATGCTTATTCCTCATTACGCGATTGATATAGTGTTTCGCCATTTTCAGCGATTGCCTTATCTGCAATTTCAGCATCCTCAAGAACGCTGTCGAGATAGGCTTTGAACTGAGCTACGGCGTCTATCTTGCGTGACGTTGCATCGTCAGCTTCTGTAGAGTTGGCACGGTCATAAACAAGGTTAAGCGCGTGTTCTCTGAGGAAGCCAGAGAGAATAACATTCTTGAAATCCGAACTGTTCAATAAGCGTTTTAACGCTTTGCCCCGTTCAGATATCTTCTTGTCTCGCTCTATTAACGATTCAAGTTCGTCTTCAAAGTTAGCCATACGTACCTCAGATATAAAATAGGCAGGTGGACAATAACGCAAACTGTCTCACCTGCCTAATATTTTTAAACAAATTACTGGTTATTGCCAGCGTTGTTTCGTTGTGCTCTTAACTGATTACGCAAATCCAGGCTGGATTTAGCATGTTGTTGTAACAGATTCAGGTTGTGAGCCAGGCTCATTTTATCCATCTCGCCTTGCTGGTTCATTGCCAGAGTAGCAAGCTGATCATCCCCTTTCTGTTTAGCCAGTTCCAGTTGTTGCTGGTGTTTAACCCCATTCTGCGTTTGTAAGAAGTCGAGGTTATTCTTATCAGCAGCAGACTGAATCTGTGCAGCACGAGCCTGTTCGACACCAACTTTAGTAGCATTGAGATCGCCTTTAGTACCCGCTTCACCAGCTTGAGACAGCGTAAGCTGAATCTGTGCCTGGAGCAGTTGGATCTGAAGCATCTGCATTTGCTGCTGCATTGGATCAGGTTGAGGCTGGAAGTCCATAATCTGCTTACGCAGGTCGGGCATCTTACGTAGACGTGCAATCTCACCCAGGATGAGTTGCTTAAACCCAAAGTCGATATCGCCCATAGTCTGAAGCATAAACGCCAGGTCTTGTGCCTGTTGTTCATCTGCTTCAGCGGTAGAGATAGTTACCTTGAGGTCAAACTCACCTTTCAGATCATCACGACGTACTGGTACAAACTGGTCTTCGGTAACACGTACAACTTCTTCTTCGTCAAGCCAGACAGCATTCATGGCAATGACTTTACGAGCTACCTTAACCAAACCAGTGGATAAACGACGCAGAATACCCATCTCACGCTTCGAGGCTGCATCCAATGCACCACGTACAGCAGTAGCTGTATCACCCAGAGATGAGCCATCAATACCAGTAGTAGCAAAAGCTTTAACCCCGGTAAGCGATTCAGCATCCGAGTTCATCATGGCTACCATGAATTGAGCAGAGCTTGGGATCTCAGGGAAGGTGTGCGTATAGATACCTGCCTGTGGGTTCATGCCTGGGTTGTACTCATAGTCTTCACCCTGCTGGAACTTTTTCTTGTTCGCAGCATCCAGCATGTTCTTAGCGAACGCTGTCTGGGAGTTAGCAGACTTACCGAGCAGGTCAATCATCCCACGGGTAACCGCACCGACAATATCCTGGTTATCTTTCAGAAGTTCAGCATCTGGTTCGCCGTATACGGATTTACGTACTGGCAGATATTGAACCAGAACAAACGGGAGTTCACGATCCGGGAATGGGTTCTCTTCCATTCGGATACAAACATCCCCAACCCAGGTTGCTACGATTGGAGTAAGAGTACCACTACCATCAATATCCCAATATCCCCAATACTCGTAAGCAACAATTCTTTTGCGTGATTCACCCGCTGGTTGAAAGTCCGGGGCAGTGTTGGGCTGAAAGTCTGGTGCTGATAAAGGCGATTGATTAGAGACATTGATTTTCTCCAGATTTTTATAGCGACCTTCTGCTTTGAGTTCAGCAAGTGAAGTCTCGAAGCTGTAGATAATAAAGTTAGCTTTATTCAGGTCACCGTTACATGACGGATCGATATACAGGTTAGCCAGACGGCATACTTCAATAGTCGGCTGGTTTTTGACAACCTTAACCTGCTCTACCATTTCAACGCCTGTTACTACAAAACGGATCGGCTGTTGAGTTTGCTTAAATTGATTATAACCATCCTGCAACTCTTGGGGGTAATTTAGGAGTTGTACCGGATCGGTCTGTTCAATCTGAGCCATCTGCTGATAAATCTGTACGACGCTATAGTCATAGACATAGCTATAGACAGGCTGAGGTACAGTCTCAACGACTTCCTCATAATCCCAACCAGTACGAAGAACAACCGTACCATCATCGACTGCTGCACGAACGTACTCATCGATTAAGGCTACACGGTCAATCTTGTTAGTGAATTGCATATTTAGAATGAGTTCATTCTGCATTGCACCTTTCTTATCTTCCCAAGTTACCGGGGTAACTTTGAATAGATCCGGGGTAGATAAGAATGGTTCAGACAGAGCAGAGTAGCGCCACTCAGCCTGTTTACGGACGAGTTTAGGCTGAACCTTTGATTGGCCTTTTTGTGCCTTTGGTGCTGCTTTGCCAGTACCGTTCTTGTAGTCAGCCCATTCAGTAACTTTCGTCATCTGTGTATCATGGGAAGACTTACAACTGTCCAGGTCTTGTTTAAGCAAAGCTAAACGTGGTTCCTGAACCCAGTCGGTAAGACGTGGCACCTCGACCCCCGGCAACATTTGAACATCATCTGGGGCAGAATTGTCCATCGTGTCCTCTACTTATGGTGAAAATAACTTCACCCATTATTGTCAAATAAACCAGAAAGGAAACCTTTCAATGCAAACTACCTTTGAAAAAGTTGCTGCACTCAATCTCGCTTTCGGAAATGAAAAGGGCGACTTAGCTAATCCTAACGTAAAAGCCTTAAGAAAGCAGGCACAGCTTTGCTTAGAAGAAGCATGTGAAATGATGGAAGCAGTATACCCCGGAGCTAAAATTACTTGGCAATGGGATGATACAGCAACCCCACCTGAAAAGATCAAACATGTGGATATGGTTGCATTGCTGGATGCCCAGGGTGATCTCACCACTGTGAACGATGGTGTAGCTCATGTTGCTGGTTTCGACGGCAATGCCTGCTATGACCTGGTACATGAGTCTAACATGTCTAAGTTCATCTCCAGTGAAGAAGATAAAATTAAAGCACTGGCTTATTACTATGAACTTGGCTTCCAGCCAGACGACCTGTATCTGCACGGTAGCTACCCTACCATGTGCATTAAAGTTCGCCGGGATATCCGTCTGAACGGTAAGTTCTACCCGGAAGGGAAGTTCTTGAAAAACATGGTCACTTTTAAAGAACCAGATTTTTCTAATCTTTTACCGTAAAGCGGTTGCATGTCCGTAAGGCGTAAGGTATTAATTATTACAGCTACTGACATGACGACCTTACAGGAGGTGATCTCATCTCCGAACCCAGCTACGGTTACTGGGAAAGCTCCCCTTCGGGGGAGCACCTTTTATAAACCTGAATACATTGAAACCAGTGTATTGATGCTTATAGCGGGTGCTGCGTGCTTAGCGATAAGACTGCCATTTTCCATTTTGGAACGAGATACGTACAACCAGGGCAGTGACCCTGAACTGCATGAAGGCTTAAAAACTGGAGTGCTCTGGAACCAGAACCAGATTACCGAACTCGGAGTTGCCCCCTGCTTTATGGGGGCTTATTAATTAGGACACTCAACATTGAACAGGCTCATACCCTAACCTCAA
>ERZ1026872.99-NODE-99-length-34228-cov-24.946829_pt1 | contig 34228 bp, 33 predicted proteins | sample MGYA00380166_ERZ1026872 | MGnify/ENA primary metagenome ERZ1026872 (study PRJEB33269, sample SAMEA4719802) | human gut metagenome | biome: human-associated habitat; feature: organic feature; material: feces | place: Cameroon | collected 2013-10 ... | reverse complement strand
TTCGTCCCACCATCCGGGGCTTTGATGTTAATTTCCATTATTCTTTTGAGAATGAATAGCGGAATATGGATGAAAGATGTGTTTCCCGTATATTTATCATTTCGGGCAGATTGACAAACTCTGTCTGTTGATACATAATTCACATTATACATAACATGAGTTATAAATACGGGGTGCGAAGATGCCTGCCAAAGCAAAAGTCACAAAAGAGATGATCATTGATGCGGCCTTTGCGATTGCCCGCGAAGCGGGCGTGGAAAACATCAACGCAAGGACGGTATCGGAAAGGCTGCATTGCTCCACACAGCCCGTCATGTATCATTTTGCGACGATGGAAGAACTGAAAAGAACCGTCTATGCGAAGGCGGACCTTTATCATTCGGAATACCTTATGACCATGAAGAAGCCGCCCAAGGGTGCTGCCCTTGGAATCGGAATGAATTATATCCGCTTTGCCATTGAAGAACCCCACTTGTTCCGTTTCCTTTTTCAGTCGGATTATTTCAGCGGAAAGACCCTGCTTGAACTGATCGATGCCGAGGAACTTCTTCCTGTTCTCACGGCGATGCAAAGCGCTTTGGGTATCAGCATGGAGCAGACGAAAACGGTTTTCATCACGGTGTTTCTGTTTGCTCATGGGTACGCAAGCATCATTGCCAATAATGCACTGAAGTACGATGAAGATACGATCCGTTCCCATTTGGAGCGGGCATACAGAGGTGCAATATTGGCAGCGCAGGAGGAAACGGTATGACAGAATGTGCAGGTGTTGTCGGCACATTGGCTGACAAGCGAAGTAAGGTGCCACAAAGGGATGAAAACCAGAAATTGCGTTGGCTCTGCTGCCCAAGATGCGGTGGCAAAACAAGGACACAGATACGGCCACATACGATGCTGGAGGATTTTCCTCTATTCTGTCCGAAGTGCAAATACACCTGCGTGATTCGTTTCAAGGATGGAAAAATTGAAGAAATCAAAATGCCAGACGCTTAGACGCAGTGCAGACCGAGAAAATCGGTTTGTACTGCGTCTTTTTATCACATCAATCAAGAAAAGAGGGAATGCAAATGAATAGAAATAAGGAAAATGATATTTTGGAAACCACCTTGTCTATCGCCGAAAAAGGCTACCCGGAAGCATATTTATTTTTGCGGAATGCCTGTGAAGAAAGTCCAGACAGCTTTGGGTCGCAAACATTCTACTTCCTTGCCTGTTTGGCCGGCGGCGCCAATATGCCGGGGACGGCTTTGGAGTGGCTGCGAAAGGCAATTCAAGATCGTAGCTGGTGGTATCGCCCGGAAGTGCTGGAGGATGACGACTTGGCGGCGCTTAAAAATGATGCGGTATTTCTTTCACTGAAAGCAATCTCGGACGACCGCTATGGGGCCGCCGTTTCCAAGTCGAAGGCAGTGTTTTCATGGGAGAAGAAAATAGCGGACAATCTGTTTCTGGCCATTCATGGGAACACACAAAACGGTGACGTTGCGCGGGCGGATTGGGAACCGATTGTGGGAACATGCGGCCCGTGGCAGTTGGAAACCGTCCAGAGTGCCGAACCGGACGGCTATGGAACCTATCGTTGGAGCTATGACAACACTTCCTGTTTGCCGGTGGCAAATTCCCTGAAAAGGGTACAAAACCAGGGCTATCACAAAATCGCCTGCGGCGGCTTTTCTGCCGGATGCGATATGCTTTTGCGTGCGGTCACATGTTCACCTGCACGCTGCGATCTGTTGATCCTGCAAAGTCCCTGGATTCCGGTATTGCAGGATCATGCAGAAGATGTGGTTCGTGCCATTTTGCAAAAGAACATCGAGCTTCGGATTTTCTGCGGCGCAGAGGATGAGGACTGCCTTCCAATGGCAAAGCAGTTAAATGCTGTGACGAAGCAAGCAGGCTGCAATGTGACACTGACGGTTCAGGACAACACCCGGCATCAGTTTCCGGCGCAGCCGTACCATGTATAGAGAGATACAGGATGAAAAAGCTATATGAGAAAAACGAACTGACCTTTGCGATTGTATGGATCGTGGTCTATTGCGTTCTGCAATCGCGGTCGGCTTCCTGCTGGTCACGATCTTTTATCTCGGCGGCAGCCTGCTCCATCTCGCTGCCCCGATTGCGGTTACGGTTTCCTATACTCTGATCCTGACAAGAACCATCCCGAAAAGTCAATGGAAAGAAGACTGTAAATATGAATAACAAAACCAGTATCACTGCTCGGATGAGTTTGTTCGGACGGCAGCACCCTTGTGTTTGATTATCCGGATGAAAACTTCTTTGATGCACCCGAAAGGCGTGTGCAGAACACCATTATGATGGCAAAAGCAGGCGGTGAACCGATGCAGTCGGCGTTTTCCTATTCGGAGCTTGAAAAGCTGCTGGAGAAGCATGGGTTTCTGATCTACGAGCTGTTGACACCGGATGATATTCAAAGGGATGTAATAGACAAGGCCGGGGCAGATCTGAAAGCCTTTGAACATGTCAATGACTGCCTTGATGTAAGGAAGTATGAAAGCGAAAGATGGCAAAAATGTCAAAAGAGAGAAGATTTTCTCTTTGATTCGATGAAGGAAAATTTGAATTTATCAGCATCTCTATCTTGCTTTTCAGTTCCATAGGGATGATTTCGGCCGCCCGGATGCATCCCTAGCTTGATCTTTTGTTCCCTAGGGATTATTTCGCCCGGCCGGATGCATCTCTATCTTGCTCTTTTGTTCCACAGGGATTATTTCGGCCCCCCGGATGCATCCCTAGCTTGCTCTTTTGTTCCACAGGGATTATTTCGACTGCCCGGATGCATCTCTATCGGACTCTTTTGCTCCACAGGGATTATTTCGCCCGGCTGAATGCATCTCTATCGGACTCTTTTGCTCCACAGGGATTATTTCGCCCAGCTGAATGCATCTCTGTCTGGCTCTTTTGTGCCGCAGGGATTATTTCGACCGCCCGGATGCATCCCATCACTGGAAGGCCATCGCTAAAAACATCTCTGCCAGGCCATTCCGTCAACTTCCGATTTATGGAGGAAACTATGAAAAACAAAAACCAACTGATCGGCTGCTGCGGACTGGCCTGCGAAAAATGCGATGCCAGAATCGCAACGATCGAGAACGACAACACCTTGCGAGAGAAAACCGCCGCCCTGTGGACAAAGCTCAACGGGGTAACGATCCTACCTGAAACGATCAACTGCACCGGCTGCCGCATAGAGGGCGCAAAAACACCCTTCTGCGACAAGCTCTGCCCTGTACATAACTGCGCTCGGGAAAAAGGACTGGATACCTGCGCCGACTGCGCGCAGATGGACGCATGTCCGACGCTGGGACAAATCGCCGTAAACAGCCCGTTTGTTTTGGAAAATCTGAAGCAGTTGAAACAGGATAATGCCTGACACAATGACAGTAAACGGTGCAGAATATACCGTGCTTCATCTTCTCGGAAAAGGAAAATTTTCAGGAGGACAGATCATGTCAAAGCGAACACGTCAATACATTGGTATTCTGGCTGCGCTTGCCGCCTACTACCTCGTTCATGAGGGCACACATCTGCTGTATGCTCTGCTCACCGGTGTATTTAAGCAAATCAGGCTTATTGTTCTATGCGGCTTTTTCGGCGGTGGAGATATGAATGACATCGCCCTTCTTTGCCCGGAGTGGGCGGCAAGGAGCTTTTTCGGTGTACTGCTTCTTGCAAATGGGCTGGTATTCTGGAAGCGGGTACTGCCTGCCTATCAACAGTCTTTTTCTGAGCAATGAACTTATAGGAGAAACTATGAAAAGCCACAAGAAAACAATCACAATGCTGTTGACCGCAGCAGTGTTACTGACCGCCGTTTTTATGACAGGATGCATCAAACTGTCGGAAGCTCCGGTTCTTCGCTGCTGGCAGTACAGGAAGCCGCCCATCTGCTGAACGAAGCCTATCAATAGCTCCTGACCGGCGAAGCACGGAGTTGCTGGACAGCGCCGTTGATGACGCATGGAAAGACGGGTTTGAAAAAAGTCTGCTGGAAAAATATGACGTTACACCAGATCATTATGAGGATTTAGGCAATGGCGTATATCAGGCCTATGTAGAAATTGACGGTAAGGTTGTTCTCTATGTTGCAGTGGATTCTGCAACCGGTGACTACCATGGATAAAATATTCAGAATCTATTGATGTGTAACCGCTCGGTAACTATACTTAAAATTACCGAGCGGTTACTTTTTATGAGGAGATCAATGATGGCGGAAGGCACAAAGGAACGGATTTTAGACATTGCACTTGAGCTGTTTGCACGGAATGGATATCCGGGCACGTCGATGAGCGACATCGCGAAGCAGCTGGGATTTACGAAAGCGGCGCTGTATAAGCATTACGCCAGTAAGCAGGAAATCCTGGATCAGATCGTGGAGCGAATGAACCGGATGGATTATGAGCGTGCAGAAGAGTATGAGATGCCGGAAACGGAGCCGGATGGTTTCGCGGAAGCGTATATGCATACGCCGATTGAGAAAATCCGGACATACAGCATGGCGCAGTTTGATCACTGGACGAAGGAAACCTTCTCCGCAAATTTCCGTAAAATGCTGACGCTGGAGCAGTATCGTGACCCGAAGCTGGCACAGCTCCACCACGATTATCTCGCGGGCGGGCCTCTGGAGTACATGGCGGCCATCTTCCGCAAGCTGACAGATTCGGATGAGGACGCCATGCAGCTGGCGCTGGAATTCTATGGGCCAATGTATCTTCTATACAGTGTCTACGACGATGCCGAGGAAAAAGAATCGGTTTCTTCCTTGCTGGCGACACATATTGATCGCTTTATTGCCAAGGTTGAGACTGGTTACAGAAAGAAGGGGAGAACAACATGAGAGAAAAGAATCTTATCATCCGTCTGGAAACAAAAGACGATTACAGAGCTGTCGAAAACCTGACCCGCGAGTCATTCTGGAATGTTTACCGGCCCGGCTGTATGGAGCACTATGTGCTGCACTGTTTACGGGATGACCCGGCATTTGTGCCGGAGCTGGACTTTGTCATGGAGCTGAACGGTGAGCTGATCGGGCAGGTCATCTATGTGCGGTCGGAGATCGACTGTGACGACGGGAGAACCCTGCCGATCATGACCTTCGGTCCCATCGGCATCGCACCCGCATACAAGCGGCAGGGCTATGGAAAGCGGCTGCTCGACCATTCAATGGAAAAAGCCGGAGAAATGGGGGCAGGGGCGCTTGCCATTACCGGTAATATTGACTTTTACGGCAAGTCCGGTTTTGTGCCTGCCAAAACAAAGGGCGTGCGCTATGCCGACGACCCGGAGGCGGACTATTTTCTCATCAAAGAACTGAAACCCGGATTTCTGGATGGTATCTCCGGTACATACAAAGACCCCGATGGGTATTTTGCCTGTGAGAAAGACCCGGAGGGATTTGAACAGTTTGAAGCCGCTTTTCCGGCAAAAGAAAAGCAGAAGCTGCCGGGACAGCTGTTCTGAGCAGGAGAAGTAACGTTACCGGCAGGGATGAAATCAACATCGCCGAGGGACCTGCGTTCTTGGAATTACCCTTGGGTGAGATTTTAAATCCCACAACTTTTAGGATTGACCCAAAAGAAAAGCAAAATTGGCAGCATTGGAGAAATAACGGATGAACTATATTCGGATCACAAATGAAAATATTGACAAGGAACATATCTGCTGCGCCATGTCCGGCAAGCAGAGTGCTGCAAAAAAGGAATGGCTGCGGCAACGCTTTGATGATGGACTTGTTTTCTATCGAAGCGAAGAGCGCGGCAAGTGCTTTATCGAATACATTCCGGCTGAAAACGCCTGGGTGCCTATTGCGGCAGAGGGTTATCTTTACATTAACTGCCTGTGGGTATCCGGCTCCATGAAGGGACACGGATACTCGAATGAGCTGCTGGAGGCGTGTATCCGTGATGCCAGGGCACAGGGGAAGAAAGGTATTTGCATTCTGTGTGCGGAGGGCCGGAAACGGGAATTTCTCGCTGACCCGAAATTCCTTGCTTATAAGGGGTTTCGCGTGGCAGACATATCCGACTGCGGGATCAATCTCATGTATCTTCTCATGGAACCGACCGCAAAGCCGCCGTATTTCAAGGAATGTGCAAAACATCCGGTGATGGAAGAAGCAGGCTTTGTTCTTTATTACACCGATCAGTGCCCATATACCTGTTATTGGGTGCCAAGGGTGCAGGAGGCGGCGAAGGAACATGGTATCCCGTTTAAGGCCATCCATATCACAGACAAAGAATCTGCACAGAAGGTACCTGCACCGGTCACGACCTATGCTCTGTTTCGGGACGGTCAGTTTCTGACACAGAGTATTCAGTCGGATAAAAAATTTCTGGCGCTGGCAGGCCTGTGAGGAAGCATTACACCTGCTTATACCATTCCGCAGAGCATTCCGATGATGTGTGCAAGAAAAGCTGCGAGGTAGGCAACGGCGCACTGGAAGAAAACGACACCGACGGCCCAGCGGCCGCCAAGCTCTCTCCGGATGCTGGCGACGGCGGCAACGCACGGCGTGTACAGCAGGCAGAAGATGAGCATGCAGAGTGCGGCAAGAGGTGTCATGACGGAAGCAACGCTTCCTCCGAACAGAACCTGAAGCGTCGAGACCACACTCTCCTTGGCCATAAAACCGGAGATGAGTGCGGTGACGATCCGCCAGTCGCCGAGGCCGAGCGGGGCAAAGAGCGGAGCCAGGAGACCGGACACCATGGCCATCAGGCTGTCCGAGGAGTCGGTGACATAGTCAAGTGACGGCCCGAAGCTCTGCAGAAACCAGACGACAATGGTGGCGAGCAGGATGACGGAGAATGCCTTCTGCAGGAAGTCTCTTGATTTCTCCCAGAGAAGCTGCAGGGTGTTCTTCGCACCCGGCATGCGGTAATTCGGCAGCTCCATGACAAAAGGAACGGCTTCACCCTGAAACAGCGTGCCCTTGAAAAGAAGCGCAGCCAGGATGGCAAGAACAATTCCAAGGAAATAAAGTCCTGCCATGATCAGTGCTCCCTTTCCGGGGAAAAAGGATGCCACGAAGAACGAGTAAATCGGGAGCTTCGCGGAGCAGCTCATAAACGGCGTCAGAAGGATGGTCATGCGACGGTCCCGGCGGGACGGAAGTGTCCTTGTCGACATGACGGCAGGCACCGTGCAGCCAAAGCCGATCAGCATCGGAACGATGCTGCGGCCGGAAAGACCGATTTTGCGCAGCAGCTTGTCCATGAAGAAGGCGACGCGGGCGATGTAGCCGGAGTCCTCCATCAGAGACAGGAAGAAGAACAGGACGACGACAATCGGAAGGAACGAAAGGACGGAGCCTACGCCTGTGAAAATGCCGTCGATGACCAGGCTGTGAATTCCTGCGCTTGCACCTGCGGCCGTGAGAGCATGGTCCACAACATCGGACAGGGCATCAATGCCATATGCCATGAGGTCCTGCAGTGCAGCGCCGATGACATTGAAGGTCAGGTAGAATACGAGCAGCATGATGAGGATGAAGCAGGGAATGGCGGTATATTTTCCCGTGAGAATCCGGTCAATCTTCTCGGAACGAATCCGCTCCTTACTCTCCTTCGGCTTGACAACGGTTGCCTCGCAGACTCTCTCGATGAAGTCAAACTTCATGTCGGCAATGGCGGCGGCACGGTCCATGCCGCCCTCCTTTTCCATCTGTACGATGACATGCTCCAGCATTTCCTGCTCATTGGTATCCAGATCAAGCTGCGCAAGGATCAGAGGATCGCCCTCGATGGCCTTGTTGGCTGCAAAGGAGAGGGGGAGGCCGGCACGCTCTGCATGGTCCTCGATGATGGCTTCGACCGCATGGTGCGCGCGGTGGATGGCTCCGCCGTGATCATCCTTGGAGCAGAAATCCTGAACCTTCGGTTTCTCCTGGTACTGTGCGATGTGAAGTGCGTGGCGGATCAGCTCATCGACGCCCTCGTTTCTGGCAGCGGAAATCGGAACGACGGGGACGCCGAGGAGGGCCTCCATGCCGTTGATATCAATGGAGCCGTGGTTGGCCTCGACCTCATCCATCATGTTGAGCGCAATGACCATCGGAACCTCCATTTCCAGAAGCTGCATGGAAAGATAGAGGTTGCGCTCGATGTTGGTGGCATCGATGATGTTGATAATGGCGCGGGGCTTGTCATTCAGAACAAAATTCCGTGAGACGATCTCCTCGCTGGAATAGGGGGACATGGAATAGATGCCGGGAAGATCGGTGACCAGCGTGTTCGGATAGCCCTTGATGGCGCCGTCCTTGCGGTCTACGGTGACACCGGGAAAGTTGCCGACGTGCTGATTGGCGCCGGTCAGCTGGTTGAAGAGGGTTGTTTTGCCGCAGTTCTGGTTGCCGACTAGGGCAAAGGTAAGCAGCGTTCCCTCCGGAAGAGGCTGCCCGTCTTCCTTACGATGATATTTGCCGTCCTCGCCAAGACCGGGGTGAGCGGAAGGACGGATTTCCTGTACGCGCGTATGCTTGTTGGTGCGCTCCTTGATCGGCGTCACTTCAATTTCACCGGCGTCCGCAAGACGCAGGGTCAGCTCGTAACCGTGGATCTGCAGCTCCATGGGATCGCCCATGGGGGCAAATTTCACCACGGTTGTTTCGGCTCCGGGGATGACGCCCATATCCAGAAAATGCTGACGAAGAGCACCTTCTCCGCCAACCCTTGTAATCACGGCGCTTTCGCCGACTTTTAAATCCTTTAAGGTCATCGCAGTACTCATAACCTTTCTCCTTTGAATCAATCATTCTCATCGCACACAGTGTAGCAGATGAATGAAAATTAGCCACACCTAACTTGCGGCTGGCAGAAACTTTTTCCTTTTTGGCAGCAGGAGGAAGCAGTTGCCTCAGGACAGTAAAAAATTTATTTTCCCGGAAAGCATGTTGCATCGGGCACTTTCCTGTGGTAAAGTGATAACCAATTAAAACACGGAAGCAAAACAGAAAAGCAACCGGATGTGCCGCAGCTGCGGCGGGGAGGATGATTATTATGAAGAAAAGAGTACTGGCTGTAGTGCTGACCGGACTGATGGCTGCAGGGATGCTGGCCGGCTGCGGAAGCAAGAAGAGCTCTTCCGACAGCGATGTGGAGTACATCAAGAATAAGGGAAGTCTGATCGTCGGAATCACCGATTTCGAGCCGATGGACTATAAGAATGAGAGCGGCGAATGGATCGGCTTTGACGCCGATATGGCGAAGCAGGTTGCGAAGGATCTTGGTGTAGAGGTACAGTTCGTGGAGATCGACTGGGACAACAAGATTCTGGAGCTTCAGAACAAGAGCATCGATGTGGTCTGGAACGGCATGACACTGACCGATGAGGTGACGTCCTCGATGGCGTGCACCAATGCTTACTGCAACAATGCACAGGTTGTGGTTCTTCCCTCTGACAAAGCAGATGCTTACAAGGATGTCGACAGCATGAAGGATCTGGCCTTTGCCGTGGAGGCAGGCTCTGCAGGTGAGGATGCTGCGAAGGAGAACGGCTTCAATTATACAGCGCTGACCTCTCAGGCGGATACGCTGATGGAGGTTTCGGCAGGAACCTCGGATGCAAGCATCATCGACCTTCTGATGGCAGGTGCCATGATCGGTGAGGGAACGGATTACCCGACATTGACGCATACGCTCGAGCTGACAACCGAGAAATACGGAGTCGGCTGCCGCAAGGATTCGGATCTTGCTTCTTATATTAATGATGAATTTAAGAAGCTCTATGAGGATGGCACGATGCAGAAGATCGCGGAGCAGTACGGCGTACAGGATGCAGTCGTTGAACAGTAACAGCAACTGAGAATGGATGGCAGCAGGGCCCGACAGTTTTGCCGGGCCCTTTGTGTGGTGAATACGGAGGTTTTTTCCGGCATGTTCTGGACCGTTACAATATCGCTATTGGAAGGCTTTTGGGGGACAGGGAAGCTCTTTGCACTGACACTTGTGTTTTCACTTCCTCTGGGCCTTTTTATCTGTCTTGGCTCCATGAGCCGCGTGACAATTCTTCGGTATCCGATCAAATTTCTGATCTGGGTGATCCGGGGAACGCCGCTTCTTCTGCAGCTTCTGGTTATTTATTATGGCCCCGGCATCATCCTTGGCAACAACTGGTGGGGCTCCGGGACAGGCGGGAGATTTCTTGCGGCGCTGGTCGCCTTTGTCATCAACTATGCATGCTATTTCTCGGAGATTTACCGCGGCGGCATTCAGTCGATTCCGGTGGGACAGTATGAGGCCGGGCAGGTGCTGGGCATGACCAAAGGACAGATTTTCCGCAAGGTGGTGCTGCTTCAGGTGATCAAGCGCATTGTTCCTCCGATGTCGAATGAAATCATCACGCTGGTAAAGGATACCTCGCTGGCCCGCGTCATTGCGGTCTATGAGATCATCTGGAACGGTCAGTCCTTTATCAAGAGTGCGGGCATCATCTGGCCGCTGTTCTATACGGGCGTGTTCTATCTGCTGTTCTCCGGCCTTCTTACGATTTTGTTTGACCGTGTGGAGAAGAAGCTGAGCTATTTCCGGTAAGGGCGAATAAAGGAATAAAATTATGTCAATTCTTGAAGTAAAGAACATACAGAAAAATTTCGGAAGCACGGAGGTCCTGAAGAATATTTCCTTTTCCATGGAAGAGGGAACGGCGCTGTCCATTATCGGCTCCTCAGGCTCCGGCAAAACAACCCTTCTTCGCTGCCTGAACTTTCTGGAGACGCCGGATGGCGGAACCATTCAGGTGAGAGGGGAAACTCTTTTTGATGCGGGACGCCATGAAAAGGCAAGTGACGAGGAAATCCGGAAGAAGAGGCTTCACTTCGGCATGGTGTTTCAGTCGTTCAACCTGTTTCCGCAGTATACGGCACTGGAGAATGTGATGCTGGCTCCGAAGCTTCTGCTGGAAGACAAGGGGAAGGACAAAGAGCAGGAGGAGAAAAAGATCCGTGAGCATGCCATGCAGCTTCTTGATCAGATGGGGCTTTCCAACCGGATGGACAACTATCCGCACCAGCTCTCCGGAGGCCAGCAGCAGCGCGTTGCGATCGCAAGGGCTCTTGCACTCCGGCCGGATATTCTCTGCTTCGATGAACCGACCTCGGCGCTGGATCCGGAGCTTACGGGAGAGGTGCTGAAGGTTATCCGCGGACTTGCGGACAATCACACAACGATGATCATTGTGACGCATGAGATGGAGTTTGCGAGAAATGTGTCGGATTATGTGATTTTCATGGATGGAGGCCGGATTGCCGAGCAGGGAACGCCGGAAGAGGTCTTTGAGAATCCGAAGGAGGACAGAACGAAGCAGTTCCTGTCGAGATACAAGAAAAGAGACGAGGACTGAAAGCAAAATCCGGTCTTCACAGGTGCCAAATAAATCGAATTAGCGTATACTGTAAGTCAGCCGGGGGTTTCTGCGCCCGGCTGTCATATTTTTTACAGCAGGGAGAAACTACGATTGGAGGGAGATGCAGCTGCAGGCTGACAGCTGCAGGAAAGGAACAGAAAATGGCGGACAGGTATGCATTTGGAATTGATGTAGGCGGTACAACGATCAAGCACGGCCTTTTTGATGCGGAGAAGGAAGAGCTGGTGGAGAGCTGGGAGATTCCGACCAGAACCGAGGACAACGGCAGATATATTCTGGAGGACATTGCGGTCTCTGTGAAGGCGAAGATGGAAGAGAAGAAGCTGGATAAGAAGGATATTGTCGGTCTTGGCATCGGCGTTCCGGGACCGGTTCTCCCGAACGGTGTGGTCAACGAGGCGGTTAATCTTCACTGGGGCGTTACCGACGTTGCCTCCACGCTGTCGGGACTTTTGGGGGGCATGAAGATTCAGGTCGGAAATGACGCCAATGTGGCAGCACTCGGTGAGCAGTGGAAGGGAGGCGGCCAGGGCTTTGACAATATGGTGATGGTGACGCTCGGAACCGGTGTCGGCGGCGGCATTATCATCAACGGAAGGATTCTTCCGGGCTCCCACGGCGCAGGCGGCGAGATCGGACATATGCAGGTTTCGGATCATGAGACCGATGTCTGCAACTGCGGCAAGAAGGGCTGTCTGGAGCAGTATGCCTCTGCGAGCGGCATTGTTCGCGTCACGAAGAGAGAGCTTGCGAAGAACAGGAAGGCAACAACGCTGAAGGATGACGGAAAGCTTTCGGCCAAGAAGATCTTCGACGAGGCAAAGGAGGGCGATGCCTTTGCGGTCTCCATGGTTGATGAGTTCGGCAAGAAGCTTGGCGAAGCGCTGGCTTCGATCGCAGCCGTTGTAGATCCCGAGGCGGTTGTCATCGGCGGCGGCGTTTCCCGCGCCGGTCAGATCATTCTGGATGTTACCGAGAAGTATTACACACCGGCAGCGTTCCATGCCTGCCGCAATGTGGTGTTCAAGCTGGCACAGCTTGGGAACGATGCAGGAATGTACGGAGCAGTCCGCATGGTGCTGCAGTAAACTGTGAAATTGCAGGCGGCGCTCTGGCGGAAGCCGCAGCGGCGCAAATGGCAGCGATATTTTTACAGGCAGAAAGGCCCGGCAGGATTGCCGGGCCTTTGCAATTGCTTTAAGATGAAAGACATGATTGAGATCAGGGAGATTACGGATCTTGCTCTTCCGGAGCTGGATCCCTACACAAAGCTGAATGAAAACCAGCTGAAGCACTATTATGAGCCGGAGCACGGTATTTTTATCGGAGAAAGCCGGACGGTTGTGGAGCGTGCGCTGGCGGCAGGCTATGAGCCGCTTTCTCTTCTTATGGAGAGACGGTATACCGGGACGGAAGGAAAGGAGATCCTCCGGCGTCTGGAGAGCCTGTCTTACCATGTGACGGTTTATACGGCAGAGCTTGATACTCTGAGCCGACTGACCGGATATCATCTGACGCGCGGGATTCTCTGCGCGTTTCGCAGACGGACCCTTCCTTCGGTGGAGGAGGTGTGCCGGCATGCAAGGCGGATCGCGGTTCTGGAGAACATCGAGAATCCGACCAATGTCGGGGCAATGATGAGATCTGCGGCAGCACTCAATATGGACGCGGTTCTTCTGACACCCGAATGCGCGGATCCTCTGTACCGGAGAGCCATCCGCGTCAGTGTGGGGACCGTTTTTCAGGTTCCGTGGACCTACATCGGGGTGCCTGAGAAACGAGGCACCTGGCTGAAGAGAAGAGATCCGGAAAGCTGCTGCATGGAGAACGGAGACAATCCGTCTGCATGGCCCGAGGAGGGCATGGCGTATCTGCAAGGGCTCGGCTTTAAGACGGCGGCGATGGCACTGCAGCACGATACCGTGGCAATTGACGATCCGGAGCTGCTTTCCGAGGAAAAGCTTGCCATTGTGCTTGGGAATGAGGGCGATGGTCTTTCGGCACAGACCATTGCTGCCTGCGATTACACCGTGAAGATTCCGATGTCGCATGGCGTGGATTCCCTGAATGTGGCTGCTGCGAGTGCGGTGGCGTTCTGGCAGCTTGGCCGGAGAAACTGAGAACCGGAGCGAAGAAGCGATAAAAGAACAGACGGAAGAGGATTTGGTATGTGCGGAATAGCCGGAATTATTAATATCAACGGACAGGCCGATCAGCGGGACAACATGCAGAGAATGCGGGACCGCATGCTGCATCGCGGTCCGGACGGCGGCGGAACCTGGGTTTCACCGGACGGAAGATGTACGCTCGGACACCAGAGGCTCTCGATTCTGGATCTTTCTGCGAACGGCGCACAGCCGATGCTTTCACATTCCGGAAGGTCTGCCATTGTCTACAACGGAGAGATCTATAATTTTGCAGGTGTCAGGGCGCAGCTTGTGAAGGACGCGGAGGCAAAGGGGCAGAGCATCACGTTCCGAAGCACCTGCGATACCGAGGTGCTGCAGGAGGCCATCGAATTTTACGGCATGAAAAAGGCGCTTTCCCTGTGCAAGGGAATGTTCGCCATTGCCTTTTATGAGCTGGAGACCGGAACGCTGACGCTGGCAAGAGATCGGATCGGGGAGAAGCCTTTGTACTACGGCTGGCTCTCCGGGCTGCCGGATGAGGATAACAGAGACGGCAGGGAGGAAAGCGGAGAGACCGTTTTTGCCTTTTCCTCGGATCTTGGCAGCATTCGTGCGATCCGCGGTTTTTCCAATCCGATCCGGGAGAAGGTGCTGGATCTGTATTTTGAGCATGGTGTGATCCCGGCTCCTTATACCATCTATCAGGATATCTTCAAGCTGGAGCCAGGCAAGATTCTTACACTCACGCTGCCCGGTACGAGAGAGGACGCGGAGCAGGAGGTCTACTGGTCGGTGACGGAGACTGCGGTTTCCGGACAGAAGCATCTCTTTACCGGGACAAGAAAGGAAGCTGCGGATGAGCTGGAGCGGCTTCTTCGTGCTTCGATCCGGGACCAGATGGTGGCGGATGTGCCGCTGGGAGCGTTTCTTTCTGCGGGGATTGATTCCGGAACGATCGTGTCCCTGATGCAGCAGGAGAGCAGCCGGAGGGTGAAGACCTTCACCATCGGCATGGAGGATCCTGCGTACAATGAGGCGGCGATTGCGGCTCAGATTGCACAGCACCTTGGGACCGAGCACACGGAGCTGACGATTACGGAGGAGGATGCGAAAGCAGTGATTCCTCTCCTGCCGGCCATGTTCTCCGAGCCGTTTGCAGATTCGTCACAGATTCCGACGTACCTCGTCAGCAAAATGACCAGGGAGCATGTGACCGTATCCTTGTCCGGTGATGCCGGCGATGAGCTGTTCTGCGGCTATTATGACTATCCTGCGACAGCACGCAAGTGGGGGAAGATCTGCGGAATCCCGTATCCTCTCCGAAAGGCGGCAGGAGCAGTCCTTGAACACAGTCCGCTTTCGTCCCGCGAGCTGGTCCGGATCAAGAGTCAGATTCTGCAGGCAAAGAGCCCGGAGGAGGTGTACCGTCTTTCCTTTGAGACCGATCCCCTGCTGTTTCAGATTGCCAAAAGGCACGGGGAGCTTCCCTATGCTTACACGCAGACCGGCAGGGATGTCACCGGCGAAGTGTGTCATGACATCATGCTGATGGACCTTCGGATGTATCATCCGGATGACATTCTGGTCAAGGTGGACCGTACGGCGATGGCGGTATCGCTGGAGACCCGCGTGCCGTTTCTGGATAAGGATGTTGTGGAATTTGCGTGGACGCTTCCTCTGGAATATCTGCGCGAGGGCGATACCGGGAAGCTTGTTCTTCGGGACGTGCTGTACCGCTATGTGCCGAAGGAGCTGATGGACCGGCCGAAGAAGGGCTTTTCCATTCCGATCCGGAAGTGGCTGAAGACTCCGCAGCTTCGCGCCTGGGCGGAGGATCTGATTGCTCCGGAAAAGCTCCGGGAGCAGGATCTCCTGAATCCGGATGTTGTGCAGCAGATCTGGAGAGATTTCATCGAGCACGATGTGTGGAGAGTCCAGATCTGGTACATCCTGATGTTCCAGGCATGGTACGAGGGGGAGTACAAGCAGAACCGGTAAAAAAATTGCAGGAAAAATAAGTCCGGCACAGAAACAGGGAAAGATATTGACAGCACAGAGATGGTGTGTTATCTTAACTGGGTCTGAGTAATCAGAAGACATTAAGCAGAGTTCCACTCTCACCTGACCGGTTGGAATCCGTAGTTGATATGAATTCTACACTGGCAGCGTTCATGATTTTCATACCGCATGAAGGAAGCAGGATCACGATTTGGGATGATTCGAGGTGCTTCTGACAGCAGCAACGGCTGCGCAATCGTCAGAATGCGGATGGAGTACCGGCGGATAATTCCGCATGTGCTTTCACAGGATGTGAGAAATGATGACAGTGGCGTCTGCTACTGTCATTTTTGTTTTGTCAGCACCTGACGATTCAGGCAGTATGAGGAGGGCAAACCCATTAATAACAACAATAATCGAAGACAGCAGCGTAAGCCGGAAGTGCCGATTAATGAGCAGATCCGGGAGAAGGAAGTCCGTGTGATCGGTGCGGACGGAGAACAGCTCGGCGTTATGCCTACGGAAGAGGCAAGGAAGATGGCCCGGGATGCAGAACTGGATCTGGTTCTGATTGCAGCTACGGCGCAGCCGCCGGTCTGCCGGATCATTGATTACGGCAAGTTTAAGTACGAGCGTCTTCGTAAGGAAAAGGAAGCCAAGAAGAAGCAGCATGTTGTGGAGATCAAGGAAATCCGTATGTCCCCCAACATCGATCAGAATGACCTCAACACGAAGGTTGGTTCTGCAAGAAAGTTCCTGGAGCGCGGTGACCGCGTGAAGGTGACGCTTCGCTTCCGCGGCCGTGAGATGGCGCATATGAATGAGAGCGCCCACATCCTGACGGATTTTGCCAACGCACTGGTGGACATCGCCGTGGTTGACAAGGCACCGAAGGTAGAAGGAAGGTCCATGTCCCTGTTCCTGGTTCAGAAGAAGTAATCCGAATCGGACAGAGTGCAGGAAGTATCAACACAAGACCGGTTTTTGACCGGATCAGAAGGAGGAATTAGTCATGCCCAGAATGAAAACAAACAGATCCGCTGCAAAGCGCTTCAAACTCAGCGGAAATGGTAAGCTGATCCGCAACAAGGCTTATAAGAGCCACATCCTTACCAAGAAGACCACGAAGAGAAAGAGAAACCTTCGTCAGCCCGCAGTTACGGATGCAACAAACGTAAAGAACATGAAGAAGATCATGCCTTACCTTTAATTCAGGTGCATGATGGTTATTTGATGGAGGAAATCGAAGATGGCAAGAATTAAAGGTGGCTTGAACGCCAAGAAGAAGCATAACAGAGTTCTGAAGCTTGCAAAGGGCTACAGAGGAGCAAGATCCAGCCAGTACAGAGTAGCGAAGCAGTCTGTCATGCGTGCACAGAATTCTGCATTTGAGGGCAGAAAGCTCCGCAAGAGAGATATGAGATCTCTCTGGATCGCACGTATCAATGCAGCTGCAAGAATCAATGGCCTTTCCTACAGCAAGATGATGCATGGGCTTAAGGTTGCAGGCATCGACATCAACCGCAAGATGCTTGCAGAGATGGCTGTTAACGATGCAGCCGGATTTGCAGCACTTGCAGAAGTTGCGAAGCAGAACGCATAATTGCAGACCGGACTGAGATCGGAAGATGCAAGGGAGCAGAACACGGAAGTGTTCTGCTTTTTGTATTTGCGGGATTGGAGCGCTGTGGTGCGCTGACGGGAGAATTCAGATGAATTTATTTGATGTTGTAGGGCCGATTATGGTAGGACCATCAAGCTCACATACGGCAGGAGCGGTGCGGATCGGAAACGTGAGCCGGAAGCTCCTTGGAGAAGAGGTGCAGAAAGCGGAAATCGGGCTGCATGGCTCCTTTCTTGCAACAGGAAGCGGGCATGGGACAGATCGCGCGCTGGTTGCCGGGCTCCTGGGACTGGCCGTGGATGATGGCCGGATTCCGCACAGCTTTGAGCTGGCAGCAGAGCACGGAATGGAATTTCATTTCGGACCGGTGGATCTGGGGGAGGATGCGAACCCGAATTCGGCGAGACTCCTTCTGACATCAAAATCCGGCAGAGAGCTGGAAATCGTAGGAGCCTCCGTGGGAGGCGGCAGGATCATGATCACAGAGCTTGACGGTCTGGCGGCGAATTTCAGCGGCGATTATCCGACTCTGATTGTTCACAATGAGGATCAACCGGGACATGTTGCGGAGGTGACGTCCATGCTGCAGCATAAGTCGGTCAACATTGCGACGATGCAGCTCTATCGTTCCGGAAGAGGCGGCCATGCCGTGATGGTTCTGGAATGTGATCAGGAAATACCGACCGAAGCCGTGCACTGGCTGGAGCATCTTGAGGGCGTGGAGAAGGTGACTTATTACAGCCTGCTGTAGAAACATACAGCCTTCTGATGAATTCCGAGGAGAGGAGCAGAGAACATGTATCAATCACTGGACGAGATAACGGCGGCATGCAGTACGGAAGAGAAAGCCTTCTGGCAGGTGGTGCAGGAGGACGACTGCAGAGAGGAGGGAATTGGCAGGGAAGAGTCGGAAAAGCGAATGGCGGAGATTTTTGCGGCTATGAAGGCATCCGATGAGGACTATGACCCGTCCCTGAAATCTGCAAGCGGTCTTGTGGGGACGGATGCGGAACGGCTTCATGACAGAAAGGAAAGAGGCGGACTTCTCTGCGGGCCGTTCTGTGCTTCGGTGATGGAAAGGGCTCTGCGGGTTGCGGAATCCAATGCCTGCATGAAGCGGATCGTTGCCGCACCGACCGCAGGCTCCTGCGGCGTGGTTCCTGCCGTTCTTCTTTCCATGCAGGAGAAAAAGCATTTTACGGATGAGCAGATGATTCAGGCACTGTACACTGCCGGAGGCATTGGCGGCGTGATTGCGCATCGCGCGAGTCTCTCCGGAGCTGCAGGGGGATGTCAGGCAGAAATTGGCGCAGCATCTGCGATGGCAGCAGGGGCTGCGGTGAGTCTTCTCGGCGGAACGCCGGATCAGATGTGTCATGCCGCAGCGATGGCGCTTTCCGCTCTCATGGGACTTGTCTGTGATCCTGTCGCGGGACTTGTGGAGGTTCCCTGTGTGAAGCGAAACGTCATCGGTGCGATGAATGCAGTTTCCTGTGCGGATATGGCAATGGCTGGCATTACCAGCCGGATTCCTCCGGACGAGGTGATTGATGCCATGAAGGCGGTAGGACATGCAATGTCTCCCGATCTTCGGGAGACCGGGCGCGGCGGCCTTGCAGGAACTCCAACCGGGCAGAGGATCCGGGACAGGATCGGACACCCGGCGGGAGAGGTCTGAGGCGGATTTCACCACATCGGATAGCCTCCGCAGCACAGGCCGCCTCCGCCGCAGCAGAGATTGAGTGCGGCATTCAGAAGGCACAGCCGCAGACACCAGTTGGCGGTACCGGAGGAGAAGGTCTCATAGGGATTCTGCCGGGACTGATACCAGCTGCTGCCGGAGTTGAGTCGCTGCACCAGCTCCTGATAGGTCTGGTTGGAGGGCTCCATCTGCGCGGCTGTCTGCGCCTGCTGAAGAGCCAGAACATTGTTGCCAAGGCCTGAGTTTGCGATGGCACTGTAGTAATACCACTGCGCGGAATGACTGGTAATGCTGTTCAGTACGTTGAGAGCTTCCTGATAGTGCCGGCTGTTCAGATAATTGGCTGCCGCCTGAAGCCGGATGGAATCCTCATCCTGGCTTTGATTCTGGTAGGAGCGCTGCTGATTGCTGAAGCCTCCGAAGCCGCCGCCGAAGAAATCTCCCCAGAAGTCTCCGTCATACGGACCGCGGTAACCGTATCCGCCGGACGATCCGTAGGAACCGCCATAGGAGCCGGAGGAACCATAGCCGGAACCGGAAGAAGAGCCGGAACTTGAATAAGGGTGCTGGCGCTCATACATGATCTGCTTGTATGCGGCCTGCACCTCTTTGAATTTCTCCTCCGCCTGTTCCTTGTTGGGATTATTGATGTTGGAGTCCGGATGATATTTGCGGGAAAGCGTCCGGTAAGCCTTCTTGATGTCGTCGTCGGTTGCACTGCGTGAGACGCCGAGAACCTGATAAGGATCAGACATGAAGTGAATTCCTTTCGTCAGTAAAATGATGCCGGATACCGTGATTGACTAATTAAGTCAAAAACGGCTGAGCGTAATTTCGGCCAGTTTTCAGTCAGAGTGCTTCGATTCCTGCAGGGAGGAATCGGCACCGAGTATCGTGGCATCGGAAAAGGCGGCGGGGGAATGGCTGCGCACGGAATCGGAAGAAGCATCCGGTGCAAGGCCCTGCCGTCCGGCACGAACGTTATTGTAGCGGGTCCAGACTCCGGAGTAAAGGATATTCCGGAGAATGGGGAGATTCTCCACGCAGGGAAGAAGCTCAAATGCCTCACAGCAGCGGGAGATCATCATGGTCAGAATCTGCTGGCAGCAGTCATCGAAATCGGGACGGTCTGCCATTTTCTTCAGCGGATTGAAGCTGCCGCTTTTCTGATCCTTTTCCAGATCATCGTAGGCGTCCATGATGTAGACGAATTTACCGAGATAGAAGCCCATGTGACGAAGCGGCTCCTCCCACTCGTCTTCGTAGATGGCAAACAGCTCTGCCATAATATCGCCGAAATATCCGGCAACCAGGTCTATGTCGGAGGAATCTGACTTCTCGGCAGCGTGAAGCTTATCAAGGCGATCCTTGATTACTGCTGCCTTATGTCCGTAGCTGATGCTGGCTTCCTGGCTGCGCCTCCGAAGAAGCTGGGACAGCATCAGCTTGTGGAGCTTTTTCTCATCATTCCAGTCATCCAGACAAGCATAGTAGGACAGAATCAGATTCATGTCTGCAGCATATTCCGTGTACAGATTGATCCGGGTCTGGTGCTCGCCGAGAGGATGCGCGATACAGCGCGTCTTCGCAACCGTATCCTTTGCATCATAGAGATCCGAAAGGACCATGATGAGAAAGGTCATGTCGTAGCTGAGCGTCATTTGTCCGGGAAATCCGTATTTTCTCTTTAATTCGCGGCAAAAGCCGCAGTAATAGGAACGGTACAGTCCGACCTCGCGAACCTTCAGCTCCTGTTCATTGATGACAACGTAACCAAACATAGAAACCTCTCCGGAATCCGTAGATAAAGTGCTTCTCAGGAATGCTTCTTAAACTCCTTGCCGCATTTCGGACAGCGGACCATGATCCTGCCCTTTCCCTTTGGAATACGGATCTTCTGTCCGCATTGCGGGCATTTATAGATATGGTAGCCGGCGTTTCTCTTTCTCTCCTGCGCATTCTGGCGAAGCCTCCAGCCAAGGTTCTGCATCCGGCCCGAGAGAGAACGCATCCCGTTTCCGAAGGCACAGCCGAAGCGGCTGTTCCGGATCTTTCCGGAGATTTCCAGATATTTGCGATTCTCGTTATAGCGCTTTGCAATGTTGCGTGAGAACATCCGGAAATACATATAAATCAGGAGAATCAGGGAAAGCCACCACAGGAGAGGATTTCTGAAAATCAGCTCCAGAATGATAAGAACCAGAATAACGCCGGAAAGGAACTGACTGAATTTGTCTGCCCCGTACCGCCCCTGCATGAATTGCATAAATTTGTAACGAAACCGATCGAACATAGGAAATAGCCTCTTCTTTAAATAAATTTGAACACAATATTTATTCTAAATTTTCAATAAGTAAATGCAATGAATGAAAGTCGAAAATAGTATTAAAAAAATCTAAAGAGCCGGACCCGTGTGGTTCATTCACGGTGGCTTATAGGAAAACATGATAGAATGTGCGTAAAACCCATTGACACATCCGAACGGACGGCGTATAAAGAGAAACATAAATCATATATATCCTAGTTATTAAGTAGGATATAGCGTTCGGAGATTCCCAGGAGGTAGATTATGAAAAAGAAGACAGTCAGCATCGTTATCGCAGCAGCAGCCCTTACCCTGCTGGCAGGATGCGGTTCCAATACAGCATCCGGAGCAGGAGAGTCTGCATCCGCAGAAACAGAGGCAGCAGCTGAGACGGAAACAGAGGAAGCGACCAAAACGGACGAGGAGACCGATCCTGCGTTCACGGAAGGTGGAGAAGCAGAGAGCACCGGCACCGTGGACCTTTCCAATGCGGACGGACTTCTGAAGCAGGTCCTCGACAAGGGAACGCTGGTTGCCGGCATGGAGGGAAACTGGGCACCGTGGTCCTATCATGATCTGGATACCAATGCGGTGATCGGTTATGACGCAGATACGGCCAGAGCGATCGGAGAGAAGCTCGGCGTTGAGGTTCAGATCGTGGAAGCTCCGTGGGAGTCCCTGTTCGCAGGACTGGATGACGGCCGCTATGACATCGTCATCAACGGCGTGGAGGTCACCGATGAGCGTTCGGAGAAGTATGATTTCTCGGAGCCATATGCATATATTCATACGGCACTGGTGGTGCGCAAGGACAATGAGGAAATCAAGAGCTTCGATGACCTGAAGGGCAAAAAGACCGTGAACTCCATCGGCTCTACGTATATGGAGCTGGCAGAGAGCTACGGCGCAAGTGCGGCAGGCGTTTCTACCTTAAATGATACGATCCAGAACGTCATCGACGGACGTGCAGATGCCACACTGAATGCAGATGTTTCCATTTACGATTATCTGAATCAGCAGCCGGATGCGAACATCAAGATTGTGGCCACCACAGAGGACGCCAGCCATGTGGCAATCCCGATCCGCAAGGGGGATGAGACTGCTTCCTTTGAGAAGGCAGTCAATGCAGCCATTGAAGAGCTGAAGGCAGACGGAACTCTGGCAGAGCTGTCTGAGAAGTATTTCGGATCGGATGTAACAAAAGAGTGATGAATATTACAGAAGACATCCATGCGCTGGTGGGACGTACACCGCTCATTCATCTGACACATCTGGGGCTCCCGGAGGGAGCACAGATTTATGCAAAGGCCGAGCTTCTGAATCCGGGAGGCTCCATCAAAGACCGTCTGGGAGAGCATATCATCCGGAAGGCGGAAGCGGACGGAAGACTTGCAAAGGGAGGAACGATCCTTGAGATCACGGCGGGCAATACCGGCATCGGTCTTGCTTTTGCCGCCCTGAACCGCGGATACCGACTGATACTGATTGTGCCCTGCTGCTACTCAAAGGAGAAGCAGATTGTCATGCGGGCGCTTGGCGCTGAGGTTGTGACGGTCCCTGCGGAAGACGGACTTCCCGGAGCAAGAAAAATGGCGGAGAAGCTGCAGCGGGAAATCTCTGGCTCGTATTTTGTGGATCAGTTTGACAATCCGGACAATCCGGAGACGTATTATGAGACACTCGGACCGGAGATCTACGACCAGCTTGACGGGAAGATCGACTGGTTTGTGACGGGGGCCGGCTCCGGCGGAACCTTTTCCGGAACAGCGAAGTATCTGAAGGAGAAGAATCCCGGCATTCGAACCGTATTGGCGGATCCGAAGGGCTCCATTATCGGCGGAGGAGAGCCGGGGCATTTCCGGATCGAAGGAATCGGCAATGATTTTGTCGCGGAGACGATGGATCTGTCTCTGGTGGATCAGGTGGAGAAGATTGACGACGAAGCCGCATTTGCGGCATGCCGGGATCTGGCGGCAAAGGAAGGTATTTTTGCCGGCTCCTCGAGCGGCGCGGGTCTTGCGGGCGCACGGCAGCTCATTGAAAAGGGAGAGCGCGGCAATTTTGTCATTATCATTCCTGACCGCGCGGAGCGGTATTTTTCAGAAGGCCTGTTTCAGTAAGGCCTGGCAGATCCGCTGACAAGTTCGCGGGGAATTTCCGGAAGAGTGAAAGAGCGGAAGAAGAGGAAGAAGATGTCCAGAATACAGAAAATCAATCCGGAGACTGCTCCGGAAGAGGTACAGAAGACAATCCGGGAGCATCTTGCAAAGGGATATCGCCTGACCAACGAGAAGCTGACGCTTCTGCACAGTGTCCCCTGCTTTCAGGCAATTGAAGCGGGCTCCTATGCGGTGGATGAGGAGCTGGCTGCGATCGTCGGCAAGCGGGCGGCAGATATTTATGAGTACGCGATTTCTGCGGCCAATGACTGCATCGTCTGCACGACATATTTTAAGAAGCTTCTGGATTCGGAGGGAATTGATATTCACAATTTCGAATTCACGAAGGACGAGGAGCTTCTGGTGGAATTTGCCCGGGCGCTGGCGAATGATCCGCGGCATATTCCGGCGGATTTGAAGGACCGGATGCAGGCACGCTATAATGACCGTGAATTCGTGATCATCACGTCCATGGGAATCATGATGCTCGCGAACAATTACTTCAATGACATCATGGAGGTGGAGCCGGAGCGCCTGTGACAGGCACTGGCCCGGCCCACGCTCTGCTCTGTTTATAAAAACTTTCTGTTTTCACAGCCTCACTCCAGTGGAATGACATGATCTGTTCCATTATAATAAAAAGACATGTCATTTTTACAGGAAGTGAGGTTTTTACATGCACATCGTTCAAGTTCTTTCCGGCCAGATCCGGCAATATAAAAGATCTGCGATTCTGACACCGGTCTTTACACTTCTGGAAGTTCTGATGGAAATCCTGATTCCGTTTGTGACAGCATCGCTCATTGACCAGGGAATTCAGGCGGGCAACATGGAGCAGATCCTTCATTACGGTCTGATCATGCTGATCATGGCATTTGCCAGTCTTTTGTTTGGTATCCTGGGAGGGGTGTTTGCTTCGGATGCTTCGACCGGCTTTGCGGCGAATCTTCGTGATTCCATGTACGTAAATATCCAGACATTTTCTTTCTCCAATATTGATAAGTATTCGACGGCGGGACTTGTCACCCGGATGACGACGGACGTCACGAATCTGCAGAATGCGTTTATGATGATTATCCGCATTGCGGTCCGTGCGCCGCTTATGATGATCATTGCACTGGTAATGTGCATCGTGATCAGTCCGAAGATCAGTCTGATTTTCCTTGGGGCACTGGCGATTCTCGGAGCATTTCTCGTGGTTGTTATCGGAAGAGCTTCGGAGGCATTTCGGGCCACCTTCCGCAAATATGACGACCTGAATGCGAGTGTGCAGGAGAATGTCTCTGCCATTCGCGTCGTCAAGGCATTTGTCCGTGAGGATTATGAGAAAACGAAATTCAACAAGGCGGTAGAGGAGCTGTACAGGCTGTTCGTCCGCGCAGAGAAGCTGGTGGTTATGAACATGCCGGTGATGACCCTGATTGTGGATGCATGCATCATCGGAGTCTCGTGGCTTGGCGCGCATCAGATCGTTGGCGGCTCGATGACAACCGGCGAGCTGACCTCTCTGTTCAGCTACATCATGATGGTTCTGTTCAGCCTGATGATGGTATCGATGATCTTTGTCATGCTGACCATGTCGGCAGCCAGTGCGCAGCGAATCTGTGAGGTCCTTGAGGAGAAGCCCGACATCTGCAATCCGGAGAATCCGGTGATGGAGATGAAGGACGGCAGCATTGATTTTGAAGATGTGGATTTCGCCTATAAGAGGCGGGATGTTTCCTATGATAAGAATGGGTGTGAGGTGGTCACCATTCATGATGTGACGAAAGAGCGCGATGAGCGAACCCTGCATCATATCAATCTCCACATTCATTCCGGAGAAACCATCGGTATCATCGGAGGCACCGGCTCCGGAAAGTCTTCTCTGGTGAATCTGATTTCCCGCCTGTATGATGTGACGTACGGAACCGTTAAGGTCGGCGGTGTGGACGTGAGAGATTATGATCTGGAAACTCTTCGAGATCATGTATCTGTCGTTCTGCAGAGCAACAATCTGTTTTCCGGCACGATCATGGACAACCTGAAATGGGGCAACCCGGACGCGACTTTGGCGGATTGCAGGGAGGCCTGTGCGCTTGCCTGCGCCGACGAGTTTATTGACCGGATGCCGGAAGGTTACGATACGAAGATCACCCAGGGAGGAACCAACGTTTCCGGCGGACAGAAGCAGCGCCTCTGCATTGCGAGAGCTCTGATGAAGAAACCGGAGATCCTGATTCTGGATGATTCCACCAGTGCCTGTGACACGGCGACGGACCGAAAGATCCGTGATGCCTTTGCAACAAAGATTCCGGGCACGACGAAGCTGATCATTGCACAGAGAATCTCTTCCGTACAGGATGCAGACCGCATCATAGTGCTGGACAACGGAACGATCAATGGCTTTGATACGCATGAGAATCTTGTAAAGAGCAACCGGATTTATCGTGAAATCTACGAGTCGCAGACACAGGGCGGCGGTGATTTCGACGAGCCGCAGTGAAAGAAAGGGGAGGGAAACAATGCCTGGAATGAGAAATAATAGGAAACCCCGCCCGAAGGTGGAGAATCCGAAGCAATTATTTGTCCGGCTGATGAAGTTGGTTCTGAAGAATTATCTGGTTCCGTTTCTGCTGGTCATTGTCTGTATTCTGATCGCAGCCTGGGCAACGCTTCAGGGAACGCTGTTCCAGAAGACTCTGATCGACGGATATATTCTGCCGATGCTGGCAGCAAAGAGCAACGATTTTGCCCCGCTTGCGGCAGCGCTGGGGAAGCTGGCGGTTATTTATCTGATTGGCGTCGCAGCTTCCTATGCCTATCAGAGAATCATGATTACGATCTCGCAGGGAACGCTTCGCGATCTTCGAAAGGAGCTGTTCGCGCACATGGAGTCGCTGCCGATCCGGTATTTTGACCAGAATGCGCACGGCGACATCATGTCCGTCTATACGAATGACATCGATACGCTCCGGCAGCTGATCAGCCAGAGCATTCCGCAGACCATCAATTCCATGGTGACGCTTGTCATTACCTTTGTTTCCATGATCGTGCTGTCCTGGCCGCTGACCATCATCAGTGTATTCATGGTACTGGTGACCATGTTCGTTTCCGGAAAGCTGGCGGGAAAATCCGGAAGCTTCTTCGTGCAGCAGCAGAAGGACCTTGGAAAAGAAAACGGCTATATTGAGGAAATGATGAATGGCCAGAAGGTAGTCAAGGTGTTCTGTCATGAGAAAAAGGCGGTTGAGGATTTCCGGGAGCTGAACGGGCAGCTGAGAAACAGCGCCAATCTGGCAAACCGTTATGCCTCCATCATGATGCCGGTCAACGGGAACCTCGGGAACATCAGCTATGTTCTCTGTGCCGTGGTCGGAGCGGCGCTTGCACTTGCGAATTTCGGCTCCACGACGCTGGGTACGCTGGTTTCGTATCTGACGCTGAACAAGAACTTCTCCATGCCGATCACGCAGATCGCGCAGCAGATGAATTCCATTATCGCAGCTCTTGCAGGTGCGGAGCGTGTGTTCCGGATGATGGATGAGGTGCCGGAGAAGGACGAGGGATACGTCGAGCTGGTTCGCGCAAGAGAGGATGAGAACGGAAACCTTACGGAGACGAAGGAGAGGACCGGAATCTGGGCGTGGAAGCATTATCATAAAGCCGACAATACGACCACCTACGTGCGCCAGCGCGGCAGGATCACGATGGAAAATGTGAATTTTGGCTACGATCCCGAAAAGCTCGTGCTGCATGACATTAATCTGTTTGCAGAACCCGGGCAGAAGATTGCCTTTGTTGGTTCCACCGGTGCAGGAAAGACGACCATCACAAATCTGATCAACCGTTTCTATGACATTCAGGACGGCAAAATCCGTTACGATGAGATCAACATCGACAAGATCCGGAAGGCAGATCTTCGGCATTCCCTTGGCATGGTTCTGCAGGATACGCATCTGTTTACGGGAACGGTAATGGAGAACATCCGCTACGGACGCCTGGACGCTACGGATGAGCAGTGCATGGAGGCTGCAAGGCTTGCCAACGCGGATGGCTTCATCCGGAGACTTCCCAACGGTTATGACACGATGCTGCGGAACGACGGGGCCAATCTGTCGCAGGGGCAGCGTCAGCTTCTTGCGATTGCACGTGCCGCAGTAGCAGATCCTCCGGCCCTGATTCTGGACGAAGCGACGTCCTCGATCGATACCAGAACGGAGAGCCTTGTGCAGAAGGGCATGGACGCTCTGATGAAGGGAAGAACCACCTTTGTCATTGCACACCGGCTTTCCACGGTCCGCAACAGTGACTGCATCATGGTATTGGAGCAGGGGCGGATCATTGAGCGCGGAACGCATGAGCAGCTGATTGCGGAAAAGGGAAAATACTATCAGCTGTACACAGGAAATAAGATTGCAGAAGCCTGAAAAGGGGGAGCTTTGCGGATGAATATCAGTGCTCGAATTACAGAAGAAATGGCGGCAATGCCAAACCTGGACGGCAGCAAGGTCCGCCTGGGACAGGTGGAGGCCGCCACCAGGCTGATTGATGAGGGAAACACTATTCCATTCATTGCCCGTTACCGGAAGGAAGCAACGGGATCTTTGAATGATGAGCAGCTCCGGTTCCTCGGAGAGCGGCTGTCCGCTCTTCGGAATCTGGAGGATAAGAAGCAGCAGGTGCTGTCAGCCATCGAGGAACAGGGAAAGCTTACCAAGGAGCTTCGTCAGAGGATTGAAGCTGCCATGACGCAGGTTGCCGTGGAGGATCTGTACCGTCCCTACAAGCAGAAACGGAAAACACGTGCCGGGATTGCCAGAGAAAAGGGACTGGAGCCCTTTGCGGACTGGATTTTGTCCGGGAAGGCAGACAAAGAACTGTTGACCGAAGCAGTCAAATACGTGACAAAGCCTGAACTTATGCAGGATCCGGAGGTTCCGGAAGAGAAGAAGGTGGATTCTGCGCAGACTGCGCTGCAGGGTGCACAGGACATCATTGCGGAACAGATTTCGGACGATGCGGACCTTCGAACCTGGATTCGTGAGAAGACCTGGAGAGACGGAACGCTTGCGACAGCGGAGAAGAAGGAGGCAAAAAGCAGTGCGGCGGCACACGGAACGAAGGAGGACCGGCGCAGTGTTTACGAGATGTATTTCGAATTTGAAGAAAAGATTTCGAAGCTCCCGGGACATCGTGTTCTTGCCATTAACCGCGGCGAGAAGGAAAACTATCTTACTGTGAAGCTGAATGCTCCGGAGGAGGAGATCCTCAAACACATCGGCGGGTGGTTTGCCGGAAAGAACCGGTACACGGCGGATGTTCTGGAGCTGACGGCAAAGGATGCTTATGAGAGACTGATTGCTCCGGCGATTCTTCGTGAAATCCGGGGAAGGCTGACGGAGGAAGCAGAGGACGGTGCCATTCAGGTCTTCCGGAAGAATCTGGAACAGCTTCTGATGCAGCCGCCGATCAATGGACAGACGGTCCTTGGATGGGATCCGGCGTTCCGTACAGGCTGCAAGATTTCCGTGGTGGATCCGACCGGAAAGGTTCTGGATACAACGGTCGTTTATCCGACTGCTCCGCAGAATAAAGTGGCGGAAGCGAAGGCTGTAATCAGGAAACTGATTGAGAAGGATAACGTATCGCTCATCAGTCTTGGAAACGGTACGGCGAGCCGTGAGTCCGAGCAGGTTATTGTGGAGCTCATCAAAGAGCTTCAGCGGGAGAATCCGCAGAGAAAGCCCTTGCAGTATATTATCGTGAATGAGGCGGGGGCTTCCGTATACAGTGCCAGCAAGCTGGCCACGGAGGAATTTCCGAATTTTGACGTCGGACAAAGATCGGCAACCTCGATGGCAAGACGTCTGCAGGATCCGCTGGCAGAGCTTGTCAAAATTGATCCGAAGGCTGTCGGCGTCGGGCAGTATCAGCATGACATGAATCAGAAGAAGCTGGATGAAGCTCTGGGCGGTGTTGTGGAGGACTGCGTCAATCATGTCGGCGTGGATCTGAATACGGCGTCGTTTTCCCTGCTGTCGTATGTTTCCGGTATTTCCGGGGCACTGGCAAAGAACATCGTGGCATACCGGGAAGCGAACGGCCGTTTCCAAAGCAGACGTGAGCTGTTAAAGGTGGCCAAGCTTGGTCCCAAGGCCTTTGAGCAGTGCGCAGGCTTTCTTCGCATCCGGGACGGCAAGGAGCCGCTGGATGCTACTGCGGTGCATCCGGAGGATTATGCTGCGGTGGAGCAGCTGTTAAAAAGTCTGAAGCTGGAGGACAATATGGAAGGCTTCCGCGAGGTGAAGAAGCACGTGCCGAAAGCGGAAGTGAAAAAGCGTGCGGCCGAGCTTGGAATCGGTGAGATTACGCTGACGGATATTCTGAATGAGCTGGAGAAGCCTGCGAGAGATCCAAGAGAAGAGATGCCGGGACCGATCCTTCGCTCCGATGTCCTCTCCCTGGAGGATCTGAAGCCCGGGATGAAGCTGAAGGGAACGGTCCGCAACATCGTGGATTTCGGTGCATTTGTGGATATCGGTGTCCATCAGGACGGACTTGTGCACATCTCCCGGATGACCAAACGCTTTATCAAGCATCCGCTGGAAGCTGTTCATGTCGGAGATGTTGTGGATGTCACCGTGCTCTCTGTGGATGTCGGAAAGAAGAGAATCGCACTGTCCATGGTGGAATAAAAGTGGGATTTCATGACAGATGTCAACTGAAATCGGGAAAACAATTCTCTGACAAGCGTATCAGAGCGTCACGCCATCCTTGAAGATCGCGATCTCCCGGCAGCCGTGCTGCTCGGAGAGCGTCTCTTCTCCCGATGCAACAGAGAGCACATAGTCAAGAAGCCGGTCACCCGCTTCGTCCAGGGTTTCCTTCCCTTCTGCAACGGTTCCCGCGTTGAAATCAATCCAGTTCTTCTTGCGCATCGCCAGCTGTGAGTTCGTTGCAATCTTCACCGTAGGCGCCGGTGCTCCGAACGGTGTCCCTCGTCCTGTCGTAAACAGAATCAGATGGGCTCCCGCAGCCGTCAGATCCGTTGCGCTCACAAGGTCATTTCCGGGGCCGGAGAGAAGATTCAGGCCCTTTTTGGTGACAGGCTCTGCATAAGACAGAACGTCCACGATCTGCGCACTTCCTCCCTTCTGCACACAGCCGCAGGACTTGTCCTCCAGCGTTGTGATGCCTCCCTTCTTGTTTCCGGGAGACGGATTCTCATAGACAACCTGCCCGTGATCCGTGAAATACTTCTTAAAGGCATTCACCATGTCGACCGCCTTGCCGTAGACGGCTTCATTCTCACAACGGGAGAACAGGATGTTCTCTGCACCGAACATCTCCGGAACCTCGGTCAGAACCGTGGAGCCGCCAAGTGCGATCAGACGGTCGGAGAAACGGCCGACCGCAGGATTTGCCGTGATTCCGGAGAGCCCGTCCGACCCTCCGCACTTCATCCCGACCACCAGCTCGCTGGCAGGAAGCTCTTCCCTGTGGAACTGTGATGCATACTCTGCAAGCTCCCGAAGAAGCTGCGCTCCCTTTACGGCTTCGTCCTCTTCCTCCTGGCAGACCAGGAACTTCACGCGGTCCGGATCATAGCTTCCGAGAACCTCCCGGAACATCTCCGGCTGAAGATTCTCACAGCCAAGAGACAGCACCAGTACACCTCCTGCGTTCGGATGCCGGACAAGAGCTGCCAGAAGCTTTGCCGTGGTCGCAAGATCCTCTCCCATCTGGGAGCAGCCGTAGGGATGCTGGAAATAGTAGAGGCCGTCCACGGAGGTCCCTGCAATCAGCTTTTGATTTTCCTTCGCAAGCTCCTTCGCGATCCCGTTGACACAGCCGACAAGAGGCACGATCCAGAGCTCGTTCCGGATCCCGACCCTTCCGTCTGCTCTCCGGTACCCGCGGAAGGTTTTTTCTGCGACTTCAGGAAGCTCATAAACCTTGTGATCATAGTGATACGTGGTATTCTCCGACAGCTCCGTCTCCGCATTGTGTGTATGAACCCAGCTTCCTGCAGGGATGTCTGTGCGGGCACGGGCAATGACACAGCCGTACTTGATGACGGGCTGCCCTGCCGCGATATCCGTCAGTGCAATCTTGTGCCCCCGCGCAACATCCTCACGAAGAAGAATGCCCGGAGAGGACACTGCTGACGGGGCGGATTCGGATGTTCCTTCCACCGAAGCTGCTTTCTGAATTCCGGCTGGGGCTTGGGCTGTGGCAGAAATCAGATCGCCCTTCTTCAGATCCTCCAGTGCGACCGCGACATTATCAAGCGGATGAATATGGATATATTTCATATGTTTCCTTCCTTTATGAGAATGAGAGACTTCCGACTTTATGAGATAACATTTTTATCATGGAAGCATCCCTGAGCGGATATTTCCCTGAATCAGGATGCTTTCTACGCTTGAGAAGCATCCCTGAGAGAGGATTCCTCTGAAACAGGATGCTTTCTTCTGTGGAAAAGCATCCCTGGGAGAGGATTCCTCTGAAACAGGATGCTTTCTTCTGTGGAAAAGCATCCCTGGGAGAGCATTCCTCTGAATCAGGATGCATTCTGCTGTGGAAAATCATCCCTTAGAGAGGATTCCTCTGAATCGGGATTAATTCTGCTCTGGAAAAGCATCCCTGAGAGAGGATTCTTCTGAAACAGGATGATTTCCCAACTGAAAAATTATCTCTGGAAGAACATTCTTCCAAATAAGGATGATTTCCGCCGCCAAGACCTCCTCACATGCAGCACTGATTCCAGAACAACCTCGCACGCAGCGCTGATTCCAGAACCGCCGCGTGCAGCCACTGTCCTTAATCTCAGCCTCGTGGGCGGCCACGCCCCTCCCATCGGCCACTTTCTTACGGATACCGCCTCTTAGCTCTTATTTCAGAACCGATGCGTATGCAGCCTCTGCTCCTTCCCGGCGGATCAGAGCAAGATCCTCTGCAACCTTCTCCTCCAGGCCTGCGATCTTTGTCAGATCCTGATCCCACATCTTCTCATTTGCAAGCACGGCATGGGTGAGTGTCTTCGCATCATCCTCTCTGTGCTCCCAGTAGAAGTCCAGCACCCACTCGTCGTCCTGAATCGTGTACTCATTTCCTGCCGCGCGCTTTCCGACAAGGACGTTTCCTTCCCGTCTCTGAAGGTCATTGGAGAAGAAGGCGATATAGGCCGCAAAGCCCATGCACAGCGCAGCGGGAAGAGTCCGGAACTTCTCTTCATACTCCAGAAGGGACGGGAGATCTCTTGCCTTCCACTTGGAGGTCGAATTCAGGGAGATGCTCATCAGCTGATGATCCACAAACGGATTGTTGAAGCGGTCTGTCACGGCGGCCGCGAAGTGCTCGCAGTCTGCCTTGTCCAGAGGAAGGATCGGGATGACCTCATCAAACAGGAGTCTGTTCATAAAGCCATGGATCGTCTCATCCTGCATGCACTCACGGACAATGTTCTTCCCTGCAAGGTAGGCACCGAGAACAAAGCCGGTGTGTGCGCCGTTTAAGATGCGCACCTTTCTCTTCTTGTAGGGAGCAACCTCCGGAACCACATGGACGTTCAGTCCGGACTTTTGGAAGGGAAGCTTCTCCTCCAGCTCCTTCGGTCCCTCGATGTACCATACGCCGAAGACCTCGCCGACATCCAGAAGATCATCCTCATAGCCGTTCTCAAGAGTCAGGGTTTCCACTTCCTTCGGATCACGGATTCTTCCGGGAACGATGCGGTCGACAAGCGTGGAGCAGAAAAGGCATTCCTCTTCGATGTACCTGAGGAAAGCTTCCTCATAGCCCCAGTCCTTTGCGTGAAGAAGAACGTCCTTCTTCAGCTCCTGGCCGTTTGCATCAATCAGCTCGCAGGAGAGGAAGGTGATGCCGGGCTTTCCTGCAAGGAAGCGCTCATGAAGAAGAAGGGTTACCTTGGCAGGGAAGGAGACGGGAGGCTGCTGGTCAGGGGTGCAGGAGGGATCGTAGGTGATTCCTGCCTCCGTTGTGTTGGATGCCATGTACTCGAGCTCATCGGAGCAGGCAATTCTGCGGATCTCTTCCCAGTCTGCAGCGTCATAAGGGTTGTAGCAGGCATCCACGCAGGAGATGACGCGCTTGCGGTTGACCTTTTCACCGTTCTCGGAGCCGCGAAGATAGAGGGTATAGAGGCCCTCCTGATCATTGACCATCTTAGTCAGTCCCTGAGCGATGGGCTGAACGAGGGCAACCTTGCCGTTCCAGCCGGCTTTTTCGTTGGACATATCGAACCAGTAATCCACGAAAGCGCGGAGGAAGTTTCCTTCGCCGAACTGCAGGACCTTGACAGGAGCCTGTCCCTTTCCGAGGATGTATCCGTTGTAGCCGCTGTTCTTCAATACTTCATAGTTTAATTTTGCCATTATCTTATTCTCCTTTCACGCACACTTCTTCGTTCCAATCACTTTTCAGAAACGGCCTATCTTCGTTCCAATCACTTTTCAGAAACGACTTAATTTGTATCAGCTTCGTTTGCCGTCCCGAAATTTTCAGTCACGCCTGTACCGGCCGCAATGTGTCAGTTTTGTGCTGTTGTGTTTTCGAGACAGATTTTCTGATCAACAACATCCTTCATACTCGGATCAATCGTTACCTTCAGGTTCTGCATCACAGGCTCGCTGCAATTCCGAAGGAAGATGCCGTGGATTTTCCCCTTTTCAAAATCCGGACCGCAGGTAGGACGGAAGTCATAGCCGGTGATCGGATATTTCGAGGTTTTGGTCAGTGTCACATGCACATTGTTCAGGGACAGATCCTCAAGGGGAGCAGATTCCTTTCCTGCCAGATAGGCACTGCCCTCGCCGATGCAGCGAACGTTTGAAATGGAGATATCGCGGATGCGGCCGGAAGGAATTTCATCCTTGCGGTTGATGGAGGCAATGTTGATCGGCTCTCCGCAGCCCCACCAGCAGG
>ERZ1026872.96-NODE-96-length-34595-cov-8.435495_pt1 | contig 34595 bp, 30 predicted proteins | sample MGYA00380166_ERZ1026872 | MGnify/ENA primary metagenome ERZ1026872 (study PRJEB33269, sample SAMEA4719802) | human gut metagenome | biome: human-associated habitat; feature: organic feature; material: feces | place: Cameroon | collected 2013-10 ... | reverse complement strand
ACTCTGCTTCATTACCCCGGACTGTTCGAGCAGCCCGGATTCACAAAAAGTCTGTCTTAGGAGACTCAATATGAAAGACGCATTTATCCTCGCATGCCGCGATTACATTGTAAATAACAAAAGTAAACGCCGCCATCAGCGCAAGCGCACGGAGATCATCACGCCTGATAAGATTGCACGCCGCACGAAGGCGCTTGGCCTTGTCGTGACGCGTGCTGATCGCCGCCATAAACCTGTCCGTATTCCGGCAATGACCTGTGCGGAGTTGGGACACTTCCTGTTCGCCACTGAGCTATCCAGAGCCTGATTCTGACAGCCGCCGCCCCGAACGGGGCGGCTTTTGAGCGCCATTGCGGAGAATAACCAATGACAAAATATTATCTACAAAATGCGCCACGCGGCGTAACAGCTATTCAGCTTGATAACGGTGAGGAAGCCATTTACCTGAACGGTGAATTTATTGCGTGCTGTGATCTTAATGAACGTGATGATCCTGTTATCGGAATAGGAGAAATTCTTGCCGAAAAACTCGGCGTACCTTTCAGGTTGCTGGCGCTTCCCGTTCCTGATGATGAAGAGTGGTCATGGAACGATGTTACCGACTCTCTGAAATGGGGACCTCGTGTTGTGCTTTCACGTATGATGATTCGCCCTGTCCTGGAGTGTTGCATCAATCACATCACACTGGAAGATCATAATATTCTCGACAACATCGTGTTCTGGGATGAAGACAGCGGGTGGTTAATGAATACCGGAGTGGGCTACCTGATTCGGCTCGATGCCGTTACTAACCCGTTACACAGACTGAAAAAAATGGGTATTTCGAGAACCACACGTGCATTCATCTTTTGCGCAATTCGCCAGGCTGATGTCAGCATGATCCACTTCTCTGCCGTGGGCGATCATGTGGAAGGCGCACCTGTTTTTGAATGGTAAATATTAGCCCGGAAGAGCCGGGCATAATTCCCCACCTCCGGCGCACGGGCTTGCAGCTGCCGTTCCGTCAGCGCCGCCCAGGCCGGGGCCACCTGATGGCCCCGGAAAGGAAACGGGCTTCGCCCGCCGGATAATTTCTGCCTTCACTTTTTGACAACCTTGCTCACCGCGAGCTGCCTTTCCCGTGAAAGACTCTGGCCCGACCCGGAGTCTATGCAAGGGCACATCACTCACCCGTTCGCACTCCCGCTGGTCGCTTGCGCTGCGGCTTCCTGCTGTACCCTTGCATCTCCTCCTTACAGGTCAGGCCGATCGCTTTGTCACGGGAACGGCCTCCCGCGATGGTGAATCACCATCCAAAAAGGCGACGGCAGAAGCAATTTTTTTACATCATGAGGAGAATCACTATGGCCCGTTTAGCATCTCGTTTTGCATCAATGAATGTCATCCGTCGCGAGCGTCCACTGACGAACGATGAACTGATGCATGTTGTTCCGAGTATTTTCTCCGAGGACAAACATGATTCACGTAGCGAACGCTACACGTACATTCCAACGATTACCGTTCTGGACAAATTGCGCGAAGAAGGTTTCCTGCCGTTCTTTGCCTGTCAGACGCGTACGCGTGATGAGGGGAAACGAGGCCATACCAAACACATGATGCGTCTGCGCCGGGCCGGTCAGATTGCGGGTGAGGAAGTGCCGGAAATTATTCTGCTGAACAGCCATGACGGAAGCAGCAGCTATCAGATGATCCCGGGAATGTTTCGTTTCGTCTGCACGAACGGCATGATTTGCGGACAGACGTTCGGAGAGATCCGTGTTCCCCACAAAGGTGATGTGGTAGGGGATGTCATTGAAGGTGCATACGAAGTCCTGGGTATTTTCGATAACATCAACGAATCGAAAGAACTGATGAAGGACACCCAGCTGACGCACGACGAACAGGAAATTTTCGCTCAGACAGCACTGGGATGGCGTTATGATGAAAATGCGGAAGGGAAACACATTCCACTTTCTCCATCGGATTTACTCACCGTTCGTCGAAATGAAGATAAATCAGATGACCTCTGGACGACATATCAGCGTGTTCAGGAAAACATGACCAAAGGCGGACTATTGGGTAAAACAGCTCAAGGTAAGCGACAGCGCACGCGCGCTATTACGGGCATTGACGGGGATGTTAAACTAAATCGTGCTCTCTGGGGGATGGCTGAAATGATGCAGAAACTCAAATCATGAGATATGAAAGGCGGGAATAAGTCCCGCCATTTTTTTTCACTCTCGCCGGAAACTGGCATTGAACCAGTTTCCAACGATATCCATCAAGCCGGAATAATTTAGTCACAATATGTTCCTAAATTATTCCACCTTTCCGGATTCAGTAGCATTTTTATCTGCTGGCTTTCTTTTCCCGCGGGGACCCCCTGCGCCTGCCGTCGGTTTTTTCCGCGTACTCAAAATTTCTCGAATCGCCTTTGTACTAGTCTTAACGCCAGCAGTTTCTAAGGCACTGCGGATATCCTCAACGGAATATCCTTTGCTGGTCGATAACGTGATGATCTGCTCTTTGAGTTTTTCCAGTACGTCAGATTTTGTCAGCCTTTTTTCTCTGAGGTCAGGAAGCTCATCGAGTGCCATTTTCGCCACTTCCACATCATCCGTGGTAAACCATTTTTTATCTGCCATTCCGGCGATTCCTCTCTGATTGGATAGTCTGTTAACCCGCAAAGTATACCTGGCTATTTTTTTCACTGCTATAGCAGAAGAAATCAACCTAACTTACTGACAGCGATAGAGAAACAACATATACTCGAAGCCATGAAGCAAAACCCGTGTTTGAAGCGGGACAGGATGTGCATTTGTAATACCGCGCACGCGCGATATTACAAATACCACCTGGTCAGGGCTTCGCCCCGACACCCCAGTAAGGAGCCCGTGATGAGTGATGTGGTAAAGCGTAACGGGAGTGATAAACGGCAGAAAACCGTTCTTAAGACGCTGCGATTCACACCTGAAGAGGCCGAAACGCTGGAAAGAAGGGCAAAAGAGGCAGGCATGAGTTTCTCGGCATACCTGAGAAGCACAGCCCTGAATCGGAAAGTTGTTTCGCGAACGGACAACACAGTTCTTACCGAACTACTTCGTCTTGGCCGCCTGCAGAAACACCTGTTTGTTGAAGGGAAGAGAACGGGCGACAAAGAGTACTCAGAGGTCCTCGTCGCGATTACTGAACTGACATCCACGCTCAGATTAAAACTGATGCAGGACGATTAAAGCGGAGTTTACTGAACCATCATGATCCCGGTTATCCCTAAGAAACGTAAAGATGGCAAATCCTCATTCGGGGATCTGGTCGCGTACGTTTCTGTTCGTGATGATGCTGAGGATGATGACCTGATTGCAGCGTTACAGGCTTCAGGCGATAAAGCGGCAGAGTCGCACCGTAACCGTTTCTCACGCCTTGTCGATTACGCAACGAAGCTGCGTGATGAGTCTTTTGTCTCGCTCGTGGATATGATGCCCGATGGTGGCGAGTGGGTGAATTTCTATGGCGTGACCTGTTTCCATAACTGTACTTCTATCGAAACGGCCGCCGAAGAGATGGAATATACCGCGCGCCAGGCGAAGTATTCCCGCAAAAATAGCGACCCGGTTTTCCACTATATGCTCAGCTGGCAGGCGCATGAAAGTCCGCGCCCGGAGCAGATTTATGACAGCGTCCGGCACTCACTGAAAGCCCTGGGCCTGAATGAACACCAGTTCGTTTCTGCCGTTCATACTGATACGGATAACCTCCATGTTCACGTTGCTGTCAATCGAGTACATCCGGAAACAGGGTACTTAAACCGCGTGTCATGGGGTATCGAGAAACTCCACAAGGCATGCCGTCAACTTGAGCTGAAGCATGGTTTTGCCACTGATAATGGTTGCTATGTTATCGGCCCGGGAAACCGGATTGTGCGCCGTACCTCTCAGGAACGTGATCGTCTTAGTGCCTGGAATCAGGGGCAACCCCGGAGTTTTAAAGAGTATATTTCTGATACCACTATTGCCGGGTTACGTGAAACACCTGCAGACAGCTGGAAGGATATGCATCAAAAATTTGCCAGAGCAGGTTTGTTCCTGCAGCTGGATAATGATGTGTTGAAAGTTAAGGATGGCTGGTCCCCGGAACGCCCTGGCGTCACTCTTTCATCGTTTGGCCATAGCTGGGCTACCGCTAAACTCAATGCCCGGTATGGTTCGTTTACTCCACCGGCACAGGATATTTTCAAACACGTTTCTGAGGTTGGCCGTTACGACCCAGAGCAAGTTTCTGAACCGGCCAGGCCAACTAAAATGGCGGAAGGGAACTCTCTTCGCGATTACATCCGGGAAAAAGTGCTGGGCGATTTGCTACGCCTCGATGAGGACCCTGATCAGCGAAATGTTCAACGTATTCATGAGGTGTTTGCACGTGCGGGTTTATATCTGCAGGAGCAACATGGTCGCCTTGTTGTCTGTGATGCCTACAACAAGGAACGTACGCCTGTTCGTGCCGAGACCATCTGGCCAGCGCTGACAAAACCGATACTTGATGACTGGAATGGTGGCTGGAAACCAGTGCCACATGACATATTCAGTCAGGTTCAGCCAGCATCGCAGTTTACCGGTGGTGAACTTCAGGCTGTACCAATGAGCAACCGTGAGTGGAACCGTCTGAGAACCGGTCCTGGTCCGCAGGGTGCCGTGAAGCGAGAAATATTCTCGGATAAAGAAAGCCTGTGGGGCTACAGTGTTTCACACTGCCGTCGTGATATTGAGGCGCTTATCCAGGATAAACAGTTTACGTGGGAGCGTTGCCACGACGTCTTTGCTCGTCACGGATTGCTGCTTATCACGCAGGGGAATGGGCTTGTGGTTATGGATGCGTACAACCATGATCAGACGCCAGTTAAAGCCAGTCATGTCCATCCTGATCTGACGTTGTTCCGTGCGGAACCTCATGCCGGACAGTTCAGGCCAGTGCCGGCGGATATCTTTGAGCGCGTTGCACCGCAGAGCAGATATAACCCTTCACTGGCCGTCAGCGATCGTGATGTGCCGGGTATGAAACGTGATCCTGAATTGCGCCAGCGGCAGCGTGAAGCGCGTGCCGCCGCCCGTGATGACCTGAAGGCTCGCTATACAGCGTGGCGTAGTCACTGGCAGCGTCCTGATCTGAACACTCGTGAGCGTTATCAGGCTATTCATTCAGAGTGCCGGATGCGTAAAGCCAATATCCGTTTACAGCAGAGAGATCCTTTGTTGAGGAAACTGAGCTATCACATAGTTGAAGTGCAACGGATGCAGGCCTTGATCCAGCTGAAAGAGGATATCAAAGCTGAACGTCTTGAACTGGTCGGGCAGGGGAAATGGTATCCACCGTCTTATAAGCAGTGGGTAGAAATGCAGGCGTTGAGGGGCGATAAAGCAGCGATATCGCAGATGAGGGGATGGGATTACCGGGACCGCCGGCATGATAATTCACGTACAACAACGGCAGAGCGCTGTGTAGTGATATGTGAGCCAGGTGGTTCTCCGTTATACATGAACGCCCCAGGACTGACAGCCTCGCTGCAGAAGAATGGTAGCGTCAGATTCCGGCATGCGGAATCGGGTGAGCATGTCTGTACGGACTTTGGCGATCGCGTAGTGTTCCGGAACCATGCCGATTTTGCATCGTTGCAACGTGAGCTGAATCAGGTGTCACCAGTACTGTTCTGCCGTGACCCTAAAATGGGGTTTGCTCCTGAAGGCCGTAACGAAATGTTCAATCATGCCGTTGCAGAGATGGTTGGCTGGTATAACGTTCATGGCGCTGATGATCGTGAACAGTTCCATATCAGTCGTCCGGATATCGATCGGGTACGAGTGGAATGCGAGCAGTATTTCCGTGATGACCTGAGCCGTGGTACTACTTCTACGGATGAGCGTTACGGGCAGCGTAATGACTGGGAACCGCCATCACCAATGTAGTGAGCCGATTCCCGGCAGCAGGGTGTCTCAGCTGTCCGGACCCATAAACGAAAAAGGCCACAGAGGAAAACCTCTGTGGCCAGTTCGGGCGCATGTTGCTGATGCAACGACGTCGCCCAAATCACACCTTAAAGACCCAGATACGCCAGGATAATTTTCACCAGTACCGGTGCAATTATCGACGTAAGCAAGGCCAGCAGGATGGCTTGTTTGAACGTCATAGGTAGCCTTCGCTGTTGCATCAGCAACTGTTCGCGGCTATCCTTTTGTTGTCGAGACAAGAGAACGCCCCCGATATGTTGCCGGTTTAAACCAAACAACGTGCGGGGGTTTTCTTTATCCAGCGACAAAGCCACCGGGGAAGAAGCCCCCGCAACATTGCGCCTCTCCCGTTACTCCGGGATTACGGCAATCCTAACACAACGTCAGACGCTGCGGTTGAGTGCCTCTTTCCGCTATTTCATTTTTTTGCGTAAAACTGGATTTATTTACTGCATTTCAATACTCTGTGCGGCTGGAGTTTTGCCAGCGACGGATATTTCGTAGGAAAAATCATGGTGCGCAGGTCCAAAGTATTCACTTCTCTTTCGCGGCGTAAACGTCTGGCTGCTACCTTCAGTATTAAACAGAAAATCTATGAGGAACGTAGCCGCTGCGGCGGGATATTCCTTGACTACAGCGATCTTGATGCCTCTGTTGCCAGCGGGAACTGGAACTGGAGCGATATCCTCTTCTTATCGGCCGATAAGTCCATCTACTGGAATGCAGAAATTATTACCGCCAATGTTGCATTCAAAGATGCCATTGAAGACATGGCGTTTAAAGAGGCATATGCCCACAGGTTGGCAGCTAGTGAGAATGGCTGCTGTAAGGAGCTGAACTGCGTTGGCGACCGCTCATTTTATCGTGAGATTGATAACCTGGAGGAAGAGATCGCACGTGAACGACCGCCAGAAATTTACTGCGGTTATCGTATTCTTCCTGGGTATCGTGCAGGAATCGGTCTGCAAATGATTGTTGATGCCAGCGTTCTGAGCAGGGAAGTCATCGAGGCAGCAATTCAGGATTTCCGGGCGCGTGGAGAACAGCGTTGGTTTTCATCGGAGCCGGCACATGTTTATTACTCCAGTGACTTTCACTGCAAACCACTGGTCACTATCGTATAAAACGAAAAAGGCCACAGAGGGAAACCTCTGTGGCCAGTTCGGACGCATGCTGCTGATGCAACGACGTCGCCCAAATCACACCTTAAAGTCCCAGATACTGTAATCAGTATTCATACCCTTCGTTGAAAGGCTGATCATAGTAATCCGCCATTATGCCAGGGCGAACGTGTGCCGGAATGGTCGGTTCGGACCATCCAGTCGCTTCCTGCCGTGGTTTCGTGTAGCGGTGCGGGCTCATCTCAGGCAGAGCGATTTCTTTCACCAGGGCTGCTGGAGGCAACACTTCTTCTGTCGGCGCCGGCTGCTCATCATCAGGTTTGTTCAGTGTGATGTACTGGATTGCGCGCTGCTGCATGGTTGTCGTCCTGATCACGTCCACTGCTTCCTCCCATAACGCTAACTCCCTGGCTTCTACATCCAGGTCGTATTCCGTTAATAAGGTGAGTGCCTGCTGCCGGTTGGCCAGTTTCTGCTGAAGGGTATCGACAATTTTCCAGGGTTCGGTCCGGCCTTTTTTACGGCGGCGGGATGGTTTTGCCGTCAGCACGCCAATGACGAGGCTGACTTTCTCCGGTGACGGTAGCCGGCGCTGTGCTGTGCGGGGGACAAGTTTACGCAGGCGTTCCAGTTTAGGCGGTGTAACCGCGATGTAGCGGTTGATTCGGACCGGGTGCTGGCAGGTTTTCTCTTTCCCGTCGATGTATAAGGATGCGCCCGGAACGGGGTCGCCCTGAAAGACCGTATAGTTTTCGCCTGGCTGGAGCTTGATCAGATCCTGTACATTGATTTTGTTCTCCATCTGGATATTGATATTGTCGCCATCGATCCACGATGTACCAATAACACCATCCCGACGCTGGAGGCTGACCATATTGGCTCGGGCTTCTTTGCCGGCCGCGTTGCTAATCGTCTGTGCGGTTTTATCTTCGCTGACAATTCTGCCCGCGACTTTTGTGCCGGCGTTCTGCATGAGTGTGGCCACATTTGTCGCCGACGTCTGGGTCTCAATTCGTTCCTGGTCCTGGCTGGCCATCGCCAGAGCGAACAGCAGTGAACGCACCTGAGTGGCCTGAACGGCTATACGTTCTGTGTAATAGGCGCCGACTTCGTCAAGAAATGACATGTAGGGGAATCGGCCTTTGTACTTAGTGATTTCAAGAACTTCGCTGTCCTTGCCTTCGATTTTATAGCCGAGGTCGCGCGCCAGGATCATACTCTGCTGGGTAATGAACATACGTCCTAACGCAGACGTGGTGTGCTCTGACGTACTCATGGCCGGGATAAGTACCACCAGGATTCGGTCACTGTGGATACTGTCGCGAATATCGATATCACCGGCATCTTCGGCAAAGATGGCGCCAAAGGTTTCGGTGAAGGTGTTGAAGGTCTCAAGAAACTGGCCCGTCAGATAGCTATGCTGCTTACGTGGTTCTTCTGTCCAGGCTGATGGCGTGCGAATCTGAGACATGTCGAATCCCGGTACATCGACCAGGTAGTTCCGCAGCGGCGCAATGGCCTCTTCTGGCCACTGATCGTCAAGCCCCTTACAGTACAGGCCAGCGAGCTTTTCAAGCGGCATAAACTCGCGAAGCAGCTGCAAAGACATAGGTTTGTTCTCTCGCACACAGTAGAACTTAGTCCCGAATACCAGAGCCTTATTCATCGCTATCGCTTTTGACTGCCATTCACCGCCCTGAACATTGGTTGGCAACATGGACTGCATCGTCTCAGCCACGAATGCTTCAGTGCTATGGATAAACGGGTTGTAGTCATTCGACTGAGGGCGCGTTTTATCCCCGGTATGTATTATCTCACTGCGTGACATGCCACCGGTCATGAAGTTGATGTACTCCACACAATCCTCACGACCGAACCGGCGCGCCAGATAATAGATGGTGCGAGCGGTATCGTTCTGCGCCTTACCATCAACAAAGGAGAATCCTCGACCCCAGCAAAACGGGTTGAGCATCCAGGCAAACAGGGTTTCGGTTTTACCGCCCCCCGTTGAAGCAAAAAACATCAGATGTCGCGTGAGATCGTCCATGCTGAGATAGAGCTCTCGCCCGGTATCTCTCAGTCGCTGATAGCCAAGATAAAAAATGCCGCGGCCATTACTCTTCTGGATGTCTTCGTACTGAATGAGAGAAGGCCAGCGTTTGAAAAGGCTGCGGCGGATTTTGCGATCCTCTGAAGGGTCCTCACGGTTCAAGTGAAGCGGAACACGCATCGGCATTCGCCAGCGATGGGCGCTGAACGCAATACTGGCCACGATGGCCAGCAGCAAAAATACCGGGATGGTTAGTGGCCATATGAAGCCGGCAACCACACTGCCGACCATCACCAGAGCGAACAGCATGTGGTCCTGAAGCAAATCTGTCAGAGGCGAGTTCCACGCCTGCCGTTTGATGTAATCCTGGTTTATCGTAGAGTTCTGCACGGTTAACCCTCCGTGTTGATTGTCTTCAGGAAGTGGTCGGCTTGAGCCGGCGCCATACCGTCAGTGGTCTCAAGGAACAACCCGATTTTGTCCGGTTGAGACAGCATGCCCGTTGGCAGGTGGAAGCCGGTATCCGTTAATACCCACGGGGTACCGCTGAACCCAAACTGTCTGAAGCCCAGATTGTTCACGCCGACCGCAGCTTCAGCTGCATTTGCACATGCTGCATCGACAGGCCCATCCATTTCCGGGCTACCCGGCATATGCATGCCAGCGTCAGCACGGAATGCGTTCTGCCAGCCGGCTGCTCGTTTTGCCGGATCTTTCTGGCAAAGAAGAGGGATGATGCGTTTAACTGCGTCCCCGCCGTCATTGACCACGGATACCGGGAAAATAATCACGTTGTACTGCAGCGCCAGCTTCTCTATTGCCGGTTCAATCTGACGGCAGACGCTGCAGGTCGGGTCCAGGAACGCGTACAGCGTACGAGGGTGTCCTTCTGAAAGGCTGATAGTGAACATACCGCGCGCGGCGTTACGCTTCAGTACGTCTGCCATTTGCTGACGTGGGGAAAGCGTACTTGAGGTATGGGCGGGTGCAGTGGCTGCGATGGCCATCGCGTCGACGTTCGCCGCCTTCAGCGCAGCAGCGGGTGTCTCCGGGAGCATTTTTCGGTTCTTTGCGAGTTCCTCCTGCATTTCCTGCCGTGGTGCAGGGAAAGTCGCCTGAGGTTCAGAGGGAAGCAGTCCTGGAGGTGGCGTTGCTGGCGCTGCAGCAACATGCGCGGCCGGAATGGCATGACTGCTATCTGGGGTTATAGATACGGTGAAGGGAAGTGCCCATACCGCAGTAGCAACTACTGCGCCGGCGGCTGCCCATGCAAGGCCTTTTAAGCCGCGGGATACCTGGGTACCCTTCTTTTGCATTGCCTGTGCAACAGCGTTCAGTACGCTCTTTGCATCGTGCTCGGGGTCATTAAGCAGGGTTACGGGCGTACTGGAAGCCGGATATAACCCGAGTAGTTTGTTGTCATCAATACACAGCAGCTGCGGCTCGTTAAAAATATTAAGCGCCTGGGGCACGTCACCATTCTGGCTATAGGTCACGATGATGGTGTTGCCATTTTTAATAACGGAATAGATTTTACTCTGGTTCATGGGGAGTCCTTATAAGGGATTCAGGGGCGTGAAGGTGACGCTAAAACGCTTCTTCTGCGTCTTCTTCCGGAGAACGGCTCAGGACATCTTCGGTCAGGGACCAGTTCGTGCGGACACGTCGACGACGCTCGCGATCAGGCTGCGGCTCATCCCAGATGAGTCCAAGTTTCGTCATATCGGTTTTAAGGCCTTCAATGGCCTCTTCTACACAGATTTCAGGACACGGCAGTCCCAGGCGTATGGCTTCCTCTTCTGTCCGGGCTACGGCAACGATGCCGGCCCCTTCGATAAAACCTTTCGTGGTATTCGCCCGGTGAAGGGCATAGAACAGCGTTCTGTCGACACCCTTAAGCCATAGCCAGTTCGGGGGCGTGAGTCTCAGGTCGTGAGCGTACAGCCAGACCAGGCCGCTGGTGACAAATCTGTGCTCTTTCAACCAGCGTGCGGCCTTATCGCTTTTGATAACGCGCATAAACGCCGGACGCGCGATGGCATAGATGGGAACGGAGAACTTTCCCTGATCGCGCCGACTTTTAACCCGGCAGGAACGGTTCAGTGCATCCATCAACGCGGTGGCTGCTTTACGGTCGTCGAGAAAATACTGCAGACCAAAAATGGCAAACATTGCCTTTTCGTGAGGGGCGAGACTTTTCCAGCTTTCCAGTGGCTTACCCAGCTGGGCCTTGAAGATTTCGCGGCAGCGGGCGACATCGAGCTGCATATTGCTGATGAGCTTGTGTTGTTCGACAAACTCCTCGGGTGACATTGCTGGCCGTCTTTCAGGCCGACGCTTATCAAGCAGCAGCCGCTTTGGATCGCCTTCATTCAGAATTGGGGCAATCGCCGGAGATATGGCCTCCATAGCGAACGGCAGGGTGTGAATATCGAGTACCCGGCGCGTATACCAGTTCCGGGAAGGATGGCGGGACCAGCTCCACAGAGAGGCTGTAGAGATAGGGATAAGAAAAATCATCAGTATCCCCATGGTGTATTCCAGCACGTTGATCCAGTGTTCAAAGGACACGTTGTCAGCGTTGTTGCCGGTTTCCGCCAGCAGGTTATAGCGCGGCGCAGCCCAGGAGTGAAATGGCCCGAAATCGACCAGCCCCCACAGGAAATGCAGAATCAGGCATGAGCTATAGACAAAGAAAGGGAGAAAATACCAGGCAACTAAAAGCAGCAGCACAAACAGAACGCCAAGAGGCGCCCAGTAGTCCGTAGAGTTATAGCCTGTGCCAGGGCGAGCGGGTGACATGGAGATAACCTCTTTGTAATGGATAAGACATCGTAGATTTTCAGGAATGAAATCAGGAGTGATTTAATTTAAGGCGACAAATTCATTCTGAAATTTAAATTTGTTGGCGGGTTTTGTTGAATAGGGTTAGATATATTTTGTGATGAATGGATCTGATATGGATCTCCTATCGTTTTAAAATATTTAACTCGCTTTCAGATAATTAATTAGGTAGAGGGGCTAACATAAAAGAAGGCCGGTATTGAACCGGCCTTAGTATTAATGGAGGAGGTTTTATAACATTAAATTAACTCTGGAATTGGCATTCCGGCAAGATGCTGCAGTTCACTGCGTTTGCTTTTGATGACATTCTGAAAGTCGAAGGTGTAGTTATATCCCTTATTGTTCATCGCAAAGATATGGTTGGAAATAGTGGATGCTGCGCCTGTCTCAACCGGAATCATCGGAAGTGATGCATATTTCGTAAAAATACGAAGCTGAGAGCCTTCCACTTCAGTACGCACAATTCCATATGCATCGAAACCGAGAACATCCATCACTTTACCAGGATAGATGCGAATATAGACGATCGTGCCCTGATGATAGTCGAATCCAATGTAAGTGTTCTTCCAGAACAGCCAAGCCTCAGAGTCCCTGTTGGGCTTGAAGTACCCGGTGCTTTTAATCACATCCAGTACCTGCATGATCTGCGCCTTGCGACTTTTTGCGATAAAATAGTTAACAACAAAAGGAACTATTAAAAGGGACCAGCAACCTATTGCCATCCAATACTCTATTGGATCTACATCATATGGAGAATTGAATACGTAAAGGGTGAATAATGGGGCAAACAGAATGAGGGTTATTACACCAAAACGTAAAAACAACCCTCTCGCAACTACATAAATTAACCACCACTTCGGGAAACGATCTGCCATAAGAACCTCCTCCATTAGATTATCTTCTATAATATAATAGGAAGAAAGTGATGTCTATAATTCATCCATTTATTCCATCTTTATTTGCAGCTGGCGATGAGTTTTTAATATTAACCCCTGGAGTTTGTCTTGTGTTTCGACTGCCCGCCGCAAAAATATCTTTCACCGACCCTGCCATATTGCCGAGTGTATTAGCAGCTTCACGTCCACCAAGGAATGAAATCACATAGTCAGGCAAATAAGCCTGTAGTGCAAACATACTGGAAACCAGCGTCGTGCAAATACGGGCATAGATCAGTAAGAAGCCTGCGGCGCTCCATATTCCAGTAATGGATTCAGTCTGCACATTTATCAGTGCCGCTCCGAACAGGGCGTGAAGAATGGTACCGACTGCAATGATCGCTACCGAAGCAAAGAAAAAGCCAAAGACCATCAGTGCCGGACGAATCATAGTATCTATCAGGTAAATATATCCGTATGCGGCCCGGCTTCCCCTATCCTGCGCAGTCCCCAGGTGAGTGGCCCCCCAGAGCGGACCCGCTGCGCAGCCAACCAGTACGCTTACAACCCAGTTACCTATCCCTGTCATCCAGAAGATAAACGGGATAAACGGAAGGTATATTGAGAGCGTGAAACCGGTGGTGAAAAGAAGGAGAAGCAGGAAGTAGACTGCTGGTGAGATAGCATCAAGCCCCTTATTGATAGCCTCAACCGACCCTGTGGTCAAATTAAGCATTTTGCCGATGAAAGAGCCATTTCCCGCTGCTGCAATCATCCGGGCACCAGTATAGATAGTGAAAGCCCCTTCAGCTGCAACGAGAGTATAATCACCAATGTTCTTCATTTTGATCAGAGGATTAACCTGAGAATTTTCGGTTCCGGTCCCGCTCAGTGAGGTCGCCACAACATTGGTAAATTTTTGCATCGGTTTACCGAACGTGTTCATTAGCAAAGCATTTGCCTCACTACCATTAGCGACACTCAGCTCATCCTTTGTCATTGCCGTTCCCAGGGCTGGCGTGTAGGTCGTGTTCTGTAGTTGCGTATGGTACGCCGCCATCACGGCAGTGAAGAGTTCTGTGCTACCCACATCGCCGAGAGATGACATCCCCGTCGTGGAAGGGGAGCGGCTGGCCACTTCTGTCAGACGCTGGTTTGCCGTGGCAAAAGTCTGGTACCAGGCACCCAGCGCGGCCCAACCGTAAGTGTCCAGGTAATTGCGTAACGCATCCTGTAACCCTCTCTGGTCTTGTTGCGCCGGCAGCGCGCTTTGTACCTTGCGTTCATAATCATCGGCGGCGCGCTGGATCTCGCTCTCCACATCCGGCAGTGTGCCGCTGTCGTTTGTGCGTTTATCTATATACCCTGCGACGAAGGCCTGAGCCACACCGTCGAGGTTGGTGATCATGGTATCCATTGCCGTAAGCTGGGCGTCGATAATCGCGCTCGTTTCGCCAGAACTGAAGGGGTTAAAGAAGTTGCCGACTCCGGATGAGGCATCAGAACGTTGCTTTGCTGCGATGCTGGCCGTTCCACAGATACCGCTGCCGTTACTGACTTTAAAGGTATAATTTCCGCCTGTATTTCCAGACGTTTCTTTCATTTTTCCCGTATCAGATTTCACTGTAGTCCCGTAATCGTCCAGTGCACTGTTGATAGCGTATTTACAGAGCTGCATTTCGAAAATGCCGCGCGCGGCGGTCCGGGTCGAAACCTGTGTCGGCTGGACGGTCAGCGAGTAGCCGCTGGCAATGGTATCTGATGCGGTTTGTACCATCATGTTCGCCGACCCCACGCCCATGATGGATGCCCCCCAAAGCATCGTCAGCTGGGCCAGACTCCATCCGTTGCTTGTCGGAACAATCACCAGAAAGCCCGCAAGCGTACTGAGTGTGCCAACAATATCACGATCGCCACTGAATACTTTTCCCTGGTGTCCGGCTTTGTTGATGTGCTTCAGGCCGATAATGATGAACCAGATAACGGCAAGAATAGCGATGATGCCATTGAACAGGGCAAACAGATTCCCTATGACGGTGGTGCTGCCGCCAGCTAATGGATTTGTGACAACGTCACCGAATATAGTAACTAACGCCTGCCGCGACAGGTCCTGGGGATTGGTTGCGGCGGCAACGATGTCCTGGTACGTAGTGGACGCCTGTGCAGGAATGACGGACACGAGCAGTCCCGCCGCGAGAGCGCGAAGAGAGTTTTTCACATGAACTCCGGGTATAGGTCGAGGAGGAATACGCGGCTACCGTTCTGTATGCCGGTAGTCAGCGGGCCAGCTGTTAACTGGGGAAACGATCAGCGATCGGTAACAGCCGCCCTGAAAAGGTGGTTTTCGGCGATGAAATGACGGAATGTGCCACGTTCGGACAAGCTGACACGGCGATTCCTGAGTTGCCACAGTTTGAACGCGGCGATTAATGCCCGGGACCATGCGATGCCAGCACCACTAAAGAAAACCAGACATGTGCTGATTTGTTGCAGGGTAAACCCGTTGCCGTTGTACAGAGGGAGCAACAGAATTAGCGGAACAGGGACGGCAAGGAGCCAGAATACGATGCGCCAGTCTCTGCGCTGGGCCAGATATCCGGCTTCCAGTTGCGCCGGTGTTCGGCCGGAAGCTGCGATCGCGTTTGCCCAGTTGATTTCGTGCTTATCCTCCTGCTGAGATTCGTCAGGAGGGATAAACTCGGATAAAGCCTTGTTCATACGCTCGAAGTTACGTGCCGTGATGTGCCGGCTGGCGCGAAGGTACCATTTGGTTTCCTGTATTGGCAGAACGATACTGAGTAAGCCGATCAGGATACGTTTACTGCGACTGGCGCCGGCGGTATTTTGTCTGGCCATCAGTTCGCACCTCCCTGGTTAATTTTATTTTCCAGTGCAGCCAGTCGTGGCCCGTAAGCCTCGCGCGCCTGGAGACTGAGGGCTTGTCCGTTTATCACATTTCCCTTCCGTAATAGCTCTTTAATGTCATTCAGTTGCCAGTTCATCAGGGCCGTGGTTCTGATAAGTTCGCGCGTGAGGTTATCCCCCTGCATTTCCTGTAGATCGGCGTTGTACTCGGTATTCGCGTAACGTCGACCAGCCTCGAAATTCTCAAACTCACGCTGGCTCATATACCCTTTTGCTTTGGCTTCAGGAGAAGCTGTTTTGTCAAAATAGGTAGCGGCAGAAGGGGACTGGAGCGCTTCCTGCAGCGCGTCTTTTGTTGCTTCATTAGGGCGTTGCTCGGCGATCATGGTGAGCTGAGGTTCTGATCCCGCATCGATGACCCCGTTATATTCATTTTGCAGGCCAACATACGCACGGCCTGTGAGCGTTTTCACTTCGCCTTTACCTAACGTTCTCCCTGCAGAGGGACGTGATGTGTTCTTCATGTAGGCCATCGCCGCGTCTATCTGTTCCTGATCCCAGGTAAACGTCGGAGCCTTTCCTTCCGTGCCGGCGCCAGCATAGACTGAGCGAACCTGGCTGTCGCCGCCGGGTAATGCGCTGACGGCCGGGCAGACATCAGTGCCGCCAAAACGGGCATACTCCGCCTCTGTACAGTAGCGTGCGTGAATGTTGCTTCCTGAATAGGCCTCCCTGATGAGTGATTCAGGTACCTTAGCAAAGCGATCGCGAATGGCCGAATTGCTGACCCCGCCACCCGAAGACAATTGGGATGCTCCACTTTGTGCTTTATTTTTGCTATCCACAGCAACACCGGAGGCGGAATCACTGCAGATAGAATCCGGTACCGAAAAACTCTGGCGTGCTTCTTCAAGCCGCTGGGTTTCATTATTAAAAATCATCTGCTGTCGCGTCGCCTGCCCGTTCTGGCTGATGATAGTGGCCAGCTTATCTGAGTTCTGAGTAATGGCCGTGCCGGTTGCCTGTTGCATACGCAACATTTCTACGAGTGTTCCCTGGATAGTTGCCATTTCAGGCAGAATTTGCGTTGTGACGGGAACGCTTGAGTTGACGTTGACGGTCATTGCTACTGCCTGAGTTGTAAAGGAGAGCCCGGTACCCAGAAACATGAGCAGGGTGGAAAGCCGGTTTGGTTGCATGGAACCTCCAGAATCAGTTGAGAGATGTTTCAATGTCAGGAATGCGGTCGGAAGAACAGGCCTCAATACCCACAAGAGGAAATGACTGGTACCGGCGCGTGATGTGACCTTTTGAATTTCGGGTATCGATCACGGTAATTCCGCGTCGATGTACGGCGAGATGTCGCGAGGGCGTAATGTCCATAACCGGCCAGTCGCCGGGGCTTAACTTTGGTGTTTCATCGCCATTGGGCCACAACCAGGTATCATCGCTGAGTAAATTGGTCCGCGCAGTGGGCAAGAGCCACTGCACAACATGTCTGACTTCTCTCTCAGCTTCGCCTGGCTGTGTGACAGACCAGACAGCGGTTGTCACCAGCATTTCAGGCTGTACAGGTAGTTTCAGCAGGACCCCTGACGCTCCGGGAACAGCTCGTTTGTCGGTTGCTCTGACGCTACGGGCCGCGGGAGCTTCGTCTGTACGAAAATGAACTGACGGCAGAGTAAAGCTATCCGTTCCGATATCCACGACCAGCCTTGCCAGGCTGACCTGCCCTCTGATGGGGCGGCGGCAGCGAGGCGTTAAATGTATGCTACACATCAAAGGTCGTACCCCAGCTCATCAATCAATTCGCCAGCGAGACTTTCAATGACGCTTTTATTCCCACGGGTGATCGCATTGCGTTCACGGTATTCGATAAGCGCTTTTGCGGAGCCGAGCGGAAATTTAGTGGCCAGTACCTGTCTTGCTTTGACGGAACCCACGGCATTAGAGAGGCTGCGACGTAGTGCGCCGTCTTTTTTATCCGAGTTGAGTGACCAGAGTTCAATCGGCCCCAACGTAAAACGCACGATCCTGGCCAGCGTGCCTTGTTTCGTCCTGAGAATACAGAGCATGGGCACGCCGCTGCCGTCTGCGGCCGGGCCAGCCGGCATCCTTAAAAATTGCTGGAGCGTGTGTTCAGGTACTTTGTATGTATCGCGCAGTAACGGAATATCTTCCGGCCGATAGCGAAGTAGCCAGAGAGTGTTAGCGGAGTCCAGCAGACTTTTGGGATAGTCAGTCAGGAATTGCGTACTGAGAACCGTTCTGATGCCAAACTTACGTTGTTCGCGGTCCTGTGTATCTAGCGCGTCAAAGATAAAATCAATCCCTTTGACGTTATGCAGTTCGTCATAGATTTTGGTTTTCATCTCGCTGTCGAGCTGATTGATACGCCGCTCTATGCTGGCGTGATAGGCAGCTGGCAACGTACGCATGACTTCGTCGCGGTACTGAGGAAGGATGAAATCACCGGCGGTGATTTGCCCGGCGAACATGAACATGATGCCCGTTTTGAGGCGGCCTGCTTTAGTGTTATCGCCTGCCACGTTATTCAGATCCACAGCCACAATTCGCGTGTTGGGGTTCAGGGCAAACTGAGTACGACTGGCCAGCATTGGGTAATCCTGACGAGCCTGAATCATACAGCGTTCAATATAGCCCAGCAGAGGCTCCTGAGAACCGTTCCTTTGCACTTTCCCGAAACTCTGCGTAATGGTTTCACTACGGAGCAACGCCGGCATATCCGCAAGCTCAGGCACTGCCTGATAATGCGCTCTCTGTGCAGCATGTTGTTCGCCGCGATCGTGCAACATGTCACGGATTTCATACCATGGTGTCGCTCTCCACCATTCGTCGTCATGCGTGTCCCATAACCCTGACGTTATAAGCGCCTCATCAACGACCGGCTCAACACTCTGACGATACATATTCGCCTCGGTGCTGCTGCGGATATCATACGCCAGTTCGATAACTCGCTTCATAATCTGGCGTGTATCCGTGGAGTTCGGTGCGCTTCCCGTTTCCGCATCGATACAAAATGCCATCAGCATCGAGCAGATGAACTCTTTTTCAGGCGTGATTGGCTGTCGCGCGCCGTAAAGAATATCGAATATGTTGCGTGACTGGGACGGGTCATTGCTGAGGATAATGCCGACTGCTTCATCCTTCCGTTCCGGGGGCAGGTTGTCACGAATCAACGCTATGGTACCCATCGCGCTAAAGCCCTTATCGATGTGCGCAATGTAGGGCAAAGACACCTGGGCCGACGAAACCTGAATTTCCGTGAGGGTGTTTATCAGCACCGATTTACCCAACCCGGAATCACCGGGCGCCAGCTCGGTGTGTTTATTCTGCCTCGATGACGCCAGCCCGACTTCCCAGGCGCACCCGTCTTCGGTATGTAGCATAAGATTTCCTTCACCCCGCCAGACAGTACCTGGACGATTGAATGGCAACATTGAGAGTGCATGTGAAAGCGGGGGGTAATGTGGAACCGGGCCGGAGCCTGCAGATGCAGCCAGCATGGTGTTTACCCAGCCGCGGCGCGGGTCACCGAATGTCGTCGTGGTATTGCAAACGCCCCAGCTCTGGAGTGCCGATTCCAGTAACATCTGGTTGCGCGAACAAATCTCGCGCGTTTTTCCCCAGGTCGTTGCAACGATGGTCATCACGCAAACTGGGTCCTTGTCGTCCACTTTAGTCAGTTGCATAAAGGCATCATAAAGAGGGCGAATGGAAGGAATGAACTGACCAAACGAGGAGATGTTTTTTTTCCATCCCAGCGCCTTCAACCCACCAGGCATCAGATCCATGCGGATACGCCACGGTACCGAGCGTGGGACCGATTTAACCAGTTCGTTAAAGGGCTGCGGGCGTAAAGGCGGTAATGTGATGGCCACCATGCCGTGCCAGAGCCCGTCGACCTGGACAAGATTCCCCTCTGTCCTGGGAGAACTGCCGAATACCTGTAAATTCAGCGCGGGGGCAAGTAGCGCTGAATTATCGTTATCCTGCAAAATCCCGGCGGGAGCGCAATCATCTGGAAGGTGCGGTCGCCATCGTGGAGATGTGCTGTTGCGGGCCATCTCGCGACGAATTTCGTTGCAGACTTCGGGGATGGTCATCAGGCGGACCAGCAGGCCTTCACCCCCTCGTTTGAGCGTTTTTTCGAGTGTGGTGATAAAGCTGTCATGACGAATTTTCAGACCTGAGAGCAGATAACGCCAGGGCTGTTGACCATGCCGTGCCAGCGGCGCTTTTTCGTGAATGCCTCGCAAACTATGTTGATAGTCATTTCGCTCCTGCTGGCTGACCAGTATCGGAGAACTCCAGACTGCGAGCCAACAACGTTCGCGAACCAGCCAGGGCGTCAGGGTGGTAACCTTTTCGTCAAGCAGATCTCCCAGCTGGATACCGGTGTTCTGAATTGATCGTTTCTGGCGGTCGATCATGGAGCTGATTTCTGTTGAGCCCATTTCCGAGTCACGCTCAAAAATGAAGGCCATCTTATGCCCGGTCTTTTTCCAGCTGGTACTGAGCGTACTGGCAAGGTGTGAAATCAGTCCTTCAAAAGAATCCTGATGGTCCTCGTGCGCCTCTTCGGAAAGGTCACGCAGCGCGCCGGAAATTTCAAAAACGGAAAGAAAATATCCCTGATGCGTCACGCCGATGTAAGGGGCTTCAAGCCACGGCCGAATTTCTAAATCTTGTTTATCCAGGCCAATCACGGTACGTAAATCACAGTAATCAACGAAGTCAGCTGCGACAGCGAATCGGGAAAAAGTGTTGAGGATGTCTTCTATAGCGAAAACCATGCGTTTGATATTCATAGCGTTCTCTGGAGATTTTCAGAAGGGATGACTAGTCGATAAATTCGCGTGAAGTAAAGGAATCGGGGATCAGGACGAGGGCGATACCGACCATTTTTTCACGTAGTTCCGGGCGCTTCGATGGCGCATAACGCCGTATGGCATCTGCAAAGTCAGCCGGGCGCCAGGTACCGAAGCGTTCTTCAACCGGCAGCCGGTGGCGAAGCAACTCCGCCAGGACTTTTTTGCCTTCACGTGCCAGGTTCTTACTGTTGCTGAAGCAGGCTTTGAGAGCATGGCGGTTAAGTGCCACGACGCTGCGGGGATGCAGGTCAGGCAACCACACCATCGTTCCCTGGGCCGCGGCATAGCCGTTGAGCGTGTGCCACGCATGGCAAAAGTAACAGAGTTCAAAAGGGCTGGTCAGCGCCTCCAGCTCTGCAATTTCAGCCAGTGTCAGTACTGTCGTTTCGGTAATCTCTATGGAGGGTACGTGGCGTAACGCCAGGCGCCTCGCCGCCAGAGAGGCATGCTGCAGGCTATTTTGTGCCGATTTTAATGCCTTTTTATCCGGGGAAGATTGTGAACACAACCTGTCCATCAGTTCCTGTGCCCGGGCTAAACGGCTTAAAGCGTCCTCTGCCGCTTCGGTCAGTTGCTTCAATGGAAGTGATTCACTCAGCGTGAATCGATGCTGTACGGTCAGGCCGCAGCAGAAGCAGCGACCAGGACCAGTTATTTCGGGGGCTGGCATCTGAGGCGCTTTCGTATACGCGACATCAGGCAACGGGGTCATATGCAGATACGCTGCGTTATTATTTTTGGAGTTAGTCATCCAGGTACCTTTACGGATATGGGCAGGGTGCCGGAGAGCTCCGGCACCGGGTTGGTTAGCTGATTGTCGTGGCGCTCATCCCCAGCTGTTTCTGGTTGCGGCTCATAAGTTCAGGTACCACAACCAGCAGCGCGCCGATGATAAGTCCCCCGATGCAGCGACCCAGGGTGACCTGAGGATTTTTATCGATCTTTTTGAAGGCAAGCAGAGCGCCGATGAAAATAACCACGCCAGCAAATTGCGCGATGGTCAGCGTTGATGTTTGTCCGCGTTTGGCCCCTTCAGCGGCGGCATCGAGCATATCTGCAAGATCACCACCGGCAGCAAAGGCAGAACCCGGGATGATGGTGAGGGCCATTGCGCACAGCCACTGAATAAGGCGCTCGCGCATTTCCATCAGGGTTAACTGAACAACAAAAATGGACTGCATCAGGCGTGCGAATAGAGAGGAAGGACGTAACATAGTGTCTCCTTAAAATGAGATAAGTTTCGGATTAAAAAGCGATTTTCAGACTTGCGAGAAGTTTATCGATGAGCTGTGGGGCAAAGACCATCGCCGTGCCGGCAATGACTTTAACAGTGGCTGCACGGTTATTTTCACTGGCGCTAAGCGCGGTATGGCCATCAAGGCTGGACCGGCGGTACATATTCAGTCCGGAGAGAAAAAAACCGACGCCAGAGAGTCGGACCAGTGACAGAACGGCGTTCGCTGCGCCGCTGGCCTCACCGAATGTGGAGGCAGGAACGTATGCGATAGCATCAAAGGACGTGGACTGAAACCCTAACTGAGCGCCTGCAGCGTTTATCAGCGACGGCAGGGATACCATTGCTGCACAGATGAGCTGGCCTCCGATAAATTTCCCAGGTGATAGTGGCGCAGCGGTTTGGGATCTGGCCCGTACCAGAAGCAGTATCAGGCATACCACCCCCAACGCTTCTCCCCAGACAAAGAAGAAACGAATACCACTGCTGAAAATCCCTGAAGCGAAATTCTCAATGGCAGTAAGCGCATCCATCAGCGTAGTACTCCGCCTGTTGTTGAGATGCTACGTGTTGCAGGATCAATCCGGTTGATGGTCACTTTACCAAGCTGATCCCCTTCCCGGACTGCCCAGGTGCTTCCCTGCCATTTTATCCATGCCATCCCGTTTTCCAGAGACACGACGGTCATCCCCGCGACAGGGCTGGATGGTTTTCGTTTTGTTATTGCTGCTTTAGCATTCGTAACAGGAGTGGATTCATGTCGAGTTTCGAGTCCCGCCATTTTCTCAGTGATGGCCACTAACTGGTTTCGGGTTTCAACCGCATAGGTTTCATCCCGCTTTATGGCGTCTGACAGCTGGTTGATGCTTTTCTGTAGTACCTGGATTGAGGCGTTTATCCGTTCTTCACGCGCGTTCAGCTCATCGCGGATATCCTTCATCATTTCGAGGTTGTCTGCTGGGGCTGATGCTGGGGAGAGTGTCGGTACCGTGGATGAAGATGTCATAACGGGGCTCTCCCTGTGGGGGGCATCTCCCGTCGATTGTCCTAGCGTGTTCTCTACTTCACTGAATTCCGCGTCTGAAGGTTTATTCGTGCTGTCGCCATGCGATGTCCCGAATACAAACCAGCCACCGGCAGCCACTAACAGTACGGCGCCGAGAATCCAGGGCAGTGAGTACCCGAAAAGGATGTCCCGTTTCCAGAACGGAACCTTATCCGTTTGCTCCTCCCCAAACTCGTCTGCTTCATTGAAATCCTCTTCGGGAAGAATTACATCCCCGTCCAATACTTCTTCAGATTGCTGACTCATAGTGTCTCCTTAACGATTAATTTGAGCCGTACTGACGGCGGATTGCGGCTTTTCGTTGCTCAATGCTTTCCTGCAGACGGGTTTCGGTGAGATCTTCCGCTGCGGAAAGGGTGGTGGGTTGGGTTATCGCCTGGCGCGTGGTGTTGCTTTTGGGATTGACGAGATCATCAGTGCTGACAGAGTCAACAAAGAGTATGGAGATGACTTCGTTTTGCTTTACCGTGACTTGTTTGAACGGCTCCCGAGCCAATTCCTGAGTGACCACCTCTGCGCCTTTCTCAGCGGTTCCGCCAAGAATGACGCCGGCTACAGTCTCTCCATCTGGTTTACCTACCTTGCCGGTGACGGTGCTGACGTTGGTCTGGAGAATTTGCGTGTTGGCGTCTTTGTAGAGGCTACCCAGACTACCGGCGCCGCTCAGTACCGACGGCAGAACGATATGTGTCATCCAGCGGTGATTAACATCACTGGCGACCGACGATGCCAGGGTATTTTCCTGCTGGGCATAAGCGTTGACTTTCAGGTCCATACCGCGCCAGCTCATTTTCCGGAAGTTGATTTCCACACCATTGCCGACCAGTTTTACTGACGAACTGTGGAGGCGAGCGCCAGCCAGTGCGCCTGTGGGTATCACGGCAATTACCTGTGAGCCAGTGTTATCGGAGTCGACCGCTGTTTCCAGCGAGGCGGGAACACGCGTTAGCGCAGATACCAGTTGCTGTGCCGGTGGTGTGGCCACCGTAGTGACATCACCGACCGGAGAGTTACCCGCTGTTGGTACCGTACTGGAATCGTGGGCCGGGGTCCGGATGGTTGCCAGAACGGGGACGGCACCGTGGCCCTGTGCATTGCTAATACGCGTTAATAGTTTCTGAATGGCTTCCTTTTGTTTTTCACCAGCCTGTTGCTCCGCTGCTGTCAGCGTCCTGGGTTCGGGTGTCGAGGTTCTCCGCTCCGTTCGTTGTGCAGGGGGAGGGGGCGTCGTCTTTACTTCGTTGTCATTTTGGGAATCCAGTCCTGCTGGAAGGCTGGCTATGAAGGAAGTGTTGTTACGACTGGCTTCCTCGGCACCGATTTGATTTGATGCTTTCAGCAGCTCCCGGTATCGAGGTGTTTCAGGTGTGAATGTTCCTGAAGATCTGGCAACGCTCCCTAGATTGACCGATGAGGCTGAAGATGTGTTGTCACTGTTATACCAGGACAAAAACCAGTAGCCTCCAGCCAGCGCGATAACGACACCCAGACCAATAACCGACAGCGTTTTTCTTCCGTTAGCGCCAGTATCCTGTTCTGTACTCATAGTTACTCCAGTTCCGGTGTGACGTGAACAGACTTCCCGTTCACGGAGAAGGTCAGTAACGGTGTTGCCGGCAAGCGCCACAGATGTGTACCGTCTGCAGATGAAAGTGTCTGTTCAAATTCATCGCGTAGAATGGCGCGGGAACGAACCAGAAGGTCATCACCTGTCTGCCAGATCGTTGTATCCGGCACGTCGCCACTGAATTTCAGGCGACGTGCCTCTTTTGGCGGGATGCCGTCGAGGAACGCTTGCAGTGTGGCGTCATGAATACCTATTTTTTCGAGCGGAACACTGGCAAGCCCTGTTCCCGGTGCCTGCCGCGGGATACGTAAATCCAGACGACTGTCGATTTCCTGGCTAACGGCGCGCGTATCCGTTTCGCCACTCGTTACGTTGACGATCACCGGTACATCCAGTCCCTTCAGGTAAATTGATATATTCCCTGCCGCCCATGCCCGTAGTGGTGTGATGGTGACCATGTTTCTCCCGTTGTACTGCACGTTAAAGTTCTCCGGGCTGGCATTCAGCGGCGCGTCCGACTGAAGCCAGGGCGACCCGTTAATATCCGTCAGCGTGATAACACTCTGGTTATTCAGTGCCGTGCGCACCAAAGGAATGCTGGCACCAGGAGAGAGATTTAGAGTGAGAGAACTGATTCGAGGTACAACGCTGACCATTGGGGCGTTAATTGACCGATCTGTTTCGGTCATCCTCTGACGTAACTGGCGCACTTCATCTGCGGATAAGGGGGAATCCAGACTGGCGGCTTTATCCACAATGGATGGTGCCCCGTCGGGTATCGGTAATTCTCCCTGGATTTGAGTCGCCGGGACACCTGCGTGCTGTTGACTGACAACTGGCGCTGTTCCCGATGATGCCGGCGATGTGGGGGTCGTCGTCAGTGGGGTTCTTGCATTCTGCCATCCCGGTGTATCGGTGGATGCAGAACTGGCTGAGCCGCACATAAGGAGTGCGGTCAGAAGATAACGGAGTTTCATATCTTTCCAGCCTTAGTTATTTCGGGGGGCGTTGCGAGTGATGATTTGTCGAATTTCCATGCCGCCAGGCTTAATGTTCGGATCGACACGCTGAACAGTGGTTTCGAGCGTGAACGTCAGCTCCGGGTTACTGGTTTTCTGCCCGACGAGTCGCAGACGGAGAGGGGACTGAATTGTCCAGAACCAGGTGCCATTTGTCAGACGGCCGCGTCGGATAACGCTGCCGGCGCCGACCGTTCCGGTCAGGTTCATCCGGTCAACCTTCAGTGCATTAAGAATGTTCGAGCCTTTTAATGCTTCGATGTAACTGGCATAGCCATCATCAGAAAAACGGTCGGAAAGCTCGGTGATTTGTGCCTGGTAATGCACAAAGTCCAGGTTGAAGGCCTTCGTCAGTGTCTGGCTGCTGAAGGCGATAACGTCTTCCTGACTCCAGGACGGTTCGCTGGTTGGGGCGAGGCGTACCAGTGAACCATTGTTAGTGGCGAAGTAATCCCGCGGTTGATCCTTCAGTTTCCAGAAAAGCCCCGCGTTAAGTATGACGCTTACCAGTAATGCAACACCGAGTATGGTATTCGTGGTTAGCAGTCGTGGAGCCATGGCCTGTCGTTGTTCGGCGGTTTGCATCAGACTGACGGCATGCCGGAGTGGATCGCGCGCAGGGGCGCGAAGCTGCCCCTTCTCAGGGGCAGCGTTTTTCGTTTTCTTGGTCATAGGCGAATATGGTTAGAAGTTTTTCCAGGGGTCGATGTTGCCGGGGATTTGGTCGTTTACCTTATCGACGGCGGCATCGCATATTTCGTTCTCCAGCTGGGAAATGATGGATTCCAGACTGGGAAACTCCGGGACAGCGACGGTGATTTTTTTGATACGGGACAGACAGGATTGCAGGGAGGATGAAACATTATTTTCCCGCTCTGACCAGGAAGTCGCTGCGGTTTTGGCACGATCATAGCCAGCCTGACTTCCCTTCTCTGCGGCGCTTCCTGAGCGGCATGTTGCTGCAGAGGTTACGGCAGAAAAAACAATGAAGCCGGACAGCAGACCGGCTTTCAGCATTTGATAACGCATTCTCTCTCCTTAGCGGCTCATCGGCCGGGGGCGTGGGAGTGATCCTGATGATGATTTAGTTCCTGTCTGCCCTCCTGCTTTCGGCTTTCATCCCATTGTTTCCAGCTCTGCTCAAAACCGAGCTGCTGAAACAAGGCGTCGTCCTGCCGTTCTGGCGTGTAGAGACGGGCGTTGACCGGGGCATCTTCTTCCTGCCCCTTCAGCTGGAATTTCATAAGCTGAGGCTCGGTACGCGTGGTTCCATCCGGCTCGAAATTAATCGCCTGGCCGTAGCCTGCATACCGGAGACCTTTGTCAGTCACGGCATTAATCACCAGTTGCTGGTTATCGGCTGTTGGTGTGGCCAACGCCGGATAAAGCGTATTGTTCAGTCTGACGACACCCTGAAGATGCTCGCCGGCAGAACGAACAAGGAGCAGATCAACCTGCTGTGTCTGCGGATTCATTGATGCCATCACCGGGGTCAGCGCTACCGGTTCACCTTTCGTCGGTGGGGCGACGATGGCGTTACCTGCTGGGGACTGTACCGGGTGGCGATCTTCTCTGAGATAGAAATTGCGGTCCTCAAGTCGTGGTGGCAATTTCAGTTCCTGGGTGTATTCAGGCCAGCTTTGCCTAATCTGCTGGGTGATTTTTCCAAACGTATCGACCGGGAATGACTGTAGCTGCTGTCCCTGCTCCGGTTGCGTATGAGGAACGGCCATTCCTGTGGCCGCCGGCACCAGTGACCAGTTATTTTTTACACGCTCTTCTTTTTCACCATCTTTCTTCCAGGTATCGCGTGAATCCAGAGTCAGGGTAACGACGTCTCCCTTATTCAGGTTCTGCACCAGGTCTCGTAAGTCCTGCCCCCAGTAGACATGGCTGCCCGATCGGTTTTTCAACTCAATAAAGTAGCTTCCTCCCCGCTTCTCGCCATTTTCATAAACGGCTGCACCGTGATTTACCAACACGGCGGTAACACTCTGGCCCGGATTCAGCGCTGCAGGTGCAGGTTCTTCCGTCACGGCCGGGGCGCTCTTTTGGCTCTTTTCCTCAGCGACGAGAAGCGATGATGTCTGCTCAGCGGTTGTTATCCGGGGCGACGGCACTGCTGTTACGTTTTGCGGTGGTACTGGTGGTACCGGTGGTACCGGGGTGGATACCGGCCCGGCGGGGCGTTCAGATGTCATTTCGGACGATGGTGCACGGACAGGTTCCGGGCCACCGGTTGGGGTATGTCGGTTCAGGTCTGGAGTCGGCATATGGGTCACTACGGAATCCCGACTTTCCGACATCTGTTTACGCAGCGTTTCCAGCTGATCGCGTTGATTCGGCAGCTTCATGCGGATATCAAGGTCATAGTCGATAATCAGTCGCATGGCCTTTTCCTTAAAGGCCTCACTTCCGGTCAGTTCGATAACACCGCCGTAAAATTTCCCCGCGACGGACAGGGCTGCCAGCACTTTTCGGTCATCCTCGCTGGCCCCGTTACACATTTCGAGCCGGTTGCCCATATCGAGGAATGCATCCTGCCCGTCAAGGCGGAATAAACGCGAATTGTTGCTCAGATCCTCCCAGCTCAGACCTTTGATGATCTTATCCATATCCTCACGAGCTGGCGCATTGCCGGCATCCGGACGACGCGGTGCGTAGACTATAGCGTCAGCCTCATCATCAGCCCGGTGAGGTTCGCCAGCCGGCGACTCTTTTTCAGGCGCTGATGTTGCAGAATTAAACGGTTCGTTGACTGCTGATTTAGTCGTGAAGACAGGTGTGGGATCAGGAAGTGGTTGTTCAGGGGTTTCAGATTCTGGCGTAGTTTCTTGTTTATTTTGTTCTTTTGTCGGTACCGGTTCTGGGGCTACAGGCTCAGGGTTATCGGGGCCTGCGGTGAGTGCCGGTTCAGGAGCCGCAGGTTCGAGGTTATCGGTGCCGGCTGTGGGTACCGATTCAGGGACCGCAAGTCCGGGGTTATCTGGGCTGGCTGTGGGTACATTTTCAGGCGTTAAGGGGTTAGCAACGAGTTCCGGAGGCCGCACTGGCGCTGCCGTCGCAGCTTCTCCTGCAGCAGTGGCTTTGGCCAGCTCACTGGCGGTACTCTGAGGAGCGGTGTCTTGAACGGATGTTTGTGCAATATCCGGCGATTCCTGATTATCCATAGCAGTTTCCTGAATAGGGGTGAAGACAAGACCGCCTTCCACAAAGGCGTTACGGGTTTGAGCGTCTGTGTTGAATGGGGTTTCCACCCCAATTGCGTGAAGCTGAACGTTGATGAGATGCCTGGCGAGGTCTTTCCCTCTGCTGAGGATCATATCGTTGAAGTCAGTGAGGTTCTGTTCAATCTCCACCTGCGTGAATGCCGGGGCAATAACCTCTCCGTTCGTCAGTTCAGCTGCCCGGGTTGCACTGAGGATGCCCTTGTTTTCGGGTTCACCTGTCAGCTGATTTTTTAATTGGTGGTCGTTGTCTGCGCAGAAGATAAACTTACTGTCAGGCCAGACTGTACGGGCATTTTCAGCCACAGCGATCATGTTGCCGGCATCGACAGTCATGAGTACCGGTAGCCCGGTCGCTTCATGTATCGATGCTGCGGTGGAGTAGCCTTCAGCGAACAGAACCGGTTTCCCGTTTTGTGGGGAGCCGAATGTAAACCAGTTACCCGTTTTCTCGCTGTTTTTCAGGATGCGCGCGTCTTTTCCGCCAGTTGGAGGGATGCGCTGATAAGAGCGAATCTGACCTTCAGCATTACTGAATGGAACCACCAGGTCCTGTTTCGGTGTAATTCGAACACCCGGGGCGGCGAGAACGCCCTTACGGGTCAGGTATTCGCTTTCCGTTGCCTGGGGAAGCGAGTTAACGTAGCGCGTCGCATAGCCGGCCTGCGTGTTGTACTGCAGAGCCAGCGCGCGGGCGCTGTCCTCACGGTTTTGCTGTGCCTGTGCCCGAAGGTGGAGTTTAGTGCGGGGATCGGCATCCGCACCGCCCGAAAAGGTCCAGTTTGTCGCTTTTGCTTCCGAGCTGCGGTAATCCCGGTACCATCCGGCAGGACGGCCATCCAGATACCCCTTGTAAACCCCGCTTTTAACACCGTTTTTATCTGCTTTGGTAGGGACACGGTGTGTTGCCCCGTCCATGACCGGTAATCCCTTGAGTACCAGTCCTGCATTCTCCAGCACCTGAGCAAATTCAGATACGGGATCGTCGGATGACATAGACAAATTCTGCGGCTGCGGCAGCCAGCGTTCGAACTTATTCAGTTCGACTCCCGGATTCGCATACCAGAGACGTTGTTCAGGGTCCCAGACGATGGCGTTCTGCCCATTGTTGAGTCTGGGGTGTGCTTTTATGGCTTCGTCCTTCTCTTCAGGAGGCACTGCAAGCCATATGCGATGGTTTTTTATCATCGGCATAAGTCCTTGAGGAAAGAGATAAGTGCAGTGTCAGGCACTGCGGAAGGGATCTGACAAGGAATACAGCGTGGAGAACTGAACTGCGTTGGTTCTGTGCTTACAGACCGGTCCAGCGTCTTGTTGTTTCAGTGAAATGTCGATACCACCAGGGCCGGCCCGAAGCGACTTTCCCCCGGAAGCGACTGATAATACGAGTCAAGATGGTTCGCACGTTCCAGCCAAAAAAGTTCAGAGCGATGAAGAACAGTAATATGCCCGAACAGATATAGAGTGTGAGCATCGATGGCCATCGAAACCAGACCAGGTAAATCATCAGAAAAGGGAGCGGTATACCGAAAAAGCCGACAGCAGGGGTGGCATAACGCCAGAATCCATCTCTTTTCAATGCATCAACTCCTTACCCGGGATGTAGAGTGCTGCCTCCTCACGGGAAACTTCATTCCGGATATACATCTCCAGTATCTGATCCACAATCCGGCGTTTTTCGAGGCGAATGATGCCGTCGATATGAGCCCCCCATTGCTGGTAAGGCATTTCCTGGAGTTTCATTTTCAGCTCATCCGTAAAAATAATGTATTCGCGTACTGCACGCCTTTTACCATCGGTTGTACGGACCAGAACCTGAATGACGATATAGCGGAGAATACCGAGCAGCGACCAGGCAGCTGAGTCGCGAATCTGTGGTGCAAACAAACCAAGTATGCGGGGTATGGTTTCGCCAGGGGAATGCGTATGCATTGTACATACGCACAGATGCCCGGTCTGGCCTGCCTGAACTGCTGCGGCTGCCGTTTCAGTTTCCCTGACTTCGCCAATGCCTATCACTTCCGGGTTGCGACGCATGGCCGACTGGAGGCCGGCTGCGAAACTTTCAACATCCCGACCTACCTGCGCCTGGTGAGGTGGCAGGAGATCATCGGGACGACCCAGGATATATTCCACCGGATCTTCATAGGTGACGATTTTGCGATCCGGTTGGTGGTCCTGGCAGTACCGGTACATGGCGGCCATTAATGTGGATTTACCTGAACCGGTTTCGCCGCAAATGAAGCCCAGACCATTTTTGGGCAGTAGGGCCATAAGTAAGTCCGGCTCGATACCCAGCTCCTCAAGGTCAGGTATCACACTCGGAATGACGCGTAATGTCACTGAAAGCGCCTTGTCTTCACGCGCTGCCGTTCCCTGAATGATATGCGAGCGAAGACGGATGCGTTCACTGCGGCCAAGACCGTAACGGCCATGCATATCGCCATCAATCTGGATCGCACGGTCTGAAGGCATGCCACCCTGAACCCGCGGACGAACCTCTCTGCCCATAAGATCGTCGAGTGCGTCACCCAGCATGCTGTTCGGAAGCTCCTGTCTGGAGACGCGTTCTCTTCGACCGTAACGACTGACAGAAACCGGCGCGCCGCCCTGCAGGTCTATATCACTGACGGCATGCCGGGCACACCAGACGAAGAATGATTTAAATTCCTCAGCGGTAAATCGCCCAAAGTGGGGATAAATTCCAAATTCTTCTGCCAAAGCTGTGTGACTCGCCATTAATTTCCTCCTGCCGTGACAGCTGGCCGCCAGCGCGATTTTTTCAGCTCAAAGGCGGCATGTGTCTTAAGTTGACGAACTCTGTCGCCAGTAATCATTTTATTGTGGGTACCGGTCACTGTTTGCTGCTGCTCGGTGACTTCCGGCCGGCTTATCATTCCCTGCCGCCAGAGCAGCGAGTACAACATCATGCCGTTGTAGTCGCGTGTCAGTTGCTTCATGTTGGCTTCCAGCGTCAGGTCGGCATTTTCACGTCCTTCCTGCCATCCTTTTTTGAGTGCGTTTTCCCATACTTCCCGCTGAGTTCCATTCTCTGGCGTAACCAGCCCCTCGGTACCTGGTGTTGCCGTTGTTGCAAGACCTCTGAGCAACCAGTTACGCCAGCCTGGTGGATTGCTGACGAATCTTTCCGGCCGTGCAATTGTCCAGACTTTCGACGAGGTACGTATCTGATTGGGCGTGATGTGTGCGACATCCTGCGCTTCTGTGATAACCGGTGGTAACCAGCCATCGGAGCTGATCAAGGGGCGGAAATCGTAAAGCGCGTTAAGTGTTGATTCCCTGGTATTCAGCGCCTGAGTTAATTCCCATGCTCGCTGAGCCTTTCCCCCACGGAAGCCCATAGTTTTCCCGGCTTCGGTCAGCATTTGCCAGCGTGTTTCGGAAAGACCATCAGGTCGCTGGCGTTCGGGGTTTAACCATGCCTGCATGTCAGGTGGTACTGCACCTGATTCTGCTGTTGTCTGGACCGATGTTCCCGCACAACCGGTTAGCAGGACGGCAGGAAGAAGTGTCGAAAGGAGTAGTTTCATTTTCGGGCGGACTCCGGTTTCATGAAGGTAAGCTGTAATAGTCCCGGATACTGGTTGATTGAGGCCCGCCAGGCCGTCTGGGCTTCAACTATTCGCAGGGCATTGCTGAAGGTCATATTTCGTACATGGATGGATACGGGAAGGGGAAGCCGGACACCGCTGTAGTTGAACTGAAGACCACGCGCCAGGGCCAGCGTGTTTAGCAGCTCGACGGCATCACCATCCCAGTCGAATGATAACGAATCACTGTTGGCGTGCAGTACCGGTAGCGAACGGGTAACGGCTTCGTTTTTATGACTGCCGATAATTCCACGATCCCACATCTGGTACTGGGCATGCCGTGTAACGGCTACGCTTGAGGCCGCGCCATAGTTGCGGGTTAATGACTGAGGAGCATTAGCAGGCACAGTATATTGCTGGCAGCCTGCAAGCAGGCTGATACACAGCATCGCTGGAAGGTTTATTTTGCTCATAGATTTCCTTGCCGTTGGTATTGGCTGGACGATTTAACGAAGTAAAGTGGGTAGGGCGGGGAAATACGACTAACTGGGTCTATGCTCGCGGTTTTATCACGACCAGTACACCTGTTGACGGCACCGTGATCCACCGCCATTCCTGAACGAGTATCTGAATTCTGATCCCGACTCTTATTCCGGGCGCGATTCTGACTCTGCGGCAGTGCCATCGGTGTGTGGATACCGCCGATAACGTCATCTTCATACTGCGTACATGCGCTGGCCGTAACAGATGAGAGGTGAAATAAACGGGAACTGAATCATCTCTGATTGCTTTTCTCAGCTGGGTTATGAAGCTGCGATGGAATTTATTCGCCTGATGTCGTCCCAGCTTGCCTATCCGGTCAAGTGTGGCCAGATGCAGAGTTTTATATCTCTGTCCCCGATGTTTTACAGACGTGATCCGGAAACCTTTCCACGGTGTTATAGCACTAAGTATGAACATTGCGGGGCAATACAAAAACAGCGTGATTACCCCGATGCATAAATATGGCATGGTAATTTCTCTGGTTGCGGTTTACTGATAGTTGCCTGCTCATAATCAGGGTTAAGCGGACAAACCATAACCCTGGCGCTGGCGTCAACATGAAGCTCTCCGGGAGACGGTACTCGTTCACCTTTCTGAGCGGCGCTCGCAAGCGTTCGCAGCAGTAATCCGCTTGCCTGCCTGAGCGCTTCAAGCCGTGTAGGCGCGGTCACCTTGAGCGATTCAAAATCACTGAGTGTGATGGTGAACTGCGGCGTAACGTCGCAAGTTGTCTCAATTTCAGCCGGGTAGGGAACAAAATAGGGGGCAATTTTTTGTGTCTGTCTTCTTCTTGCATCCAGTTTACTGACCAGCTGATAGGCTCGGAGGTGTGTATACCTTTTCAGCATATTCATGGAGCGGTGACCAGAGATCGCAGCAACCTCCATGACATTCAGTGTTCCAAGTTCGAAGAAACGGCTAATTGCCTCATGACGCAGGTCGTGAAAATGCAGGTCCTTAATAGCTAATGCTTCGAGGGCGTGGCGCCATGCGCTCTTGAACCCAGAAGATGTGTAATTGAAAATCTTGCCGTTGAGCTGGAATGGCAACATCTGAAGAAGGTTTCGGGCTTTTCTTGATAGCGGGACGTCTCTTGATGAACCGTTTTTGGTTTCAGGAAGATGCGCAATACCATGCTGTAAGTCCAGGTGTTCCCATTGCAGTCCCAGTATTTCGCCCTGGCGCATCGCGGTTTCAATCGCAAGATGAAATATGATGTAAAGAACCAAATTTTTCTCACGAAAATAGCGTGATAGTTTTCTCTCCTCAGTGGACAGGAGTCGTCGATCTCGCCCCTTTGATACTTTAGGTTTTCGGACATGCTCTACCGGGTTAATTCGGCATGTCCCCCATTCAATACGTGCGATGCTGAATAGAGATGATAAGAGAGCAAGTTCTAACCGGACGGTATTCCCCGATATATTTTTACCTGTCCGCGGGTTGATTTGAGAAAGCCGCTCGTCGCGATATGCTGCAATATCTATCGTTGATATTTCATCCATATTCTTAGTCGTAAGCGGATGCCTTTTTATGACGTTAACTCGATAGAATTCCTGTAAACGACCTTTCTTGTGAACAGACACTGACTCGTAATACTTATCGAGCGCACGATACAAACTCATTTTACGAATACGGGAAGTTGAAGACATATTCTTATCCTAAAAGCCGGACAAATTATCGTGTCGTGGCAAAAGGTCAAATATTTCTGTCAATCCGGTTCGTGGAAAAGTGCCGCAGCTAACGCATTATACTTTGATTAT
>ERZ1026872.92-NODE-92-length-35482-cov-6.210094_pt1 | contig 35482 bp, 36 predicted proteins | sample MGYA00380166_ERZ1026872 | MGnify/ENA primary metagenome ERZ1026872 (study PRJEB33269, sample SAMEA4719802) | human gut metagenome | biome: human-associated habitat; feature: organic feature; material: feces | place: Cameroon | collected 2013-10 ... | reverse complement strand
AAACCAACCGACATTACTAACTGAAGGTTGTATCTAATCCTGGGGGCAGGTCACACGTAAGGCGCTATTTACAGTATTTTCACTCATTACTTTTTTAGGATCATGATCGCTGGGAAATATAACCTCGCCTTTACCGCTCAAGGCATGTAAACGTTTAAAAATATCAAATGCTTGTTTGCTAAGCGGAACAATATGTTCAGTTTTCATCTTCATCCCACGCTCAGAGTGTTTTACGCCGGGAATAGGTTTACGAATTCCGGGTATCGTCCACTCGCTTCGTTCAAAGTTAACCTCACTCCAGCGAGCAAAACGCATCTCACTTGAACGAATAAATGTGAGTAGCGTTAATTCAACGGCAAGCCGTGTCATTAGTCGCCCTTTATAGCGTGATAGTCTTTCAAGAAACTCAGGGATTCTTTTTGGGGGTAGTGCTGGGTGATGGGTTGCCTTAACGCTTAAAAGCGCTCCAGCCATATCACTGGCAGGATTTGATTCAAGAAGGTCATTCTGCACACCGAAACGCATAATTGCGGTTACGCGCTGCATCAGTCGCTGCGCAACATCATGTTTACCTGCCGCATCAACAGCTTTGATCGGATTGAGAAGCTGGCTGGTTCTCAACGTTCTGGCGTCAATTTGACCTATCGAGGGGAAAATATACTGCTCAAGCGTCAGCAGAACGCGACGGCTATGATCTTCGCTCCAAGTTAGGTTACTTGCGTGCCATTGCCTTGCGATAGTTTCAAATAAATATGCCCCCTCAATTTCAGCTTGTGCCCCCTTTTGCTCAGCTTTGGGGTCAATGCCCTGAGTCAACAATTTCTTTGCTGCATCGCGCTTACCCCGAGCCTCAGCCAACGTGATCGTCGGGTATACACCAAAAGCGAGCCGATCTTCTTTTTTGTCAGATGGGCGGCGATATTTCATGCGCCAATACTTGGAACCTTTTGGAGAGACTTCAAGATACAAGCCGCCTCCATCAGCCATTTTATAAGCTTTCTCTTTCGGCTTTGCGGTCTCTATCTGGCGAGCATTGAGTTTCATTTTGGGGGCACAAATCCTGATCGAATTGACATGCCCCCGATTATGCCCCCAAAAGAGGGTAGACCACAAGAGACCAACAAAGACCATGAAATACGGTAAATTGCTTGTTTTTAAGGATTTTTTCTGGATTTGTAGACTTCAGGAAACGTCAAAAGAAGTGTTAATGGTGCGAAGGCCGCACCGCGATTCTCGACGTAACTCATTGAAGTAAATAATATTATAAAACAAGAGAACCGCCATATATACTCACATGTATACTCATGCGCGATTCTCTGAAAACGCAGCTAACTTAAAATCACTCCTCATCTTCTTCCACGGGCTCAAGCGCGTCAAGTACAACCCGTACCATCGCGATAGAACCAATACGGATAAAAGCGTCTTCACCATCCTCATCGGTCAGCATGTAACGATCCGTTGTTTCAGGTTCACAATCCAGCATTTCAAAAAACGCGTTCAACTGACCGATTTCACACGTCTCTTCGTTTTGCGGCGCATCAGTCTCAACGCACAGTGGAATCTCACCCCCTCCGTTCACCAGGGTGATATGGACATTAAAATAATCGTCTTCGCAGGCATCATCCTCTTCGTCAACGATTGGCCGCAGACCATCAGACAAAAACTGGTGAAATACCACTTCACGCATATTTAACGCATAACGATACTCGGAAGAATCAAAAACGAAGAAGCGCTCTGTGTTTGGGGCGGTTTTTTCCTGAAAATAATAATAAAACCTCCGCTTATCCGCCGCTGAAATGGGCAACAGCAAATAGTCCTGATGTCCCTGTAGCCAAAGTTTTACGGTCCAGAGACCACTGTCCATTTCAATGCCGCTTGTGGCTATCGCTTCAAGATCTTCATCGGTTTTACGACGCTTCTTGCGGAAGTCGTTTATCAACCGATCGCTTTCCGGGAACACGACATTTAGAGGCTTATCCAGGGCATTGCATATTGCCTGTGCGAGACTCAGCTTTGCGGCAACTTTCCCGGTTTCGATACGCTGAATTTGCTGCTGGCTGGTGCCTACCATAAACGCCAGCTCGCGTTGGGTGATAGATAGCTGGGTACGGAGTTGTTTGATGTTGTTCTGTAACATGGCATCCATCCTTCATAAGGGGCAGAGAGTGCCATTAAAACACATAAATGAGTAAAGACACAAAATTGTGTTTTTTTTCCCTCAGTAATCAACGCTCATGAACGAAAAGAAAATTCCTTCATCGTTCTTCTTTCGTATGCCAGAGATCCACGATATAGATGTCATTTTCACGAAGTTCGTAGTGAACCTCGTAATCATCAAATAACACTTTTCGGACTTCCCGAGGTTCATACCGAGTCTGCTGTACGCCAATAGCCGGATGCGCTGTAAGACCAGCACAGCCAGTAATCAGGCGATCCAAAACGTCATCGGCGTGCTGGCGACTGTACTGAAGGGCAAAACGGTAGATACGTTCCAGGTCATCCTGAGCTTTAAGCGTCCAGTAAACTTCCATTTATCAGGCTTTCTTTAAACGGTTCGCGAAATCCACCATGTCCGAATGACTTACCACACGACCAGCATCCACATCGGCAAGACCGGCCTGGATGCTCTGGTGACGTCGCTCTCTTTCAGCCAGCATGGAGAGTAATGCTTCCTTTATGACCCAACTCTTTGAGCGATCCAGCTCTACAGCCAGATTCTCAACGGCAAGAGCCAACTCAACTGGAATCTGAGCGCTGATGGTCTGTTTAGCAGAAGAAACCATAGGGATTATCTCGTTTAATAACACTTAATAACTCCTATTAAGATTAGCATAGCGGTGCCTATAAAACATCACATTTTGCAGATAACATCTCCAGGGAGCACATCCGAAGTCACCCATTTAATTTACTGTTCCCAACGGCTAATACTCGCTTAAATCGCGGAGATGTGGTGATCTCTGGAGACGCGGGGATTTGCGTGGACTCGCCGCTGTTATACGCCTGCGTTGCTCCGGCAAAACGATAACGCACCTTCAGACGCTCCAGCGTCTCAACGATCACTGCCGCAGCTCCCCCCGGCGCTGCGGGCATGACTTTACCGGTGATGCTGTTCCGGCGTGCTTTGGTATATACGCCATAGCCCACCTTCAGCAGTTGCCCTTCTTTAATGAGATCGCGCAATACCCTGCCGACCTGATCGTAGCCTGCAATATCTTTGAAATCGTCACGAGTGAATACATAGCGTTTTGAGCGTTTCAGTCGTGACTGAATGCGTGCTTTTATCGTCATATTCGCCTCCTGAGTCACTGCATAAAGATTATAAAACATACGACATTTCATTTTGCAGGCAACATCCCCGAATAGTGTTTCGCTACAATATCATTCATCTTCTCCACCAGATCCAAACGCTTGAACGTGATATGCCCACTGCCCTTCTGGAAGTAGCGAATAGAGAATAAATCATCCTCAAAGACCTGCTGATGCGGGTTGTCGCGCACAAAATCCATAAACCGGATGGAGACATCATGCCGGTTGTCGGGAATGGTCTTCCCGTCAAGCAGGTACAGCATCCGCTCCAGATCGGCGAGCTGATCGCGCCGCCAGCCCCAGTTCAGGCTGTAGCCCCATTTGTCGTGCTTTACCAGGCCGTTAACGATGATCCGTTTACCGAAATAGCAAGGATTATTGGTTTTATAGTCCCAGCTTAGCCCTTTAAACACATTGATAATGCCGCGCTCAAAAACATCCTGCTTGTTATGGTGCAACTGCTCAAAGGTACTCAGGATATTGGCTTCACTGATGGCCGGAAGATCGCCCTCCTCTAGGTTCTTCGCCCACTGACTGCGGGCTTCAGCGTCCATCAACGTTAACATCCCGGATTTCAGCATCAGATCGCGCCAGATGCTGCGGTCAATATTGCGAGTGATCACCGGCATGGCTTTATCCACCGGCTGCACCAGCCAGCAGTCGAAAGAATGGCCCTGACGCATCGCCCAGTGATCCGCCACATCGCCACCAATCCCGGAAGTCAGCCGGGAGATCTCGTCAAGCTGGCGGATCAGCGTTTCAATCTGCTTCAGCGCAGCATCGCGCCCCGTGACGATGCGTTCAATACTGGTCGAGCAAATCAGCTCGTTATGATCGGTTAACACTTCAGCTTCTGTTTGCATGATATTTAGTCCGTGCAAAAGCAAACGCGCCTGCCGGGAGTGGCAGGCGCATTATGCAGTGAGTGAAAAGAGAGGAAAGCGCGGGAATGTAAATCAGGAAAACGGCTCGAAGGAAATCACGCGGGCTTGCATTCGTTCCATCACAAATGCGTATCACCTCCCTGAATCTGTAGCAACGTCAGATTGCCGGTAAACACTGCGCCGGTATCGATATAGTGTTGGTTAGCGAACAGCAACGGCAGGTGAAGCGGCGTATGGCCGAAGATAAACTGATCTGCGCCACTGATGGGCTCAACCCGGCCATGATCTGACGCGGTAATGCGCTCCCGGCTCCAGACCACATCATCTTCATTCACTGGCTTACCATACGCATAGTGATTGCCAGGATAATCGGCATGGCAGATAACGTATTTTTTGTCCGGCGTGGCAACCTCAATAATCAGCGGCAGCGCAGCAACCTTCGGTAACAGCACTCTGACCTGCCGCTTCTGCTCGCGCTCCAGCTCAAAGAACCAGCCGCCACCGTTCATTATCCAGTGAGCGTCGTTGCCGTTGTGCAACAGGCAATCCAGCATCACCTGTTCGTGGTTGCCGCGTACCGCCCGGAACCACGGTTGATTCAGCAACGCCAGACATTCCACGTTCTCCTCGCCACGATCGGTCAGGTCGCCCACAGAAATCAACAGATCCCGCGAAGTATCAAACCCCGCCTCGTCAAGCTTCTCCATCAGCAGGGTGTGGCAACCGTGTAGATCGCCGACCACCTGAATATTGCGCCACTCCGCGCCGTTAATATGCTGGTAAACAGTCATTGTCACCTCCGGTTTAACAGGAACATTCAGGTTACTCAATGTCACTGACGCAGCCTGTCAGTGACCAAAGAACAAGCGTTTATTAACCGACACGCGTGACGGGCGCGCAGAATATCCAGCGGCGTGAGGTATGGCTCCTGCTCTCCTGCGGTAAAACCATGCTGGTCGATGCGCACCAGGCCATAGCGCTCCACAATGAAGTTCACGGCATCCATCGGCGACAGAGAACGATCGATATGCGCCTGAATAACAGTATCGTCGCAGAATGGCGTGTCGTTAAGTTCAAGTCCGTAGTGGCGTTGCAGCAGGTACGACAGCAGTTTTTGCCAGACTTCGACAGGCGACAGACGTGACGAAGCCGCTGCCGGTGAAGGCAGTGATAAAACGTTTTGCATGGGAATGTCCTTGTTTATTCGGCTGGGTAGATAGTGAGGTAAACGTAGCCGTGACTACCGTTGGTGTCGGCCTCGCAGGTCAGGCCATTGAGGATGGTGCTGTAGCGGCGCGACTGGCGCGGATCGAGCGCCCCTCTTTTCAGCGCCGATTCCAGTTGTTTCACGAACTGCGGAAAGGTGGCGTCCAGGGTTTGCAGTTGCTCCGCCGTGAAATTACCGCAAAAGCTGGCACGATCGGGCAGAAAATGCAGGCGACAGCCTTCCTGCACTAACCGCGCGCCAAACGAGGGCGTGATATCGCTCCGCAGGCCCCAGACAGGCGCGGAGGATTGGTTTTGGGACATAGTGGTTTTCCTTCAGAATGGGATTAGCGCAGTGTGACGCAGCGCAGGATGGCATAAGGCCCGTGGCGGTCCTGACGGCGTTCGGCAAAGACGGCCAGCACGCCGCTGATATCCCGGACGTGACGACCGGTGTAATGGCAGACGCTGCCGGTCCAGCGGTAACGGCCTTTGCAGTACGTCGCCAGCCGCGAACCGGGCGTCTGGCGGTAAAGCGTCATCGCCTGGCGCTTGCTGATGATTTTCATAGCCAGCCCCGCTCGGCAAACGAGACGATCTCCCGGTAGCCGATGATGAAATGGTCAAGGATGCGCACATCAACCAGTAACAGCGTGTTTTGCAGGCTACTGGTGATCAGGCGGTCTGCCCTGCTGGGCTCCGCTGTGCCGGAGGGATGGTTATGCGCGAGGATCACCGCTGCGGCGTTGTAGCGAAGCGCGGCCTTCACGATTTCGCGGGGATACACTTCGGTGTGGTTGATGGTGCCGGTGAACAGGGTTTCGCAGGCCAGCAACTGATGCTGGTTATTCAGAAACAGAACTATAAACTCTTCCCGCTCCAGCCCGGCCATTTTTAACCGCAACCAGTCGCGGGTCTCGGTTGCAGAGAGGAACGATACACCTGGCTGGCGCAGGTGTTTATCCAGCAGGCTCACCGCCCGCTGGATAGTACGCTGTGCATACGGCGTTAAGGCTGGTGGTACAGCGGGCGCGGATGTCGGTATCAGTGATATTGCAGTGCTCATTTAGCCTCCCCCACCTCTTCAGCTCAGCGCCTGCTGCATTTGTTCAGCCAGCACCCACAGAGCACGGTTGAGTTTGATATCGCCGTCGATACCTTTAATGGCGCGGGTGTGGCTACGTTTACCCTGTGCCGATCGACCATTTAGCCCACCTTTCATCAGGTTCTCCTGCACGCGCTGGAAAGTGGTCCACAAGTCATCCTTCTTGTCCTCCCAGCGGCGGGCGCTCAGCACCTGCGCCTCGGTAACGGGATGATGATCTTCGCCGTAGCGATACGCCAGCGCGGCGCGGGCGTAGGCGCTCTGGTTCTCCGGTGAAAGCGTGACGGCCTGCATCGCTTCCTTACCCTGTTCAATGCGATCGAACACACCGAGCACTTCATACGCGCCCTCAATCACCTGCCCGACGACATCACCTTTATGCGGAACGCGGATGTCGCCAAAAGACTGGCTGCACACCAGACCGTTGCTGCATATCTGGCGATACATCCCCGGCATCATGCGGTAGCTGCTGGTGCCATCGTGACTGTTAAGCAGCACGATTTCCTGCACCTCCTTTTGCGTGATTTGCCCGGCGCGACGTAGGCGCAGCATGTGCTTTGTATACTCGCGGCGATCCGGGTCGCGCACGCGGGCCTGGCAGGCAAAGAACGGCTCGAAGCCCTCGCGTTGCAGGCTTTCCAGCACGGTGATGGTCGGGATATACGTATAACGCGCACTGCGTGAAGTGTGTTTGTCGTCGCCAAAGACGCCGGGAACAACACGCATCAGTTCATTGTGGGTCAGCGGGCGATCGCGACGAATAGACGTCGCCGCACCGTAAAGCGTGGATAATCGGGTCATGTGAATTCCTTATAAATGGCAAAAAGCCCGGACACATCGATGGCCGGGCTTGATCGGAGGGAAGATGTGATTGTCAGAACGGCTCAGGGCTGGCTCATGCAATCCTGCCAGGTGACACCCTTAAGCGCATCATGCAGGCCACGAGCACTGAAAGTCCTGGAGTCACCTGTCTGACGTGAAGTGAAAACAATGGTGTCTGATGCTTTGGTTTGCGCCAGTGCTCCAAACGCCAGCTTCGCCGGAACCGGGTCATTCGGGAAGAGCGTCTCGTTATCCAGATCATAAGATTTGCGGTTAATCAGCAGGTGCAGGTCGTCCAGTCCTTCATCCGATCTGGCTGACCAGTTTTCTCGCGGTGAGGCGAGCGTGACCAGCATCTGTTTATTACTGCAACTGAAGGTCAGCGTCTGTCCGGCCTTATTTTGCGAGGTCAGGGCAAACTCCATGCCGCCGGTGTTACCGTACCAGTTACCCCACTGCTGTTCGGTAACGGTGGCGGATGCACTGGCGGAAACCAGCAGAATGGTGGAAACAGCAATGCTTATTTTATTCATAAGAAACCTCATTCATCAGAATGTGAAAAGTGGGTAAAACGGGGAAAAAGCAGCATATCAGCGGCGACTGACGTAACTTGTCAGCGGCTTATCTTCAGGCAGAAAGACGTGGGGGAACGTCCAGAAAGGTGGTCCGGGCAATACGGCCAATAGTGCGGGTGGCGGCGATATCCATCGCACCACTGAACATACCGCCCGCCAGCGGCACCAGGCGGATCGCGCTTTCCACGCTAACCAGCCCGGCACGAGTCGCCATCAACGCCAGCGTTTTCTCTGCCACCTGCTGCATAATTGTGGTCGTCCAGCGGTTCGCAGCCTGCAAGGTCAGTTCCTGCAACAGCGCTTTCGCTGCATTACCGCACAGGCACAACCCGGCCAGCGCGCGAATGCGTTCATCAGACAACCGGTGTTGCCCCAGACAGGCGCTCGCCGCAACCAGCCGGGTCTGGATAAACAGCACGCTGGTGACATTCAGCGGCAGCATGACGGGTAGTGCCACCACTCCGCCGATACCGGAGAGAAAGCCGCTGCTGCCTGCTTTGATGCTCTCCCAATGGATCATGTTGCGGGCGGCGAGCTGTACATCACCCTTCGCGTCCTCAAGATAACGGGCGGCAAGCATTTCAGCGGACTCGATGCCTGCAATGCCGCTGACGGCTTTGTCATAGAGCCAGCCGATGATGGACTGGAAAGAGTGTGGGAGGCGGGACGGTGGAAGTTCGTCAGCGCTTTCGTCGTCCTCGTCTTCGTAGTTTTGGTATTCGTTGTTCAGTTCCATATCACTCCTTTGTAGGCAGGCAGATAAAAAGAAGGCCGGAACCATCGTAAAGACGGTTCCGGCCGGAGGTTTCAATGGGATGATATGGGTTTGAAAAGATTTGGAGATAAAAGATAGCTTCGTGTAGAAAGCCTAACAGCAATAGCCGGGCAAGAACTGCAAGGTAGATGCAAAGAACAATATAAAATTCAGGAATCAAGTTATGCGGGCAGGCCGGTTGTTCAGTAAAACGCAATACTGTATATTGCAGTACATTTGCAGTATTTATCTGGGAGAGTGAAATGGCTACTACCAAAACTGCAACGCTTACCATCCGGTTAGATCCTGGATTGAAGGAGGCGTTGCGTGCTGTTGCGCAAGTGGAACATCGCTCTATCGCTAACATGATAGAAGTACTGATTCGCGAGCATTGCGAGAAAAATAATATAGCCATCAAGCAACCCAAGAAATCGGATCAACGTGGGGAAGGTTAAACATGATCAAAACGGTTAAGCAGGCATGTCGTTTCAATCCGGTTATTCAGGATTACAGAATGAGCCAAGGAATTGAAAATCTGGCTGATCTCATTAACGACGCAGGTGATGGCAAAGAGTTCTTTTCACGGAACTATGTCACCCACGGTATGGAACAGCTTTTCCGAGAAGGTATGCTTCGCCTATCTGGTAAGTCAGACCAGGCCGTATTCGAGCTCACCCAAGCGATGGGGGGCGGTAAAACCCATATGATGATCGCGCTAGGTTTGCTCGCAAAACACAAGCATTTACGTCCTGAGGTTCTATCTGCTGATTTAAACAAGCGCCTAGACTTCGGCAATGCAAGAATTGCTGCGTTCAATGGCCGAAACAACCCAGACAACTACATCTGGGGGGATATTGCTACCCAGCTCGGTGAGTCAGAGAAAATTAAGCAGCACTGGGTTAATGGTCCTAAATCCGTTGACCAACAAAAGTGGAAAGAGATCATCGGGGACACCCCTACACTGATTATGATCGACGAATTGCCCCCCTATCTCGATAACGCAAGCACTCAAGCCTATGGCTCTGCAACACTTGCCAACATGGTGGTGTATAGCCTTAGTACATTAATGAGTGCTGCGCTCGAGCTGCCAAACTGCTGTATCGTCATTGCCAATTTGTCTGGTAGCTATAGTGCTCAGACTAAAGCATTGAAAGAAGCTATCTCGAACCTACAGCAAGAAACTCGTCGACAATCGATGACCATTACACCTGTACAGCTGTCAGGTAATGAAATCTACGAAATCCTTAAAAAACGACTAATTGATGAGCTGCCAGATGAGCAAACTATCAATGAAGTCGCTGAAGAATATGCTCAGCAAATCAAAAAAGCTGAAGACGGCGGATATATTGTTGCAGCCAGTATTGAACAACTCGCTGAACAAGTTAAAGAAACTTATCCCTTCCATCCCTCGTTTAAACACTTGGTGGCTCTGTTTAAAGAAAACGAAGGCTTCAGGCAAACTCGCGGCTTAATGCAGTTTACTGCTCGCTTATTAAAAAGTGTGGAACAACGCCAGGTAGATGACGTTTTCCTCGTTGGTACACAGCACCTCGATCTTAATGACGAGCAAGTTAAAGACGAAATTGAACGAATTTCGCCAAAACTGGTTCCTGCCGTAACCAGAGATATTGCTGACAAGGGTGACGCTATTGCTGAAAATATCGACAACGAACTCAGTAACGATGCAGCCAGCCAATTAATGACTTTACTGCTTGCATCATCCTTGTCTCGTGCTGTCGGGGGACGGATAGGTCTGACGGAAAGCGAGCTAATTGAATTCTTAGCCGCACCTAATCGCAAAGCAGATGAATTCCTCGATGCACTCCAAAAACTACGTGAGCAAGCTTGGTACCTGCACCGAGAAGATCAGCGTTTCTATATCAAAGAAACAGAAAACCTCTCACGCCAGATCGAACGCAATGCTAAGGAATTACCACAACCTAAAATTGATCAGGCTTTAATTAATCGGCTCAAAGGAATCCTTCAGCCCAATCGCCGTAACGTCTATCAGGAAGTACAGATACTTCCTCGCATGGACGAACTTAAACTAAGTGGACCTCGTGTCCTTATAGTGATTAAACCGGATGGAAAAGTACCACCAAGTGAACTCACTAATTTCTTTGAATTCCAGCAGGAAAAGAACAATTTACTCGTTCTTACTGGGCAAGACAGTATTATGGCTGATGCTGTCGAAGATCGTCTGCGTGAACTGTATGCCATTGAACAAATTACAAAAAACCAGAAGCCTGGCGATACCTTATATGAGGAAGCTCGCGATAGATTAGAAGAAGCTGAGGGCCGTTTTATCAAAGCCTTGTCAGCAGCTTATAACACCATACTCTTCCCTGGTATTGACGAGATGGACAGTTCCGAGCGTTTGCTCAAAGTCACAATTGATCAGGGATTGAAGGTTGGAGAAGGTGATCAATCTGCCGAAACACAAATTGAAAAGCTGATGGCTGACCCAAGGGCTAACTATAAATTAGCTTCAGATTTGAAAGATGATTTTATTCAGTATTTTTCTATGGCGGAGTCAGAGCTTTGGCCATCAGGTGTCAACAATCGTCGCACTCCGTGGAAGGATGTGGTCAACCGTGCTAAGTGCAATCCTGGCTGGCCATGGATGCCTGGTGGTAGTGGCATGGATACTTTGAGGGCTGAAGCACTCAAGCAGGGGCGTTGGCGGATGGGGGAAGACGGCTATGTGGAAAAAGGCCCATTCCCGAAAGAAAAAACCACTGTTAACGTTGCGCTGATCAATACAAGTCCTGAAACTGGTGAATCATTGCTCAACCTGACACCCAGAAATGCAGGTGAGAGTCCGGTTATCTATTACTCAATCAAACCAGAGGTACTTGAAACTGATCCCAAAATTGACGATCTGGAAAACTTTATCACGACGGAAGGCACCCTATATTTTAAAGTTACTGATCCGACAGGAAAGTATGAAAGCGGGCCTGTAACACGCTGGGTAGCAGATCTTAAGATCAGACACCAAACCGAGTCTTTCGCAGACAAACGTAAAGTGATCTTACAGTGTACGCCCAGAGCTGAGATGTACTACACATTAGATGGTTCTAATCCCAAAGACGGGCAACCTTATACGGCCCCATTCGAAATAGGATCTGGGGCAGCTCGCTTGCTGGTATATGCCAAATCGGGTGAGGCAACCAAAACTGCTGACTTCCAGATTCAACATAGCGGTGACAAAACTGTTCAGATTGATGACTCCAAGCCTGCGCGTTTAAATAGTGGCAAACGTGTACCGCTCGATACCACAGAAAAGGTCTTCACTGTGATAAATCACTTTAAGGATCAAGCAAACACACGCTTTAAAGGTGTGCGTATCGAGATCGGTGAAGGGGAAAACACCGTAGGTATTCGTTTCGGGGAACGTCAAATCACCGCCGCGATGATCGAAGCGACTGTAAATGGCCTGCGCGATGTATTGAATGAGGCTGATGCAAATGTCACGATTGCAGTCAGAGACGGCATAGATTTTGAAAACGGTTTTGAAGCCAAAGAATTCGCCAGGTTAGCTGGCATAGAATTGAAACCAGGTGACATTACTCAAGAAGAGTAAGCCCAAAATTGAGACATACAAATATGGCAAAGGCACTATCAAACATAACCACGACAGGTGTTAAACATCCGACGCTGGGGTTCGGTGTGCCTGCTAGCAGTGATCCTCACCACTTTAAAGTGATCATTCCAAAGACAAATACCGGCAAAGTGCAAATTAGTGAGTATCTTGGTTTGCAGGCACAGCGTGAAGAATTTTCTGTAATTGATCGTGTGCTGTTAGACCGCACCCGCTGGACGGCGATTCGTGCTGAAGTGCAACGCGCGTTTAATACTCGCTTGAAAAGCTACGGCCTGAAAACCAGCTCTTGGCAGGTAGGTGAGAACATGCTTGACCGTTTGTTGGGCAAGGAGATTTGTGTACTTGCCTGGGCAATAGAGGGCATGGAAATTGACAATATCCCTGTTGCAGTTCGCAATTGGTTAGCACTTCGTCCAGAAGAGCGTTGGTGGTTGTTTGGCATGACGGCCAAAAGCTGCGGAGGGGTTGAAGATCGTGATGTCGGTTGGCGCATCGCTTTGCGTCACGCGCTTGGTGATATCGTACAAACCGAGCAAATGGAGCTCTCTCAGGACAATAGCGTCTCTGATAGTACCCATATACCAAAATCACACAAACTCAGGGAACCATCAGCAACTTATGACGGCCAAGAAACATCAGGTAATACCAGCTTGTTAACTCAACATAACAGCCATATCGGCTCGTTATCACTCGATGACTCCAGCACTCAAGCATCCAACCAACAATTAGCTCAAGGTTTACAAAATGTTGAGGAGTCCTTGTTCTTATTTGAAGCAAAGCTGGCCAAGGCTATTGGAAAACCAGTTGGTGAAATAAGTAGTCCCGAGTTTTTGGTCAAAAAGGGCTCAACAGCAAATATTGCACTAGCTAAATCATTACGCCCAGCCATTCGAGAGCTACGTCAGAAGCTATTAGATGATGGTGTATTGGTTGAACAAGGCAATGTTTACTCCTTTGCGCATGAGTATCAGTTTAAAAGCCCCAGTACAGCTGCATGTGTGATAGCAGGCAATCCGCGTAGTGGTATGGACGCTTGGCGGGATCTACAAGGACGCAGCCTGAAAGTTCTGGGGTATGGTAAAAAAGCTAGCTAAGGTTTGGATTCGGGCTGTAAAAGGCCATGTAGTCTAAGAATGCACTTGATAGATTACAGACTGTGCTAGGGGAATTTTCTTTGTCCAGTCTGTTTGGAGATGAAGGTAGAATGGCAGAATTAACTCCATTTGCGCTTAAGAATGCGCCATCGCTAATAGAGGCGGTATATCCAGCACAAAAAATTTCATTTGAAGCTCAAAAAGAGCGCAAAGCCAATCTTGGTCAAACACTCACTGGCCTTGGTTCTTATTGGAAAGGCAGAAAGCCATTAATTCTTGTTCGCTCAGTCGTACTGGGCACACTGTTACCCCAAACCGAAGATACCGAAAAAGACTTAGAAATATTCGAGATGTTGATGGGGTTTGACGTTGACAGCTTGTCCAAGCGAGCCCTCATTCAAAATGATATTAAGCCTACGGAAATTGCCGCTCGAATTGAGCTCCATAATCCTTGGGATTTTTTTTCTCATAACATAAAAATCACCGATGAACGTTTCAATGAAGTAGACATCCTTCATTTTCCCTTTAATACCGATTCTACTGGTTTAAAATTGCGCTGGCGTCGTGATATTGAAGAAAATGATAAGCTGAAGATTTATCGTCAATATTTTGAGTCTATTGATAATTATGAAGAAAAAGCCATTCTTTGCAAAAGACCGGAGGAAGTAGACCAAAATTGGCTCTACGCACACATTTGGCCAAAGGTTAATCGATATTATAAAAATTTTGGTATTAACGCTGAATCTCATCAAGAACTGGTGGAGCAATTTGGTCTACTTCGCTATGGGCATCGGCCAAAAGTAGCCGATACATTTAGTGGCGGTGGTTCAATTCCATTTGAAGCAGCAAGACTTGGCTGTGATGTGTATGCCTCGGATCTAAACCCAGTGGCGCTCATGCTGACATGGGGTGCCATAAATGTGATTGGAGCATCACCAGAACGAAAGAAAGAAATTGTAGCGACACAAAAGATGGTAGCGCACATCGTTGATCAAGAAATTACTACTCTAGGTATTGAACATGATCAATATGGTAATCGTGCAAAATCTTACTTATATTGCTTGGAAACAAAATGTCCAGAAACCGGCTGGATGGTGCCTATGTCACCGAGCTGGGTCATTTCAAAATTAAAAAATGTCATAGCAAAGCTAGTTCCAAATCACAAAAACAAGCGCTTTGATATAGAAGTGATAACTAATGCTAGCACCGCCGAAATGAAAGCGGCAGATAACGGTACTGTACGTGATGGGGCTCTAGTATACGAGCTGGATGGTAAAACTTATCGTACTCCAATCAAGACTCTGAGAGGAGATTATAAAGACACAGATGGGAATAATAAAAACAGACTTCGTTTATGGGAAAAAGAAGACTTTGCTCCAAGACCAGGGGATATATTTCAAGAACGGCTCTATGCTATCCATTGGATAACTAAAAAAACTCTAGATCAGAGTCGTCAGGAAACATTTTTCACAGGAGTTACTGATGCTGATTTGGAAAAAGAAGCTTTAGTTAACGATATTGTTCGGAAAAATATCAAGACTTGGCAACAAGACGGCATTATTCCTGATATGCAGATTGAGGATGGGGAGGAAACGACCAGATTAAAACGTGAAAGGGGATGGTCACATTGGCACCATCTTTTTAATGGTCGTCAGCTCTTGATGTATGCTTTATATTTCAAACACTCCACGCCTGAGGATTATATTTTTAACGCAAAATCCTTGGACTGGAATGCGCGTATAGCCAATTGGATGAATCATTGGGAAAAAACCAATAATGTATTTTACAACCAAGCGCTGAATACTTTTTATAACTATGGGACTCGCTGTTTTACTAGTCATGAGGCTGGCAGATCCTTTGGCTTCGCAAATGCTCCGATTCATGATGTAACAGTTAAAATAAAAAATCATGAAGCATCTGCTTTGGCTGAGCAGAATGATATTTATATTACCGATCCACCATATGCTGATGCAGTTCATTATCATGAGATTACAGAGTATTTTATTGCTTGGTTACGTAAAAACCCTCCAAAACCATTTAACGAATGGACTTGGGATTCCCGGCGAGCCTTAGCTATCAAGGGTACGGGGGATAATTTTCGTAAAGGTATGGTTAGCGCTTATAAAGCAATGGCTGATCATATGCCCGAAAACGGCATGCAATGCGTAATGTTTACTCACCAAGATACCGGTGTTTGGTCAGATATGATCGGCATTTTCTGGGCTTCAGGGTTACAGGTCGTCGGAGCATGGTATATCGCTACTGAAACTAGCACTGAACTTAAAAAAGGTGGTTACGTACAAGGTACCGTCATCCTAATGTTGCGAAAGCGTCCCGCAGGCGAAAACGCAGGCTTTAAACAACGGCTATTACCTGCTGTTCGAGTGGAAGTAAAACGTCAGATCGAAAACATGCTGCACTTGAATGATGAGGTAAAAGATAAGCTAGGTGAACCGGTCTTCAATGACTCTGACCTTCAAATGGCCGGTTACGCGGCAGCACTTAAAGTACTGACATCCTACACCCATATTGGTGGCGAGGATGTTACCAGCTTTGCTTTACGCCCGCGAACCAAGGGGGAAGTAACAGTTGTTGATGAGATAGTCCAACAAGCTGCTGAAGCTGCAAACAGCTTGCTGGTACCAGAGGGGTTGTCCGCTGATACCTGGCAAAAAATAAATGGTATCCAACGTTTCTATCTACGCATGATGGATATTGAAACCACAGGAGCTTCCAAGCTCGATAACTACCAGAATTTTGCCAAGGCCTTTCGGGTCGAAGACTACGGTCGTGTAATGGGTAATATGACTGCTAATAAGGCACGCCTTAAGCGAGTACACGAATTTGTTTCACGAGACTTGACAGACAGTACGGAAATCGGTTCAACCTGGCTTGGGCATTTGATCATTGGCTTACAAGAAATACGCAATGAGAAAGAACCCCAAGTAATAATCAACCAGTTGCAAGTAGATTTACCAGATTTTATGGAAGTGCGGCCGATATTGATCGAAATGCTGACTTTTATCGAGAGAAAAGCACCTGAGAAACTCACGCGAGATGCAGCGGAAGTGTTAGGTGCACGCCTTAAGAATATGCGCGCACTTGGGCAGTGATAAAAGTGGGTAGTGTCAATAGTTAGCTAATTCAACAGTTTCTTTAGTAACAATAGGGATGAGGTATCCACACCAATGAGCATTCGGCGATTTTCATCACGTACGCATAGGCTCGATAACAGCTTCCTGCTAGAGCACCTTAAGGAAGCTCGTAGCTATAAACGCATAGCTGGTTATTTTACCAGTTCACTGTTTGAAGTGGCTAACGAACTAATTGAGTCTATCCCGGATGTTAAAATTGTCTGTAATGTGGATATCCATCCTGACGACCTTAAAGTAGCCCAACTTCGCGAGTCCAAGATGATTGGGCGCTGGAATGAGCGGGATATTGAAGCCGAAAGCCTACTCAACCGGGATCGTTACCGTCGTCTTGATAGTTTTCTTGCCAAACACGGCCAAGTTATTCGCGTTGCTCCTGATAGCATTTGTGGTTTTCTACATGGCAAAGCGGGTGTGATCGAGTTAGCTAATGGAAAAAAAATTGGCTTCATTGGCTCCATGAATGAAACTAGTAGTGGCTGGCAACGCCATTATGAAATCCTATGGGAGGATGAATCTCCGGAAGGTGTGCAATGGATTGAACAAGAGTTCGAATATTTATGGAATGCTGCACGCCCACTACCTGAAGCGGTTATCCGTGAAGTGAAACGACGTGGTTATCGTAGAGAAGTGTTGTTTGATGATATCGTTGAAGATGATGATATTGCTCCTGCAGCACTTATAGAATCTCCACTTTATCGTCAAGGATTTTCCTTACAGCCTTGGCAACAAGGTTTTGTCAGTGAGTGCATCCGTCATTATCACAATCATGGAAGTGTTCGTTTATTGATTGCAGATGAAGTTGGTCTTGGAAAGACACTTTCGATGGCTACCGCTGCACTTTCATTATGTTTACTTAACGATCGCGATAATAAGAAACGTAAGCCTGTCATTATTTTTGCTCCAGCTACTCTCTGTGAGCAGTGGCAAGTGGAGATGATCGATAAACTTGGCATCCCTTGTGCAAGGTGGCATACCCAAAAGAAAGCCTGGCTAGATCCAGAAGATCGAATTATATCCCCGTCGGGGCAAGAGCATATCGCAAAGTGTCCGCTTCGCGTAGGGATTGTATCCACCGGCCTAATGATACGTGATTCTTTAGAGAAGCAATATCTGCTGGGCTTGCATTTTGGTGTAGCAATATTAGATGAAGCACACAAAGCGCGGAGCAGACAAGGTTTCGGCAGAGATGCTGGCTCTTATAATGAATTGCTTAACTTCATGAGAGAAATCGCTGCACGCTCAGACCATGTTATTTTAGGAACAGCGACTCCGATTCAAACACGACCAGAGGATCTGTGGGATCTAATGGGGATTTTACACCAAGGAAGAGGTAATTTTGTGCTTGGCAATGACTTTGCCAAATGGCACCGCCCGCAAGAAGTATTACCTATACTGTCGGGTGAGCAACTTGTTACTGAAACCAGTTTAGCCTGGGAGCTTCTTCGCTCACCACTACCAATAGTAGATTCAACAAATGATCAGTATGCTCGCCGTTTATTCAGCTCTCTTCGTCAGGATCTTGGATTAATAGATCGAAATGATAAATGGGATATAAAGAATACATGTTCCGAACTGTCAAACGATTCGTTGGAATATCTTGAAGATGAGCTGGATAGAGATATAGCTGGTGCCAGTTTTTTTCAGCGTGAAAACCCATTAATCCGTCATATTGTTTTGCGCAAACGGGTAACACTTGAGGATGCAGGACTCTTGCCGCGTATAGGTGTGGACATCCATCCTGATCGAGAGTTAGTGAAGGAAATTCATCTTTTTAATAGTTTGTTTGAAGGCAAAGCCTTGAGAACAAGCGAGGACTTCCGACAAGCCTACGCAGAGGCGCGAGAATTTGGTAAAGCCCTTTCGCAAAGTGGTAAAGGCAGTGGCTTTATGAAAAATCTGATGGAACAACGAATTTGTTCGAGTATTGCTGCAGGGTTGAATACCGCTCGAATGCTGCTTGAAGGTCGAACTGTTTGTGAAGAAAGTGATGAACAACTAATTGAAATTAAAGTTGAAAGCCTAGACGAAATTACAGTTCTGGAAAGAATGATAGCCAGACTCGAACGTATTAAAGAAGATCCCAAACTCTATGCTGTGTTTCATTATCTGGAGAAAGAAAATTGGTTGAAATTTGGTGTCATTATTTTCAGTCAATATTATGACACAGCTAAATGGGTCGCCGATTCACTAGCTGATCGTTACCCAAATAAAGCTATAGGACTTTATGCTGGCGCGGGTCGTAGCCGTCTGTATCAAAAGAACGAGAGTGTCACTATTGACCGGGAAACACTTAAACGTATGGTCGCAGAGCACCAACTAGAGATCATGGTTGCCACTGATGCTGCTTGTGAAGGCTTGAACCTTCAGACATTAGGTACGTTGATCAATATTGACTTACCGTGGAACCCAACCCGCTTAGAACAACGCATTGGTCGCATCAAACGCTTTGGCCAAGTTCGTGAAAAAGTCGATATGCTTAATCTCGTCAACGAGCAGACCGTAGACGAAAAAGTTTATGAGAAGCTATCTGAAAGAATGCAGGATCGCTATAACCTATTTGGCTCTCTGCCTGATACCATTCGCGATGAATGGATCGAAGATATTGAAAGCATGGGTGAAAAAATGGATGAATATATTAATGCACAGAAGCAGGCAAATGGTTTTGACCTCCGCTATACAGAAACGATGTCACCATCTGAGAAAGATTGGCGTGATTGCTCAAATGTACTTTCGCGCCGAGATTTTACAGAGTTAATGATGTCTGGGTGGGGTGAAAATAAATGAGTTCTGAAAGAATAGTTACCTACGATCAACTCATAGTCCCATTAGTGAAGGCATTGGTTAAATTGGGTGGTTCAGGTAATATTGATGAAATATATGAGGCCGTAGTTGAGATCGAAAGCTTTGACGAAGAAACATTAGCCATTTTACACAATCCGGAAAAAAGCAGTCAGACAGAGATTGGATATCGCTTAGCTTGGGCACGTACTTACTTGAAAAAAGCAGGATATCTAGAAAATTCATCGCGTGGAATCTGGGCCCTAACGGACAAGGCGAAGCAAGCTCCGGAAATCAATAGTCGTGAAATTGTAAATTTTGTGCGTGCATTGGATCGAAAACCCAGTCAAGCAATAAGTGATCTCAGTGTACCTGAATTACTGGTTGATGATTCACCAGAGGAAGTGCTTGCTTGGCGCGAAAAATTACATCAAGTGCTGATTGAAGAGATGAGCCCTGATGCATTCGAAAGATTAACACAAAGGCTTCTCCGAGAATCTGGTTTTATCCACGTTGAGGTTACAGGCCGTACTGGTGATGGTGGCATCGATGGTAAAGGTATTGCTCGCATTAATGGTTTGATGAGTTTTCACATTGCTTTTCAGTGCAAAAAATATAAGGGTTCAGTTAGTGCACCAGAAATACGAAATTTTCGGGGTGCAATTATCGGGCGAGCTGATAGAGGGATGTTTATTACAACAGGAAGTTTCACAAAAGCGGCCATTGAAGAAGCAAATCGTGCTGGTGCTACTCCGATAGATTTAGTTGATGGTGATCAGCTAGCAGATAAGCTCAAGGAACTAAGCTTAGGTGTAAAGACAGAACTTGTTGAGAAAGTTAGCGTCGAGCAAAATTGGTTTTTAAGCCTCTAAAACTGCTAATTAGATATAGATTACCGTTTTTTCAGATTACAGTATTGAATTAAGGTACCAACCAAGCCAACGCAATAGCGTTGGCCCGAAAAACCTCAAGAGAGATTATATATTCAGATATCTTGTCGCCAATGCGGTCCAAAGTGAGGACGCAAAACTTCAATAGATTGAGGTAGGATATTTTCACATGTTATCCCTAGGTAGGTAGCTGCACGCGTAGCGCCAACATAGAGATATTTATCAAATAAAGCAGGTTGTTGAATAGCAAGCTTATCTATATCTACGAAAAAAACAGCCTCAAATTCCAATCCTTTGATGTGCTGGATATCAAAAACACGGATATTACTTTCCAGACTCACCGTTTGTCCTTCATGGCATGCTACAACTGGGATATTATATTCAGCCAAAGCATCATTCAATTTTGTAGCTAGTGGTTCAACATCGCTCTCTTCATTCACGAAAATAGCAATTGATGGCAGCTGGCCGACAAAACGCTCGATTTCGCGAATACGTTCGGCCAGCCATTCAATGGACGTTTTTGGATCGGCTTCTTCAAGCAATACTGGTTGAACACCATTGGTGTCCATATGAGTAGGTAATACGGCAATACCTTCAGAGCCACAAGCTATATCGATAATCGCACTTGCAAGATCACTTAGCTGTTTACTCTGACGATAAGAAACGGATACATCTTTAATCCCCAAATCTGGGCATACCCATTTTAACTCCTCCGCGGAACGGGTACCCCAGCTAGTCAGCCGTTGGTTAAAATCACCGCAAGCAAAGAATGAATTCAAAAGAGGATTAGTCAATGCAGTCATACATGCTAACTGGAGTGGTGAAAAATCGGTCGCCTCATCAACTAATATTTGATTGCGATAGAGATCAATCATAGGCTTGAGCGCGGTCCAGGCAGGACTGTCTATGTCACGCTGTATACGAATACTACTAAGTAAACCTCTTGCGGTACGCAAGATTGCAAGCAAAACGACATCTAGTTCTAGCGGATTAATTTCACGCGAGTCGAAGCCTTCAACTTGGTACCATAAACCATCTTTCTGGCGTTCACGCCTAAATAGACGATAGCTTCTTGGTATGCCATCCAGATAGCGTTTAAAAGGATTGCTAAAATGTCGGGCATACCTTTGTACAAGCAAACTAGCTCCAACACTAGCGCAATCCTTCGCAGGAAGGGCACGATCAGCCAGCCATTCCAGAATTTTGCCATTTCGAGAGTTTTTATTAATTGTTCGTTTCAAGACAACAGAACGAGCCTGAACTCGCAGTGCTGACATAAACGCATTTGATGCTGCAATACGTCCTATTCGAGGGGAATTAGTATCTTCATCGTCATCATTATCGAGTTCATCCTGATCATCTACATTTGTTGCTTGAGATTGCGGTAAATTTTTAATAAACAGAGCAAGCTCATCAAGGAACGCATGATTTCGATTGAGCTGAAGAATTAGAGCTCCTTTTATCTTAGTATCAGATGACTCTTTCAGCGAAGTAACCAACTTTTGTACAGCGGCAATCTCAGATGCAAGCCCACCCAAAATAGACTCTAAATCCTGTTCATTGATACCAGCTAAGACAGCTGACAGACGGATAGCTATACTATTGGCTTCACTCGATTCAGACTTAGCTAACTGTTCAGCAGCCTCACGTAACTCGTGTAAAAATTCCCGACGTTGCCATGAATCGAAATCACCGAACCATTCAATTGGCCTCGCTAATACATCATTGGTTAAAGCTGATAATTCATCTTTAAGAATAAAACTTCCTTTTCCAGAAGCTGTTCTTAGTATCCCAAAAGTATTCCGCGCGAGCTCACGCCGATAATCCTGCCACGTTTGAATGTGCATATCTGATGCTACAACCCCCTCACGTGCAAATGCTTCTTTAAGGTATTGTTTCAGCAACTCAGTTGGTGTGAACATAAGCCAGCTGGTATTGTGTGAAATATGCGTTGGAGTAACCGTATCTACAAGACGTTTTTCACTTTCATCCAAATAATCCAGATCAATTTTTTGCCCTAAGCGACGAATTAATGTTGTCGTTTTTCCTGTCCCCGGAGGTCCGATAATAAGCAGGCGGGTATCAATTGGAAGTCGAAATATCTCATCTTGGTACTGATCCAAAATCGGTTGATCCCTGAGCCCCATCTTGGTTATTACAGCACGACGGAAACCATCAAAAATATTGCTCCTGGACGTTTCTTCAGCAAGCAATTGTTCCAGCAGGTCTTCTGTTATCTCTTCACCAAAAGCCTTAGTTAACTCAATTCGCAATGACTCAACGGTTAATGGACCCATTCCCACTGCTTCGATGAGCGTATCTCGAGAATCCCAACCATCTGGTTGTTGCTCCGGCCTCAGTTTGGTTCGCTCTAAAACTTCAACCACTGCACCGTCCGGAAGTGTAAACTCAGCACCAATTTCCAGAGATGCTAACCGTCCTATCGGAGCACGGTAACTGGCGAGGTTAGGTATACCTGCTAAGGGCGCAGTTCGACAAATATAATAAGTTCGTTGAGCCCCTTGCTCATCAAGAACCACAATTCGTGCAATAGCTGGCTCAGACAACAAGACTTGGTAACTCTCACGATTTGTTTGCCCAATATGCTCAAGATTATTAATTGCAGAACTTGAAGTCATCGTATTGACGCTTGCAAGGGCATCAACACCTTTGGCTTGGCCGTTACTCAATTTACGGGCAGCCGCTACGGATATTTTATCAAGTTGTACTAAAGCTTCCTCAGCTACTAACTTGATATATTGCTGAGGTTCCGAAGAAGTTACTTTTTTATCCAAAATCAGCTCCATGTATTTGAGTTACGGGGTGTGTATCATGAGTAAATTGAAATTTTTATTTCCCTGCTAGACAATCTCGATCCCAATCACGGAAGAATCAAAGCACGGTCACTCTTTTGAACATACATTTATGTTCAGCCTATCGTGCGGTTTAAGGTCCCCCTTCCCCCTAAATACCTCTTTCCTGTGCCATTCAACGAACCGTTCACCCGGATAATTTTCTTTCACCTGCGGCAACGCGATCGCTTTCCCCGCAAAATCCCAGAACAACCGCTGCACCACCCCACCACCATTAACAGCGTCGGAAACCACCACGCGCATATTTTCATCCAGGCCAATCGAACCACGATCGAAAGCTTTGTGATGAATCGCACACAGCGCCAAACCGTTGGGTACTTCGCAGGGGCCACGATGCTGCTTCCATCTGATATGAGCCGCTTCAAGGGCTATAGGGGCGTTGTCGTGGCGCATATTGAAGCCACAGACCGCACACTGGTAGTTGTAAGCGCGCAGCACTGCCTGGCGAAACTTCGGATCGCGTTGGCTGAGGGAATGCTGGATATCGAAGCCCATTTCATCGGCAATATCATCCTGAATGCTGGTCGGGAAATGCGTCTCCAGGATCTGCTGCGCCAGCGTGTCGATTAACTTACGTTTTTTTGTCACCAGCGCGAAATTGTCGACATCAAACCCACCTGCGACATTATATTCAATGAGTTCACGCTTGGGCGGCTGGCGGCTACCACTGGTTGAGCATGATTCCGTGTTTTGTAGTTCCCAGAATCCATCGCCCTTCAGACGCCAGAACGGCATATCCGGGCGCTGTTCACGACGCTGTGGCCCGTAACGTTCCAGCAAATCCCGCAGTTGCTCATGAATTTCAGAACCATAATCAAACAGGCGATCGTGTCCCTGCCGATAGTGCGAGAGGACATATAGCAGCAATAACGGCTTATGCGGCGCTCGCTGTTCGCCTTTGCGCCAGATAGTAATTTTTGATACGGCCTGCTTGAGGGTTTTATCGGAAACCATGATGTCGGAAATATATTTGCGATGATGCTCGCAACATACAGTGCAATCAAGGCGTTATTGCATAGAAAGCGACCTCAGCATGATCATTAAATGCGCCAGCGCATTAATGGTATCTATGGTTCCCCAACTGACTACCCTTTCATACGTACTTGGCCCGTTCTACTGACAGTCCAATAACATCCATGTTTTTCAGCCCTTCAATCAAAAGATTGCCTTCCATCGATAAATAATCCTTGTTGTTGATAAGGTTTATCGATCGAACCGATCGATTCTTTTCACCAAACCTTTCAACGACTGACAGTATGATCGCCCCTCATTGAATACCCCTTTCCAATGAAGGGACGTTATGTTGCACAGGGATTCCCACCACCCGCTCTTTTTACGGTAACGGCAACCGTTACACGGAACGCTAATAGCGCATCATTTTAATTAATGCCCTGCGATATGGGCAGGGTGAACTATGTCTCAAATCCGCGCCGATGCTGTTGTTACACCGCGCCTTTATACGTGGCTGGGTTTTATTTTTGCCGCCGCACTGGTAGCCGCTATCAACATTCTGATTGCTCCGGTTCATCAGGTTTTTCATCGGGTGCTGGTGTTTGCACTGCTGATACTGAGTCTCGCGCAGATACGCCACACAGGCTGGCGCGGTTTGATTTCATCAATTGTGCTGCCTTTTATTGCGCTGGATTTAACACTCACACTCTGGGCCTGGTTCAGTTTCCATTCGGCGTTCAGTTACGGTTTCGCGCAAAGCATGCTGGAAACCAGCGCGGCTGAAGCGTTTACGATGCTGGAACTTTACTGGCGCTATGCACTGCTATTTACCGGAGTGCTGGCACTACTGTTATTAAGTGTAGCTTTCACACCGGCCCTCCCTCAGCGTGTTCGCCGCTGGCCCGTGATTACCCTGATCCTTTTGCTGGCAGGCTACAGCGTGCAGGCAGCCCTCCACCAGCTTCGCCGCAATAATCTGCAAAGCCCCGTACAACGAGTGCTGACTTCCACGCCGCTCAGTAACGCCAGCGTGTTTTTGCAGGCGCTGAAGGATAAGCAGCTTATTGCCTCAGTGACACGCAACGCTCCGCGCTATCAGCTTGCGGTGAGCGATACCAGGATTGATAACTACGTGCTGGTGATCGGTGAGTCTGAGCGTAAAGCCAATATGAGCATTTACGGCTACGGACGTGAAACCACGCCAGCCCTGGAAGCCCAACGCAAAAACCTGCTGCTGTTTACCGAGGCCGTCAGTGGCGCGCCAGTCACCATTACCGCCGTGCCGCTGGCACTCACTGCCGATACACCGAAAAGCCACGATATCAGCCACTACAGCGACAATATAATCAATGTAGCGAATCAGGCTGGTTACACTACGTACTGGTTCAGCCGCCAGGGCAGCGGCGGTGCACACAACAACATCATTACCGCTATTGCTTCTGGCGCACATTACAGCCAGTGGGTGAATTCCGGCTACGATGATGCCCTGCTGCCACTGTTCCGCCACGCCCTGCAACAACCCGGTAAGAAACTCATCGTTCTGCATCTCTATGGTAGCCACGAAAATGCCTGTGACCGCTACCCGGCAAGCGCTGCCGTTTTTAGCGGTGGTAACCCGGCTGACGATTGCTATGACAACTCAGTACTCTTCACCGATTCATTAATAAATCAATTATTCAGTGAGTTACAAGGTTCCCGTTCCTCACTGCTGTATTTTTCTGACCACGCTCTGATGCGCGAACCCGATAAGGCAGTCGTGTATCACCATGCAGGCACACGTCCACCTCGCGAGGCATTACAGGTGCCGATGTTTCTTTGGTTCAGTCCTCAGTTGACGGCGCAAAACACGATGGTCGGAGACATGAATACACTCTGGTCTACGGTCAATAATAACCGGCTGGCGGAGTTGTGGATGGGCGTTACGCGCAAAGGTGAAGTAACCGAATCACTGAATGAGTACCTGCACCGGAATTCTGGTCAGGCTGAAGTGATGGACACTACCGGACGGGTGTACCAGTGGGGCGAACTGCCGCATGAAAATAATGACACGGCACATTAGAGCGCTGACAAATAGACAATCGCTACGTCATGCCTGCGATCCCCGCCCTGTTAATCGGCAGCATCCTGTTCGTTGCGTTTTATCTGCGGCGCTCATTGCGCCATCTCATCTATTCAGGAGTACTATCATGCATACCTGCGCCCGCTGTGGGAAAAATCGAAACATCTTCGAACGACGGTTTGCGCTCGATGACGAGTATTGCGACGACTGCCTGTTCAACACCGACCAGGAGCATCGGGAAAAACGCGTGCTGCCGGTTCGGACTCCATCAGAGCACAAAGCACAGAGGCCTCGATGAATCGCCAGCCGGATAACTAACCCCAATTCTCCGGCAGAGATCACACTTAACAGGAAACTACATCCCACAACCTTACCCGGACAACTTAAATAAGCAGAGTAGATCAGGGCAGATTCAGACCGAATAGTCGTTTTATGGCAATTTTTCCGCTATTGGTAATACTCACTTCGCGATATCCCTGCGTGCGGGTTATCCACCCCTTCTGCAAAAGAAGCGTCATAAATGCCGAGCCTGCATCGCCCCCCAGATGGAAACGTCTTTCGCTCCAGTCCAGGCATGGACAACAGGCTCTACGACGAGGGGATTCATCAAGCACCGCACCGAGACGCTGAAAATAAGATTTACCGACGAGCGTCAGCGCCTTACCGTCGGCCTCAAGCCATTTGTCCTTTAGCATGAAATCGTAAATATTCACAGCAAGCTCACCCGCCAGATGATCATAACAGGTACGGGCATAGCGCAAATGCATTGGCGTCCTGGACGCTGGCGCACACGGGTTGTGCATGGAAACGCCCATCAGGTTTTCCAGCAGACCGGCAATATGCTGTCCCGCCAGGCTGTAATAGCGGTGACGCCCCTGCGTCAGGCAGATAACCAGCCCGTTACCAAGTAGTCGTGCCAGATGACCACTGGCAGTCGATGCGGCAATACCGGCTACCGCACTAAGCTCTGTAGCCGTCCATGCGCGACCATCCATGAGCGCGCACAGTATACGAACCCTCGACGGATCGGCGATGGCAGAAGCAACCAGGGACATGGATGTCTCAAGGACATCATCCACGTCTCCATTGCGTTCAGTTTTCAGAAGGTTCATGTACGGGTATTTCCCATTTCCGCGTAACCTCAGCGGCCCGGGAGTCATCATCAGTGATTAGAATCAGCCGGTTGCTGTGATCGCTGTACTGTACCAGAATATTCACACCGCTTTGGGCAATAGCATCCGCGATCTCGCCCAATTCACCCGGACGTTCCTGGCGCAATTTCCTGATCAAGGGACGACATACATTCCTGACGTCAAAGCCTGCTTCAAGCAGAACCTGACGGGCCTTCTCGCCGTCCTCCACCAGAAAATGCGCGTGCCCTGTGCCCAGCATGGAGAATACCCCTCCTCCTTCAAGACCGACGCCGTTCCTTCCCAGTAATCTGCCGAGAGACGCAAGTGAACCCGGGGTATTGCTCAGTTGCACATGAATATCATACATGTTGATGCGCTTCCTTATCAGAAGAGTAGTCCCGAAATACGCTGGCAACACGTATTCTGTAGAATGAAAAAATCGACTGCCTACCTTCCTGTTGTGCTGCCAGGTGCATCACATTATGCTTCCACCTAAGTACAGCATCTTCATCCTCCCACCATGACAAAGAAAGAATCTTTCCAGGTGTATTAAGACTCTGGAATCGCTCAATCGAAATAAACCCCGGGATGTCTGTTAATAACGGCTTCAACTCAGAAGCGAGCTGAAGATAGCGCCCCTGAGTCTCAGGTTGTATGTCTGCTTCAAAAATTACGGCAATCATTTGGTATCCCCGCTGTTAATCTTCATCCAGCTTATTACGGGTAAAAACGGGATGCTTCGGTCAACGCCGAAATAAGGGAGGAATGGATATTTTTTGCGCATCCCAGGCATCAACAGCCGTATCAGCTCTGTAACAATCGCAGTGTCCTGCCGAGCAATACTGGCCGATACCGCAAGTCAATTTTCAAAACCTGAGAAAACGCAACGGGCCATCAGGCCCGTTGTCAGTGAAAACTACCGCTGTTCCATTGCTCTCGCCCGCTCAGCTTGTTCCCGGTAATGCTCATATTTCTCCCGGAACCAGACTGTCTGTTCATCGCTCATATTGCCGGTTACAGCGTCAATATCAACGGGCTGGCCCAGGGCGTACATACGGGCAAAGCTTCGCGCCAGAAAATCAAAATTCTTCAGTGCATGTAGATCACGTTGGTTCATCAGCATATCCCTCCAGTCATTTTTCTTGCTGTACAAGGTCATATGCTTCTCTGATTTCAGTATCCTCCTGAAAATGATCGTTTTTTGAACTATGAGTGCGCAGTTGCCTGCCAAAATTAGCCACCATTCACACTTCAGAATCGAACTGCCCCTGAAAACATTCAGGCGTTAAAGCGAATGGTCGAATCCCCCCTGATTACACCTGCTCTTCCATCACCACACGTTTTGTTCACCTGTAAACATTGGTAACAAAACCCAAACAAATCGACTATGCTTTGTGGCGCAGAACCAAAGAGCGCATCCGTCGTATGACACTGACAGGCGCATGACACATACGCTCCTCTTCTTCCTGATAAAGAAAAACCAGCCAAACGATAAAAAAACCTCATCAACGATAAGGATAGTCGATCGATTCGATCGATAACTCTCGCCAAACCTTTCAACCACTGACAGTACAATCGAAAACCATCCCGGCCAGGATAAAAAATTTTACTGACAACAATGACACACTGACAAGTTATGTCAGTCGCTGCTGGTATGTTGCCTGGATTCAGAGTCATGCTGAGGGATCGCCCAATGGCGAAAGGTTCGAGAGATGCCGCACCGCTTGCAGGCATCATGATGATGTTATTTGAACAGACTTCGGTGACACGCTCACAGCTACAGGAGCAGTTTTCCGTTACTGAACGCACTGTCTACCGTTACCTGGCAACGCTTCGGGATATGGGGCTGATCCAGTTACTGAAAGGCGAAACCTACGTGCGGACATCTGCCGCCGATCTGGTTATACAGTCCGGCCTGCTACGCTCTTTTGCCGACTTTGTTGACGTCAGCAAGTTTTTGCCTGTGGGACATGGTGATTTCTGGAGAAAATTACCGGTCCGCATGGATGAGAAAATCATCTCTATTACCGGTCCCGCCAGCGAAAGAAGCGTGCAGCATGATTTACAGCGCCATTTTTCCCATCTGGAAAAAGCTATCCGTGAACAACGCTGTTGCCGAATCACCTATAAAAACCAGCACCGCCACGTAGAGCCATATCGCCTGTTCCATATTCAGGGAGTCTGGTATCTGGCAGCAACAGAACAACGACAGCTAAAGACATTCAGGCTGAGCGGCATTGAATGGCTGGACGTATTACCGGAGACATTCACGCCCGATCCGACGATTAATGCCATTCTGCTCCAGCAAAAAACGCCCTGGTGCAGCCAGGAACAAACAACGGTAACGGTCAGCGTAGCCCCCGAGGTTGCAGGTTATTTTCGCCAGCAAGCACAACTACCAGAGCAAAAATTAGTTGAATCACTAACTGATGGCTCGCTGTTATTAACAACAAACGTCGCCCGTCAGAAGCAATTATTTCCGCTAATTCGCTTCTGGCTGCCGCATCTGCGCATTGTGGAGCCAGCGGAATGGCAGCAGGCATTAGAGGAAGAGCTTAAAACCGTTCTGAAGGAATGAAATAACACCCCAGATGATTGCAAGACATCAGTAAATTAATCATCTCAATGAATACATCCTATTTAAGACAATTAATATTTACAGGGAATTCACTATGAAAAATCCGCTGACAATCGAAACTATTCAGGGAACGCTGGACTGGGCTTATGATAAAGCGGTTAACAGCGATATCCCCGGCCTCGATAATGCACGGGATATGGCGCAAAACTATATGAATCAGGAAGGGGAGCTTGTCGATAAAGTAAACTCACTGATTCGCTGGCAAAATGCTAAAGCAGGCGCGGCCGGATTCGCCGCTGGCCTGGGTGGTCTGCCAGCGATGCCCGTCACTCTGCCCGCGAATATCACCAGCGTGCTCTATATCCAGATCCGTATGATTGCGGCGATTGCGCATATGGGCGGCCATTGTCTGTCTGACGATCGGGTAAAGAGTCTGGTATTTGTCTGCCTGTGCGGTAATTCAGCCAATGAAGCGCTTAAGCAGGCCGGAGTCCAGGCCGGTCAAAAACTGGCATTAGTCGCCATCAAAAAAGTCCCCGGAGAGATGATCAAAGCTGTCAATAAAACTGTGGGATTTAAGTTACTGACCAAATTTGGTGCTAAGGGTGTAATCAATATCGGAAAGATGGTTCCCATTCTGGGTGGTGTTATTGGAGGAACATTTGACAGCGTCACCTGCAATATTATCGGCAACGTCGCCCGCGAAACATTTATTGAATCTATTGCCACAGAAAAAGCCTGATTTCTGTTTCTGTTCTTTTGGCATTCATTCTTTGGGAGTGGGAGGTATTAACTAGTGTGCATCAATACAGGGCGAAAATATCTGATATACGGCTGCCAGACATGTAGCTGGAGAAAAATAGTCTCTGTCACCGGCGATCGTTTCCCTGTTATTGGATGTCCCCATTGCCATCATTATCCGACGAAAATAACCACTGCCCGTTCATTACTGGATGCGTTATTGCAGCGTTATTTCCCCGGTAGTAGATGCTGATATTTTTACCCTATAAAAAAGGACGTATATATGAAATCAATATTGACAACCCTGTTAGCCTCCTCGTTATTACTGGCGGCTGGTCTTGCCCACGCGACAGTTTCATCCTGCACGCTGAAAAACGGCAGCGCGGTTTCCGTCGACGTTAACAGGAACGATGCCAGTTACACCCACACAAACAAAGCCGGGAAGGCTGACTTAACCCTTCCTGTGACTGCCTTTGCCTCTTTCGCCGGTGCCAGCGGAAATACCACCACCTATTATCGTTTTCAGAATGGCGACTATAGCTACGTGGTGATTTCCGTTGATGCAAAGGGATACGCCTGGGATGGACTGACTGTTTACAAAGGGATGAAGCGTATCTCGCAGCAATCGTGCAAAGACTATTTGAAAGCGCCATTAGCCGCGCCTGATAGCACCAGCACCATTCACGATGAATCGGACTCTACGAAATCCGAAACCTTTATCTACACGCCACAGTAAAGGCCACGACGTCATGCCTGCAATCCCTGCGTTATTACTCATCGCTTTGGTGCTCTGGCTGCTGGTCAGCCATCCAAAGCGATTTCTGGTCTTATGGCTGTCGATGTTCGCCGTGGCCGTACTGTTTGCGGGCAGCATCCTGTTCATTGCCCTTTATCTGCATCCCTGACGCTACGCCACCTCATGTATTCAGGAGCCCCATAATGCATACCTGCCCCCGCTGTGGGAAAAAACGAAACATCATCGAACGGCTATTTGCACTTGATGACGAATACTGCGACGAGTGCTTATTCGACACCGACCAGGAGCACCGCGAAAAACGAGTGTTGCCCGTTCGTCAGCGGGATAAGTCCGCAAAGGGGCGTAAGCAATGACGCCTGATGTCAGCATTATTATCCCGGCATACAACGCGGCTGGCACGATCGGCGGACTGCTCGCCAGTATCCTGCGTGAAACTCGCGTGGCGCTGGAGTTGATTGTCGTAAACGACGGCTCGACTGACGCCACCAGTGATGTCGTCCAGGGCTACCACGACAGCCGCCTCACCCTGCTGGAACAGCCCAACCGTGGCGTTTATGCCGCCAGGAACGCGGCGCTGACCGTACACCGGGGAGAATGGGTGATATTTCTGGATGCTGACGACACCCTGGCTGACGATTTCGTTTACCACCGCTGGCGCACTGCCGTTGAGACACAAGCTGACGTCGTGCTGTTCAACGCCTGGCGTGGCGCTGACGGTGGGCCTTACTGGCCGGTACATCGCAAACAGCTTTACGGGCAACACCTCACCGGGCACGAATGGGTTCGCCACTGCGTCAGCCACCACGAATGGCCGCATTATCTGTGGTTGCAGATAACCCGCTCAGCCTATCTGCGTGAGCACGGACTGGCGTTCCACGTAGGGAAAAGTCACAAAGATATTCTCTGGACCGTGCAACTAGCAGTGAACAACGGCCGGTTTTACGTTTCAGACGAGAAAGACTACACCTGGCGTACTAACCCCGCGTCGATTACCCACCGGGCGGACTACTACGATTACCGGGCGCTGGACTATATTGACGTGATTGCTGAGTTGCACTGGCTGGCGTCACTCCCGGAGAATCACCCGATACGTCCCCACCTTCTGCGTCATGCTCTGGTGGAAGCGCGCCACTTCCTGGGGTTGTACCGTCGGCACGTACAGAATCGGGCGGGTATAAAAGACGCGTTCAGGTCTCGTATAGCGCTACGGGCCTTAAGCCAGGGTATCCACAGCGCCAGCGACATGTGCTTCTTTATCAAACTGGCTGCAAAGCTACGGTAAGCTCAGGGCTGTTTAATACAAAGGCCCCAGCCATTTCAGTATCAGCATTGCCATCATGAAGGATACCAGCAATAACACAGCGCATTGTGTTTAGGGAGAAAGAAGATCGTGCTCCTGATGAGACATAACCGTCCTTATATTAGGTGATTACTAATCATGAACTTCTGAACGCCACACTCAGGTTATCATCGCTCAGAGTCCGAAACTTACCAGTCTGACTACATTCCGCCTTCCGTCGTCTGTACGATCTCGCAGGGTTCGCGGACTTCCTTGAACCATGTTTCAAGGTGTTTGGCCTCGGTTTTGGATAAAGATGTGGTTGCGTTGATTGCCGCCAGCCCAGCGGCCAGCGATGGATTTTCGAAAGGATAAACTGGAGGGATCGAGGCTGCTTTCATACACGTTCACCTTAAACGTCACCGCCTTTAGATAATGGGTGAGGCGAGCGGCAAAACGTGGCCTCTTTTCTCCCGTCGGGATAGCCTCAATATGGATAGTACTCTTTATTATGCCGATTATCTCTGAGATTTTATACAGTGATTTTCTTGTTTTCAAACCTCAAATGAGGTATAAAAAACAGAAAATACATAAGAGGCTTTTCCGATGTACTCTCATAATCTCGCAAAAACAGTTGTTCTGGCAGATCCGGACGATGTTGAATCCTACCTGCAACCCCTGAACCTGAGCCAAAGCGATCTCGGGCGTATTCTTGAGCGTGGCTTGTCTGGCCGTTATTCGACGACTCAGAATCACCCCAAGACCTCACGTGGGCAATATTTCTATGGTGAGGGGGTGAGTGCTGCCCGCGATATTCTGGCACCAAAAGGCTACAAACGCCTGTCCCTGCGAAATGTTGAATTAACTGTAAGCGATAAAGTTGCCCTTTATCTCTGCCGGGGTTGTGATCAGACAGGCTTGATTCATGGGTTTCCTGAGTCTCGCATGAAGAAAGGTGATTTCACTTGTGAGCTGATGGGGTTAATCCATAATAACACCCCGGGTCAGGGTGAGCTTATCCTGGATGATAGCCAGCTTAAGCTGGATTTAGACCTGCCAGAAGGCGATGTGATTCCCCTGCTACCGAATAAAATCGGACTAGACTTATGGTTTTTACTTTACGATTTTTATGAACTTGACGGGGATGAGCGCGTGGGAATCCGGGCGGAGCTTTCACGCCCGATTTCATACAATAGCAAGAACGTAGTTAATGACTTTTCCACCCGTTTAATTCTTAATGTTCATCAACCTGACCCTATTGTTCAGAACGGTGATGTACCGCAGTTTACACCGGATATCGATCTCGACATTTTAAAAACAGGCTAAATATGCACCATGTTTAATTCAGAGCGTTTACGTATAGCCAGAGAACGGAGAGGCCTGACACAAAGAGCGTTAGCTGAAGCGACAGAGTTGACCAGTAAGACGATTTCGAACTACGAGAAAGCAGGGATCTTTGACGCCATAGCCAGCGATACTATGGAGCGGATTTCTACTGTTCTGGGCTATCCGATTGAGTTTTTCCGTGACAGGGATGTACCTACTCTATCGCCAGAGGCCGTTAGTTTCCGTGCAATGACAAAGTTAACGGCACAGAAAAGGGACTCAGCGCTCGGAGCAGGAAAGCTCGCGCAAGAGCTATCAACCTGGATTGATGGGCAGTTTAAGCTTCCTAAACCTAATGTGCCTGATTGTAGTTTCGATGGTTATTCTGAGCCTGAACGAGCTGCCCGAGCGGTTAGAGAGAGTTGGGGGATCGGTGAATTATCTATCTCCAATCTGATCCATCTGCTTGAAGCAAATGGGGTTCGCGTGTTCTCCCTTGCTGAAAATTGCGTTGAGGTAGACGCCTTTTCGTTCTGGATGGATGAAAAACCTTTTGTGCTTTTGAATACGATGAAAACGCCGGAGCGTAGTCGATTTGATGCAGCTCATGAACTGGGGCACCTAGTTCTCCATAAACATTCAACTAATAACGGCCGCCAGGCTGAACTGGATGCGGACCGTTTTGCATCAGCATTTTTGATGCCTGAGCGTAGTATTTTGGCCTCAGTTCCAAGGATGCCATCACTCGATTTGCTCATCTCGCTAAAAAAGAACTGGAAGGTTTCATTAGCGGCTCTAGTCCGTCGTACGTTCGACGTCGGTTTATCTACCGAATGGCACTATCGACAGTTATCAATAGAGCTTGCGCGCCGTGGTTATCGTACTGGTGAACCCCAGGGAATTGGTGAGCGTGAGAAGTCATTAGTGCTGGATAAAGTTTTTTCAGCCTTGCGCGCCCAGGGAGTTAAAAGAGGAGAAATCCTCAGGCAGTTGAGGTTGCCTGCTGATGAAGCAAGTGCGCTTACCTTCAACAACAGTTTCTTTATGGAAGCTATTGATGGAGGAAAACTGACCGCCCAGGAATCGGGACGACGCTCATCCCATTTACGTCTGGTTAAATAGATGGTCAGAAATACGGCGACTTTTGTCGCCGTATTTCTTTAGCATTGGCTTCGGTATTTACCTTATTAATGGCGCATCAGCGCCTATTATAAAGCGTCACCCACTGCGTCGTCAGCCCGGACTTCCCTGCTGTAGATACCCTTTCGGCAAATCGGACATGGTTTGGCTCCGATGTATTCGAAGTCACAGATAAGACAGTGCCACCGGTAAACGGCCGCCAGCGGTTGCGATTGTTGAAGCTGATGCTGCAAAGTCCTCTGACGCTGCTCAATCAGCGAATCGCCTTTGTAATACGCACACTGTTTTAGCTGCACTTCGCTGAGCGCTGACAAGTCATGTTCAAACCACGCCGCCTCCCCGCCGCCAGTTGGATGATACACCAGCGGGCAGTGGCAGTGATGGCAGGTATAGCACTCATCCAGCACCGGATTGACAGTAAGCGTCCAGCGAGAGCCGTCTGGTCATAATCTGAAGCATACGACAAAGTGGT
>ERZ1026872.91-NODE-91-length-35872-cov-19.831421_pt1 | contig 35872 bp, 61 predicted proteins | sample MGYA00380166_ERZ1026872 | MGnify/ENA primary metagenome ERZ1026872 (study PRJEB33269, sample SAMEA4719802) | human gut metagenome | biome: human-associated habitat; feature: organic feature; material: feces | place: Cameroon | collected 2013-10 ... | reverse complement strand
AGATGTGTATAAGAGACAGGAATTTTTCCCCACGGAGAATTTCGGGCGGTGGGCCAGATGCGCAGGATCAAAGAAAAGCAATACGCCGCCCTGCCTGGGCCGAAGGACTGCGCTTGATGCGTGGTGTATTGACGTAGGCCCGGTGGGGCAGATACTAAAGCGTCCGGTGTGGTCCCCGGCTCTTGAAGCCGGCCATGGCCTTCACGGTTCTGTCCCCCGCGCTCTCGCTCGTCGAGAGCCGGGGACTGCATCGGAGATATCGACAGGAGGCAAGGCATGGGAAAGAAGCAGACAGCAGGGCAGACGCCGGTGCGCGTGGCGGTCAAGGACCTGCCGACAATACGCATCGACGAGCTGATCCCTTACGAGAACAACGCGAAGATCCACGGGCCGGAGCAGATTAAGCAGCTGCGGCGCAGCCTGCGCGAGTTTGGCTTCGTCTCGCCGGTGCTGATCGACAAGGACAAGAACCTGATCGCCGGACACGGGCGCGTCGAAGCGGCGCGGGCCGAAGGCATGATCGAGGTCCCGTATGTGACGGTGAGCGAACTGAGCGAGGCGCAGCGGCGCGCCTACATCATCGCCGACAACCGACTTGCCGAGACGGGCGAGTGGGACGCGGCGCGGCTTAAGTTTGAGATGGAAGAGCTAAGCAGCCTTTCTTTCGACACCGCGCTGACCGGCTTTACGATGGACGAGATCGAGACGATCCATGTCAGCGCACACGAGCGGACAAAACCAGCGGCAGAAGGAAACAACTTTTGTGGAGATGTCGAGAGCGAAAGCAGCGAGGATTATGCGAAATTTGTGGATAAATTTAAGCCGAAACTCACCACCGACGACTGCTACACGCCGCAGAACATCTACGAGGTGATCCGCGACTGGGCTTTGGCGCACTACGGCTTGCAGGGCGCGCCGGTGATTCGGCCATTTTACCCCGGAGGCGACTATGAGCACGAGACCTACCCGGACGGCTGCGTGGTGATCGACAACCCGCCATTTTCTATTCTTTCGCAGATTTGCAGATTCTTTGATGAGCATGGCATCCGCTACTTCTTGTTTGCTCCAGCGCTGACGCTGTTTTCCACAAATGCGGGAAAATCAAACTACGTGCCCGTTTCGGCCTCAGTTACGTACGAAAACGGTGCCCGCGTCAATACGTCCTTTGTCACAAATTTGGGGGGGTGGCGCGTGGAGATTTCCGGGGAGTTGTTTTCTTTGATAGACGAAGCTGATAAACGTAACCGGGGTGAATCCCGGATTGAGCTTCCGGGGTACATTTATCCGCGCAACGTTTTATGCGTTCAGGATTTTGACCTTGCGAAGCATGGCCAGTCATTGTGTTTTTCCGATGAGGATCTTCAATTTACACGAGCTCTGGATGCCCAAAAGGAAAAAGGCAAGGCCATTTTTGGCGGCGGCTTCTTGCTGTCAGAGGCGGCGGCTGCTAAGAAATCCAAAGCAGAAGAAGCTGCGTTGGAAGTCATGAGCGCACGTTTTGCTGCCATTTCTGAATCTCAGCAAAACTCCCGCATGTCAGCGGATGGAAAAATCATTTGGTCATTATCTGACCGCGAAAAGGCGCTTGTAAAAAGCCTTGGGAAGCACGGCGGTGCCGTATGACCGTGCAGGAGGCCGAGCGGATCATGGCTGCGACGGCAAGCCCGTATCTCAAGCGGGACATGGAGCGATATATTCGGCGGCAGCGCAGAAAGGAGCGCAGAGATGGCAGGAGCAAGACAACCGACCGATCTGGTCGTAATGAACGGGCGCAAGCACCTGACGCGCGCCGAGGAGGACGCGCGGCGCGACCGTGAGGTGGTGGTACCTGCGCCGCAGCGGGCGAAGCCGCCCAAGTGGCTGCCCAAGGAGCTGCATCGCGAGTTTCGCGCGATCGGCAAGCAACTCATCGACGTGGGGCTCTACACCGATCTTGACGCGGACAACCTCGGGCGCTATCTGGTCGCCCACCACGAGTATATCAGCGCGACGGCGGAGGTGCAGCGGGCCTTGACCCAGGCGCCGGGCCACGCGCGCGACTTAGAGGCAGCGGACGGCTGGGGCCGCGTGCAGGAGCGCTACTTCAAGCAAGCGCGCAACTGCGCGAACGACATGGGCCTGACGGTATCGAGCCGCTGCCGGCTGGTGCTGCCGAGCAATTTGCCCGCGGCGGTGTTCACGCCGGAGAGCGGCGCGGACGAGTTTACCATCCGCCTGCGGCAGCGGCAGGCGGACGCGCTGGCGCGGAGCCTGTAGCATGGCATACGTTTTCGACCGCGAGGCGGGACAGTTTGTGTGCGACTTTGTCGAGCGCCTGCCGACGACCGACACGGGCAAACTCTTCTCGCTCTACGACTGGCAGCGCGAGGCGCTGATGGAGTTTTACGGCACGATGGACGTGCCCGAATCGGGCACGGATGAAGGCGCAGAGCGGCTGCGCCGGTACTGGTACCTCTACCTCGAGATCCCGAAAAAGAACGGCAAGAGCGAGCTGGCTGCGGCGCTGGCCCTCTATCACCTCTTTGCGGACGGCGAGCTGAACGCGGAGGTCTACGTCTGCGCGGCGGACAAGGATAATGCCTCGATCGTCTACAACGCGGCGATCTTTATGGCGACGAGCGCGCCGTGGACGGCAAAGATGATCGCCCAGGGCGAGTTGCGGCCCATCGAGAGCCGCAAGCGCATTGAGTACCGCAAGCGCGTGAAGACCGGCAACGGCGGCTACAAGTGGATCACCGTCGGCATTCTGCAGGTTCTCTCCGCCGAGGCGTACAGCAAGCACGGCTACAAGCCGAGCTGCGTCATCTTCGACGAGCTGCACGCGCAGCCCAACCGTGAGCTGTGGGACGTTATGACTGGCGCGGCGGGCGCAAGCCGACGGCAGCCGGCATGGATCGTGCTGACGACCGCGGGCGACGACCCCGACCGCAGCTCCATCGGCTGGGAGATCCACGAGAAAGCTGTGGGCATCCGCGACGCGCGGCAGCTGCGGCGCATCCGAAGCAATGGCGGCGACGTTCGCTCGGTCCTCTCCCTCCGGCATGTCGGGGACGAGGACCTTGCGGACGCGGAGGCCGAGCTGCTTGGCCGTGATGAGGAAAACTGGCTGCCGATCCTCTACGGCCTGACCGCGATGTTTGGCGATGATCCGGACGACCTGGAAAAGCTCGACATCTGGGACGAGAGCCTGTGGTATCTCTGCAACCCCTCGCTCGGCAAGCATCTGAGCCTGCGCAACATCCGCATGGAGGCGGCGAGCGCAAAGCGCAGCGAAGCCGAGGAGCGCGTATTCCGATGGCTGCGGCTCAACCAATGGATCACGACGAAATCGGTCGGCTGGATCTCGCTCAACCTCTATGACAAGACGCAATGGGGGCCGAGCAAAAAGCGCGAGCGCGAGGAATGGCTACGGCAGCTGGACGGGAAGCTCTGCTACGGCGGCGTGGACCTTTCCACGAGCCGCGACCTGACGGCCTTTGTCCTGCTCTTTCCGCCCCAGCCGGGGCTGGACGCGGCGGTGCTGCTGCCCTATGGCATCTGGCGGCCCGAGGCGACGGTGGACGAGGCGGAAAAGCGCGACCACGTTCCATACCGGGACTGGGCGCGTGCCGGCTTCCTCGACCTCTGCCCCGGCGAGGTCATCGACTACGGCGCGGTGGAGGAGCGCATCCGCGAGGCGCGGGAGCGCTACGACCTCAAGATGGTGGGCTTTGACCCGTATCTGAGCCGGACCATCACGCAGCGGCTCGCGCCGATCGTGCCGATCATCGAGATCCCGCAGGACCTCAAAAACATGAGTCCGGCGATGAAGGAGACGGACGACATGATGCAGCGCCACACGCTGCTGCACGTGCACAACACCTGCTTCCGCTGGACCTTCGGCAACGTCCGCTGCCACGCGGACGGCAACGGCAACATCAAGCCACTTAAGAACAAATCGACGGGGCGCATCGACCCGGCGGTCGCAAGCATTATCGTGATGGCCGTGTGGATGGTTGCCAGGAATCAGAAGCCCGATCTTGCCGCGGCGATGGCGCGTCCGGGCTTCACGCTGTGAGGAGGGAAAGCTGTGGAAAAGCTGCGAGACGCCGCGCTGCTGCTCGGCGTGCTGCTCATTACGGCAGGCGCGGGGATGATCTATATCCCGGCCGGCTTTATCGTGGGCGGCATTCTTTTGATCGCAATGGCTGTCATTGACAGCTTTGACGATAGTGCAAACGACGAAGGGAGTGATGGTCAAGCATGAGCATCATCAAGGGCCTGCGCGCGGCGGCCGCACGCTCGCCCACCGTGAGCAATGCGGTGACGGTGACGGGGCTGATGTCCTCTGGCGGGCTGGCCGTGGGGGAGCTGACCGAGACCACCGCACGGAAGCTGAGCGCGGTGGACGGGTGCATGGAGATCCTGAGCAACTCCATCAGCAAGCTACCCAACTTCGTGATGGACAGCCGGACGCGGGAGCACGTGGACCATTACCTCCTGCGGCTGCTGAATGTCCGGCCAAACGAGGCCATGACGCCCAGCATCCGGCGGAAGGTGCTGGAGAATTGCCGAAATGAGGGAGGCAGCGGCTATGACTGGATCATCCGGGACCCCCGGACGGGGATCATTCGGGAGCTGATCCCGGTGCCCTGGTGGCTGGTGCAGCCATGGCGGGATGAGGCCGGTCGGGTGTGGTACACCGTAACCCATCCGGTGACCGGCACACCTATGGTGCTGCCCAACGAGGACATCTGCCACTACAAGGCCACCACACGGGACGGCCTGACGTGCATCTCGCCCCTGCGGCGGGCCAGCGAGGTGCTGGCAGCGGCACATGCGGCGCAGACATATGATCTGGCGTTTTACGCCAACGGCGGCCAGCCCAGCGGCGTGCTGGAGACCGACAGCGATCTGGGCGGCTGGGCGGAGGACGTCAACGGCAAGCACATCCAGAACGCGGACGGCAGCTATCTAACCCGGAAGGATCAGCTGCGGCAGGAGTGGGAGAAGGTCCACGCAGGGCCAAACAACAGCCACCGGTTGGCCATTCTGGATCTGGGACTGAAATACACCCCCATTGCCGCCACGAACAAGGACGCCCAGTTTGTGGAAAACAAGGAGGTCTCCATCCGGGACATCGCCAGATACTTCGGCGTGCCCCTCTACAAGCTACAGGAGGGCAAGCAGGCCTATGGCAGCAACGAACAGAACGCCATTGAGTATGTGGTGAGCACTCTCCATCCCATCGTCAACCAGTACGCGGAGGAGCAGACATGGAAGCTGCTGACGAACACGGAGCTGCGGCAGGGCTTGGAGATCCGGATCAACATGATGGCAGAACTCAAGGGCGACACGGCCAGCCGTGGCGCCTGGTACACCAACCAGAGGAACAACGGCGTGTTCTCCGTCAACGATATCCGGGCACTGGAGGACCTGCCGGATGTGGAGGGCGGCGATGAGCGCCGGGAGAGCCTGAACTATGTCCCCCTAAAAGACTGGGCACGGCTCAGCGAACAGAGAAACGGAGGGAACGCAAATGCGGGTAACACTTAACGGCATCGTCGCAGCCGATGACGATGTGGAGATCTACCAGTGGTTTGGCTTCGCGGCTTTTTCGCCCAGAGCGGTGCGGGACGCGGTAGCGTCCACCCCGGAGGGAGAGGAGCTGGTGCTGGAGATCAACAGCGGCGGCGGCAGCGTATTCGCCGGATCTGAGATCTACAGCGTTTTGAAATCTTCCGGCATCCACACGGTGGCAGAGGTCCAGAGCCTCGCTGCCAGCGCGGCCAGCTACATGTGCCTTGCCTGTGACGAGGTGCAGATCTCCCCGGTGGCGCAGATGATGATCCATCTTCCGTCCACCTATACCAGCGGGGACCGTGGAGATCATCTGCGGAGCGTGCAGATGCTGGACAGCACCCGGGAGGCCATCCTCAACGCCTACGAGCTCAAGGCCGGCGGCAAGGCCGACCGGGCGGAGTTCCGGCGGATGATGAACGCCGAGACGTGGCTGACGGCTCAGGAGGCCGTAGACTGCGGTCTGGCGGACGGCATCATCGGCGAGACGGCCAGTATTGCCCCGCAGAACGTGATGAATGCCATCGGCAGCGGCATCCGGGCGCTGGGATGCGCCGGAATGCCGGACATCACGGAGCTGCGGGCCAGATACATGGCGGAGCAGCACCCAACGCCGGAGACGGACCCGGCACCCACAGCATCAACGGGCGGTGAGCCCGATGCAAATACCGGAGACTGGCAGGCGCAGGCCCGTCTGGATCTGGAAAAAATCAGATTTTAAACGGAGGTAACACAACATGAGCAATCTCAGACGCGATTTGGTGGATCTGACCACCCAGCGCACCGCCCGTCTGGAAGCCGCGCAGGCGGCTCTGGATGCGGGCAACCAGGCGGACTACGATTCCGCCATGGCGGATGTCCGTGATTTCAACGGCCGCATCCAGAACATCCAGGATCTCATCACTGAGCAGGACCGCCAGATCATGGCCGCTCCCGCTCTCACCGGCGCAGAGGCCCGCGACATGGCCGAGGAGCGCGGCCATGCCCTCATGACCGGCAAGGCTGTGACCTTCACCGCCGACGAGACCCGCCGAGCCGTGATGAACTCCATCACTCTGGCCACCGGCACTCTGGTGGAGCCCACCGGCGCCGGTAGCAACATCCGCGACCCCCTGGGCAACGTGGTCTCCTCCATCGTGGATCAGGTCTATGTGCAGAACCTGACCGGCATGGGCAGCTTCCTGGAGCCCTATGTGATCTCTGAGATCGACGCTAAGGGCGGCAAGGTGACCACCAACGCCGGCAAGGCCCGCACTACCAGCGCCGACCCCACCTTTGGCGTGGCCAAGATCAGCCCCTACGAGCTCAACGTAACTCAGTTTGTTGACCGCAATATCTCTCGCCTAAGTCCTGCCGACTACTACACCAAGATCTACAACATGGCTATGCGTGCCATGCGCCGCAAGCTGGCGGCTTTGATCGTCAACGGTGACGGCCAGGCATCCCCCGACATGTTCGGCATCAAGAACGCCAAGAATGTGGCGGGCGCCGGGATCGCGGCCAGCGTGGACGTGGCCAGCATCGACGAAAACCTGCTGGATAACCTGTTCTTCTCCTACGGCAGCGACGAGGCTATCGGCCAGAACGCCCGGCTGCTGCTGAACAAGACGGACCTGAAGGCCATCGGCAAGCTGCGCAACAGCGACAAGCAGCGGGTATTTAAGATCAACCCCGCCACGGGCAATCCCAACATCGGTACCATCGAGGACGGCGGCAACATTGTTCCGTACACCATCGTCAGCGACCTGACCGCCCTGTCTACCTCCACCGCTGGCAGCGCTGCCATCCAGACCATGCTGTACGGCGATCCTGCCAACTACGAGCTGGGTCTGTTCGGCGACTACACCGTGCGGGTGGATGACAGCGTGAAGGCTGTGGAGCGCATGGTCACCATCCTGGGCGACGCTATGGTGGGCGGCAACCTGATCGTGGACAAGGGCTTCGTTATTGCGAATCTGCCCAAGAGCGGGGGCTAAGCGATGCTGCGCGAGAGGCTGAGCGAGATCGCCGCTTATTGCCGCGTGGAGGCGGACGACGCGGAGCTCCCCGGCTTTGTGGACGCGGCAGCGGCCTACCTCGCCGGAGCGGGCGTGCGCGAGCCGCAGGACGGCTCGCCGCGCTATGCGCAGTATCTGCAATGCGTCAAGTACCTCGCGCTCGACCTCTACGACCGACGCGACACAGCGGTCGAGGGGGCGCTCGGCGACAACCCCGCTTTTCGGCGGATGCTCAACCAGCTCAAGCTCACCGAGCCTGTGCCTGATTCGGGCACGGGCGAGGGAGCGGAGGGAGGCACGTGATGCACGTCGACGCAGGGAAGCTCTCAAAACGCGTCCAATTCCTGCGGCAGCCGGCCGCGCGCGACAAGGACGGCTACCCCTCCCCTGCCACGCCGGAGCTCGTGCGCGAGACCTGGGCGCAGTACAGCCAGACAAGCGGCACGGAGCTGGTGCGCGCGGGCGCGGAGTTCGGCGAGGCGAAGGTGCGATTCCTGACGCGCTATTACGCCGACATCCAGGACCGGCGGCTCACGATCCACTACGACGGACGCGACTATGACATCCTGTATCTTAACGCCTACGGCGACGAAAAGACTTACACGGAGTACTGGTGCGAGCGGCACACGCAGGAAGGCAAGGTATGACGCTGAATGAGAGAATCATCGCGGTCGTGACGCCGATCGTGCCGGTGTGCGTGCCGGATCTGATGGTCACAGAGGCGGGCGAGACGCCGCCGGAGGAATACTGCACGGTTAATTACACGGAGATGCCGGAGGGGATCGGGGACAACGCTGCGCATCTGACGCGGGCGCTTGTGCAGGTGCACTTCTTCGCGCCGCTCAGGGAGTCGACAATCAAAACGCGGCACGCGCTGCGCGACGCGATCGCGGCGGTGGATGATTTTACCCTGCCGAGCATCGAGAACGCCACGGACGAGACGGGACAGCACTATGTGCTGGAATTTGACGCCGTGGGACGCTGGGAGGCAGATGATGGCGAAGGTCGAGTTTAAGGGCATTGACGAGGTCGAGCTCTCGTTTAAAGAGCTGGCCGCGCTGCCTGACGAGCTGATCGATGAGATGCTCAATGCCCGAGCGGACGTGATCGTCGAGGCGCAGCGCGCCGAGGCCCGCAAGCTCGGCAAGGAGTACCGCAACAAGGGCCAGACGAAAAACTACGCCACGGGCATGACGGCAAACTCAATCCGGAAGGGCAGAGTCAAGGTCAAAGACGGGCAGCGCGTGCTGTATATCACGCCGACCGGCAGCCGCAAGCGCGGCAAGACTGTGACGAGAAATGCGGAGATCGCCTTTGAAAATGAGTTCGGCACGAAGACGATCCAGGCGCGAAATTTTTTGCGCAAGGCAAATGAGAAAAGTGCGGACGCCGCGGTTGCGGCGGAATACGAAGTATACAACCGATTTCTGACGGAAAAAGGGTTGTAGGAAAGGATTACCATGCAGTACGGAGCAAAGATGATCCAGTGGGCGCCGTTCGCCGCGACCAATCCGGAGACGGTCAGCGCGCCCCCGAAGCTCGGCACGCCGGCGAATCTCGGCGCGCTGAACAAGGTGACGGAGACGATCAATTTCAACCGCACGAGCGCTTTCGGCGACAACGTGAAGAAGGTTGAGATCGTGGAATTCAAGGACGGCTCGCTGGCTGTGGAGACGCTGTATCTCTCGAACGCGAACGCAGCGGCGGTGACCGGCGCGGAGCTGGGCACGACGGACGGGGACAAAGACCTCAAGTTCGGCAGCAATGACACGGCACCCTATGGCAGCCTTGCCTTTTACACTAACCACATGAGGGACGACGGGACAAAATACTATCAGGGCATTTTCTACCCGAAGGTCAAGGCCAACATGGAAGGCGAGAGTTACGAGACCAAGGGGGACAGCATTGTACTGAGCAATGCCAAGCTCACATTTACCGTTTTTGAGCCGCTCTACGGCAAGTATAAGCACAAGAGCGAAGAATTCGACACCGAGGCCAAGGCCGCGGCGTGGGTCAACGAAAAAATCAAGGCCGCGGCGGGCGGCTGAGAGATCAGAGAGACGCGGCTCCCGCTGCGTCTCTCCTGCTATCAGGAGGCAAGATGAAAACATATCCGTATGGACTGGACGGGCACACGTTTTATCTGTGTCTGAATGGACAGGCGCTGTTCGACGCCTACGACAAATTCGGCTACGAGGGCTTTCTCACGAAGCATATCGAGGGTAAGGACAAGCAAAGCTTTGAAAATACGTGCTGGCTGCTTGCAAAGCTTGCCGAGCAGGGCGAGCTGGTGCGGCGCTGGCAGGGGCTTGACCGCGGGCCGATCGTGCCGGAGCAGTATTTCCGCGTAAATCTCAAGCCGCTGGAGGTCTCGGACGCAAAAAAGGCAATCCGCGAGGCTATTGCGCTGGGATTTGCCCGCGAAGAGGAAGAAAACCGCGAGCGCGACCTCTTTCTCGAGGAGCTTCAAAAAAAAACGAGAAAAATCACGTGACGCGCGCGTGGTGGCTGGACTTGACGACGCAATTTCTCCGGCTGAGCGTCCGCGATGGGATGCTGCTGACGGTCGGGCAGGTGCTTGACTTGCAGGAGCTTGAGATTAGGCGGCGTGGGCTGCGCAGAGAGGAGGATGAGACGTAAATGGCGACGAGGACGATCACAACGCGGTTGGCGATCGAGGGCGAAACTGAGTTTAAACGCTCCATGTCGGACGCAAACAGCGAGCTCAAGACGCTGCGCAGCGAGATGAGCCTTGCCGACGCGGAATTTAAGGGCCAGGCGAACACGATGGACGCCCTGACCAAGAAGAATGAGCTGCTGCGCCGCGCTCAGGAGCAGCAGACCGAAAAGGTCAAGGCTCTGGAACAGGCCGTGGAGGATGCCGCAGACGCTTACGGCGAGAACGACAAGCGCACGGACAACTACCGCCAGCAGCTCAACCGGGCAAAAAAAGAGCTGATCGACATGAATGATGCGCTGGACGACAACGAGAAGTATCTCGACGAGGCGCGCAAGAGCGCCGACAAGTGCGCGAAGTCCATCGACGAGTTCGGCAAGGAGACCGGCGACGCACAAAGCGGCATCGAGAAGTTTACCGACGTTTTGCAAAACGGTTTTAGTGCCAAAGGCGGCAAGGGCGGCGACCTGCTGGGGATGCTCACCAACCTCAAGGGCGCGCTGGTCGGCGGCGCGATCGTCGGCGGGCTCAAGGAGCTGGGCGACGCGATCATCGGCGTGGTCGACGATACGGCGGAATACCGCAAGATCATGGGCACGCTGGAGACCAGCTCGCAGCAGGCCGGTTACACGACCGAGCAGACGGCGGAAGCCTACACCCGCCTCAACGGCGTGCTGGGCGACTCGCAGACGGCGGCGACGACCGTCGCCAACCTGCAGGCCATCGGGCTCGAGCAGAGCGACCTGATGACGCTGGTCGACGCGACGACCGGCGCGTGGGCCACCTATGGCGACAGCATCCCGATCGACGGGCTTGCCGAGGCCATTAACGAGACGATCCAGACCGGCAAGGTGACAGGCACGTTTGCCGATGTGCTCAACTGGGCGGGCGAGAGCGAGGACGATTTCAACGAGAAACTCGCAGGGGCGAATACGACATCTGAGCGCGCGCAGATCGTGCTGGACCAGCTCTCCAAGCAAAACCTGCCGCAGGCGGGCCAGGCGTGGCGAGACGCCAACGAGGACATCATCGAATACAACGAGGCTCAGGGCGAGCTGGACGAGGCGATGGGCCGCTTGGGCGAGGCGCTCTCTCCTGTTGCGTCGGCGATGAAAGGCGTATTTGCTGACGCAGTCAACTGGGCTGCCGATGCTGTGAGCACGCTGCTCGGCTGGATCGACAAGGCAATTGCCGCCTTTAAGAAACTCGCCGGCGTGCAGGAAAAGCAGAAGACGACTATAACCAAGGGGCAATCCAAGACCAAGAGCAAGACGACGTCTACCGTGCGGCAGTACGCCAACGGTCTTGATTATGTTCCGTATGACGGCTATCCGGCAATCCTGCACGAGGGCGAACGCGTGCTGACACGGCGCGAGGCGGATGACTACCGCAGCGACCGCGGCAGCGGCAAGCCGGCCGACATCGTCATCAACCTGACGACCACGCTGGACGGCAAGGCCGTGAGCAAGGCGGTGACGCGGTACCAGCAGCAAGACCAGAGGGCGAGACAATGAGACATTTAACTTTTATGATCAACGGCAAGGATCTTTCGAGCCTGTGCAACCAGTACGGCTATAGCGCGGGCAACATGCCAATCTACAGCGACGAGGTCGTGACGATGGACGGCAGACGGCACAGCGCGGTGATCCGCTGGCAGGGCTGGTGCAGCGCACAACTCAACGACATCACCGACGCAGATGTGGCGGCGCTGGCCGCAGATCTGCGCAGCGCGACGCTGAGCGTGACCTACGAGAACCCCGCACTCGGCAGCACGCCGGTGACGCAGGAGATGACCGTGGACGGGCTGGAGCTCGCGTATCTGCTGCGCGACCAGACGGGCCGATACTGGAGCGGCAAGACGCTCAATTTTACGCAGAGGTGAGCGCATGCACAGTGTAAGTGATTTATGGCGGACGCTGCTGGCCAGCTCAGGGCACCGCAAGGAGGTCAAGCTCGTGATCGCGGGCGTCACCTACGGCGAGGATAAGATCGTGGATGGCTCGCTGCGGATCGACGGCGGGCTGTACTCCGAATTCGGCATCGGAAACTGCTGCGCACGGCAGATCGAGTTTGAGATCTATCCGCAGGGGACGATCCCGAGGCAGGCAAAAATTGAAGTATTTGCGCGGCTGCGGCTGGGCGAGCAGGTGAGCGAGTGGATCCCCAAGGGCGTGTTTTTCTTTTCCACGCGCAAGACTGACCGCGTGACGGGCGTTTTGAGCGTGCACGGGTATGACGCGATGCTCAAGGCGGAGGAGATGTGGCTCGACAGCAGCTATGACGCAAAGACCTGGCCGATGCCGGCGGCGACGGCGGTGGCCGACATCGCGGCGCGCATGGGCGTGGAAGTGGACAGCCGCACGGTATTGGATGCGGCGTTTCCGGTGCAGTACCCCGTGGACGACAAGGGCGATATGACGATGCGCGAGGCGCTGGGGCGTATCGCGGTCGCCAACGCGGGCAACTGGACCATCACGGACGAGGGAAAGCTGCTGCTGGTCGGTCTCAACTCCATGCCGGCTGAAACCCACTATCTCATCACGGAGACCGGCAGCGCCATCACCTTTGGCGGCGTGCGCATCCTTGTGTAAGGAGGGCAACATGGACAAAACCTATTTAGGGCGGCGGCTGGCGAAGTTTTCTCCCGGCATCGCATCGCAGCCTATCTCCAAGGTGGAGCTGCTGGCCGAGAACGGCGATGTGGTCGGCGTGTCCGGATCGGACACCGGACGGACGCTGACGGCTTTGCAGCCGGACGGCACGAATGCGATGGCGGCGGCGATCCTCGCCAAAGTCTCCGGCTACAAGCACATCGGCTACGAGGGCAGCAAAGCGCTGCTTGACCCTGCGGTAGAGCTGGGCGACGCGGTGACGGTAGACGGGCTTTATGTGCCGCTCATCGCGCTGGACATGACGTTTGATCCGCTGCTCGCGCCGGACATCTCCGCGCCGGACGCGGACGAGCTGGACGACGAGTATCCGTACAAGTCGCCGACGCAGCGGCAGATCGAGCGCAACATGGCAAAGACACGCTCACTCATCACCAAAACCAGCGAGGAGATCAACCTCAAGGTGGAGGGCATCGACGGACGGGTGTCGGACATTACGCAAACGGTCGATGGGATCAGCTTATCCGTCACATCAGCATCCAACCCGGATGGCCAGACGACCGCGACGATTACGCTCAAGGTCGGCCCAAACAACTACACAGGCTACATCAAGCTCGACGGTAACGTGGACGTCTCCGGTCAATTGTCTGCTGACGCGCTGTATTCCGCGCTCGGCGAGATCGCGGACTTGAGCGTCAACCGGCTATCGACCTCGCGCCGGGTGGTCAAGTACCTTGCGGGCGACACAACCGACGACAATTTCATCCGCGTAGCAGAGCAGAGCCTTGAGTTTGTCGCGGGCATCGCCAAAAGTACGACGGAGCAGGCGAAAAACCCGAACGGGGAGCTGATCTACTGGGAGGCTGACCCATCAGGCGCGTCGATCGGCTCGGACGGCTATCCCTACGCAAACGGCGAGCGCATTTTTACGACCACCAAGCAGACAAATTGGCCAGTGATGGTCTATCAGTACGAGGAGCAGGTCAAGCGCGCGATCTCGTTCGAGTCAGACGGCCACTACTACTACCCCGTGGACGTCTTCGGCGCGGGCGACAACAACGGCAAGCAGCGCGGCTACCTCGTCAAGAGGCAGAACTCGCTGGAGCTGACATACGAGACGAGCACGGGCAAGCAGCTCGGCCTCGCCGCGCAGGACGAGGGGTATTTGGATCTGATGGGGATGAGAAAAACGGTGGGACTCAACTTTTCCGGATGGGACAAGGGCAGCTGGGGTGTTCTGCTGGAAGGTGTTACGGAAATGCTGAATTACGGCGTCACGCTGAACAGTGCGGGAGTCCCGGTGAAGATCACATACCCGGATGGGACGGACTGCCCCATCTACTGGTAAGGGGGGGCGGACGATGGCGATCAAACACAAAAAGAGCTTTTTAACAGGATATCTGACCGGGCAGGCAATCAAGCGCGGGTTCAACAGCACGTTTGACGCGCACCGCCCGGACGGCAGCGGCACGCTGCGCGGCTATGACGCAGCCAGCTTTAAGGCAGGGCTGGCCGCGGGGCTGTGCGGAGACGGATATTTGCTGCCGTATACGCCGCCGAAGAAAAAACCGGGGATATTTGACGTCGAGGTCAACTGTGATGAGGTCATCATCGACCTGTATCTGCGCAATGCCCGTGGCGAGGCGACCGCGCCGAGTATCTACGGACTGCAAGACATGGGGGGGTGGCTGCGGGACAACAATGTCAAGACTATCAGCGACTTCTATGCCTTCTGTGAGAGCGCAGCGCCGCGCTTTGGCGGGGTGTTCAGTAAGAAAAATGCGGCGCGGGTCACGGCGTTGTTTTATAACCGCTCTTATTTGCATGAAATATGCGCAAAAAAAACACTCCCTTTTTCTTATCTCATCCGCAGCGCTTATATGGCCGGCAAGATGTCCTGGGAGCAATTCACGGACAACAAGCTTTCCGTAAATTCCCGCCTCGACAACTGGACATTCACGCTGACGCAGCAGGTAAAAGCGGACTGCGGAGCGAGCGGCACAGCGAATCTGCTTCCGGTCTATGTCATTAAGACCTATGTTCTTTGCCCGGGGAGGTACAGGTTTTCATTCGCTGAGACGGTGTCTCCCCCGTTTGACGACGACGGCACATCCAAGGCGTGGGTGGCGGTCGCCGTTCCAGGCGTGTTTGGCAATACTGGCAACCTGAAGACAAAGCACTCCAACGGTGGCGTTTACTATCTTGTGTCCGGAGAGAGCCTTGAATTTGAAGTCCCAGTAGGGTCTATGGAGCATTCGTACCTCTACATCAACCTGTGGCCGTGGCCGCCGTTTAAGGTGGACGGATGGTCTCAGGTGGATCAGGCGCACCGCAGCTACCATGCGGGGATGACCCACGTTCAGACTCTCGCCATGGATCTGCAGCTTGTTGAGATCTATCCGATGCGCACACCGAACAAAAACGCAAATTTGACAAGTCTGCTCCGGGCGGTCGACGCGCTCGATGATTACAAAATCAAAAACGAGGAGCTCGACAGGCTCGAAGATCTCACGCTGGTGGACGAATACAAGCTGATGGTCAGCGGTTCGCCGCACGATCCGAAGGCATATCGGGCGACCGCAGCAAAAACGAAGCACAGTGTCGGAGAGGACGACTTGCCGAAAGCACAGATCACCGCTCTTGCAACGGTTGAAAGCGGCATGAACGAGGTAAACGCCAACGGAGTGGAGACGCCGGTCGACGCGGTATCTCTCAGCCTCATTCTGGGGGAGGCTGCACCGGGTCTGTCTTACCAGAAACACCAGATCGCGGGAGAAAAACTGAATTTGATCAACTCGTGGACTGCTCCGATCGTACGGAGGAGGGATGAGGAGGAGTGAAAAAGGAGAAAGAAACGCACGCCGCTGTCATCGCATACGCGCTCAACCTGATCGACCTATCGTGCACGCTCTGGGCGCTGCGTCATGGGGCGGTGGAGCTAAACCCGCTGATGCGGGAGGTCACGGTGATGGTGGGCTACAAGGTCGTCATCGTGTGGGCGCTGCTATGGTGGCTGAGCCTGCGCAGGGAGCGCTCGGCGCGGTATGCGCTATACGTTGCTGCCGTGGTCTACGGGGCGGTGGACTTATATCATGTAATCAATATTTTACGATAAAGGAGGGCAACATGGACAAAACCATTGACGATCTGCTTGCGGCAGAAGCTGTAACGGCGAATGATCTCTTTGTGGTGCAACAAAATGCGACGGCAAAAAAGGTTTCCGGTGACACTTTGCGCCGATATGTGGGGCAGGAATCTGATTTGCCAAAGCCGGATGGCGCGGCAGAAGGCGCTTTTCTCCGCGTCCGGAATAAAAAATGGGTGGCGGAAACCGTGCCCGCGGCGGAAGGAGGTACGTTCTGATGGCGGAATACTTAGTACAAGGCGCAAGCCTGGCGACCGTTGCGGATGCCATCCGCGAGAAGGGCGGCACGACCGCGCCGTTGAGCTTCCCGGAAGGGATGGCGAAAGCGGTGAAGGATATCCCGTCGGGCGGGACTGATATCTCCCTCGGCATCACCGCCGCCACAGTGGGTCAAACCATCAAAGTCAAGGCCGTGGATACCGACGGCAAGCCCACTGCGTGGGAGGCGGTGGATATGGCGGGGGGCGAGACGTGGGAAAAGATTGCGAATATAGCGCTGACGGCCGACACCTCTGTATACGAATTGGCAAACTTTGGATTATACCGGAAAATAAAAGTCATCATGTCTCGCGCGGCATACGTGAGCCAGCTGAATAAAAATGTGTGGTTCAGAATCAGAACGGCAAACATGAGTGGTACGCAGTACGCCGCGCTATTCATGACTTACGAGTACGGTTATATTACATGGGAGATAACGGGAGAGATTGGGGAAACATTTACATGGGTGCAGAAAATCACCTCGAACAACGCCGTCTCGCCACAAAGCGCAATAAAAACTGTAGATATCCTCTCGCCTGCAAATCCAAGCGAATATGGATTTTACATTGATTTTATAGATACATCTGTAATCCAAGACGGCGACACCGTAGCAGTATACGGCATAAAAAGATAAGGAGGCCAACACACCATGAAAAAATACGTGAACGGTGAATATATCGACATGACCGCAGAGGAAATCGCGGAACTGGAAAAGCTGGCAACTGAAATGCCCACGCCCGAGCCTACGCCGGAGGAGCGCATTGCGGCGCTTGAAAAAGATAACGCCGAGCTGCGTGAGGCGCTTGAGGCACTGCTGTTGGGGGTGACGGCATGAGTGAGCTGAGAGAACGCGTTATCGCGTACAACACGGAGATCAGGGCCGCACTACAGGCGGTCTACAACGACCTTAATCAGGGCCAGCGTAAAAAGTTGCTTCGCAATCCCGCCATCCGCGCGATGTTTGAGCGGTATGGGGTGGAGATCGAAAAGTAAAGGAGAAAGGGAGCGGGATATGGAAGATTTGGCAAGGGTCGCGTCAGTGTGCTCGGAAATCACGGTCATCCTCGGCGCGCTGGCGCTGCTCATCAAGCCGGTTCGGGACAAGGTGCTCGGCTTTGACAAGCTCAAAGACGCGCTAAAGTGCGGACTGCGGCATAACATGCTGCACACATATTACAAGAACCGCGAGAGCCAGACGATCCGCCAGTATGAGCTTGAGGACTTTTTGTACCTTTACAAAGGCTATAAGGCGCTGGGCGGCAACAGTTTTATCGACAAGATCAAGTCCGAGATCGACGAGTGGGAGGTCAGGTCGTGAAGCGCCTTATCAAAAAGGCATCGAAATTGCGCACGAGGAACATCATTTTGATTATCGTTGGCATTTTCATTGCCGCTTTTGTGATCTACACGGTCATCTTTTACAGCATTAAGGGGTGGCAGTGGGACAACCTCTTCCCGTACCTGCTTGGTACGGGCGGCATCATTGAAGCCTTTACCGGGCTGCTAACACTGGTAGAAATTATTGTTGGACGGAAACGAAAGGAGAAGAACAATGAAATTTGAACTGAATAACAAGGTCTACGACGTACTCAAGTGGCTGGTGCTGATCGTGCTGCCCGCGTGCAGCGGTCTGTACGCCGCGCTGGCAGGCGTTTGGGGCTGGGGGTATGTAGAGCAGGTCACGACCACCATCAGCGCGGTCGCGCTCTTCATCGGCGCTCTCATCGGCGTGTCGAATGCGAGCTACAAGGCGCGTATGGAGGGCGAGGACAAGGGGGCGTGAGGTAATGGACATCCGCAAATATCCCGCGAACGCGGGCAACGTCGGCGGGACGCGCGCGGCGAGCGGCATCCGCTACATCGTCATCCACTACACGGGCAACGACGGCGACACGGCGATGAACAACGCCAAGTATTACGCGGGCAACGTCGTGAAGACCAGCGCGCACTACTTCGTCGATGCAAATGAGATCGTGCAGAGCGTGGACGACCTGCGCATCGCGTGGGCGGTCGGCGGGAAGAAGTACCCGTCCTGTCCGCAGACGGGCGGCGGGACGCTGCACGGGCGCTGCCTGAACGCAAACAGCATCAGCATTGAGCTGTGTGACGCGAAGAAGGACGGCGTTTACGCGCCAAGCGCGAAGACCGTCGCGCAGGCACTTGAGCTGACGAAAGCTCTGATGAAGAAGTACAACATTCCGGCGAGCAACGTCATCCGCCACTTTGACGTGACGGGCAAGCTGTGCCCTGCCTACTGGTCGGGCAAGGAGAACGCGGGCAAGTGGGAGAAGGAGTTCCATGGCAAGCTGACGGCGCCCGATTACCGCGCGCAGCTGCAAAAGCGCGCGGGGCTGGAAGACAAGACGATGGACTACCTCGCGGCGTACAAGTACGGCAGCGACCTGATCCGCAAGCTGGCAACGATGAAATAATTGTGCCCGAATCGGGCACGGAAAGGGAAACGGGCGGGAGACCTGCAACGTCTCCCCTCGCGTGAGCGCTCTGCAAGCCCCGGCGCACAGCATGGACAAGCAGCACAAGCGTATCCGCGCGCAATTATCCTCTATGGCCCCGCGCAGGGCTATAGCATACATCCAAGCCTATGACCTGCCGCCCGATGAGATGGCATGCCTCATCGAGTGCGACGTGCGAGGGCGCTCTCTCGTGCAGGTTGCGGCGCAGCTCCACATGAGCGTGGACGGCCTTGCCAAGCTGCGCCGCCGGGCTTACTGCAAGCTTGCCGACGGGCAGAAAGAGAGCACCGACTGATCAGTCGGTGCTCTCTTTTTTGACTTCGCTTTACTTTGATTTCGTCTCGCTCCGGCGCTTGGCGTCCGCGCGATGCTGGACCTCTTTTCGGTGTGCTGCGGCGCACTCAGGGGAGCAGGTAACGGTGGGGGTGCCGGGGACTATCTCCCGGCCACAGACGACACAGACCTTAACGCCGCTGCGGGATTTTTCGTGGCGTTTTATGTAGTAATCGTGTACGGCGTTCCAGCTTTTTGACTGCGCGCGGTCGATTTCACGGACGGCATCCGGGGCGCATTTTGGACAATACTTTTGCAATCCAGATTGGACGACATACTCTCCACCGCAGATCACGCAGTTATCAATATCTCCCAGATGCCGGGAAAAACCGGTGGCCCGGTACTTTTGTTTCCTGACCTTCTCCCGCTCTGCCCGGCAGGTTGGGCAGTAACTGGCTCTGGGACCTCCGAGGAAGTTGATCCCGCAGGTGTGGCAGGTTCGCGTGCGCAGGGTGGTCGACCGGGATGCGGCAAGGCAGTCCTCGCACTTCGCCTGCTCTGTGCGATCGGTGGAAAAAATCTTGCCGCAGGTGATACATTTTTTAGTCCGCATACACAGTCTCCTTTGCCGCGTTATAACAAAAATTTTGCATCTACGCCCAGCGCGTCGGCGATGGCAAGCAGGTTTTTGGCGGTCAGGTTGCCCGCCTCCGCCTCCCCCAGCTCCACGCGCTGGATCTGGCGGATATTGACGCCGGACTTCTTGGCAAGCTCGGACTGAGTCATGTCTGCCATGCGGCGGGACCACTCAAGCTTAGTGATGGGGCGGTTGTGGCAGTCCCGCCCGTAGTTGACCAGAGAACAGGCGGTGCAGTCGCCGTCCGCCCGCTGGCAGTCGCTGTACTTTCTCCGCATCTTATCTCCTCCTCTTAGCAAATGACCTTTACGACCTCGGCGTCACGGATGATGAGCTCGCCGTCGTCCTCGCCGTACTCGGCCTCGTTGCCGCAAATAATCGCGACGTGATTGCCAAAATAATTGTTGGCGCCCAGGCGGTCAAGGCTACAGACGCAGATGCCGTCAAGCTCGACGCCGGTATCGTCGCCGTTGTCCCAGACGTGGGAGAGGTGCTCGATCGTGCCAAGTTCAAACTCCTGCTCCTGGACGCGCACGCCAACGAATTCGTAGTCCCAGCTAAGGTCCATCTCTTCGGCAATCTTCTTGATAGTATTGATCATTTCGGCGTTCATCATCATTTTTGTATCCTCCCGGGGTGTTCCCCTCTCTTGTTTACATGCTTATTATACGCTAATATTAGCGTATTGTCAAGAAAAAATCACAGAGTTTTGAAGAAATTTTTGAGGGCAAAACGCGGGCATTTTGCGGGCAATTTCCCGCGGCAAAATCGCGGTACGATAGGGGCAACAAAAGGAGGTGCGCGCATGGACCAGTTTGCAATCGCCGGATACAGCGGCGGAAACTGCATGATGTGTGTGATCGACAACGGTGATATTTTCCAGGTTGACTATTTTGGCAACCGTCAGCAGCTCATCGGCAAGACCGCCTCGGCATACGCCGAGCTGGAGGCCACCACGCAGGAGTATTACGACAAGCTTGTCGAGCTGGGCGTCATCACGCCGCCCAAAACGCAGGAGGAGCTAATGGGCGAGATGCAGTCGGCCATGAGCGACATGGCTGCGGTCATCAAAAATCTGACCGATCAGGTAAAGGAGCTGAAGGAAAATGGACCTCAAGCAACTCTTAGCGGCAGCGTCGAAAATGTTCCCCTCCGCAGACCTGCAAGGCGCGGCGGCGAGAGCGGAGCAGGCGATCAGCGGGACGGCTGACACGCTCGAGGGCGTGCAGAGCACGGCGCGCCGGCTCGGCATTGACCCCAACATCGCCAACAGCCTCTATGCGCGCTACGGGCGCACAATGCAGGCAAAGGCCCTGTGCGGCCTCCTCGGCACGACACCGGAGGCTCTGCGCTCCGATGCCAACAAGATACTCGGCGGCGCGCAGAACGCCTCACAGCCCCCGCAGAAAGGCAAAGCGGGGCGCTCAACCAAATTCCCCCGGCTGAAATAGCCGTTGGAATAATTTTTGAGGAAAGGAGAATGCACTATGAACAACGATCAGAGCACCGGCATGAGCTGGCTCGCGGTACTGTTTATCATCATCGTCATCGCGGCGCTGTTTGGCGGCTTTGGCAACGGCTTTGGCTTTGGCCGCGGCAATATGCCGTACCCCGTCAATGACACCGGCTGCAACCGCGTGAGCAACTGTGAGGTCGAAAAGCAGGGGATCGTCGACGCGGCGCGCACGCAGTATCTCATTGAGCAGCAGAGCAACGACACGCGCATGGCGATCAATGCCAGCACCGAGGCGATCACCAGCCAGGCCAGCCGCATCTACGAGCAGCGCCTGCAGGAGACCATCTTCGACCTGAAGATGGAGAACCAGAGCCTCAAGAACGGCATCTTCACCAAGGAGCAGACGGACGCGCTGGCCGCGAAGATCTCCGATTGCTGCTGCGGTTTTAACCGCCGCCTTGACGCGATCGAAGGCCGTATGCTGACGAAGCCGAACCTCTACGGCGTGGCCGCCACCGGCGCGGGCCAGATCATCCCCGCGTCTTGCGGCTGCAACGGCAATACCAATCTCTGAGACCATATTCCCCTCGCGGGGAACATGGCAGGCCCCTATGGCCGGGTAACAGGCGGGGCAATAGCCCCGCCCATTTTTATGGAAGGAGAATAAAAAATGTCTTGTAAATCCGCTCTTTACGCTGCCATGCAGACGCCTACCGCGGTCGCGGTCGACGGCGTCATCCCTCTTGGCAGTCTTATCCGCCGCTACGGCTGCGATGTAGCGCTTAACGGCAATGCTGTCAACATCACCGGCGCCGGTTACTACGATGTTGACGCCTCTGTCACCGTTTCGCCTGCCGCTGCCGGGACCGTCACTATTACGCTTTACAAGGACGGTGTCGCCGTCCCCGGCGCGACCGCGTCTGGAACTGCTGCCGCCAACGGCACGGTCGATCTCAGCATTCTGGCTCTTGTGCGTCAGGTATGCTGCGCGGCAGGGTCCGCCCTGACGCTGGTGCTCACCGGTGCCGCTGCTACGGTCAATAATGTGGCGCTGCGCGTGCAGCGGGTCTGAGAGGTGCACGATGGTGCAGCTCTTGATCGGGATGCTGCTTGGCGCGATGGTGGCCACGCCCACAGGGCGCAGCATCGGCAACCAGATCGGCGACGCGGCACTGGCTGAGATCAAAAAAGCGATGCCGACGCCGGCAGCGGAAAGTGAGGGGAAAAATGAAACTCATTGAGAAACTCTCGGCAATGGTCGACGAGGAGATCGAGGACGCGAAGAAGTACGCGAAATGCGCGGTCAAGTACAAGGACGAGCGTCCGGCGCTGGCGAAGACGTTTTACGATCTTTCCGGCGAAGAAATGCGGCACATGACTATGCTGCATGCAGAGGTCGAGGCAGTCATCCAGAAATACCGGCAGGAGCACGGCGAGCCGCCCGAGAAGATGAAGGCCATCTATGACTATCTGCACGAAAAGCAGATTGAGAAAGCTGCCGACGTCAGACGCCTGCAAGACATGTATCGCGGCGCGTGACTGTGTTCACGGCTGTGTTCACACAACTGGTTATAACTGGTTGTAACTGGCAGTAACGAGACGTTCAGAAAACGCAAAAAAGCCTTGGTATCACTGGTTTTTACAGTAATACCAAGGCTTTTTGCTTTGGCGCAGCAGGAGAGATTCGAACTCTATTTAATTTGTGGAATTGCAAGGGGAAAAATGATTCTGTGTTCACGAGTGTGTTCATGCAGGGGAGTATCAAAAATTCTCCTGCATTTTCTCCTCGGCGGCTTTGAGGGAGCTTTGGCGGACGTGGGTATAGATGTCCATCGTCGTGGAGAGCTGGGCGTGGCCGAGCAAGGCTTGCATCGTCTTGAAGTCGACGCCGCACTCATAGAGGGCGGTCGCGTAGCCGTGGCGGATCTGATGCGGGGTGACGGTGACGCCAGTCGCCTGTTGATACTTTTTGTAAGCATCAAAAAAATGGTCGTCCGTCAGTGGCTCACCATTGAGCTCGGCGAAGAGATAGCCTTTGGGCAGGCGCTTCGGCAGCAACTGGTCGAGAGCGTCGAGGAGCGGCACTTCGCGCGTGCCCTTTTCGGTCTTCGGCTGCTTGATCTGCGCATGGTTGCCAACGTAGTACACGGATTTTGTGATGCTGATCCGCTTTGCTTTGCGGTCGATGTCCGCGCCGGTGAGGGCCAGCGCCTCGCCGCGGCGGCAGCCGGTATAATAGATCAGCGCCGCGAACAGGCCAAAAGGCGTGTCTTTGGCGTGAGCCTTGATAAGTTTGACCTGGTCTTCGTCCGGCGGCATACGGTAGGTCACTTTCAAGCCCTTTGGCAGGCGCAGCGCCTCGGCCGGATTATATGGCAATGCGTCTTGCACAACGGCAAAGCGCAAAACCTGTCTAATGATCTGCAGCTGCGTCGAGACTGTTTTGCGGGCGCGTGTCGCAGAGAACTCGTGAATGTAAGCGTCGATCATCTGCGCTGTGATCTCCGAGACCTGACGATCGCCAAACTCGTCCTTTGCCCGCTTGAGGGCGGGGCGGTAGTTTTTGGTGGAGTTGTGCTCGAGCGTCGGCTCGATCTCGTCCCACCATTTATCCGCGAGCGCGGCGAAGGTGGTTGACTCTATGGCCTCCTGCTCGGCCTCGGCGGCGGCGCGGTCGAACGCCTTGACTTTCTCCCAGACCTCGCGGTCGGTCTTGCCGCGGAACGCTTTGCGCTTGCCGTTGATGCGGATGATCGTCTCGTGCAGGCCGTCCGGCCGGACGTAATATTTCGGATACTTTGCCATATCATCCGCCCGCGCACTTTTGGCACGGCGTCAGGCCGGCGTTTTCGGCCTGCGAGAGCGTGACCTCGTAATAGTCGCCGCCGTTGCAATGCGAGTCGTAGTGATAGCGCTTGCCGGTCTTGGTGCGGTAGACCTTGCGCTCGTTCTGTGTGGCGGGCTGGGAGGCCTGCGCGGTCGTTTCTGTCTTGGTGGACGGCTGGGGAGCGGGCGCGGGCGTCTCGGTTTTAGTTTCGGCCGGCGTGACCGGCGTGGTTGTCTCGGTCTTGGTCTCGGCCTGAGTGGATGGTGTGGTCGTGTCCGTCTTGGTGGTCGTCGTGGTCTTAGTGGAGGTCGAGGGCTTGACCGTCTGCTCCTGACGGGTCGGGGGCGTGGAGTCCTTATCCTTGGACGAGTCATCGCCGCCACCCGTGACGACGCCGATGAGCACTAGCAGCGCGGCCGCGCCGCTGACGATCGCAGGGACTTTCTTTTTCTTCTTCGTGCGGGCCATTTGAGCCGCCTCCTCTACCTGATCTTTGCTATAGTCTTTGACATCGCTGATGCCGGTGCCGGGCAACGTCGCGGTCGTACGCATGCCGCCGTTAGCCTTTTTGGTGACGCGGTAGAATTTATTGCCGACGCTGTAGCCGACGCCAGACTTCGAGAGATTGATGCGCAGCGGGCCGAGCTTAAAGCTCTTACGGTATCGTATGCCCATGTGACGCTTCCTTTCTTGTGTCCGATTTGGGCACCGATTTTATTTACCAGCCGTTTCGACCAAAAAGGCCGGTCGGCGCTGGTACAATGATGGTGCAGGCGAAAGCCTGCCGCCCTCGCCGGTGTTGCAGAGACGGGGAGGGCGATTTTTTTAACGGAGGGACCTATCATGCATGAGCCAAATGACCACGGCAAGGCCGCAGATCTTCAGCGCATCCAAGACAAGCTCCGTCAGCTGACGCCCGAGAGCCGGGCGCGGTTTACTGATTTCCTTGCTGAGTTATCAAAAAGTCCAGATATTCTTCCGCCTGCTTGCGTCGTTCCGGCGCAAGAGCGCTGATCTTTTGCAGCAGCTCGTCGTCTTCGGACGGCGGGCTGCTCGTTGCTTTCTCGCCCAGCAGGTCGGAGACGGTGCAGCCGAGATACTGCGCGAGGAGGTGCGTGCGCTCGACAGACGGAATCACGCCTTTATTTTTAAGCTTGCTCAACAATTCTCGCCCCGCGCCGCTTTCGTCGCACGCGACAGTAGGTTTGACGCCTTTGATTTTGCAATATTTCTCTACGTTTTGCACAAAGATATCCGTCTGCACAGGGGTCACCTACTTATTTATATTTGGGCAATTAAACAATAAATTGAAAATTCTCGACTTCTGTATTGACAATCGAAAATCTTCGACGTATCATAAATTTACAGTTTAGGAATTGAATACGGAGCGGCCGGCGCGCGGCAAATGATTGGGTACTCTTGCTGTTTCTCTCCCTGGGCTATCACTTGGATGGTCTCCTCCACTGCCAGAAGGGCGTTCGACTCGTCCTCGCTCCCCCCGTTCTTTTTTTTTTTTTGACTGGGTATCAATTTACAATTTAGAGAGTATCACGACACGGCGAAAAAATCAAGAGGAAGAAAGGAGCCGGTATTTTGTTAAAGCTGAATATCAAGGCGATGCGAGAGCGCAAGGGTGTCTCCCAGAGCTACCTTGCCAAGCACCTCCAAGTGACGGTGCAGGCCGTGAGCGCCTGGGAGCGCGGCGTGAATACGCCGTCGTCCGAGACGCTGCCGCAGATCGCGCAGCTGCTCGAGTGCACGATCAACGACCTTTATCGAGACGAAAGGAGCGAGTAAACATGCCGCGAGAGCGAGAATCTTTCCGCGACCAGCTGCAAGCGCTGCGCGAGCGCTACGATGGGCAGGAGGTGCTGACGATGGATCAGAGCTGCGCACTGCTTGGCGTCGACCGCGACGCACTGATCCACGACAAGAGCTTCCCCGCGAAGAAGGTTGGGCGGAAGTACATCATCCCCATTGTGCCGCTGGCACGGTGGATGTCGACCTGGTAATTACCATAGCACAGAAAGGAGAAAATATCCATGTATCCCGAATACCCAAATTTATACCAAAGGGCAAGAAAGGCTACTCGATTATCGCAGGAAGAGGCAGCCGAACGGCTTGGACTTTCGGCGGAAAGTCTGAAACAATATGAGAGCGGCCGACGCGTGCCGCCGGACGGCGTGGTCGCGAAGATGGTGGAGGTCTACGACCTGCCGTGGCTTGCGTTGGAGCACAGCCGCGCGACGGACCAGCTGGGCGTGCTACCGGAGGTGGAGACAAAGCCGCTGCCGCAGGCGACGATCGCACTGACCAACCGGCTGAGAGATGCGGCGGACTGCATCAACGGACTGCTGCGCATCGCCGAGGACGGCGTGATCGACGACGCGGAGCGCCCGGAATTCGACGTCATCGTGCAAGAGCTGCGCGAGACCATCGCCGCGGCCTATCAGGTGATCTACGCTGACGGCGCAAAAAAAGAACGCCCCGACGGTAGCACGTCGAAGCGTTCGGTGTCTCAGAGGTTCAACTCTGAAAACGATTGCAAGAACAGTATATCATACTCACGCGAAAATGCAAGCCTCGTTTTGAAAAAGGGGGTGTATGCACGATGAGCGGATGGGCGATTTTCTTTACATTCGTCGGCGTGAGTGTGACGGTGACGAAGTTTGTGGACTTCGTAGAAGTCATTGGAGGAGATGCACATGGCAGAAGAAAAAGACACACGGCCGTGCGATGACATGAGCGAGAGCCGGATCAAATCCGGCCGCAAGCAACGCTTCACCGTGCTCTACAAGAGCGCCATCGAGGATAAGCGTTTGCCGCTGGACGCGCGCGGACTGCTTGCCATTATGGTCGGCCTGCCGGACGGGTGGCAGTACTCCGTCAAGGGCCTCGCGGCCTATGTGGGCGTGAGCAAAGACACGATCCGCAGGCTGCTCGAAAAGCTGGAAAAAGTGGGGTATCTGACCCGAGAACAGACGCACAACGAGAACGGCCATTTTGCCGGTAATGTCTACGTTTTGCAAGACGAAGCACCACCGTTGTCGGGAAACACCGACAACGGTGAAGCCCGACAACGGGAAAAACCGTCATCGGGTTTTCCGACCCAAATAAATACTAAAAGAACCAAAGAAGAAAAGAAACAAACCCCTATAGCCCCCGCGGAGGTCGAAAAGCTCGTTGAGAAATATTGCGGCGAGGACGATGAGCTGCGCGAGGCGATCATGGGGCTGCTGGAGAACCGGGCAAAGCTGAACCGGCAGAAGACCGTGAAGACCGAGCGCGCCATGAACGGCATTCTGCGGAAGCTGGATGAACTGTCGGGCGGCAGACGTGAGCTGAAGCTTGCGCTGCTGGAAAAGGCGATCAGTATGAATTGGCTGACCGTCTACGAGCTCAAGCCGGATGAAATGCCTGTGGTCAGGACGGAGGGCAGCGCGGCGCTGCCGCTCGGCTGGGGGGTGTGAGCATGGCGAACATGACAAAGGTGCAGCCGGGGCTGGAAGCCGAGACCGCAGTCATCGGCGCGCTGCTTATCTCCCCCGAGATCGTCAAGGACGTGCTCTTCACTGTCCGCGAGCAGGATTTCGGCATTGAGATCAACCGGAAGATCTTCCGCGCGGCACGGGATCTGTACCTGCGGGCAGAGTCGGTGACGCCGGTGACGATCCGCGACAAGGTCGGCAAGGAGTCGAGCGAGTATCTCGCGCAGCTGCTTGAGATCACGACGACCAGCGCCAACTGGCGCGAGTATGCCGCCATCATGGCCGAGCAGGCCAGCATGCGGCGCATGCAGGAGCTTGCGATGCAGGTGGCCGCAGCCGGCACGGCGCAGGAGTGCCGCGAGCTGGCGGCGAAGCTTCAGCAGGAGCAGAGCGGCGGGCGGCAGATCGCGGCCTACACGATGGAGGACATGATCCAGGACTTCGCGGCGCGGCAGACGGCCAAAGATCCGGTGCGGTACGTCCGATACGGCCTCGCTGAGGTGGACGCCGGTACATACACGCAGCTGGGCGACGTGGTCATCATCGGCGGGTACCCAAGCGACGGCAAGACGGCGCTGGCACTGCAAATGGCGATGCGGATGGCGCGCGAGTGGCGCGTGGGCTTCTTCTCGCTGGAAACCGACCGGAGCAAAGTGACCGACCGTGTGATCGCCGCGCTGAACGACATCAGCTTTACAGCCATCAAACGCAGAGAGCTGACGGACAAGGACTGGGAGCGGTTCGCGGCCAAGAGCGCCGCGGCGTCTGCGCTCAAGTTTACGCTGATCGAGGCGGCCGGGTGGAGCGTCAGCGATATTACCGGCGCGGCCGAGGCGTTTGACTTTGACGTGATTTTCATCGACTATGTGCAGCTGGTTCGGCCAAGCTCGACGCGCATTATGCGCAGTGAGCAGGTGGCGGAGATCTCCCGCGAGCTGCATGCCTTCGCGCAGAGCCGCAAAAAGCTCGTGATCGAGCTGGCGCAGCTGACGCGCGAGGATCGCGCCGTGACGCCCAAAAAGGGTAAGCCGCAGCAGAACGAGCCGCGCATGAGCGATTTGAAGGAGTCCGGCCAGCTGGAGCAGGACGCGGACATGATCTTCATGGTCTACCGCCCCGTCGAGGGCGGCGATTATGATCCGGTGAAGTCCAGATTTTTGCGGATCGTGAAGAACAAAGAGGGATTGCTGCTGCGGACGCTGCTGTGGTTCGACGGCGACAAGCAGACCTTTACGCCGATGACGATGGAGTCGGCGCGAGAGGTCGAGGAAGACAAGAAACTCGTCGAGCGGAATGCTCGCAATGAGCGCATGAGCGGCGCAAAGCGCCGGTAGAGAAAGGAGAGACATCATGCCGTATATTGGACAGCCGATCGCCTGGACGCCCTGCGCGTACTGCAATCTGGACGGCAGGGAGAACCCCAAGAGCACGCGAGCGCGGAATAAAGTGCGCGGCAGGATCGTGTGGATCAACGAGGAACACCACTTTTTTCTGGTGGAGGCGCAGGTCTTCGGGTACACGATGCGCGAGTGCTTCAAGTTTTGAAGTGCGCCATGGCGGGGAAAGTGGGAAGCAAGTGCTATGACTGCAAAAAGCGGTATCCCGGCTGCCACGATAAGTGCGAGGACTATCGCGCGTGGAAGGCGGCGATCGACGCCGCGAACGAGAAGATTAGAGCAGAGAAGAAGGATTACGAAGATTTCGGCGATTATCAGTACCGCTCAGCCAAACGGCTGCGAAAATAGAGATAACAGGAGGACGAAATGAAAACGATTGCGATCATGAACTACAAGGGCGGCGTCGGCAAGACGGTCACGACGATCAACTTCGCGGCCGAGCTCGCGGCCGCGGGCAAGCGCGTCATTGTGATGGACGCGGACGGCCAGTGCAATCTGAGCGATATTTTTCGCGCGGACACGCTCCACGGCGGCACGACCTATGAGGTGCTGACCGGCGAGACCGGCTGCTGCTGGGATGAGCTGGTGCAGGACACACCTGTCGATGGCGTGAAGATCGTGCCGGCCAGCGCGGAGCTGCCGAAGGCGGACATTGCCGCTCTGACTGGCGAGCGGCTGGCAAAAAACGGCATCCGTGATTTTTGCCTTGCCGTGGCAGAGGATGAGGGCGCAGATTACATCCTCATCGACTGCCCGACCGCCTACAATGCGGCCACGGTGGCGGCGCTGGGCGCTGCGGATGAGATCATCATTCCCGTCGAGCTGGAGGGTTTTTCGCTCCACGGCGCGGGTGAGATCCGCAGTCAGGTCGCCAACATGCGCACGGTTAATCCGCGGCTGCGTATCGCGGGCGCGCTGATCACCAAACGGCGCGGTACGCGCATCCAGGAGGCCGCAGAGCAGGCGCTGCGCGTGAGCGGCATCCCGGCATTTGAGGCGGCAATCCCGCTGCGGGCTTCCGTGCCGGCCAGCATGTCCAATCTCAACGCAAGCAAGACGCTGAGAGGGTACGCGCCTAAGGATGCGGCGACAAAAGCGTATCACGACTTTACGCGGGAGTATCTGAGCAAGGGAGGCGCGGTCAATGGCTAAGGGCAAGTTTGACATGAGCGAGTTTCTCACGCCAATTGAGGGCGTGCCCGAATCGGGCACGACGCTGGAGATCGCGGTTGATGACATCCTCGACAACCCTCGGAATTTTTACCCCCGACCCGACAATGCGGCGCTTGCCGAGCTGATGGAGTCCATCCGCGCGAACGGGCTGCTTGAGCCGCCGACCGTCGTGCCGGACACGGACGGCAAGTACCGTCTGATCTCCGGCCACAGCCGCATGGCGGCGCTGCGGCTGCTCGCGGCGAACCGGGACGAGGCCGTCGCGAAGCAGTTTTCCACCGTGCTCTGCCGAGTGCTGCCGGCGATGACGGAGGAGCAGGAGCTCTGCGCCGTGATCGAGGCCAACCGCCAGCGGGTCAAGTCACCCGCGCTGCTGGCGCAGGAGGCGGAGCGGTTGACGGCAATGTATATTCGCCGCCGCGAGGCGGGCGAAGATCTTCCAGGGCGCATCCGCGACCGCGTAGCCGAGGCGATGAAGGTCAACAAGACCAAGCTCGCCAACCTGAGCGCGATCAAGCGCGGACTCAAGGCCCCGGGGCTCGTGCGCAAGTGGGAGGCGGGCGAGCTGCCCGAGGCCGCGGCACTTGAGATTGCCCGCATGGACGACGAGACGCAGTATCGGCTGCTGGATTGGGTGATTGACAATCGCCGGAGCTACACGATCAAGGACGTGCAGGAGTTCGCGAAATCCAGAGCGAAAGACGAGCAGGCCATAGAGGATGAAAAGTATATCGAGTTGCTCGGGCATATCCGAGAGAGCCTCAAAAGAGAATTGAAAGGATGTAAAAATCGAGAGGAAGGGATCGAGGCGCTTAAAAAGGCGTTTCGGTGGGCCGGAGGCGGCTACAAAGATTTTGATTGGCAGGGCGAAGCCAAGGGCCTAAGAATGTGCGGTAAAGACCGAAAGTACATTTTGCGCCCGTGGGCGACTGTGTGGGACATGCTTGCGGCGATGAGCATGCAGGATGGGCCAGTGCAGGCAAGTGAAACCCGCGAAAAGGCCAAATCAAAAGAAGAGCGAAATGAAGAGCTGTTTGCGCTCAGATGGTACGAATCAGACGTTGAACCGCCGGACGGCGCGCACATCGTTTTGATTGATGAAACCGGACTCGTTGATGATGACGAATACATCGGCGGCAGACTGAAAAGCGGCTATAACGACTGGGACGAGGTTCTCCTTTGGACGCTGCATCCGGATGACCCGGCGCAGGACAAGGCGGCGAACTCGCCGGAATGGCTGCCGCTGGACGCGGAGCACTGGCCGGAGGAAGGGACGCTGGTCGTGCTGAGCTATCCCACGGGGCTGGGCGGCAGCGCCTATCTGACGGCGCGGTGCAGTGGCAGCGCAAGCGACCAGTACCCGTTTGTTTCGACCGATGCAGGGATCTCCGCACAAGAGGTTGTGGATTGCAAATGCGACAGCTGGCTGCTGATCAGCGAGAGGCAGAGAGGAGAAAAATGAAGCGATCCGGATATTTGCAGCAGAGAGACGCGAGAACGCAGATGCTGCTGGACGTGATGCAGCAGACGATGAAGCAGTACATGCTGGATACGCTGCTGATCACGATGCACGAGGACTTCGGCTGGGGCTATGATCGCCTCAGCCGCCTCGCAGAAAAGTGGGGCGAGACGTATGACGTCTATTTCCCGGCGATGCAGAGCACTGAGGAGTCAGACGTCTACCAAGAGAGGCTTGACCGGGCAACGCGCAGCTATATTGGGGACAACCAGTTTTACCCGTTTGCAGAGCGCTACCCGGAGATCAAACAATTAGGCTATGGGCCGAGGAGGGGAAAATGAAAAACGAAGAGATTTTGGCCGCGCTGCGGCGCTTAAAGGTGGAAACGGGCTCGCTGGCCTGCATGGGCTGCGGACGCGAACACGACTGCGGCATCCACGGCTGCCGAATCGTGCGGGAGGCCGCGGATCTGATCGAGAAGCTGACTGACCGCTGCGCGCGTTACGCCGAGGAAATCGCCGTGCTACAGGAGCGGGAGAAGTGGGTGTCGGTGACGGAACGGCTGCCGGAGGACGGCGACGTGGTGCTTTGCTGGTACGAGTACTTCCGTTTCGGGGAATATAACCGGATGTATCAGACATACGGCATCGGATATTACATCAACGGAATGTGGGGCGGCGACGTGTCAAACGGCCGGAACATTAAGGTTTTGGCGTGGATGCCGCTGCCCGAAAGGCCGGAGGTAGAGTAATGGAACGACTGACAAATAAACGCGAAGCTGACGCGCAACGAGAAGGGTACGAGCGCCGCCTTGCAAACGGGTATCCGCGGAATATCCCAGAGGAGCGGTTTCTTCGCCTCGCCGCCTACGAGGACACGGGGCTTGAGCCGGAAAGCGTGGAGGCGCTCAAGCTGTCCATGATGGGAAAGGCAATCGCGGAGATTAAGGAGTTTAACGGCCTTCCGGTCGACCGCCTGCGCGAGTTGGCCGAGGCTGACAAGGACGGGCGGCTGGTGGTGCTGCCGTGCAAGGTTGGAACCGCGACATATTATATCCATTATCCGATTGCGCTTTACCCAGATAAAAGTGAACCGGAAATTAAGAGGGGTATCTTTACTTTGTGCGATTTGGATCGTGTTGGGCACTCCGTTTTTCTCACCCGCGAGGAGGCGGAGAAAGCATTGGAGGCGATGAAGAAATGAGTAAAGCTGTTATGCTGAGCATCCGCCCGAAGTGGTGCGATAAGATCGCCAACGGTGAAAAGACGATTGAGGTGCGCAAGACGCGCCCGAAGATGAACACGCCGTTTAAGTGCTATATCTACTGCACGCTGCCAAAATATCCGCACGAGGACTTCATTGCGACGGACTATCCAAGGCCACAGTTTTACGGCGGCGGCAAGGTCATCGGGGAGTTTATCTGCGACGCAATTACCCGTGTGAACATCTGCGGATTCTGGGACGATAGCGGGAAGCAGCTCGACAATCGGCTCAAAGATACTTGCTTAACCTCAGAAGAGTTCGGAAACTACCTCGGCGAAAATGTCGGTTACGGCTGGCATATCTCCGAACTGAAAATCTACGATGCGCCGAAGGAGCTGATAGAATTTCACACTTGGAAAAAATGCAAATCATGCAGCAAAAGCGGGTACGAAAGCACAGCCTGTATCTATGATGAAAATTGCATGATTCCAGCGGCGATTACTAAAGCACCGCAAAGCTGGTGCTATGTGGAGGCGATGGAGGGCAAATGATGAAACGCAAACGAATGGTCAAGTTGTTGATGGCAATGGGGTGCGACAGAAACGACGCGGTGAGGGCTGCGGACATGTGCGATGGCAACAACTCGCACATCCGCGCGCTGCTCCGGTTAATCCGGTCTTGTTGCGATATGATGTACGGTGAGGAGGTATCGGGGGTTATTTGCGGCATACTTTTTGGCGAGCAGGCCGGTGTCTGGTGCTACTTATGGGATGAAATTAACATCGGAGCAGACGATTTTTGCAGCTACGGTGAGCCAAAGGAGGGCGCAGAATGAGATTCCTGGTAACGATGGCGCTGGACGCGCCGGATGACGCAGATCCGCAGGGGATCAAGGAAAAAGTCGCGATGGACTTTGAAAAGTATGGCGGCGTGCGCGTGGTCAAGGTCGAGCGCGTGGAAGAGTATCAACAGATGACGATGGAGGTGCAAAATGGCAATTAACGTAAAGAAGTACACCAAAGACCAGATGGCAAAGATGGTGGAGGAAGCCGCTGAACGGCTTGAATCGCTGAAATTCGAAAATTCCACGCTGACTGAACAGCTGAAATCCCAAACAGCAAAAACGATCGCGCTGCGAAACGACCTGATGGAGAAAACCCATTCGCACGAGAATTTGAAAGCCAAGAATGCCACCCTGACCGAGCAGATTTCCCAGATGAACGGCGAGACCATCAACAAGGCCAACGAGATCGCGAATCTGAAAGCGGATGCGGATGCGCTGCGGAACAAGCTCGCTGACACAGAGGCGGCACTTGGGCGGGCGAATGCGGAAGTTTCGCGACTGACGGTTAGCCGCCGACAGATTGAGGAGGAACGCGATTTTATGAGCCAGCAGTGGAATAATGCAGGATTCCGTGCAGATTACGCAGAAGCCCACCCGTGGCGCAACCTGTGGGCGTGGGTCAAAAGAAAGCTGGGGGCTACTGAATGAAAAAGAAGCGGATGATCAAATTGCTAATGAGTCTCGGCTGCGATAGGAATGACGCAGCGCGGGCCGCAACGCTGGCCGATGGCAATTTGCCACATACGGTGTTGTATTACGATCTGCTTGAGGAGTTTATCCGTACATACTATGAGCAGCTGGATAAGACTGTTGTTGAGGGCGACATGACCGGTGAGGTCGCCGGTATGGTCGGGAGCGTGTATGGCTGAGCTGTTTTACTGCGTGCGTCAGCGCGCGGGGAATCTGGTCAAGGAGTACCGCGGGACGATGCCACCGCGCTATGTGCCCTCCGACACCGACGAAGACCGGCGCGCCAAGGCCGATCTCAAGGCGCAGCGGCGCACGGTGCTCAACCGCGACTCCACCGACCGGCTCGAGCTGATGATCGCGCTCATGGGCAAGTACGCCACGCACTACATTCTGGAGTTTGACGACGAGCATCTGCCGGAGCGCTTTGCCGACGTGCGCAAGGCGCTGCGGGCCTTCCTGCGGCGCGTGGAGCGCTATCGAGGCAAGGGAGGGCTTGACTACATCCCGGCCATTGAGGGTCTGCATGGGGCGCACAGGTATCACATCCACCTCGTCGCGGACTACCGGCAGCTCTCGCCGGCGGAGGTGCGGATCCTGTGGCAGTGCGGCGAGGTGACGGACTGGCCAGTATTTAAGCGGCACGGCAAGGCGCTCGGCTACCGCTACCTCGCGCGCTATCTCACCAAGGAGCGCAGCGACGGGATCATCATTCCGGTGGGGCGGCATCCATGGAGCTGCTCGCGCAGTCTGCGCGCGAAGCTGCCGCCGCCGGAGGTGTGGCTCGACGAGAGCGATGCGATTACGATACCGTTCGACGCGATGCTCCCACAGGTGCGGACCGGCGGAAGTCAATTTGGTAGCTACCGGGTGGCGAGCTGGATCGAGGCGTAAGGAATCGCGTGCGCGCGTGCGCGCGACATTACTTGTAACCTATTGGCTTTTTAGTGACAAACGCAGAAAAGAGGGTGAAAAGTATTGCAAAACAGTGCAAAGACTGCTAAACTGGACACAAAGAACGGATTGATTGTCTGTCCCAACTGCGGGCGGCTCACATCGCAGGCCGTTCGGCCGGACACGGAGGCGCGAAACCTCGTCCTCTGGTGCCGGAGATGCAAAGCATCAAACGTTGTGAATATCGAACATGGCGCGTGCTCGCTTAGTAGCCACTGCTGACAAACCCGGATCTCGGGGAGTGTCGGCGGTGGCTTTTGTTTTTTGCCCGGAGGTGATAGCCCGATGGCCTTAAAGCCGCTCCGACCCTGCCGGCATCCCGGCTGCTGCGTGCTGGTGAGCGATGGATACTGCGACGCCCACCGGCCGCGCGGCGACCGGCGCAGTGAGGAAGCGCAGTCATGGCGCTGGATGTACCAGACCGACGAGTGGAAGCTCGACCTGCGGCCGGCGCAGCTCCTGCGCGAGCCGTTCTGCCGCGAGTGCGCAAGGCATGGGCGAAGAGTTAGGGCGACAGACGTTGACCACGTTGTCGACCACAAGGGTGACTGGGAAAAGTTCTGCGATAGAAGCAACTTGGAAAGCCTGTGCCACAGTTGCCATAGCCGAAAAACGGCAAGAGAAATGTATGAGAATCGCAGCAAATCAAAGCGCCGCGGCGCTGCGGCGCGGCAGTAGGCTCGGGCGCTCGGGCGCGTCGCGAGAGCGTCGCGCGGGGCTTCCTTGCAGAGCCCTCCCCGGGGTCAGAAAGTTTG
>ERZ1026872.88-NODE-88-length-36567-cov-79.322250_pt1 | contig 36567 bp, 41 predicted proteins | sample MGYA00380166_ERZ1026872 | MGnify/ENA primary metagenome ERZ1026872 (study PRJEB33269, sample SAMEA4719802) | human gut metagenome | biome: human-associated habitat; feature: organic feature; material: feces | place: Cameroon | collected 2013-10 ... | reverse complement strand
CAGAGTAGATCGTCGGCAGCGTCAGATGTGTATAAGAGACAGGCTATATTTATATTACTGATTCCTCCTTTAGGCTCCCAAGCCATCTTCATATAATAATTATAATCTCCAGTATTAGTTATATCTAAATCTGTTCTATATTTATTGAGCCAGCAATAATTAGTAAATAAACTATATTTAAGATTAGCAAGTATTTTATCTTTAACTACATATTCTTCAATATCATCTTTCTTATATAGAGCACCTGTTTTATGCCAAGGATATATTATATAAGGAGCTACCACAGAACTGCTGTCTTTTTTTATAGTATCTCCACTAAAAAATGGTAAAGTAGGAGCCTGTTCTGGATATTGAGAAATATTCTCTTTATTCAAATTATCTGGCAAGAAACTACTTTCAGAGTTGTCTTTTTCAGGATTCATATAGAAATCAGTAGTTCCTGCTGTAAGTGGAGAATAACCTATAATTCTAAATTTAAAATCATCTGGAAGAGTCTGATATTCTCCAAACTCTATATCAGGAGAATTAAGAGTTATTATAGACTCATCTACATAAAATCTATTACCTAAAGTTTTACTATATGAAAGTCCATTATTTGCTAATACTCCTCCTATGTTTGTTTTTCCTTTTTGTAAAGGTGCAGAAGTTCTCTTATGATAAGCTGCCTTTCCTGCATTTTTCCAATCTGTATAAAGAGCACTCTTCATTTCTTCTGTAGCTTCTGATGGGAAAAGTTTTGCATATGCTGGATAATGAGCTAATAATCTTGGATATAAGTCTTTCCTATAAGACCTACTAAATTCCTGCCATACCTTATTAAATCCTCTTGTTGCATAAGCCTCTCTCCATTTGGAACTGATATTTATAGTTGTTCCTGGAATTAATCCATCATCATCATCTACCTCTTTTTTTCCTTTATTATTGAAGAACTCCAGTACTGCTTTGGCTTCTGCTCCTGTCACACCATAAAATCCTCTTTTATTGTCTTTATAATAAGCTTTGACAGTCCATCTAACCCAAACCTGTTTTTTATCTAAAGCTATGTCATTCAGAGTAAAATACGGAGGCTTAGTTATTTCCTTACCTTGCTCATCATATTCTCCATTAACATTCTGTATTTCTGCTGAAATACTTTTGTTTGCTGGTATTTGTGAGAAATGAGTATTTGTAATAACATTGCTATTCTTAGGTCTAAAGAACCAAGAAGACATTGCATAAGGAGAATTCAATACTCTTTGAGTTGCATTGAATACAGTAGGATTAACAAAACCTTGAGCTATAACAGACCTATCGGATTCAGCCATAATTGCCCTTACTAAAATAGCCCTTTTATAAGGGGTATTTTTAGAAATATAAGAAGCTACTTCTTGAGGTATTGTACATTTAGCTACTGCCTTATATGTTCTGATAGAATTTGATTTTGGATATAAAGTATTAACCTTATCTCCTATCCAGTATACTGAACTCCTCCTTCCTGTACCTGTCAAGAAAACTAGTCCAAATCTATATTTTTCTCCACCCTTAAAGAACAGATATTTATCAGAGCCTAAATTAAGTTGCTGGTCTTCATAATATACGGTTCCCAAACTGTTATTCTGAAATACATACTTATCAGAATATTCAAATTCAACCATAGAACTTTCTCCAGTAAAATCTCCGCTTGGAGTCTTTCCTATAGTATTATCTATAAGAGCTTTAAGTTCTGCATCAACTGAATCTGTTTGAAGCTCTATATTACCTAAGAATAAAGTATTATCTTTTTGAGCAAGAGTCTCTGCATGAATCTCTGTTCCTCCTATATAAAGGAGAGTAGTTGGGTCTATTGATATAGTATAAGAACCTGTATCTACATAAGAAACTTCATCTGTAATAGGTAGAGTAGCTACTTTATTACAAGACAAATTAGTTGTAGTAATAACAGAATAAATGTTTATATTATCAAATTTCTTGTCTAAGCCTCTTAGGTTTATTTTAAAAGCACAAGAAGCTGTAGAATCAGCTGAAGTTGCTCTTTCTTGGTCACTGAGATTATAAATATTGCTTTTACCAACTATATTAGTTTCCTGTCCAAAATCATTTGAATAAGTAAAGAAGTATTGTATAGTTCCACTACTAAATGAAGAAGTTCCTAAAAATGTTTTAGTTATCTCAATATCAAGACTAGGATTAAATTCTGTTACAAAATCAAATTGACTAGGATTATCATTATAATCAGTCTTTATTATATTTATAAACCTAGGTTGATTTATTCCATCTACCCAATAAACTTTTTGCACAGCTTCTGTTTCATAGTTGGCAAGAGTTTCTATTGGATGTTTAGAGTCAAATCCTAAATTTCCATCAAACAGTGATAAGCTTCTCCAAGTTTCTTCATCAACATACTCTATTCTATAAATATGGTCTATCTTAGTATCCTCTTCATGAGTAAATAGAACCATGTAATTATTTAATACACTGTGTCCTATTAAGGTTCCCTTTAAGGTTATTGGAACTTCTGTTGGAAAATCCTCACTTTCATATAAAAATTTTTCACCATCATAGTCATGATAAACAATATTTATAGGATAATATGTAGAATCCTCCAATATATATCCTAACTCTGCTTTTAAATACTCTACTTCTGAAATAGGACTTGTTAAAGAATCCCCTTCTTTAAATGTCCATTTTCTAGAGTTATGAGTATATACCATGCTTCCTGTTTCTCCAGATTTGAGTTTCCAAAGAAGAGTTAGTGAATTAGTATAACTCTCAATTTTAGAATCAACTTCAAAATCTCCATCAGCATAATAATCTATTATGTAAGCAGTACTTTTAGTAAAGGGTTGGCCTTTAAGTTCTATTTCTTTATTACCTCTTTCATTTGTAACAGAAAGGAGGGTATCATGGTCTCTGGCTATTATTCTGACATTAAAGTTCTCATAAGCAAACTCATTATTCACTTTACTTATTGAGAGGTCTCTTGTCATTCCTCTATTTTGAAATAATGCAATCTTCTGTTCCATATTATGGCTGTATAGTTAGATACTCCTTTGCTCCATTATTAACAAAGCCATGCCTATGCTCGCTATCCCTTATAAGAAGAGTTCTCCAAGAGTTGAACAGAGACTCAGCCTTATCAAGAGTAAGCCTGTTAAATTCAGTTTCACAGTCTCCAACATAAAATGCGTACTCCTGCTGGGCATTCTGTAGAATGGCAGGCTGTAGTTTCCCTAAATCAAACAGTATAGTGAACTGCTGTTTCTTGATATAGGCTTCAAGGGCTCTAAGGAAGGAAGGATTGTCAGGTAATAAAGGATAACCTTCACCATCAGTTGCTATAGCATTATAGGCTATCTCTATATCTGTATCCTTGGTTGAAGTATATATAACACATCCTTGAATCTTGTATGTAAGGTCAGTCCCATATCTTCCTACATTAGGTTTCTCATTGCTCATATGAAATGAGTCAGTAGAATACCTGTAGGATATATGAGACCTATGGTTAGGTTCTATGCCATCAACTTCCTTGGCTGTCCTTACCTGTATCATAGATACATAATCACATGGGAGTACCCCCCTCCAGTCCTCTATTTTAATAACAGCAGTTTTTTTCTCAAACAGAGAAGGACAACCCACTATTTGAATAAAGTCCAAGGTGTATTCAAGTATAGTCTCAAATGGAACATCCCTTAATAAGGGATGCCTCATGACCCTTGAGGCTAAATTTTTAATTGATGTTGTCTTTTCCATGCCTAATTCTATATAACATAAGGGAATCTATTTCCCCATTTTTTATTTTATGTTTAAGTCCTTTCTTAATTTCCCTGTTGATATGAAATTGATAGAAAGATTTATTTGGATAGTCTGCTCTATACTTATTATAGAAGACTTTGAATACTTCTTTAGTTTCCTGTCTTACAAGCCTCTTATCCTTATAAGACTGTTCATCCTCATACCACAGTTTTAGAGTAGAGTCCCAATCTATTGGAAGATTGGTTCTAAGTTTACCTTCCTTAAACTCTACTATAGTTGGTCTCTTTCTAAGCTCCAATTTTCCCATCTTCTCAGGCAATACAATTTCTTCTCCTTGTATAATAAGCTGCCTTAGAATATCATTGGTCTTTCTTATGATACTTAGGAACTCACATTCAGTAAGTACATATTCAGACTCCTTTGGTCTTGTCTTTCTATAGTAGTGAAAGGCATCTTTTACTCCCCAGGAATTCCTGGCTTTGTGTACTCTTTTTCCTTTAGCCTTCTTAGCAGAAGACATAAACTCCCTTATTCCCATTAGTCTTCTTCTGTTTTAGTAGATTTAGTAGTCCTAGGATTAACTCCCATCATTCCACTCATATCATCTGAAGCATTGTTTTGCTTATCTGTAGGCAAATATCTAGCTCCACTTAATTCCTGTACCATAAGCTGTATAAGAGGTGATATGAGAGTATCCTCAAGAGGAAACTCAGAATCAAGTATATCACAATTAGTACCAGATTCAGCACTACAAGATATACTGGCTGCTTTCTGAGAATCCTGAAATACTGCATCTACTCTAAGTTTCTTGAGATATAAGAATTGAGGATTAGCTGATTTCAAGTACAGATAATCATCAGGTCCTTTAGTAACATATATCATATTAGAAAGCCATTTGTTGTTTCCCACATAAGGCATTCTCTCTAAAGGAATGAATGAAATATGTTCTGAGCTAAAGTAATCTACTGGATATATATGTTTAATACCAACACTCATTAATGATGGAACTTTCTCAGTACTCCTAAGATATACTCCATAGCAGCTTGTTCCAGGAATAGCTGGAACTTCTATAAGGTCAAAGCATATCTCTTGATAGTTACTTCTTGAAACCTCCCCCTTTCTTGCATCTCTATATCTTCTATCTAAGAGCAATGCTCTTATCTTATCTGCAAGAAAGATGAGATGTTCTGGTGTATAAGTGGCATCATTTGAGATAAGTTTTAACTCATCTAAAGCCATATATACTACTTCTCTATATGTTGCCATAATTCTACTTATATTAACTAAATTAGACTATTGCACAAATGTAAGGAAAAATAGTCATTCATGCAATAGTCTAATCAAATTTGTTTATGTCTTATAAACTTAATTATCCTAATAGTTTGTCTTATATTCAGTAGCTCTCACCCTAAAATCTTGTTCAGTAAATCTTAATACATCTTCCTCTGTTCCTCTATAAGGTTGCATTCCTCCAGGCTTTGGAAGAATAGTACCTAACTGAGGTATCTCCTTATAGAATTGAGGATAAGGCATAAGGCAATTACTTTCATACAAACAATATAAAAATTTTGCCATTATGTTGTAGTCTTCCTCAGTTACATAGGTATTCAGGTCAGTGTTAAGAAAAGAATCTACTAATAATAATCCTAATATTTTTACAACTATATCATATCTTAGATAGCCTGTTTGACCAAGATTAGTAAAATATTCATTGAGGGCATCAAGAGCTTGTTGAGTTGTTTTTCCTGCATACATATTATTTACATCTACAAGGAGGGTTAAACTTCACATTCTCTTCTGCAAACCACTCTTTGAACTTATCATTTGCTAAAGTATATTGAGCAGTTCTGATAGCAAGTTCAAATGCTTTAAATCTAAGTATATAATCTATGAAGTCTTTAGGCAGTTCACAACAGCCATTAACTACTTGCTTCATATGATTTATACCTTTCTGATATATAGATTGCCAATTTAATACTACTCCTAAAGTATACTCAGTGTCCATTGCACAAGGAGTATCAATAGAAGGAGTACCAGCTACAGATACATATACATAGAATATATGATTATTAAATGTAGATAACTTGAGCTTATCTGGTGTAAGATTTATACTGTATTCTTTTACAGTTGTATCTTTATTTTCTACAACTGCATTAGAATTTGGCTTTCCTGTAGGAGAAAAAGTTTCTTCTGTATCAATACTTATTGAAGATATATACATATTTTCAAAGTACTTGTATGGAGCTACCTTAACATCTATAAAAAGATTTTGACCATCAGGAGTTATTCTTAAATCATTAAAAATTACCATACTAATTCAGTTGAAAATTAAACAATAAAAGGGACCTTAAAAAGGTCCCTTTAGTTTATTTAAGTTCCTCAAGGAATGCACTTGTCTCAGCAGGGACAACAGCCTTAATAGCTGCAATAAGAGCATTGATATTTGTATAATCCTTTTCTCCTGGTCTAGGAACTACAATCTGGATGTCCTTCTCAGACTTCTGTACTGAAATTCCATCACCCTGATAGAAGTAGTGGATATTAAGAACATCATATTCCTTGCTAGGGTCAACCAGATACTTGGTAGGAATAACATTAGGCCATCCCATATTTCTGTACTGGTCTCCTCTCTCACCCATGCAGAAGTACTCAAGGTCTGCAATAAGCTGTCCTTCTGGAAGAGAAACCTTAGGGTCATAGGACTCAACCTTTCCCCAAATTCTCTGGTCACCATCTACAAGAACATTTACTGGCTGAACCTTAAAAGGAATTACTGCCTGAGGCATTGTACCTAAATGCCAAGGCTGAACTGCCTCTACAAATCTAATTGCTGTATAAGTTCCAGCATAAGCCTTATCAAAGGCTTTCCAACTCATTGCCTCTACTTTAGTTTCAGCAGAGCCGTCATAGAGGTAAACATCTACAAGAGCTGTTACATCCTTTGAAAGATTAATTACTAAAGAGTGTGCCATCTTCTTATAGAAGTCTGATGCAGAAAGTCCAGAATGAGCATGAACCATACCATACTTGAAGTACTGGTCTGCTTCTGACATACCAATATACTCCCTAAAAGCAAGTCTAAGAATATAATCCTGCCCAGTTACTGGCTGACCACCATTTACCTCAGGGTCAAGAACAAGAGACCAACCTTTGAGCTTAGTAGCTATATCCTCAGCTTTTGTAGCTCTGAGATTAGTAATATTATCTACCTTAATGAGGTCACTTCTCATATTGTCAAGAAGTGCACCCTTATACTGGAAATAGATAGCACTGTCTTTAGCTTCCTTCACCACAGTGATATCTCCAGCATCCTTAAGGGCTTTAAGGTTCTCCTTGTAGGCATTAGCAACATAAAGCTGCCTTACCTGATGCACTGAAAAAGCTGCCATAAATTATTGTTTGTTAAAAATATTTGTAAAACTATTGTTGTGAACCCCAAACAGACTTAGCAATACTTACTGCTCTGATGAGGATTGCTCTATGAATTGCTGAACTTAATTTACAAGTTTGAGGTGTACTTATATCATTAATAGTCAGACCTTCTGGTAAATTGTCAAGTATTATAGGTTCTGGTTTTGAAAGATATCTTATTGTATAAGACTCAATAGGATATTTGCTTATCAATTCAACTTTATTGGCTTCACAGTCCAATCTTAATATCCTTCTTTCATTAGGTCCTCTAAATGGGCTATTCTTAGTTCTATATAAAGTATCTTGTGTTACTGGAACTACATCTACTTCTCTTTCTATAGAATTTCCACATTTAAGGGAATCATCCTTTATTATTGCCTTTTCTCCTGTCTTAAACCAAATGTCTGTATCTATATTAAAGAATACTGACCTTGAATCCAATCCCTTACCTTCTACTTTAGTTGTATAAGTAGCTTGCTTAACCAAAGGACTTAAATAATCAGTGACTTCTTCAGTACTTTCAAAAGGACTTCCAAGTTTTCCTGAATAAATATCAAGAACCAGAGCTTCTTGTGCTTGGGTTAAGAACAAGCTTTTCTCATACTCTGAAAGTCCTGGAGCTTGATTTGAAGAAATGTTGTTATACATTAAATCAAATTCAAGTGAAAACTCTTGTGTTGTCATATTACTTTGTTTTAGCCTCTATTGAAAGTTTAAGCTCCTGATTCTTAGGAAGGTTAAGGTATCTTGCAGCTACATTCAAAGTAGGGTCCTCATTATGGTCACACAGTGGTGAGTTGTCACTTCTGAGGTATAACTGGTCACCTTTCTTTGATATTACTCCTGCTTCAATAGCCTTACTGATAAGTACCTTAGTACTAAGAAGTGGGTCAGTGATTATCTTGAGGAACAACTTAGAATCAGCCTGAATAAGGTTATTAATCTTGCCCTGAAGGAACTCAAGTTTTGAATTAGAGGCTACAGGTCTACCATCTATAAGTTCAATAATGCACCTAAGAGCATCTCTGTCATCCTTAATTCTACCATATTCCATGTAGCACTTCATAGTAGCTGACATCTTTTCACTCTCCTGACTTTCCTGCTCACCCTCTCTAATCATTACAAACTGGTATGTTACCTTTGGCTTGTCCTGTAATGTCTCAAGAGAGTCTGCAATAAAGTCAGAATTAGCCTTAAGGACCTTGTACTTGATATAATCATCTGGTACTGAAAGGTCAAGATAATTGTCTTGCTTTGTCAGTCTAACCTGATAGTTATCCCAGTAATTGTTCTCCTTCTTATAAATAGAGAGAGCATTATATTCAAGCCCCATAATCTCCTCAAGAAATGTCTTCTCATCATCTGTAAGTACATTCTTATATGCACCAGAAGACCCAAGGATAGGAACTGTAAAGTATCTCACTGCACTTTCAGCCATACCTCCATAGAGGATATGCTTAGGGTTAGTAACAAGACCTCCCTCTTTAGGGACATGCCTGATAATTATTCTCTCATTTCTTAAGCAAGATTCAACCACTCTACTTGGTTTTGGCTTCTTCTCACCCTCTATTCTTGTAGATGGTTTATTACCTTCCATAGAACTAACTTCATGTACTGAAATTGGGCTATCATCTATAGCTCCAAAATCAATAGACTCTTCCATTTTCTTTGCCATTGTTTATCTCCCTTTAAAAATAAAGGGATAGGGTACTACCCTACCCCTTATGATTTATCCCTGAAGTATTGCAGGTATAATTGACATTGTTCTTGTAGGGTCAAGAACACAGATTCCAAGAGTTGCCATTCTATGGAATGTTGCTGAATCCTCATCATGGCTCATGTATGGATTACCCATCTGACCAGTGAATGGATTTCTAAGACCCCACTCATAGCCCCTGAACTCTGTCTGACCCTTGATAGCACACTTGAAGATATTAGGCTGGTCCATTGTACCAATGTACATAATGTCATACCTATATGAGTATGCTACACCACCCTCTGGGTGAAGAATCTTGTTTCTTACTGGGTCATCATAGAATGGGTCTACATCAATCTTAACCCTTACTCCATTAGGAGCCTTATACTCTACAAACTGGAAACCAGCTGAGAGAGCATTCTCATGAAGCTTACTCTGAGTCTTCTGAACTACTCCAATAGAGTTATTGTCAAGTACAAACTGTGTCCAACCTGAAACTGTCTTGAGGACTTCCTTGTGGAACTGAATTGCTCCTCTTTCACCAGTCTTGATAACAAAGTATCTGTCATTGAAATCAAGCTTAGATGCTGAAAGTTCATAAAGAGCATCCTCAATAAGTTTAAGTGAGAAGTGGTTGTAATACATTGTATTAGCTACTTCCATCTGCTCAAACAGACCTGCACCAGTCTTGATAGCCTCACCTGACTTACCAAAGTTAAGGTACTCACCATTACTGTTCCTGTTGGAAACACCCCAAGCAAGTACATTATTCTTTGCTTCTGAGAACTGAAGTTCAAGTTCATAGTCCACATAGTGCATCCACATATTAGTGGTATCCTTAACAAGCTTTCCACCTTCAGTTTCCTTAGTGATAGGAATACCTACTGCAAGCTTCTTATTAAGCATTGAACCACCAACCTTGTGATGAATTCTGATAGTAGACCACTCATTTCTCATAGAAACTGGTGAGCTGAATCTGATGTCACCAACCTTCCTTGAGAAACTTCTTTCTACTGGAGCATAACCAATAGAGAACCTTTCTCCTGCAAGAAGTCTTTCTGCTGGTACACCCTTAGAATTAGTACCAAAGACCTCTACCTTATAAACTGCATTAGTTCCCTCAAATCTTGCTTCACCAAGAACCCTAAGTGGATATGCCTCATTGTAGTTACCCCAAAGGATTTCTCCATCAGCAAACCAATCTTCTGGGAATACAAGATAAAATGGAGCATAACCAGCACCTACAGGTGCAACATGTTCCTCAGTTACAACCTGTCCACTCTCATCCCTTGCTTCAACAAGTGGAATGTTTCTCCTTGAAGAACCAATCACATCCCAGTAATATTCATTGTCATCATCAAACTCCCTTGTTGGGAACTGATTGAGGAATGTGTCAAGGGTCTTACCTCTGTAGTAGGCAAGCAGCTGCACCATGAGGTTTGTAGCCTTCTGAGGTGCTAACTGGAAGATTTGTCCAAGGTGGTTTTCCTTGGTTGTACCCTTCCAGTGCTGGAAGCCTAACATCTGAAATTTACCAAGCTTTCCTGCCATAAATTTTTTATGTTATTGTTGTTTATTCAGAATAGGAGGTTAGACATCAAGATGCCAGCCCTTGCCCACATAAGACTCAGGGTCTTCATCAACTCCAGTTGCAAATTTCAGATTACCATCTGAGGTTCTTGCAGTATTGTTGATAGTGGTTTCAAGCTCTCTTAATCCCTTCCTCACTTCCTTCTTTACTTTTCCTTTAATAAGCCCGTCAAGGTTCTTGAAGCCATCAGTAAGAGTGTATATAAGACCTACATTCTTAAGAAAATCAAGTCTATTATCCATCTCATACTTCTGTAATGCTGTGAAGAGTTCCCCTGTTTCAGGGTCCTTATAGACAGGCTTACTTACATTATCAAAGACCTTCTGTCTTGTAGCCTTGTCTATCTGGAGTTCTCCAAATACCTTCTCCTCTTCAAGTATATTCTTCTTGAGAGTTTCAGCATCCTTCTTTCTCTCCTCAATCTCCTTTTCCTCTTCTTTCTTAGCCTCCTCTACTATAGAGTCATAAGAGCTCTTGAAGAACTCCTTATTGCTCTTTAGAGACTCTTTGGCATCTTCTATATCAGTGCCTGCATCAAAAGACTTCTTTACTTCCCTTTGAGCTCTTTCTTTAGAGTAACCTCTATTGATGAAGTCATTATAGATGAGTTGTCTTCTCAACTGTTCACCCTGTTCTGACTCATCTGAGATATTCTCATCCTTGATTGAATCAAGATAATTGAGTGTTCTCTCATACTTCTGGACTTCAGAAGGTTCAATTCCAGCATTCAATGCTTCATCAATCCTCTTCTGTCTTTCATCAAATTGGGCAGAAACTTCATCTCTTATAGCCTGGGCAAAGGACTCTGCATCCTTTATCTCCTTGGCTTTATCATTATCAAGGTTCTGGAAGATACCATCTTCTTTCAAGGCACTGGCAATGGAAGAGTAGAAGTTGGTTTTGGGAGAAGTACCAGACCCATCTGGTGTGGTATCTTCCTTTCCTTGCTTATCTTCTTTTCCACTACCTACGCTCTCTGATTCAAATAAATCTTCTGCATCTACTTGAACCTCAGTAGTTTCATTATTTTTCTTATCATCCTCCGTTGGTTCAGGTGGAGTTTCCTGTGTCTTACTTCCTTCCTCATCAAAGAGATTATCCATCTCTTCTGGGCTGAGGATATTGCTTAAATCAAGTTCTTCCATATTATCTTCTCCTTAAACTTCATGCAAAGATATATACAAAAAATGTAATAGACAATAAGGAAAATGTTTTTCTTATTGTCTATAAACTTTTTCACTTAGAGTAATACTACTTACCCTTCTTTCCCTTACCTTTACTTTTCTTGCAAGCCATAATTAAACAATTTCAAGTTCTATATTATTACCTTTCATCTTATTGTAGAGTTCAGCAAATACTTTCTTACCGTTCATAAGATATTCTTCTGCTGAAAGGTTGCCTACTCCTATGCACCCCTGTACCAAGGAATCTCTCTTTGGACCATCTGCAACATGGATAAGAACACCCTCATAGCCCTTTACATCTATTAGTCTTGGAAGTTTACCTTTACATGTTTCCATATAGAAGGGATACTGTGAAAACTTGGGGCTTATTACATCCAGAGTGACTTTATATGTCCCTTTTGGTATAGCAGTCTTACCAGGTATCTTCAATAACTGTATCTGGCTAATGTTCATATCCTGTGTTAGGCCTCTGTCCCTATCTTCCAAAGTATCACAGAAATAGACTCCATCTACATATAGCTTACCTAAAGTGTAGCTATTCCTTGTTATAGTTCTCTTTATAGTCAGTTTCATCAGTATCAAAATCCAATAGTTTGAACAAATCATCAAGCTCTGAGTCACTATAAGGACATCTGTTCTTACAAGATTCAATTGTACAGATTTTACCAATCATCTTGATGACTACACTCTTAAGTCTCATAACTTCAGCCTTATTCTTGTCTACAATCTTTGAATACAAATCAAGTTTTCTGCCAAGGTCTTTAACCATGTCCTGATATATATCTAAAGATGCCTGCATATTGGATATCTGTGTACCATCTACTTCTGCATTATACTTCTTCTTTGAGAATAGAAAAGTAAATAATGCAGAGCAGAATGTAGTCACAGTGCCTATACCTGCTGTAATTAATACTCCTAAATCCATCACTACTTTAAATTTTTATTTTCCACTTTATCCATCTACTCTTTTCCATATACCTCCATACATAGCCATAAGCAGTCTTTTTCTTTTTAACTCCTCTTGCTACTGCTCCTATGTTTGTAGGGCTTACTCCCAAAAATTTAGCTGCCTCTACAACAGATGAAAATTGCCTTATAAAGACACCAGAAAGGGAATACTGTAATATAGGTTTTGCCCCATTATCATTTCCTAACTTTCCTAATCTAATCTTTTCACAATGTTCCTTAGTAAATTTTCTTCCTTTATTGGCTTTAATAATAGCCAATCTGGTCTTTTCAGGCATATGTTTACCTCTATATAAAGCTCCTATTCTCTGCTTGTTAATTTCACTACATGGTACTCCTACACATCCTTCTCCTCCCTCAGTAATGTTATAAGATATTCCTAAGTTTTTATAATGTCTTATAAACTCTATTTCCAAATGAATAGCTTTTTCTTTTGATAAATTACAGAATAAAATCTCATGCTTTATAGCATCCCAACCATATTTTAATATAGCTTTATGAAACAAAGTACATTTTACATATCCAGTTCCATTCTGCCATCTAATATTTGGGTTTTTAGAAGTAATACCTATATATACTTTGCCTGAGGGAGAAGTATGTCTGTAGATACAATAATTATTTTCCATCTCTTTTGGATAATACCTTTACATATCTACTCTCTTTTACTTCTATATAAGGATTATTCTCCTTTATTTCAGTAATTAGGACATTTTGTCTCTTTTGAAACAGTCTCCCCAGCCAACACTTCTTAGGAGGTTTAATAGTCTCTTTCCTTAAACTCTGTACTACATACCTCTCTGATATAAACTTAGGAGAGGCAATCACAGTAGAAGGATATTCAAGTTTTAGATTAAGAGAATACCATTTATCTCTTAAAGTAGTATCTATCTTAAGTTCTGGATTTCTGAAAAGAGTATCTCTGAATATCAAGGTATCAGTCTTTTTGGCTTCAGATAATTGATATTCAAGTTCTTTTATGTTCTTGTCTTTAATTTTAAGTTTCTTTCTGACTTCATTCATCTTTACAATGATGGAGTCATTAATATAGTTTAACTGTTCTACTGTAAGCTGTAATGTTCTTCCCTTATTATTAAGGGAATCATTGTCAGCAAACAAAGCCTTCTCATTGGCTATGCTTATTGACAAATCTTCCTTCAAACTATCTATTCTTGAAGACTGGAGTGATATAACACCAATCATACCAAGTATAAGAACAACCACTCCTATATATATCCAACTCTTAAGTTTCATATCTTTTTCCTCCAATAGGCAAAGATAAGAAGTATAAATAAAAAAAGCAAGAGGTTAAGTAGGACACTTAACCTCTTGTTAATTTTATTCTAATCTATGATTAGGACAGTGTCCAAGAATCATTAGATGTGATAGTCAATGTCTTAGTCTCACCAGCTGCAATGAATGACAATGTATCAGGAGAGAGGTCAAGAGTTGAGTTAGAACCCTGCTGGTTGAATGTGATGTCCTTAGTAGCAGTCTTACCACCTTCACCCTCAGCTGAGATTGTAACAACAAAGCCCTCTCTTGGAGCAGTTGTAGGGTTGAGAGTAACAGTAACCTTACCTGCATTGGTATCAAGACTAAAGCCTTCCTTAGCAGTCTTAACTACATAATCAGCAGAGAGCTGTACCTTATTGTCTGCTGGAGTAGCCTCAGTCCTTGTAGCACCTGAAGTGTAAGTAACTGTCTGCTTCAAAGCAGGAACAATAGCATAAGTCTCACCTGGAGCAGCAAGAGATACTGGAGTAGCCTGACCAATAGTTACTGCACCATAAGTTGCAGTGTTGGCTGCCTGATATATAGTAAGTGTCTTAGTAGCTTTCTTACCACCCTCACCTGTTGCAGTAATTGTGATGACACCTGCTTCAGTTCTTGCAGAAACTGCTGTACCCTTAGAGGTAGCTACAATTTCATCACTGTAAGATATAGCAATCTTAGAGAATCCAAGAACTGATACAGTAGCAGTATCAGAAATATCTACTGAATCACCAGAAGTGTAAGATATTGTCTGAAGTGCAATAGCATTTCCTTCTCCAGACCAAGTAATCTGGTCTTCACCTACAGTACCGCCAGAAGCAGGAATATCAGATGCTGAAGGAGTTTTTGCAGTAAATGTTACATCACCATAAGAAACTTCATTAGCAGCCTGACTAACAGTCTGTGCTTTATACACAGCAGAAACTTTACCATTGAGAGTAACCTTAGCAGTTACAGAGGCTACTTCTGTAACTCCAGATACAGTAGTACCCTTAGAAGTAGCAGTTACAACACCTGTAGTCTTATTAGTAGCACCGCCAAATTCAAATGTGGTTCCTGAAATAGGAGCCGCAAGAGTACCTGAAAGTGTGCCTCCATTTGTAGTAGAGTTATTCCATCCCCAAGTCTGTGAGTAAGAAAGGGTAGGTGTCTTGCTGCCACCTGATGCTGGGATATTTCCAGCAGGGTAGCTGAATGCAGAAATAACAGGAACAGCATAGCTCTTAACACCTGCTGCCTGATTGATGGTAATTTCACCTGAAGTTACATCAGCATTTGCATTCTTAACTGCAAACTTAGCAACTAATGCAGATGTTGATTTATTCTCTGGAACAGTTACAGTAAGAGTGAAGTCATATATTGCAGATGCACCTGGGTCACCATCCACAACAGTGTCTTTACTACCATTCCAGGATGCATCAGCTACTCCTGCTACAGCAAGTTTGTAAACAAGACCTGGAATACTAGAAGTCCCTGCTACAATGCTAAGATTAGCAGAGTTAGACTTACCCTGAATAGTAACATTCTGACCTACCTTATCAGCAGAATAAGTCTTTGTTACAATAGTAATAACCTCAGCAGCACCTACCTGAGATACAGCTGTAGTATCACTAGCTCCACCTGCTGTTGTACCAGTAATAGTACCCTCTCTGGCAACTCTACCCGTATAGGCAGCAGCAGTAATTTTACTTGAGCCATTCATGGAACCTTTTGCGGTTCCAATTGTAATCCATTTTGGTTTAGCCATAAAATTAAATTTAATTTAAATGTTTTTAAAATAGTTAATAAGATTAAGTGTTTTACCTTATTAACTATTTGTTGTATGTATATATTAAGAATTGTATATTTCAGATAATTTTTATCCAAAAAAATCAAAATTCAGGTCTGGAATATTCGATGAAATATTTACATTTTGACCATCAGATGTTTTTTGAAGAGGAATTCCTTCTGTATTTTCAAAATAAATATCCCCACCATTTTTATGTTGCATAAATGTCTTACCATTTATAACGAGGTTCTCATTTAATGAGACATCAACCTCATTAAAATTACCGCATTTTATTGTAAATCTACACAGAGCCACCTCTGACCAGTCTTTCATCCAAGTAAACTGATGTATCGGGTTGGTTCTACTAACATTTACATATCTACTCAGCCACTTTCCATCAGGAGCTTGCCCAAGGGTAAACTGCCCAATCTGAATATTATTCATTGAATTATCATTCAACAACCTCTGACCGTCAGGATAAAGGTCTGCAAATACACTGAAATTGACATATGACACTGAAGCTGTATCCAATACAGCTTGTGTAGCGGTAGCAAATAGAAGTCTTGTGCTTGGCATACTCCAAGAACAAATAACATCCGTAGGTTCACTCGGTGCAACACTCATAGAGGAAATTATTTCATTCGTTCCATTAAATGCACTTTGAAGCTTAGCGGCCATATTCTGATTGGTAAATTCCTTATCTCCTGGGTCATTAACAAGCAAAAGTGGAATCCATTCTATTGATGGGTCATCAGATGTTGATACACCCAAGTACAATTCATCTATGTCAGCCATGTCACTATTAATTGTAGCTAGGTTTTCTTCCAAAGAACCATAGTTGTTAAGATTTACAATCAAATCATTATCAGTGATAGATTCTATTTCGCCATATTCAGCATAAAATTCACTAGAAGCATCATTGCTTATTCCAAGGTATAACGTATAGCCAATAAATTTTTCTGAAATCTTATTTCCAGTGTATACAAAGGTTATCTTACCTTTGGTTGCTTTTCCTGCCTGAGTTACTTGTATTTCGTGTGTTAACCCACTAAGTGACTTTACAGTTACTATTCCACTCCTTGAAGAAGTTGATGTATTTTGTGCAAAAGTGATTGTAAATATTCCTGCTCCTGTACCACTTGAAGGATTAACTGTTATCCAATTTGGTTTAGCCATAATATCTTATTTTATTTATTCTACAGTCCATGTTACAGATGGTTGTGTTCTCACAGAAACACTGGAAGTTTGTCCATCTGCTGGTGCTGAAATAGATGATGTATCTACTACAAGACCCTCCTCTGTACATGTACAACTACTGCCATCCTTAGATACATAAACATCTCCTTTACCTGTAACTGAAGTGGCAGTTATTGTGTTAAATGATAATGCTGTTTTACTATTAACTTTAAAAGGAGTAGTAAAGATTTTGCTCGAAGCTTTAATTGCAGTTGAGCCTTTTGTTATAGTAGCTGATAATACTAAGTCAGAACTGCCGTCAGGAAATTGAAGAGGAAGCCCATCATTTAATAACTTAACTCTAATTTCATAACTTGAATCTTCATCCTCTGCCTTATTACTCCTAAAAGTATACATACAAGAAGATATTTTGAATAAACTTCCTTCCTGTACTCCTATAAAAACTACAATCAATTTGTAGGTAACTGCTCCATATTGTAGCACCTTTACTTGTTTAGAAGTGCTTCCATTTCTTGAACTCACTGTTATTGTACCTTCTCTACAATATCTTTGAGTGTTAGATTGTGCTTCAACAGATATAGTGTCATTACCTGAACCTGAATTTTTACTTAATGTAATCCAATCTGGTTTTGCCATTTTATTCATATTTTTAACAAGGGAGATTAAAACTCTCTATTGTAAGTTACTAATCAATTATCAGTCAATACTCCAAGAAGTGTCGGATTCAATTTGTAAAGTCTTTGATTCTCCACCAGAGGTAAATTCCATATAATTAGGATTAATATCCACAAATTCCTCTACTTCAAGAATGACATTTTTAGTTTCAGTTTGAACTATTTTATACTTTTCTGTATAAGTCTTATATCCCTTCTTAGATACTTTAATACTAACATCAGTATTATAATCTGCTGTAATAGAGTTTTTAACTTCCCCATTTAATTCTACAACAGCATCTGCTGGAGTAGGATTTATAGTGAGAGTATATTTATTTGCAATAAGAGTTACATCTACTACAGTATTCTCATTTACTGTTTGAGTGCCATTCTTAGATTCATAATGAGGAGCTTCTACAGACCAAGTAACTTCTGAGTTCTTATCAACAATAATTGAGTTAGTAGTTTCTCCGTTTATAGTTACAACTGCATCTAAAGGAGAAATCACATTTATAGTAAAGTTAATTTTATTCTCACCTATTACATCCAAAGATACCTGCATTGAGGTATTTTCTGTAACAACTATACTACTGCTCTTTGTTATATATCCACTTTTAGATACTTTCCAAGTTACTGTTGAGCCTTTATCTACTGTAATAGATTTTCTAGCAACTCCATTAAGTCTAACTGTACAATCATTAGGAATTGGACTTATAGTAAATGTTACTTGTTCTTTATTAAGTTCAGGTTTAAGAGTTATATCTTTATCTACCAAGATAAACTCTTCATAAGTTACATATCCTTCAGCCTGTACTTTAACATTGACTGTAGAACCATTAACAACCTGCAAAGAACTTTGCTTTATACCATTTATAAATACAGTTGCATTAGGAGTAACTGGTGTTACAGTGAGTGTATATTTAGTAGTTAATGTACTTAGTACTCTATTGATATCATTTAAACTTTTATCAATACTATCAAAGTGTATAGTAGTTTTCCTTATAAATGCTCTCAATAAAGTATTGGTATCCATTACTTTTTCTTCAAGAATTTCTATTCTATGAAGTGCATCCTCAATATCTCCATTTATATTTTGCCTTACAAATGTGTAAAGTTGGTCTAAAGTCATTGACCTATTTTTTCCATCCTTTACAAAGGCTATAAAATCTTTCTTACTAATAGATGTCCAATCATCCAGAGGTTTAAAATCTGAATCTCTTTTACACATTGCAGAAAGCTTTTTTGATATTTCTTGTATCTGTTGTAATGTAAACATTTCTATTTTTGTTTATAAGTTACTTGCAATGTCCAACTATCATTAGATTCAACAAGGAGAGTTTTAGATTCATCTCCTTGTGTGTTGTAATTTAAAGATTCTGGAAGAAGCCTAATATAAGAAGTAGAATTATTCTTTAATAGGTTTCTAAACATGCTCATTTGAAAATCCCCCAAACAGCTAAATTATTCAAAACACTTACAACTATCACAGAGTTTGCTTCTGAAACTGGACTCTTGCCATCCTGCCATTTAATGGTAGAATCTCCAATTACTTTATGTACAGTCTCTCCTATTGTAATATAATAAATCACTTCATTAGTGAGAGAAGGATTAGAAGTTATCATATAATCTTCAGTAAGGGCAGGTACTTCATGATAAGTAACTCCTCCACCAAACAATCTCCACTTTCCAGTAGTAGTATCTATTGAATTGTTTGGGTCATACTTATATGTATTCCTATCCTCTTCACAAAAAGATATATGCCCAGGGTCAAGAAATTTTTCTTCAAAACTCTTCATTTCACTTAGAGTCTTAAAGGAGTCTCTAGTGAAATTGGAGAATGGACCATTATATTTTAAATTTGAACTAAGTGCTATAGCCATATTACTTTCCTTTTATTTTACAAATATAATTTGTCCTGTATATTCATAATTGACCTCTTTACTTGCATATACATAATAATCTACTCCATCTATATTCATTTCAGCCTCTATGTCCCAATTATCAAGAGGAGCATTGAGAGCTCCATCTCTTATTTGAGTAAGCTTACCAAATGATTTAGGATAAGCATTGACCATTCTTTGGTCATTTATATTAGTATATGTTAAAGTAATTGCTGCTCCTGTACATACTTCTTTCTTAAGAGCCTTTACCATGTCAGAAGTTACACTTCCAAAAGTTGTATCTCCTGGTATTCCTCCATAATATCTATAATAGGTAACTTTGAAAGTAGCTGTAGTGCTTCCATTGTAAGTCTTACCCTTGTAAACTACTACCACTCTATAGGTTGTAGTTGTAGTTACATCAGTAAACACTTTATAACTGGTTGCTGGGTCTACTGTTTCTCCATTTACAGTTACTGAATCAGGAGTAAAAGTCTGTCCATTCTTCATGAGTTTCCAAGACACCATAACTGTCTGAGAAGTGCCTTCATCATAAGTTCCTCCTCCAGATACAGAAAGGGTAGTAGGAAATACTTTTTCATCAAGTTGAGCAAGCAATTCATTCATTGCATTAATCTTCTCAGTGATTACTTTATTCTGAACTGGATTGACAGATTCTACATTTAAAGCATCATCTACTGTTACAGTAGAACCTCCCTGAATCTCAATATTTCCTTCTCCAGTAATTGCTTGTCCATTTACAGTTTTAAACTGTTGATTAGAAATTGCAGTAGATACTTCCTCTTTAGAAGCTAAACCAGAAACATCAGGAATGTCTGCTTTAGGAGCATAGCTCTCTAACTTTGTGTCCACTTGTGCTTCTGTAATAAAACCAGAAGTGTCTGGAATATCTGTCTTTAAAGCATAGTCTCCTTTAGGCTGTTTCTCCCCTACCTCAGTATTTATCTGATTAATACTTTGAGTAATAACCTTATTTTGAACTGGGTTAATAGATTCTGTACTAAGAGCATCATCTACTGTAACAGAGCTTCCTCCTCCTTGGATTTCTATATTACCCTCTCCAGTTATTTCTTGGTTATTAATAGTCTTAAACTTCTGATTAGAAATAGCATCAGTAACTTCTGTCTTAGTAGCTAAATCTGTAATATCTGGAAGCTCACTCTTAAGAGCATAATCTCCTTTTGGTTGATAGAGTTCCTGTGCCTTTATTTCAGAAAGTAATCCTTCTACTGAAGGAATATCTGCCTTTTTAGCATAATCAGAAAGAGCTGTATTGAGAGCTTCTTTTGTAACATAGTTTTCAAGACTAGGAATAATTATTCCCAAATCTTCAAGAGAAAGATTTCCATCAAGAACTACATTATTAATCTTAGGTTTGTTCTCTAGGTCAGTATAATCTGAGGTTCCTCCTCCAGAACTAGTACCTATCTTCCTCCATCCTCCATCATATATATGGATTGTATTAATATTATTGGCACCTGCTTTAATCCATAATACATAAGGAGTTGCAGGGGGATTAGTAGAAAATATAATATCTCTAATTATCATAGCTTAATTATTTAGCACTTACTGGTTTTTTGTTTATTTGTTTCTCCTTTAATCTGGCATCCTCTTCCTGCTTATCTCTCTGTGCCTTGAGTTTCTCCCTTTCAAGTGTCATTTTAGCATCAAACTCTCTTATCTGCTCTCTAAGTTTTGCAGCTGCTTCTTCAGACATAGGCTCCTTAATACCATCATTAATGTCTACTTCTGAATCCTGAAGTTTAGATTGAGCATTAATCTGAGCAACAAGAATCTTGGTCTCATTATCTCTCTGATTAAGTATATCTTCCTGCTGCATCTTCTGCATTTCAGTCTGCTGTTGCATCTGAGCCTGTTGCTGCTGAGCCTGGAGTTCCTGCTGCTGTTGCTGCTGAGCCATTTCTCTCATCTTCCTTTCATCATTCTCAACCATTCTTTGCTTTTCAGCAAGGGATGAAGAACCATATATCTTCATTATAGTTGAGAAGGAAAGAGTCTGGTTTTGCAAGGCTGCCTGAGCAAGTGTCTCAAGTTGAGACTGTAACTTTTGAAGTCCTTCAGAGTTGTCTACTACAAGACCATAGTCAGCTTCTGCAAATTCATCTCCCTCTATATTTACTATCTGCATTGAACTGTCAGATAATATATACTGGAACTTCTTGCTTCTTCCTTTAAGGGCTGCTTTTGCAGTTTCAAGGAAGCACTCAAGTGCTCTCCTCTTCACATCATCATGTATAGTAAAGAGCCATTCTGTTATATGTGATGACTGAAGAGTTGCCCTCTCAACACCACCTACAGTCTCTCTATTGCTTATCTGACCTTCTCTCTGTCTTGTGATACCTGCAACTTCAGACATCTCAAGCTTGATAAACTCAAGAAGGCTTATATATTGCTGTATGTTATTACCCCAGTCAGCGTCAATCACACCTGTAGAGGCATTATTAAGTGCTCCTGCAAGCTTTCCTGTTGCAGCACCTATATTTCCCTCTTTGAAGGAGTCTACTACAGCAATTCCATTAACCTTGGCATAGTACAACCATTTCTCTATTTCCCATCCTTTTGGAACCTTGGCAAGGTCAAGTTGTACAATCTTACCCCAGTTCCTGGCAATCATCTTGTTAAGTCTATCATGAACAGCATCATACAAATAGTTATACTGCTTCATCATATCAACAAGAGAGAAAGGTCTTGATTCATTAAGGTTATATATAGAACCTACTATACCAAAATGGCATCTTGATGGATTTGAAAGTCTGTTGTACTGTACAACTCTTGGTCTCATATTAACATAAATATCCTGACCAATTTTAGTTCCTTCCCAAGCTTCATTAATCCAGAATGTCTGTTCTTCTTCCCCTAAATCAGGATTACAGATATAAGTTTCTGGATAGAAGTTAAAAGTCTCTTCACCTGTTTCAGGGTCATAGGACTTTACCTTCTTTATCTTCCTTCTTGATTTCCAGTACATTCTTAGAACTCTAAGATTACCTGCAAGGTCATAAGGAAGAAGAGAGTTCACTACTGCATCTGAGAACAGGTTAAGTGGGTCAAAGTAGAAACCATCAGTAACTACTTCATCTCCCACCATATTATTATTTACAAATCCATACCTCTCATCTATATTGTCCATAGAGTCTGAATAGGCTTGACCTATATGGTCAGGTAACTTTTCAATGTACTCCATGTCCTTTTTAGAGAGAACATCATAGAAAGTATCTATAACCCTTCCTGGGCTCCAGTAATCTTCTATGATTATAACGTCTGCATCTTCTATCCTGTTGGAATAGCCAGACTTGAACACTCTTATCTTAAGAGGATTCACCCTTTCAATGACTGGCTCTCCTCCTACTATATCACACTGATAAATCTCTTCACCTACAGTCATGGCATCCATGAAACCATTGTTGAAGAGAAGAGGCATATTATATTCCTTTATATAATGATTGAGAAGAGCATTTGCTCTTATCTCTCTCATATCCTGCCACTGGTATGTATAGTAGTCATTGAGCTTCTCTAACTCCTGATTGAAATCTTCCTCAGAGAGTGAGTTGTCAGCAATTAACTGCTGAAGTGAAGCAAGAAGCTGCTCCTTTTTATGGTCTTCAACCTCTGTTACAGCATTAGGATTAGTCACTACCACCTTAAAGTCAAATACCCTCTTTGTCTCCTCACCCCTAAGAACATTCAGTTTGGAGTTCATAATAGGATAGTGCTGTATTCTATCAGGTATATAACCTACCTTTATACTTTCTGGGTTTATGATTGCTTCCATGTCCTCCATATGGAGCTTTCCATTAAGAAGGTCATATGCTATTTTTTTATGGATTACAGACTTTCTTACTGGACTATAGTTAAAAAAAGTCTTACTGTCCCCCCAATCCAAGCATTGTTTTCTCCAAGCTTTAGTCTTCTGCTTAAATGGGAGCTGCTGCCTTGGAAAATTTATAAAATCACTCATCTTTGTATCTCCATTTAAATCCCCCTGCTTTCTTAGTTTTACCCTTTAAGCAGTGTATTATTGCAGGTTTTGAAACTCCCACATATTCAGAAGCATCCTTAATAGAATTAAATTCATTAAGATAATCTCCATCAAGACTTAACTGAATAATTTTCTTTCTGTGAGCTTCTAAAGTGTTGATACTGGGTTTCCTTCCATACATTGGACTGTCTTTACCTTTTCTTAGTCTATAAATAGCCAAGTGGGAAGTATCTCTACTGTAATTGTTTCTTTCTTTTCTGGTCTTAACTCTCTTCTCTATAGTCTCCTTTGAAGGATGCTTACCAAACATAGAAGATTTTTCACCTCTGTATTGGCTAAGTTTCATCTTTGTTTCCTCTGACATTATACCACATCCCTCTCCTCCACCAGAAATATTATAGGATATATTCTCTCTTTTATATTTAGAGATAAGGGTTATCTCTAAAGTACATGCTTCTTCTTTAGTCAGTCCTGTAAATAAAATTTCATGAGAGAAATTATCCCAACCATATTTCTTTATGGCATTATAAAACTTCACGCATCTTCTATATCCAGAACCATCACTTCTCCATCTAAGTTCTACATTAGTTCTTGTTATACCAATATAGACTTTTCCATTTATCTTATTAGTATGTTTATACACTATATATCCACTTTCTTCCATTGTGCAAAAGTAATAAAACTTATCCTATTAAACAATAGGATAAGTAAATTATTAAGAGTAGTATTACTTTTTGCTAAATTTCATCAATCTATCATCATAATTAATCTTGAAGAAGGGGTCATTACCTAAATAATCAGCTGACACCTTATCATCATCCCTCTTCATATCTCCCTGATACAGAATTACTTTCTCCTCTCTATACAACATTACCATACCTAATGCCCTTACCCTATCCACATTTATATCTGGATTAAACAGAATAAGCTCCTTAAGGAGAGCCCTATTTCTTATTCTATAGAGATTGAATATGGTAGTCTCAACTTGCTCACCATCTACTTCCTGTACAACTGTTATTGGCTTAAGCAACCAATCCCTTATGAGAGTGTTAGCATAGTTGTTAATAGGAGCTGTTGCATTCACTCCTTTTGATTTATTACCTACTCCTATGACTTTTATAAGGTCCTTATCCTTAAGATATTCAGGAGTATCTGCAAGAAGATAGGTGCAGTTCATTCTTGAGAAGTATGCAAATATACCTTTCTTATTGTTCTCATAGAGGCACTTTGCATTATAGAACAGGCAAAGTTTCCTGACCATCTCAAAGTTATCATCAGCATGTGTTTTTCTTCCAGTATACTCTGCCACTATCTGGTCTGTCCATAGGTCAAGAACAAAGGTTGAAGTGAGGGAAAGTGTATCTGACTCATCATCATCAACAGGGTCATGACCTATAATATACCTGTCAGGAAATACCTTGTCCTCTCTGTTCTTCTCTGGAAGATTGAATATCTCAAGTGCACCTTCTGCCTTATTATCTTTTAGAGGGAAATCTCTGATTGGCAAATCAGTAGTAGGACAGAACTCTACTTCTCCCTTGGCATTCTGTATCAGAGTGCCTGTGTAGACATCATCAAACTCTCTTGGATTATTATCCAACTGATTAAGTCTTTCATTAAGGTCTGTAACTGGGAACAGATTACCCCTTGTCTTGAGGATAGCTTCCTGTGGAGTTATAGGGATTTCAGCAATTCTCTTGGTTATTGAGTTAATATCAGTAGAGTTGTACTTTACAAGATATCTATCCTTGAGTATCTCAAGAAGAGCCTTTGTTACATCTGAATTTCCATCCTTATCATAACATTCTGCCCTATTCATATAACCAGGGAAGAAGAAGGTAAACAACTTTCTACCCTGACCCTCCTTATCATAGACATTTGGAAGGTCCTGCATATTATATCCAAGAGGATTATACATAATCTCCTGAGCTGAAGCAAAGTCAGACTCATTATCTCCAGCAGTACCATACATGAAGATAAGACCATATATATTCTCTCCATCCTCCACTGATGGTCTAAGAGTGTTGTAAAGACCAAGAAGTCTTGGGAATGTACCAAACTCTTCTATAAGATAGAGTACACCTCTTGAACCTCTCAACTTAGACTCATCATCCTTGGATGTAATACCTATTACTGAGTTAAGAGTTCCCTTCTTTGTACCACTGTCAAGGTCCTGGTAACCCATAGTCCACTGAAGATTCTGCATGGTATTGACCAGTCTCTTTGAAGGGAACTGGGTATTCTGAGCACAGAAGTCTATATACCCAGAGAACATATCAAGTATCTGATTAGCACCTGACAGATATTTCTTTTCAGAGGCAGTTACAACACACTGTACTTTCTTGTTTACTTCAAAAGATTCTCCAAGTATGAACCTTTTTGCAAGAAGTGCTGCACCTAAGTAAGAATTATGAGTAACTATAAAAGATGGTCCTACAAACATTCCATCCTCTCTATCTACAGTAACACATTTAGCTGGATAATTTCCTATATATTCTACTTTGGTTATAGTTATTCTTTTACTGGTTACTTTATATCTATTAGATAAAGAAGCTCTTTTACTTATCTTTCTTGTTAGTCTACATAGATTATATTCTGTCTGAAAACTTAGTGTCCATGCATTCTTCTTCTTAAATACAAAAGATTTTATTCCTAAACTTCTTGCTACTTCAAGTACATCATCTTTTAATTGCTCTGATGTAGTACAAAAACACTGTGTTTTCCCATTAATCCATCCATCAGTATCTATAAGACCTTGTAAAAGAGAGATTCTATCCTCTATAGAAGAATACTTATATACTTCAGGAATAAATTTAGTGTGACTGTTAGTTCCAAATAATCCTAATGAATTTAATATATTATAGGCATTTGGAATATGTATAGAATGCTCAATGTCTCTTTTATGGGTAGTAATATCATAAGGTATGAATTGTTTATATTCTAATACATCTGATAATAAAGATGTAAACCTTACAACATTTTTATTATTCTTTACAGTAATACACCCATCTCCTAATATCAAACCTAAAGTATAAGGTTCTATAGGAAGCACTTGTCTGTCAAAAGGAAGTGCTCCATTGATAGGTAAAGATATTACATATTCATCTCCAGTAGGATTTTTAGCAGAAGTTTTCCTTGTTTTATGATAATTTCTTCCTATAAAATCAGCATCTACAATTTTTTCTTGCCCCCTATAAAATATCTTAAAAAGATGCTCTTTAGAACATAAAATACTCCTACCATCAGCTAAAGTTATTCTAAGCATATTGACCATACCATCAAATGGAATACCTATAACTTTAGTAATAGAACCATCGGGTGTATATAATCTACTTCCTATATTTATATCTCCCCATAGTTTATACCCATCAGGAGTTAGAATAAACTCAGTATTAGGTATAGCCTTACCCTTACCTCTGGAAGCAAGTTCAGCAGCATGATGTCCATTAGCTCTTGCTTTTTGTAGATAATGAGTGAGATAGTAGTGACCTTCCCAGAATTTAGGAAAGTCCACAACCCTATTAGCCCTTCTTCCCCCTTTCTCATCCTTTCTATCCTGAAGAATAGGACAATAATTGAGGAAGAAATATAGGTCACCAGTTATCCATTCACCATCAGAAGGTCTGACATAACCTTCATAGCATCTCCTTATTTCCTCTCTAATCCACTTGCCAAACTCAGAATTTGGATTTGGATTAGGTCTCAAGTCTGTAAATCTTCCAGTCTCCTTGAAATGTATTGCTGTTGGTCTGAAGTAGTCACTATCCTCTATTATATGGGGCTTTGTTATATCAATTATAATCTTACCTTCTTCATCCCTTGGAAGGTCACAAGCCCTTGGTCTGTTTTCTGAAATCAGACCCCTTATGTAAGGAACATTATTTATGAAGTCCCAGAACTGGTCCTGTATCTCTTGAGGTTCATTTTCTAAGTTGAGAAGTTCATAAGGAGTCTGGTATTTATTCCATCTTATATCCATCTATCACCTCCTTTCCTTCCTCTGACATTACCCACTTGAGCACCTCATATGTGAAGAAAGGTTCCATAAGGTCCCATACCTTGGAATCATCAGTTCCTGATGTATTTATAGACTGTTGTACCTTCAATACTAAAGTATTTTTCCCTTCAGAATGGAGAAACAGTTCCAATGTAAGTTCCTTATATGCCTTTATCTTCAGTGGTTTGCTGGTCTTTCTTACAATGAACCTTATAAATGGATTCTTTGTCCTTTCTATTGCCAACCTTGTAAGTGCCTTTACTATCTCTTCCATATTTAACTTACTGATTTATAAGATTATGCCATCATCGAAAATTGTTTTGTTATTACCACCTCTTGCTCTTCCAGCCTCTTCAAGTTCCTTTTGAACTGCTCTTTCAGCTTCAGAAAGGGACTTAGCAAGTTCTGGAATCTGTTTTATAGCAGAGGTTATGGTATTCACAGGATATACAGGCTTACCCTTATCATCCCTTTCATTAAGGTCTACGTTCCTAAGAAACTCCCTTAACTTGTCTATGGCAACTCTTGTATCATGAAGAAGCAGAGTAGAGGAAGTATTGCATAACTTTGCATAGATGTTCATAGCTTCTTCAAGTTCCTTTGAAGGTTTGAAGTCTTCTGGAAGACCTTCCTGTAGAATTATCTCCTTTGCCCTTTCCTCTGGGTCAGTTATATACATATATGAACTGATTGGGTCAGTCATAAAATAAAGATAACTTATCTGCTGCCAGAATTTCTCCTTAGTAGCAGACCTATCCTGATTGAAAAGCTTCCTTATAGGTTTCACAAGATAGGCTTCATCTGACAACTTTAACTGGTAATTATCATATTCTATTAACTTCATATCTATAACCAATAAAAGCCAGTTTATTAAACTGGCTATATAACTAAGATATTATCTTACTTGTTCCTGGGGTATAGATTCCAGCCTTAGCTGCTCTTGATTCTATTGTTTCCTCAGGGGTATCATCCTCATATTCCTCTATAACAAAATCTACATCCTGTGTTTCAAGAAGTAAATGAGGGACTCCATCAAGTTCTATGATTGGAAGATTATAGCCAAGCACTGGATTGTCCTCAATAACTCCATCCTTTAGAGAGCCCTGTTTATGTTTCATCACTGCATATCTTGCAGGATTAATCATAACTATATCTCCTACCTTAAGTCCAGCAGGATTAGAACCTACTGCTACAATTCTTTGATATTCCTTGACAGAACCTGCCTGCTTCTTTGCTATTACAAGACCACCTTCAGTAGTCTGGTCTTCCTCATATCTATCAAGTGTTGTCACTATTTTAGTAAATAGTGGTCTAATTTTCTTTATATTAATCATTACTTCTACTCTTTAAACCATTGAGATACTTAAATCTCTTCTTCATTCCCAAATACCTCTTATAGGTACATACAAGTTTGCCCAATGATGGAACATTGAAACATGTCCTGAGCTCATTAAATTCCTCTTCAGTGAGATTTTCCTTCAAAGGTAGTTCTGTGATTGTCTCTCTAATGAACTTCCAGAATGTCCTATAGGCTAAAGATACAACCTCTTCAGGTATTCCTGTCTCCTGAGAGACTCTCTCAAATATTGGCTTATAGTTCATTACTTCAATGTAAAGTACAACAATAACTTAAATGAACCAGATTCTTCATCTATATTAGGTATGAATCTTGGATTTATCTTTCCATCCACAATTATCTGATTCTTTCTAAGTTTACCCATTATCACTTGAAAGTGAGGAAGGGTTATATTGCATTCCTCCCTCACTGCTTTTTTGGTATCTTCACTCATCAATACCTTATCAAGTATATCTGGGTCTTTAACTACCTTACTTAGTTTATATCTCTGCTTGACAAATGCAGTAGCCACATCCATTTCTCTTGCTGTAAGTCTATGGAATGGCTCAAGAAATTCAAACCATTTTCTAAAGAAGGAATCAATATTGCCTGGAACCATTACTACACTGTCAGGCTTCTTCATGATTATTCCTTTGCTTTAGGTTCAGTAGTATCCTCTGGTGTATCTTCAGGAAGAGTCATAAGTGACTCAATCTCTGTTACACACTTACCTACAAATTCATCACTGAACATATGTGAGAACTCCATAACCTTGAACAGATAGTTAAGTCTCTCAAACATATTCTTATAGTTGAGGTCATTAAGAGCTCTTCTCAACTGCATATTCTGCTGTTGAAGCTGTCCAGCTATGTTCCTAAGTTCCTCATAACTGAGCTGTTTTGGCTGCTCAGGTGCCTGTGCTTTTACTTTCTCTTCCATTATACTTCTTCTCCTGTTAAAAAATTCCTACCATACTTCTGTTCATACATCTTCTCCCAAGTATGTATGTCAGTTTGACCAACCTCAGTACTACCACATTCATCACAGAAATCAAGATAATCAGTATCTACAGAATCATCTACTGACTTAATGTTAAGTGATAGACAGTGCTTGCAGTAAAATACTGGTTCACTATTAAAATCTTGCTCTACCATATTACTCTTTTACCTGTGATTCTTTCCCAAATTCTCTTCTTCTCAATGTTAGCCTCTCTACCCTTAGTATGTTTCTTGTTGTTAAAAGGTCTCTTTGGGAGAATATAACCAAAGCTGGTTATATATCCCTTCTTAAAGGCTCTCTTTACTGACTTAAATCTTTTGACACACTCAAAGTATTGAAGTTTAAGTGTGTTTCTAAGCAAGCCCTGAAACTCTTCCTCTGAAATAGGAGCAACTTCCTTTACATTCTTCTTTTCCATTGTCTTGAAATTTAAGCATAATAGGTCAAGATATACTGACCCCCTTCCTTAGCAAGAGATACAATATCATCTCTCTGTATGCCCAGTTCATTAGACTGTTTTACTATCTCCCTGATAGTATCACCATAGATGGCATACATTATTTTAACATTCTTATCTTCTCCCATAGTATTGAATATTAATTAGTTGCGGGAGGGGGACTTGAACCCCCGAGGCTAAAGAGCAGGAGCTTATGAGACTCCCCAGATACCAACTTCTGACACCCCGCAATTATTGAGCAGTATAACTGATTTGAACAGTCACCTTGACTTTGGAAGAGTCTTATGCTACCCTTAACACCAATACTGCATTTGAGAAGCTTTGTGTGACTTTATCCTCTGAGAGGGACTCCCTGCATCACCACAGGTGTCTTATCTATTGGTACTTCTCTTGAACTGGTCTACCTTTTTCTCCAGCACCCTCCTTCATGTAATCTACTATGTAGCTGCAATTATTACTAAGGAGTTTCAGCCTGTCTCAGCTTGCAGTCTGATTTACTGACACCTTGAGCCTTCTATTGGAATTGAACCAATATCTACTGATTACAAATCAGTTATAATAACCTTTATACTAAGAAGGCAACACTCTTATAGTATGCTTATAAGCCTTAAGAGTTTATTGTGGGGATAGAGGGATTTGAACCCTCAAGAGACATGCTCATGGGTGTTTAAGACCCATATGTTTACCAGTTTCATCATACCCCCAATCCTTTTAGTAATATTATTATAAGTCTATAAATTCATCTTTATAATGAATTAGCCTATGACAATTAGAACATACTAAAATACATTTATCAAGTTCAGCTAATGCTCTTTTTGATAATCCATTCTGTAGAACTCTTTTTGGACTAAACTCTTTTTCATCAGGATTCAGATGATGAAAATCAAATATACAAGCATTAGTTCCATCGAATTCTATTCCACAGACTGAGCATTTGGAACCTTTATATATTATAGCTTCTTTCTTGCTGTCCTTGGCAAGTTGGCTTTTGTACTTACTTAATCTCTCTTTATTTTCTTTATAAAAATTCCTAGCTTCTTCTCTCCTTGCCTCAATACCATCCTGATAAGACTGCCTCTTTTTCTTTATGAGTTCTTCTCTGTGAGTTTCCCAATATTTCTTACATCTTTCTCTGGCTTTTATTACTTGCTCAGGTCTCTTACTGTAAGATTTCTTGTATTCTCTTCTTTTCTCTAAATCTTTGTAGGGCATTTTAATAAGGAGTTATATCACATAAAGAAAATAGATATTTATATTTATGGATATTATGAATAAAAGTTTCAGTTTCTGATTTTACACCAGCTAAATTTGGTGTATCTTCTAAAGAAGAATAAAACTTTAATGTTGATGCTTCTATTTCATTAATTAAATCAGAAGCATTTAAGGCAGGGCTTGGAATACCAGTTATAGCATTTGGCTGCATCTTATGATATATTCCCATAACTTCTTCAGCCAAGGAATCCTGATAATCACTTAAAATCTCAAGAAAGTCATCCAGATATATATGAATATTCTTCTTTGGAGCTGCCCAGTGAAGATTCTTACATTTAGTCTTCCATCCTTCAAGTCTGTTTATAAAACTTATAAAGAATGAGAAGGTATCTGGAGTCACATCTTTTGGTGACTGACCAGGAGCTGGTATAGGGTCTAAAAGTAAATCTCCTATCATTTCTTCTGCAAATATAAGTATTTTATTTTAAACTTCCAAATAAAATTGTAAGTTTTTAGTGGAGACTGTGGGAGTTGAACCACACTTTTCTGGATTTTCAGTCCAGCACATTTACCACTAATGTTAAGTCTCCATAGATGGAAGCATAGACTCCAGGGTAAGAATCGAACTTACACAAAGTAGTTTTGCGGACTACTGCATTAACCTTTCTGCTACCTGGAGAATCAGGGTGTCTTATTGGAGTTGAACCAACATCATCTTGAGCCACAATCAAGTGCTCTACCATTAAGCTAAAGACACCAGTGGGCAAATAAGGATTTGAACCTTCATTTCCTGAGTATCAGTCAGGGTTCCTAACCAATTAGAAGATATGCCCATTAGCAGGTCCTTAAGGATTTGAACCCTAATCAAGGGTTTTGGAGACCCTTATGCTAACCAATTGCACCAAGAACCCAAGTGGCTGGGGTAGAAGGAATTGAACCTTCATCCACAGATTAACAGTCTGTTGCTTGACCTTCCAGCTATACCCCAGTTTCAACTAAAAAAAACAAATGAGAAATGTGGACTCTTGGGGAATTGAACCCCAACTCTCTGCTTGCAAAGCAGAAGTGCTAACCATTATCACTAAGAGCCCAAAGTAGGGAAGAAAGGGCTCGAACCTTCATCTTCTACATCCCAAATGTAGCCAATTAACCAATTATTGTACTTCCCTATAACAATCATATTGCGGAGAGCAATGTACTTGAAACATATCCCCCTGAGAGAACCTCATGTTTAGCAGACAGAGCCAGCAACCTTACTGGTTTACTCTCCTTTTACATACAATCCACAATGACAAATATCATTCTCTCTATAATCTGAACAAGGACAATGTTTATCTACTGAATTATTGTGACATGGACATTCTCCATTATTCATCTCACATCTCCTAAGAATAGCATTTACAACTTTGTCATTAGGATTTAATTTCCAACCTTTCTTTCTATATATCTCTACCATGCGGAAGAGTGAGGTCCTGCCCCCCATACCCCTTAGAGTACCCTTTGTTTTCAAGACAAAACTGAGTCTCACTCAGTTACTCTTCCATTATGCAGGCTATATGGGATTTGAACCCATCTTCTCCACTGTGACAGAGTGGCATCTTCACCAAGCAGACTCATAGCCTATGGTACTCTCAGTGGGATTTGAACCCAACATTTTTGCCTTGAAAGGGCAACATCCTAACCTTTAGATGATGAGAGTATATAATAGCTGGTATTTCACAACAGCAACTATTTGGGACATTAAAAAAGAAGGTATATAAACACCTTGTTGGGATGTAAGGATTTGAACCCTAACTGACAGAGCCAGAATCTGTAGTGCTGCCATTACACCACATCCCAGGGTACCTACTATTCATATGTAACTATAATGTACACTTTAATTATATATGTCTGGAATCTGTAGGTTGGTTCTTAACCAGTTTGTTGAAGGGGAAAGACTCGAACTTTCATCTACCTGTTTCAAAGACAGGAATGTTTACCGTTACACCACCCTTCAATATAAGAAGGCTTAGGCCTTCTTAGTAGTTTTCTTTGTTACCTTTACAGGCACTTCCTTTACTACCTCAACCACCTTTTCTACCTCTTTGATAATATCTTTCTTAAAGAGATAACCTGCTGCAAACCCAGCAATCACTGAAACAAGGCAGGCAAGTGTAGCCCAGAATGGGAACAGCTTAATAAGTCCAAGTGACCCAACTACTACCACTGCTACAATAGCAAGTGCAATCCATCTTTTTGTATTCATTCTCTCTTTATTTAAATTGTTCTACAAAGATAAGTAAAATTTTTGAATTATGCAACTTTATTTTACATTTTTATACAATTTATCTATAGAAGTTAATACAAATCACTCATTCCTATACCTTTAGCCCCATTATTAAAATTCTTCATATCATCTCTTAAAAGATATGAACCCTTCTTCGGGTCATAAGATATCCTTCCTCTTATTTTCATTTCTCTAGGTCTTTCTGGGATACCTCCTAGGGTTCTTGGTATTGTAGGAAAATCATAAGTATCATGTATATATAAAGCTTTTTCATCTGGGTCCCACATCATCCCAAAATTTGCAAGCATTCCTAAAGGAGCAATTTCATTATTTTCTAAATCTTTTTTTAATACAAACTGACCTGCTCTTCTTTCATCTTTAGTTCTTCCAAATCTCTCTCCTTTCTCACTAACCTGAGTCCATCTATTAGGATTATCCATCACCTTCTTGCCTGCTCTATATAAATACTCTACTTGGGTTTTACTACTAAGATTTGGAAATCTTTTTTTATATTCATCATAGTTCCTTACTATCTTACCTGTATTAGTAGTATCTGCAATAGCCTGAATATATTGGTCCATTTTAGGAGTTGTACCATAAAATTCAGAAGGGGGTTCTCCAGCTTTAGCTTTTTCATATTCTATTTTATCATCCCAAGAAGTTTTAGCTTTTGAATTCATTTTAGGAACTATATTATCCAATCCCAGATAAGCTCTCCAATATTGGTCCTCTTCTCCTTCAGCTTGATTTCCATTAGAATAAAAAACTCTTTCTATTCCCCATCCTCCAGTTGGGTCATGCTTACTATGAACTTCTTTCCTTTTCTCCAAAGTATCCTCTGAATATCCCCCCTCAGTGTCTTTGGTACCATCATATATATGTTTCATATCAGACAAAGAGCCTACTCCTGCTTTCAGAAATAGGCTCATCAAGTCTGACCTTTCTTTCATTGTAAGGTCATTCCACTTCATTTTAACTTTCTTCTTAATTTCTTGTTAAAGACAAATTTAATCCAACTGTATCTTTTCCTACTCTTTAAGTAGTTAGGATTATTCTCATTGTTGTATGCTTCCTCTTCAAAAGATATATCATGGTAAGCCTTATTATAAGGTGGCAATAGTACCTCTAAAAGCCACTCTATAAAATACCATATATAAAAGAAGACATACCCAAGTTCCTTCATCTGTTCTGTATGAATAGACTCATGATTAATAGTTCTTGGAGATACATAAGGTTTAGGTTTTCCCTTCTTCTGTCTTACAAAGAGAGTTCCAAACAGATTAGTTACAGAGAATCCCTTGAAAGGAATAAATCTATTATAAATTATCTTCATTGTGTGTTACTTTATGCCCTTCGGACCTGTTAGATTAAGCCTGATTTAACTAATTGTCCTATAGCTTTGGCAGTCCATTCTACAAGAGGTTCATCATCATAACAATTTAAATATTGTCCATTGAGGAATATCATATGAACTAACTCATGTCTAACAGTATTCTCAATAGTTTCTTTCTCTATTGCTTTACCATTAGGCCACTTAGTTGATATCTCTATAGTTCTCTTAGTTGGTATTATTACCCCACCATTAAAAGCCCCTTCTACCTGGCCTTCTGTCAAAGATGCATGGTCTACAAATTTAATAGACCATGTTTCTCCAAAAAACTTAAAAGTTCTGTTCTTGAATTCCATTTTATCAATCCTCTACTCTTACTTTTGTATATAAAAGTCCCTAAGCCAGAGTTACCCAGCTCACCTTGCTGTTACCAGTAGGTTTATCCTTAAAATTTCAGTATGGCGTTCTTTTATCCCCTTATAGACCTTTTACCCTCAGCCTTTTCTCATACAGATTGGCAGGTCACATACATTATATTTAAGGACAGTTTTTACATAGGGTTATATCCTTCCCACCCTATCCAGTACCAGGCTTTCATTGTTTCCAATAGCAGCTGGCAGAGGTGAAGATTCTGTATTATCTTCAGTAGTTACAAAGGTAAGTAAAAAAACTGACATATCCAAATATATAAATGATTTTTTTTTTCTTTATTTTTTTTTTAATTTTTTAATTTTTTTTTTGATTTATGTAAGTGAGGGATAACCCCCACCAACCTCCCCCAGCCATCAGCCAATGGGGGTTAGTCCCCCTGTATGTTTAATTCTTAAATCATTTAATCATGGACCCAATTTATCGTAACTTGCAGTCTACTGAAACTCTCAAAGAAGAGTGGAAGTCACAACACATCAGCATCATGCCAGTCAGACGCTGTGTTTATGACAAGGTCACTGGGGAGAAAATTCCTGGTAAGTATGAATACCACAAGCATCAGGACGGCACCCAGAAGTATTTTGGAGTATCAGATGACCAGAAGAACTTCTGTGCAGTCTCCAAGGCTCTTGCCAAGGACCTTGAGACCAATGGAACGCCTAATCCAGATAAGGTAGTCATTGTTCAGGAAGTATCTCAGGATGGTGGACAGACTTGGGTGAAATCCCTGATGTATCAGGGAGGAAACCAGGAGGCAACCTTTGTCTTCTAAGAGGGAGGGGACTCTGTCCCCTTTTTCTTTTTTACTTTTAATCCTTTAGCTACAATTGGTTGAGGATTAATTGTTTGATTATTAATTAGTTAGCTACGTCTCAATCCTTGTTCTTGTAGAATGTGGCCCCAGAGATTAGCTTCTAAATTATTTCTAAGAAGAGCTACATAGTCTATTAATATGACTATTTTAACTCTTTCAAAAGAATAAATACTTACTAAATCTTAGAGCAACCCTTAGAACAACTCTACAATTTCTCTGTAGTTTAGTAAGTGTTTTTGCAAAATAAAACCTTTCTGTGTATAGGATAACAGAATAATGGTTATGTAAATATTCTCTTACTGTATTTATATAGCTATGCAGACAGCTGGTTACAATATACTTACCTTTACGTGGTG
>ERZ1026872.87-NODE-87-length-36659-cov-6.773932_pt1 | contig 36659 bp, 53 predicted proteins | sample MGYA00380166_ERZ1026872 | MGnify/ENA primary metagenome ERZ1026872 (study PRJEB33269, sample SAMEA4719802) | human gut metagenome | biome: human-associated habitat; feature: organic feature; material: feces | place: Cameroon | collected 2013-10 ... | reverse complement strand
TGCTTCCCGCAAGCCCTTGCGCCTTCGTCAGGCCACGCCAACATAGGCGCCGTTATCCCAGTGCGCGGCCTTCCCTGTTGGCGCCTTGCTTCCCGCAAACCCTTGCGCATTCGTCAGGCCACGCCAACAGAGGCGCCGTTATCCGAGCGCGCGGTCTTCCCTGTTGGCGCCTTGCTCCCCGCAAGCCCTTGCTTCTTCGTCGGACCACGCCAACATAGGCGCCGTTATCCGGGCGCGCGGGCTTTCCTGTTGGCGCCTTGCTCCCCGCAAGCCCTTGCGCCTTCGTCAGGCCACGCCAACACCGGTGCCGCGCTCTGATTCGGTTCGCGCCCGCCAGCCGGCAAACCCAATAAATTCGGTTTTCGAGCGCGAACCCTGGAATGGGAAGAGGCGGAAATGCAGCCCGGACTCAGGTTCGGTTCGCGCCCGCCGACCGGCAAAGCCAATGAATTCGGTTTCCGAGCGCGAACCCTGGAACGGGAAGAGGCGGAAAAGCAGCCCGGACTCAGGATCGGTTCGCGCCCGCCGGCCCGGAATGTGTGAAGCAAAAAACACAGGAATTCCCATCCGCTTCCTTGAATGAGTGCTAGGACTCTGTTAAAATTAAATACGTTGAACCAAAACCCGCAAGGGTAAGATATACAAGAAAGAAGGGATAGAAATGACGAAAGTAGATATTTTTTCCGGATTCCTGGGAGCCGGAAAGACGACGCTGATTCGGAAGCTGATTGAGGAAGCTTATGGGGATGAGAAAATCGTTCTGATTGAGAACGAATTCGGAGAAATCGGTGTGGACAAGGGATTCCTGAAGAATACCGGAATTCAGATTAACCAGATGAATGCCGGATGCATTTGCTGCACCCTGGTAGGGGATTTCGGAAAGGCACTGAACGAGGTCATCGAGCAGTACCATCCGGATCGGATTCTCATCGAACCGTCCGGCGTGGGCAAACTGTCCGACGTTATCATCGCCGTGCAGGATCTGGAGAATGAAGAGATTCAGCTGAACGGCTTTACCACCGTGGTGGATGCCAAAAAGGCGAAGATGTATCTGAAGAACTTCGGCGAATTTTACGTGAACCAGGTGGAACATGCTAGCTCCATTATCCTGAGCCACGTGCAGGGATTGAGCCAGGAGAAAATCGATCAGGTCATCAGTCTGCTGAGAAAACACAATACCGAGGCATCCATCGTGACCACGGATTGGAAGGAAATCAGCGGCAAGAAGATTCTGGAAACCATGGAACAGAAGAAGACTTTGTCCGCGGAGCTGGATCACCTGAGAGAAGAAGCACATCGGGAACAGGAAGAGCACGAGGCGGAGCACCATCACCATCATGACCATGAGGACCATGACCACGAGTGCGGCTGCGAGCACCACCATGACCACGAGGACCATGATCACGACCATGAAGAACACGGCTGCTGCGGACATCACGAACATCACCACGACCATGACCACGAAGAGCATGAGCATGATCACGATCACGACCATGACCACGAATGCAGCTGCGGTCACCACCATCATCATCACCACGGCCACGATGCGGACGAAGTGTTCGATGAATTCGGTGTTACCACCGCGCACAAATATAGCAGAGAGCAGATTGAGGCGGCACTGGGAGCCATTCAGGATGAAGAGAAGTGCGGACAGGTGCTCCGTTCCAAGGGTATCCTGGAAGGTACCGACGGCAAGTGGTACCAGTTCGATTACGTTCCGGGCGAGCCGGAAGTGCGTGAGGGTGAGCCGGAAGCCACCGGCATGATTTGCGTCATCGGTGTGGGCCTGGCACAGGATCACATCAAAGAGTTGTTTGGATTATAATAGCAGAGGAAAATTATGACAGTAAGATTGGAAGATCGTCAAGCCCGAGAGTTGCCGGTATATCTTTTTACCGGATTCCTGGGCGGCGGTAAAACTACTTTTATTCAAGATACACTGAACAGCCCGGAATTCGATCCGGAGGTGCCGACGTTGTTGTTGGTCTGCGAAGAGGGCGAGGTGGAATACGATATCAGCGCATTCGCAAGTCCGGAAAACGTTTTCGTGGAATACATCGATGACGAGGCGGATTTAACCCGTATGGCATTGCAGAAGCTGGAGAGCAAGTACCGGTTCGACCGGATTTTGGTGGAGTACAACGGCATGTGGATGCTCCAGTCCCTGTTTGCCAGCCTGCCGCCGAACTGGATTGTGGCGCAGGAGATGCTGTTCGTGGACGCCACCACGTTCCTGATGTACAACCAGAACATGCGTCAGCTGTGCTTTGACAAAATGCAGACCGCGGAGCTGGTGGTGTTCAACCGCTGTACCAAGGGCTTTGACAAAATGCCGTTCCACAAGGAGGTGCGGGTGGCGAACCGGAGATCTCAGATTCTCTACGAGTACGGTCCGTACGATGTGGAGCCGGATGATATCGAGGATCCGTTGCCGTTCGACAAGACCCGGTCCAAAATCACCATTTCCGATGATGATTACGCGGAGTGGTACCGGGATATCAACGAGAACGAGGACGATTACGAGGGCAAAACCCTGACCCTGAAGGGCCGCGTGGCCATGGCGGAGGACCTGAGCACGAAGGGGCGTTTCGCCTTCGGCCGTCACGTGATGACCTGCTGCGTGGAGGATATTCAGTTCGCCGGATTGATGTGCATTTACGCCAATGCGGACGATTTCAAAACTGGCGATTGGGTGGAAATCACCGCCAAAGTCCGGGTAGAATACGAGGAAGCCTACGGGGAGAAGGGCCCGGTGCTCTACGCCAAGTCGGTAAAAGCATGTGCGCCGGCGGATCCGGAAGTGGCCACGTTCTAGAAAAACAGGAAAACTGCACCGATTGGCAATCTCCGCTTGACGATGAGATTGCGGACCGGTGCAGTTTTCTATTCCGCTACATGCTATTTGGTTTTATTGGAATTCTTGGAATTTCTTACAAATGCAATTGCCGCAGCTGCCATGAGTGCCGCGCCCACAATGATGAAGAGGTGCGTTCCCATGTCGCCGGTGGATGGAAGCGGGTCCGGATCCTTTGGGGTGAATTCCCAGGTTCCGGTGAACTTCACATTTCCGTCGCCGTCGGCATTTTCCATCGTGGCTTTTTTCGAGTCCTTGTCAAAGCCCTTGAAAGTCCAGGTGCCGCCGTCCACCTTTACCTCGGTTTTGGCCGGCGCGATGGCCTTGATGTCGGTGCCCCGTCCGTAGCCGGCGGAATCCTTCGGAAGCAAAGCCGTCACTTCTTCCGGCAGTTCTTTGTCGGCGGTAATACTTTTGAACTCGTATTGAACCGTAAACTGTTTAAATACCTTCTCAAACACGGCGGTGTACACCGCATCCTCCGTGGCATCTTTGATGACCGGACTCCAGCCTTTGAAAATATAATCGTATTTCTCATCCGATGCTTTAGTGGCGTCCGGCAAGATGATATCTTTAGCGGTGGTGCCCAGCGGGTAGTACGATTCTTTATACACCGTGGATCCGTCTTCATTGGTGAATTTGATGTGTACCAGAGACGGATTTGCGGCGGCAATTAAAGCCACCTCTCCGGAGCCGTCAATGCTGGCATAGCCGGTGTATTCCTTGCGTGCCGCCTTCTCTTGCTCGGTGTACCGAGAATCTGTTTTATCTTCATACCAGCCATCAATCTTCTGCTTGCGAACATCTTCCGGCGCCCCGAGATAGATGGAATTCATGCTGGGAGCGGACGGCAGCACTAATGGTGACATTTTGAGATACACATCGGATCCGGCGGTGTCGGCAATGTTGTTGCACAGGACCGTATCGGTGATCGTCGTTTTTCCGCCACCCGTATTGCTTTCTACAGAAAAGCCGCCGCCGTACTTTTGCGCGGTATTCTCCGTGACGGTGCACCCCTTGATACTTAGATTCGTCCAGGACTCATAGGATGCAATTCCGGCACCGGTTGTCGCCTTGTTCCCTTTGACCATCGTGTTTTCAAGAGAAGCTGCTGCAGGCGATTTCAATGCGACCGCCAGCACGCCGCCGCCTCGCCCCCCTTCGGGGTCGGTGGCGGTGTTGTTCATTATTTGGGCGTCTTTAATATGCAGGCCCGGATTTTTCGTAGCTCCTGCGGCAGGGGTATCGGCGCAAATCGCAGCCGCAAACGCATAGTAATAACCGGATGCAAAGAGACCGGCGCCCTTCTTTGCGTGGTTCTCTTCCACTTTTCCGCCCAGTATTTCGGCGGAGCTTTTGAGCGTTCCGTAACTGCCGCTGTTGGCTATCTCGTCGTAGGATATCGCAACGGCAACGCCGCCCCCCATATTGGTGGCGCGGTTGCTGGAAATGGATCCGCCGTTCATGCGGAAGTACGATCCGCCGGAGACGAATACGCCGCCGCCCATGGCCGTAAAGCATGTGTTGGGAGCCCAATCAACAATGTAATCGGACTCCACGTAGCAATCCCGAATCGTGCCGCTGTCCATGATAAACTGACCGCCGTAGACCACCGCAACACCGCCGCCGTAGCAAACGGAGCCGCCTTTAATGCCGCATTTTTCAATGGTCCCGCCGTACATGTGGAAGGTGCCGCCGGAAACGGTAACGCCGCCGCCGAAGTAGTTGTTTCCTTCTCTTCCCGAAAGAGTCACACCCGAGTACATATTGCAGGTGCCTTCAATATTCAGCATGCCCGGCGCATCGTTGCTCGTGCCCTCGGCGCTGCGGATGTTCAGGACGTTGCCGTCCGTCGAACCCAATGTCAATTCCGCCCCCTTGCTCACGCTGACGGAACCGCCTACACCCATTGTCAGCGTGTGACCGCTTCCAAGAATGGTCGTTTTGTGAGGCGAGGTAATGGAAAAGCCGTTAACCGAAAAATCGGCGGTCAGCTCGATGGTATATTCGCTGTCGGAATCCTTGTTGACCCGAGCAATCGCTTCCTCGAATTCCTTTTGGTTCGATACGCGGATGACGTTGGACTCCGCGGCAGACGCGGATATCGGCACGAAGCAGAATATCGTGATCAGCGTAAGGATAAGGATTGCAGTTCTTTTTTCATTTATACCCCCGGAAGATGCAGCGTTAATTCTCGAAACTTAGATCCACCCGTGACTCTTCAGGATGAACAGCCAGAAGGTGAGAGAAAAGGCGGAAAGCAGGGTGGTGAGCAGCACCGTGCTGATGGTAAGGTCCCCTTTGTGCCCCATGCCCTTTGCCATGACAAAACAGCTGATGGTGGTGGACGAACCGCACATCACCAGTGCCGCCACCAGCAGGTCGTTCCGGAACCCCAGATAAACCCCTAAAGGCAGGAACAGGGCACACAGACCAAACAGCTTGATAAAAGTACTGACCAGCGCGGGACCGGCAGATTGCCGGGCTTTCTCCCACTGAAAGGAAGCACCCATGGCGATGATTCCCAGCGGGGTAGCGCAGCGGCCCACGTAGTCCACGGTGGTATCGCCGATGGTGGGAAGCGGTAGGCGCAGAAGGGACCATGCAAAACCCAAGAGAATGGATAAAATGATAGGATTGGTGAGAATCCCGTGAAGGGTTTTGCGGAGGAGCATCGCATCCAATTTCCCCCGGTCCGGCCGGTACATCTCCAGGATGATCACCGCCGCGATGTTGTAGATGGGCACGGCACCGATGACCATCAAAGGCGCCATCCCCACATTGTGATAGAGGTTTTGGACCACTGCAATGCCCAGAATGGTAGCACTGCTGCGGTAGGATGTCTGAATGAACTCTCCCTGAACGCTCCGGTCCTTCAAAAGATAGGAAACTCCGGTGCAGATCAGGATGCTTGCCAGCGTGACCAGGGCGCAGTACACCACGTAAGCGGTATTCCAGTTTGTCCGATAGTCCGTCCGGTACATGTCGTGAAAGAGCAGCGCCGGAAGGCAAACCCGGAACACCAGCGTGTTGAGTCGCGCGGTAAAAGCATCGTCCATCAGCTGAATTCTCCGGAGAAACATCCCCAGAAGAATCAGAAAAAAGATGGGCACCGTCGCGTTAAGACAAAAAATCAGATTATTCAGCATGCGTTAAAAACTCTAGTCCTTCCATACAAAATGGGCGTCTCCGGCTTCCCCACCGTCAATCAGCAGGTTCTGCCCGGTCATGAAGCGATTCCGTACCCCGACGAAATAGATCCATTCCGCGATTTCCTCCGGCGTCGCCCAGCGCCGAAGCGGCGTCAGCGCCATGATTTGATCCCAAAGCTCCGGATCCTCCATCACCGGCCGGTTCAAATCCGTCAGAACTCCGCCGGGATCGATGCTGTTGCATACCGCCCGAGGCGCCAGCCGAAGCGCTGCGTTCTTCGTATAGGTGAGAAGTCCGCCCTTGCTGGCCGCATACTCCGGAAATTCCGACCCCGTATGAGCGCTGGCGGATCCCACCATCACCACCGCCCGAATCCGCGGGTTAGCGATGGCATATTTTTCCGTAATTCGAATCGTCCCAATCAGGTTGATTTCGATATCCCGTCCGCTGTCCTGAACGCCCGCATTGTTGATGAGAATTTCCGGATGCACATCCTCCGGATAGGCATCCGCATCGCAGATATCCAGAATCTCATGGCGATAATTGGGATGTACGAGGGCAGGGGGCTTCCGGTCGAAACCCACCACCGAGTGACCCCGCTCCAGAAAATATTCCGCCGTGGCCCGACCGATGCCGTCGGACGTGCCGGTAATCAGAATGTCCATGGCAAACTCCTTTTATCCCATTCTCCTAAAAACAATTTACGCGGACTGCGCCGTTTTCCGGCAATACTGCAGGTACGGTTCGCCTACTTTTTCCGCTTCCCACTGCAGGCTCACCCGATAGCCGAGCGGGCTGAACACCACTTCGCACAGCAGTTCCATTGCGGCGCCGGTGAGGGAGCAGAAGAACACCTGCACCGGGGTCCAGCCGAAGAAGTGGTAGGACACCACCAGCGCGAAGGTGAGGTTGTCGATGAACTGCGCAATCATCGTGGAGGTGAAAGAGCGGATGGCGAAATCCCGGTAGCTCGTGTTCCGGAGCCTTTTGCCCAGGAATGAGTTGATGCCGGCATTGCAGATGGAAGACAGGAACATGGCCAGGCTGCTGCCCAGAACCACATACCAGGCCCCGCCGATGGTGGTGTTCAGCGCGTCGTTCACCTGCATGCTGCCGGTGGAATAGTATTCCCCCCACATGCCCGGCGTCATGGTCAGCGCCTTGAAAATCAAGCTGGCACCCAGGTTAATCACCAGAGCCAGAATGGCGATTTTCGCCGCCGCCTTTCCGCCGAAGCGCTTGCACAGCATATCCATGCACAAGAAAGATACCCAGCTCAGTGCGAAACCGCAGTCCAGTGCCAGATACTTAAACGAAAACAGCTCCTTGTTGGCCAGAAGGTTCATCATGATGACGCTGACCACGAAAAGAGATGTTACGAGACTGGGAACGTTGCGAAGAAGGATTCGGTAATCCTCCAGTTCCCCTTTGATCCATTTTTTCATAATAGTACTCCTTTGGTTTTGATTTTTTACAAGCAGGATATCGGACCCGAACTGCTTGATGGGAATGTCTTCCGGCAGAGGCGATCTCCGCCGAAAATACGTACGTTTTATTGTAATCCCAAGGGCGCCGGATTGCAAGGGTAAGAGGATTGAGATATAATAAAAATCTATGAGAAGTTGCTTGTAATCGTTGATATTAAAAGGTTTGAAAGTGATTGCTTTAAAAAGTGTAACGAGAATGTAACATTTGATAAGATTAGTCGCACTTTTCCACAGATTGAGACAACATCGTTCCTAATGCCGACGCTATTTCGTCGTCATTATTTTTTTGCTCGAATAGGTGTGTATAGATTCCTAGTGTGGTTGAAATGTTTGAGTGACCCATGCGCTTTGAAACTATCTCAGGATTCACGCCTAGTGAAATGCATATCGAAGCGTATGTGTGACGCAGTGCGTGAAAAGAGATTGGTTCGAGCCCGATTTTCTTCATGTAGGATTGTAGCCTTGTTATGCATAGAGAAGCATGAAAAGCTTCTCCGTTTTCTTCCTTCAGCAAATAAGGTGAATCAACCCATGCCTTCCCATACTTTAGTTTGCTCTGTATGTGCTGTTTACGAAGTGCTATAACATCATCAACTACCAATTGTGGAAGTATGCATAGCCGTTCACCGGAAGATGTTTTCGTTTCCTTGACGAACACTTCCCTTAAATTGGGTGAATACCTTGCACGCTTAATATAGAACCTTCCATCATCAGGAATTTCATCTTCCATTATTCCTAACACTTCCCCTTTTCGAAGCGATCCGAACAAAGCAAGTTCGAAACAGACTTTATAATCTAGCGGCAGTTCGTCTAGGTGTGAGCAGAAAACAGTAAAATCTTCAGGTGACAATATCTGTACTTCTTTTTTTCTTACGGTAGGAAGGCTTACGTCGTGGCATGGATTCGTTTTAATTAGGTTCCACGTTACAGCAATAGAGCAACAGTTACGAAGAAGGGAGTATGTGAAGCGGATTGTTCTCGGTGAAAGCTCGGAAGATAAATCATCAACCCACATTTGAAGGGTGCGAGGGGAAAGCTTTTCAAGGCGCAACGAACCGATGGTGTTGTCTATGCGGTTGCGCTGATCGTTGTAGGTGTGAATCGTATTTGGGGATTTATTATTGATAACCTGACTCCATACAGCATTACACATGTCGGAAACAGTTCTGCATTGGGCGGATATTCCCGATATTGACTCAACCCATTCATTTATTTGATTGTTTAAATCTCGTTTTGTGGAAGCGTGAAACACTTTTGATTTCTGCTTCCTTTTTCCTACATAGTCGGTGTTAATATCAATCCACACTCTGTACTTATTCTTTTCAAGCTGTTTTATATGCATGACTACTTCCTTTTGTTAATCACAAAATCAATATAATCAGATACGTTTTCCATATCGGACGGAGATAAACTACTGATTTTGTCACATAGAATGTCATAAGGTGTTTTTTCTCTATGTTCATCATCAAATGTTTTTAACTCATTCCAGCCTGTTAAGTAGGAAATAGAACAGTTTAAAACGGAAGCAAATCTCGGAAGCTTGCTTCTCGGTATATCCCCGGTCCCGTTTTCGATTTTGAATATTGAGGCTTTTGATTTATAACCCAACGCCCTTGCCAAGTCTTCCTGCGACATATCCATTGCCAATCTTCTATTTTTTACTCTGTCCCCTATAGTTTCAATACTCATAATGCCACCTCCTAGCGCAATAATAGCATATAGCAAAAAAGTGAACAATAATTTTCAAAAAAATGAAAAAATACGTTGACTTCTGTTAGCCAAAATGATATTATATGACTGTCAAAAGTAGTCAACGGAAAGGAGGTGCTTGATGGTAAATACTGAACTTCTTAATTTGAAAATTAAAGAATCAGGACTTAAGAAAAGCCAGTTGTGCAAAGCGATGGGTATTACCTATCAGACGTTTCGCCTTAAGAGAAACAATGCATCTGCTTTCACGTCACAAGAAGTAAACACGCTGTGCGAATTGCTTAACATTAGAACAATAGCAGAAATGAAGAAAATTTTTTTTAGCCAAACCGGCTAATTTTCTTAGCCAAATCAGCTGAAAAGTAAACGAATGGAGGCTGTGATGTTTGTGAAGGTATCAGAATTCGCGAAAATCATGGGAGTTAGCACGGTATCCGTATACCGACTCATTGAGAGCGATTCAATCCCGTACTACCGCGTTGGGAAGTGTATTCGACTCAACATTGATGATTTTCGGAAAGGAAAGGAAAAAGGTTATGAAGAACTTCAGATTGAAGATTAAGAAGTTTCTCGAAGAGGAAAACGCTGAGGAGTACAACGGCGATACCGTGGGAATGTATATCGGAGGCACAATCGGAACGTTATTGATGGTAGCAGTTATTTTGATGGGAGGTATGTAATGAAAATCCACAAGGAAATGGTATGGCACAAAGGGGAGAACCCTAAGAAGGATGGGAAGTATCTGCTGGCAACGTTCAGTGCCGGAGGGGCGATGACCCATATATCTAGCATTGGCTACACAACGGAATGGGGGTGGAATACCGATGCCTACGACCACGAGTATTCACTAGGTCAGAATCCCGGAAAAGGCACGCACGCATGGGCAGAATTGCCATTCTAAGAGAAAAGCCCATGCCGGAGCATGGACTAATCGAAAGTATAACTTGATTGTAACAGTTTAATTGTATCACACGGAGAACAAAAATGAAATACGAATGTGAAAATTGCGGTGCGTTCTATTCCGATGAGGACGTCACGGAAGAGGGAGAAATGAGAGAGGATTGCTACGGAGTCAGATTCTGGGCAACATTCCATTACTGCCCTTGCTGCGGCGAGGAAGTAATCACGGATGAGGACTACGAAGACACTGAAACCATTGAGGATATCAACAAAGCGCTGTATAGCGAATGGATGAGACAAGCATTTTAGGAAGGAGAAAATCATGGAACTGAAATTTCGAAAACTCAAGGCAGATGAAATCGACTGCCGGGTCCAGCAGATTAAGCCTAACGGCTTAACGCTGCTTTTGTACAAGGATGCACGGTGTGACCAGAACATCCTCGACGAGACCGTCGGGGCGATGAACTGGCAGCGACACCACAACCGGGACAACGCCAACTGCATCGTGTCTATCTGGGACAGCGAAAAGAATCAGTGGGTTGAGAAGGAGGACACCGGAACGGAAAGCCGGACCGAAAAAGAGAAGGGGCTTGCATCCGACAGCTTCAAACGTGCTTGCTTCAACTGGGGCATTGGTCGTGAGCTGTACACGGCGCCGTTCATCTGGATTCCGGCGAAATTCTGCAACATCAAAGACGGCAAGTGCTACGACCGCTTCGAGGTCCGGAACATTGGCTACACCGGCGACAGAATCACGGAGCTGGTAATCTACAACGCCAAGACAAAGGAGGTCTGTTACCGATTGGGTAATCCATCCATCGAACCGAGCGAACCGGAAGAACCAAGCATTGCTAGCGAACGAATCAAGCCCCATGAGGCGAGAGTGATTAAGCGGATGCTTGAAGAGTCCGAATCGGACATTGACAGCTTCCTAGGCTATTACCACGTGGACACGGTCGAGGACATGACCGAGGCTGATTATGTGGATGCCAGCCGGAAACTGAACAAGAAGCTGGAGGGGATGAAGCGATGAAGTCAATCATGCAAGGGTCAAAGCGCTGCCTAATATGCAGAAGTCCCTATGTGGAGAAGCACCACGTGTTCGGAGCAGCCAATCGGCAGAATTCCGAGAAGTACGGATTGACAGTTTGGCTTTGCCACAAGCACCACAATGAGCCGCCGGAAGGAGTACATTTCAACCGGCGGTTCATGGACGAACTGCACGAATGGGGGCAGAAACAGTTTGAAACCTATTATCCGGCGGAAAACTTCACTGCCATATTCGGAAAGAACTATTTGGGGGCTGCCGATGAAGATTAAAGATATCAAGCTAGAGAACTCGTTATGGTCTGCACAACTTACCATAGTGAGCGACGACCGGCAGGAGCTTGAACGAATATTCGAGAACGCCGGAAAGGTGGACCCCGAAAAAGAGTATACGGTGAAAATCGAACCGAGAAGGAAGAAGCGTACATTGGATGCAAACGCTTACATGTGGCAACTTCTGAACAAGCTCGCCGAGAAGGTCCAAAACAGCCCCGTAGAGCTCTACAAATGGTTCGTCCGACAATATGGTCAATATTACGTGATTCCGGTCAGAGCGGATGCGATAAGCGCCTTTTCGGACGTGTGGAGCTGCCACGGGATAGCGTGGTTCTGTGATGATATCGGACCATGTAAGAAGACGCCGGGATACCACAATCTAAGAGCGTTCTACGGCACGAGCGAATACGACACAAAAGCAATGGCACGGCTGATAGATGAGGTCGTGGAAGAGTGCAAAGCTCAAGGCATCGAAACCATAAGCAAGAATGAAATTGATAACTTGATAGGAGGTCAAAAGAATGAATAACGTAGTACTTATCGGAAGGCTCACAAAGGACCCGGAGCTTGCCTACGGCGGTCAGAACAGAGACATTGCAGTTTGCCGCTTCACACTGGCGGTGGACAGACCTACACAGGACAAGGCGGCTGATTTTATTCGAATCGTCGTGTTCCGGAAGCAGGCAGAGACCGCCCACCAGTACCTTGCAAAGGGCAGACAGTGCGCCGTCGAAGGGCGGATTCAGACCGGGTCCTATAAGGACCGGGAAGGAAAGACGGTGTACACAACCGACGTTGTCGCAAACAGAGTGCAGTTCCTTGGTTCGAACGGTTCAGGCGGTCAGCAGAATCAGCAGAGACAGCCGGAATTCGAACCGGTCCCGGATGCATTCGTTAATTGCGATGATGATATCCCATTTTAGGAGGGGGTGAACAATGGCAGAAAGAAGAATGTTTTCTAAGCGAGTAATCGGAAGCGCTAGATTCCTTAAGATGCCAATCTCAACTCAGTGTCTGTACTTCCACCTTGGGCTTAACGCTGACGACGACGGAATCGTGGAAGCGTATACAACAATCAAGCAGATTGGAGCGACGGAAGACGACTTGAAGGTCTTGGTGGCTAAGGGATTCTGCACGGTGCTGAACGAGGACCTTGTGACCTACATCACCGACTGGCGAGAAAATAATAAACTGCGAGCAGACCGGAAGATTGACAGCATCTATAAAGACCTGCTGTTGCAGATGGTGCCGGATGCGGATGTGCAGCAGGCACGCCGTAGGGCAGACCTTAAACCACTTGCAGAAGATGGACGTCCGCTGGACGTCCATGGGACGTCCCATGGACCGCATAGGTTAGGTGAGGTTAGGTTAGATGAGGATAGTATAGATAAGGATAGTTATCACACACACATGGGCGGAAAGCTGAAATGTGGAAAAAATAAGAATGTCTATCTGACTCAAGAGCAACTGGACGAACTGGAGAGGTTGATACCGTCACAAGCGAAAAAGTACATCGACAAGTTCGGATGGTACAAGTCTATCAAGAATATCGAATCCTATGACGATTACGCATGGATACGTGGTTGGATGGACGAAGACAAAGCCATCGCAAAAGAACGCCGGAAGCAGGAAGCGGAACGATGGGATGCCATCGTCGAGGAGGAAGCCAATGGTAAGTAATAACCCGACCTACGGACTGTGGAACGATGGCGAGGACGAAGTAAAAAGCAGCAAGAAGTACGGTGCCAGAGCCCTCGACACGAAGACGGAAGAAGAAGTCCGGGCGAACAGGGTGCACGAATGCATCACCTATCACGCTGACACGGAGCTTCTCAAGACACGGAGCTTCTCAAGAAGGGAATCATCCGAAAGGTGGATGATTAAAACAGTATACGTTATTTCTACATAAAACAAAAAATCGGTTATTTTTCAAGAGTTAACAAGTCCCGCCCTTCATGGGCGGGCAAAGGAGGAAGATGTGATTAAAAGACTGACAAACGAAGACTTGAAAAAGTTGAGTCCGGAAGATAAGGCATTCATGGCAGGCTTTTGCGCTGCTACCGATAGCGCCGCAAACTTGCTGTACAACTTGGATGTGTACAAGGGCAACTTTGACGTTGACGGCGTGGATATCAACCTTGTGAGATTCCTTGAGAATCACGAAGAGGTGAGGGAAGCGCTGGAGGAGAGCTTAGTTTACTGGATGGAAAACGAAAAGATGGAATACTTTACACAAATGATTGACTCGGAGCAGGAATAGCCGTAGAACGGATTTTAAGCCGCCTAGAACGGCTCGAAAGTACAGAGCCGATAAATTATACCAAAGACAGAAAATAAACGAAATAGGAGCAATTATGAACGATAGAGAAAAGTGCCTGAGAGAGGCGTGTGAGATTGTGAACGGAGCACGAAATCAGGCATACGGAAACGTGGAAGATAACTTTGATAGAATCGCTTCCTTGTGGAGCATCTACCTTGACACTGCCGTAACGCCAATTGACGTTGCAATGATGATGGTACTCCTCAAGACGGCAAGAGTAGGAACTGGCGGAGTTAGCCACTACGACAACTACGTGGACGTGGCAGGCTATGCAGCTTGCGCATACGAGATTACAAAGAAATGGAACGGTGAAAGCGATGAGAGCAACAGCGACGACATTGGCAAAGTTGATTAAGACAATGCGGAAGGCGGAAGGCGTAACGCAACCGGAGCTTGCTGAGATGGTGTATTCGGACGTTAGTTCGATTTGCCGCTGGGAGCACGGCGAAAGCATCACGTGGCGCAAATTCATTGAGATTGCTGGGGTACTTGGCTACATGGTGGATATTGAAGTGAAGGGAGGTGCAGAGTAATGTTCATGGATTACGGTTTGATGTGGGGTGAACTGGTGCTTTGGAGGCGAGGGAGTGAGCAAGTATAACAGCAAGAAAACAGTAGTGGACGGTCAGACATTCGATTCGAAGAAGGAAGCAAACCGTTATCAGGAGCTTGTACTGCTGGAAAAGGCGGGAGTGATTAAGAACCTGAGCAGACAAGTTAAGTTTGTGCTTATCCCGTCCCAACGTGACGAGAACGGGAAGTTGATTGAGCGTGAATGTTCCTACAAAGCGGATTTCACGTATGAAGAGGGGATTAAAACCGTCGTGGAGGACGTGAAGGGCTATAGAACTAAAGAATACATTATCAAGCGGAAACTGATGTTATATCAGTACGGAATTAGAATCAGGGAGGTTTAAAAAATGGAAATGGAACCGTACAAGCCGACTCCAGCCAAATGTTTTAAATGCAATCATGGGCATTTACAGCATGATGAAGATAGCGACAATTGGTTTGAATGTGAATTGCTCCAACGTGATGTTCCCCCAAACGGCAAGCCGGAAGATTGCCCGTTAGATAGATAGTTGCATGTCGAGTAGCTTGTTGCGTAATTACTCAAGATTACGCAACAAATTACTCAAGGCTAGTTGATGTATTAGTTGATGTATTAGTTGATGTATTAAGTCAACGAAAGTCAAGGAATTAGTCAAGGGAATGCGTTCAAACCTTGAAATATAAGCGTTTGAAGCGTGCCAGGAAGTTATAATTTAGTTAAAGAATAAGTGTTAGATGAGTGTTAGGAGGATTGCTTATGTGGGTTGATATCGACGACGTGAGAGCGGAATTAGAACGCTCGTATAGAAAATACGAAGAAGAGTTGCGTGGAGAAAAGGATATGAACTACAGGAGAACGCTCTACGGAATATTAGTGGGGTACAGGAAAGTAGAAATAATGCTAGATGAGCTGGAAATGGTTTATAGAGAACGAGAATCGGAATGTGTCAGAGGTTTGAAGGAGGAATAACATGTGTTTGGAATATGTAAATCAGTTATCAGATGAACAGTTGAAAGAAATTTATAAGTTATATCTTAACGATGGCGAAAAGATTTTAGCTTTAAACATTGATAGAGAGGACGATAAAATCACTTTGTGTGGTAAGATTGAGATTTCGTACTTAAATGCCATCCCAGACGAGAAAATCATCATAAACAACGATTATTGTGTGGAGGTTAATATTTATCATCATCGTCATTGCGAAAAGAACACATCAATTTTCAGAAAATACATGTTTGAGACATTCGGCATGAGTTATGCTTTAGATTTCTTATTCAACGACAACTTGGTTATGAGTGAGGAGGAAGAATAGTGAAGAATAGAGAAAAATATAAAAACGAGTTGATTGACGTTATCAAGGTGGACGGTAGGATATGCGGATTCATGAAAAAGCACGAGGTATTCCGGATGATTGGAACGGGCTGGGAAAGTTTCTGCGAAATGGATTGCATTGCTTGTGGCATGGCATTACAGCTTTGGCTTGACGAAGAATACGTTGAACCACAAAAGCCTGAAGTGGACTGGAGCAAGGTTCCGGTTGATACGTTGGTGCGGGTACGGGATAATTACAATACCGGAAACTGTTTGTTGCGATATTTCAAAGAATTCGATGAAACACTTTCGATGCGCCAATATGTGGTATGGGCGGATGGAGCGACAAGCAAAACAGCGGGTAATTGCACCGAAAACTGGATGTACTGCGAATTAGTGGAGGATGATGATGAACAAGAAAGACTGTATTGACGAATTGAAATACATTAGAAAAACGTTATCGACAGGCACGATTTACCAGTATGATGCAATCATTTGGATTATAGACACGCTGACTCGATACTTAGAAGAAGACGAAACACAGAGGGTTGAGCGTGGGGAGACGGTATAGCGAGCTTCCAAACGAGTTTTTCGAGGCTTGCTACTGGATACAGAGTAGGGGTGTACCAATTACGGTTGCGGCGGAATTGGCTGGAATGAACGGCTCAACATTCCACCGCAACTACCCATACTGGGAAGGCTACATTTACGATTCCGACGGAAGGATTATAGGAGAGAAAAATGTTCAGAAAGAAAACGATAAGAAGGACACTTGAACAGCATGTGTTTAAAAACCAGCCTATTAAGACCATGAAGGAGCTTTCGGAGCTCACCATGACAATTGCGCAGAACCACCACATGAAGTTAATGAGCGAAGACGAACTGATTGCGTACAAGGTAAATCGAATTGAAGGGGATGTTATGGATAGAAAACTTATTGACCAGTGGCAAAAAGATTTCCATGAAGTAGTAGAGAGCTTGGATGTTGAAAAATTCAAAACGTTCTACCGGATGTATCAGGATAACGTTTACGGCGGTAGACCAATGCCGAAAAGCGACAAGGTAATCATGGCTAGTATGTGCAAGGTGGCGCTTGAAATCACCACAATTTCGGAAGCAACGAAGAAAAAGGCTGCTGAATGGCTTGAAGCGAACAATTTTTCGAAAGGAATATGGAGATGAGACGTTACAGAATCAGTACAGAAAAGGTCCGGAAGCGATTAGATGGTTCGTTCATCTATTCGTTAGACGACGGAGACGTAACGATTGCCTGCCGTGACAGGGAGGTTGCAATCTTCCAGAAGGGAAATGCGGTCCGGATGCCATTAGGTCAGCTCAAGTGGCTGCTTGAAATGTGCGATGAGCACTACGATAATATCAAGTTTGCGGTGGAAATGTACATGCTGGCGAATCGGGATGAGATAGGAACGATAGAATAGGAGGTATCGGATGACAGAATATGCACAAATTGCGGATGCGAGGCTCCGGAAGTTGGGCGAGGCGGAATGGGAAATTAAATCTTGTATGCAGCGGATAGAAGAACTGGAGAATGTAGCTCAATGTTGTGGGTCTTTGAACATCACAGACAAGGTGCAGAATTCTGTCACCGGTAACAAGATGGAGGAGGCTGTTGTTGAACTACTGGAAGAGCAGGAGCGATTAAGAACAGTTGCTTCTAACTGGGTGCAGCTCAAAAGAGCTATAATATCGGAGCTTGAATCAATCGAGCCAACTTATAGGGACGTCTTGACACGAAGATACATTCTTAAGCAAAGCACAGAAGAGGCGGCGAAAGAGTTAAACTACTCGGAATCGCACACCAAACGTCTCAAAAGGCAAGCGTTGGAATGCCTCGGAAGAGAAATTGCAAATCATGATACCAGATGATACTTTCCTTTATGCTATTATGTATGTGGAACATAAGCAGTCCTTTCTCCAAGACTAAAATGAGGAATAGTCGGGAGCGACCGCCGAAAGGCGGTTGTTTTCTTGCAGGAATTCTCAAAAGTATATGGCAATCCACAGCAATCAGTTGTATAATCACATTGAATATTTCTTTTATAATCGAAAGTGGAAAACAATGAGAAAGAAAATTATTGCGCTGCTTATGGTTGCTATGGTTGCAACGTTAGCCGGATGCGGTTCTTCCGGAACGAAGGAAACAAAGAAGGCGGAAGAAAAAAAACCAACCTATGAATCCGTCTATAAGGAGTACAGCCAGAAGATGAAGGATGCTACACCGGGTCTGATTGAAGAGTACAAGAAAGAGGCTGAGGGCGAATCTGACATGAACAAGCTGGCAAACATCTGTACAAAGAAAACAGAGAAACTGGCAAGCATCTGTACAAAGGGTGGAAAGAGACTTGCTTCAATCCATGTAAAGGAAAAGGATGATGAAGAAAAGTACAATGAGTGGACGAACAAGCTGACTGATGTATATCAGGATGAAGCACAAAAAATAACCGATGCATACCAAGACAGTGTGCTGGGATAGACAGAATTATAGTCGGGGCGTAAAATCGTTCCGGCTATTTCATTAGATGCCGCCGAGAGGCGGTTTTTTTATGCAAAAAATGGAGGGCATATGAATATTGAATATGTCAAAACTGGAAGCGTAAAACCGTATGATAAGAACCCTCGAAGAAATGATGATTCGGTGGAGTTTGTGGCGAATTCAATTAAGGAGTTCGGATTTCAGCAGCCAATTGTTGTTGACAAGGATATGGTTGTAATTGCCGGGCATACAAGACTCAAGGCGGCTAAAAAATTAAAGCTAAAAGAAGTCCCGGTGATAGTAGCTGACAACCTAACAGACGAACAGGCAAAAGCCTATAGGCTTGCAGATAACAAGGTTTCGGAATCGTCTGAATGGGACTTTGAGCTGCTAGACGATGAGCTGAACCAGATTCTTAATATCGACATGGACGATTTCGGATTTGACTTCACGGAAGATGAAGAGCCGGAAGAGCCGGAAGAAAAACACAACGAAAGGGAACGGACCGGGAACGCTTACAACCTATCGGAGTATAACCGGTTCAATGCGGTGGGCGACTACGATATTCCACGGCTGGACCCGGTAGATTACGTCCCAAAGGACTTGATACCGTTCAATTACATGCTTACAAGCAATGAATATGACAGCGGCGTACACTTTTACGTTGATGATTATCAATTCGAACGTATATGGAATTGCCCGGATGAGTACCTAGAGAAGATATCCAAGTTCGACTGCATGTTAACACCGGATTTCAGCTTGTATATGGAAATGCCTATTGCGATGCAGATATGGAACACGTACCGGAGCCGGCTTATTGGTCAGATGGCACAAAGGCGGGGGATAACGGTTATCCCGACGGTCAGTTGGTGCAGGGATAACAGCTATGACTTCTGTTTCGATGGGCTGCCGGAGAGAGCTACACTGTCCATCTCGACCATCGGAATCAAGAAAGAAGATTATAACTTTGGCGTTTGGAAAGATGGAATGGATGAAATGCTGTTGAGATTGCAGCCGAAAAGGCTGTTGGTTTACGGCGGCAAAGTCCCATATGATTATGGCGATACGGAAGTAATTTATTACAAAAATAAGACAACCGAACGAATGAAACAGAAGGGAGATGTGGTATAATATGGGTGGAAGAGGAGCATCGGAAAGCGGCAGATATCCCGGAGGAGGAACATTAAATTGGGACGACATAACAAGCATGGAAGACCTTGTCAGCATGAGAGAGGAGCTACCGAGAGAAGTTGACGAAGTGTTGTCAGTAGGTAAAGACGTACACGATAAATACGGAGAAGATATTGGGAATTTGGGCGCCGCAACGATTAAAGAAGGCAAGGGCGGAGTTCTCGGATTCTTTGGAGGCGATGAAATCGGCGTTAATAAGAAATTTCTGGATTCTAAGAAAATGGATAAAGTCATGGATGAATCAATCAAAGACGGGTTCCATCCGTCTAGGGGAAATAAAACAGGGTTGCAGGCAGTGGCAGCACATGAGTATGGCCACAAGCTGACGGAAGTAGCAGGAAGACGGCACGGAAAGTCACTGGATGCTATGGCAGATGATATTGTTAAAGAAGCACGACAAGCGACCGGTCATAGAGGGGTCGTTAAAATGGCATCCAAAATCAGCAGATATGCAACGGCAAGCAATGCGGAGGCAGTAGCAGAAGCGTTCGCCGATGTTTACTGCAACGGCGGAAGAGCCAAAAGGGAAAGTATCGCCATTGTTAACGCATTGGATAAGCGTTTTGGATTATAAGGAGGTAAGAAATGAAAAAGAACAGCGAAATCACGTATTCGGAGCCGGTAGATTACATTCCTAAGGAATTACGAAAGAAATACAAGCTCGGAGAGTTCGCCGATGAAGAGGACGACGAAGAAGAGAAAAAGAAAAGTAAATAGCAATCTTGAAAGGGACTTCAAAAGAGGTCCCTTTTATAATGCAAAAATAAGAAAGGTAATTAGATAAATGGCAACAACGGAGAATCTAAAACCGCCAACAAGCACGAGCGAAGCAAGGAAAAGAGGCAAAAAAGGCGGTATTAAATCGGGTAAGGTCCGAAAAGAGAAAAAGGCGATGAAAGAGACCGCAGAGATGATTCTAGGGTTAACCCTCAAGGATGGAACAGTAACCGACCTTGAAGACATTCAGAGCATGGCAGCAGCCAACGGGAAGAATATCACGGTTCAGGATGCAATCATCTTGAAGCAGGCGCAGAAGGCGCTGAAAGGTGATATCAGAGCGGCGGAATTCATCCGGGATACCAGCGGAAACAGACCGACCAACGAACAGAGAATGGATGTAGCCGTGGATAACGGATTCATCGAGGCACTGAACGCTGCAGTTGAGGAAGTGGAGCAATGTTCAAATGGCAGCCGCTAAGTCCGAAACAGTTCAACATCTTCTCATGGTGGAACAGCGGTAGCAAGTATTCCGATATGGACGGAATCATTGCGGATGGGTCCATCCGTTCCGGAAAGACCGTAGCGATGGGAACAAGCTTCATCATGTGGGCGATGGAGTCATTCGAGGGGGAGCAGTTCGCCATATGTGGTAAGACATTAGGAGCGCTCAGAAGAAACGTGCTGTCACCAATGCAGAATGTTTTACCGGATATGGGCTATGAAATATCAGAGAGCCGCCTCGAAAACAAGTGGACTATTAGGCACGGCGACAACGTGAACACCTTCTATCTTTTCGGCGGCAAAGACGAAAGCTCTCAGAACCTTATTCAGGGCGTAACGCTTGCGGGGGTCCTATTCGACGAAGTGGCATTGATGCCGGAATCATTCGTGAATCAGGCAACAGCACGTTGTTCCGTAGAAGGTTCGAAATGGTGGTTCAACTGCAACCCGTCAACGCCGTTCCACTGGTTCAAGACGAACTGGATAGACCGGAAGGAAGAAAAGAATCTTTTGTATTTGCACTTTGAATTGGACGACAACCGGAGCCTATCGGAGCATATCAAAGATAGATACCGGAGCATGTATCAAGGCGTGTTCTACAGGCGCTATATCCTCGGTGAGTGGGTAGCAGCGGAGGGCATTATCTATGATATGTTCAGTGAAGACAGGCACGTTACAAAAGAGAAATATAAGCCCGTGGGCGACGTTTACGTGTCGTGCGATTATGGAATACAGAATGCAACAGTTTTCCTTATGTGGGCGAAAATAAAAGGCATATGGACATGTATTCGTGAGTATTGCTATTCCGGGCGGGAAAACCTAAAGCAGAAAACGGATGCAGAATTTGTTCAAGACATGAAGATGTGGCTAGACGGCACGATACCGAAAAGGATTATCGTTGACCCGTCAGCCACTTCTTTTATTGCAGAACTCAGGAAGAATGGTTACACGGTCAAGCGTGGCATGAACGACGTGCTGGACGGCATACGGTACACGTCAACAGCACTTGGAAGAGGAGAACTGATGTTCGTTTCCGATTGCGTGAATACCATTCGAGAGTTCCACTCCTATATGTGGGATTTGAAGTCAGCGGATGCCGGAGAGGATAGACCGCTGAAAGAGCACGACCACTGCATGGATGCGATGAGATATTTCACGTATACAATCATGAGACAAGAAAAAGTTAAAGTTAAGGGATTCAAAGAGGGAATCTAATGCATACCAAAAGACCATACGAATTACCAAAGCCAATCACGGCTGACCCGTCAATTCTGGAGCATATCACGCCTCAGTTGATTGAGGGGTACATCAATAAGCACGAGAGCAAATTCAAGCGCTATGAATACCTTGAAAACCTTTACAAGGGGTTTCACGACGTATATAGACAACCGGAAAAGGAAAACTGGAAGCCCGACAACAGGCTGGCGGTAAACTTCCCTAGGTACATCACAGACACCTTCCTAGGATATGCCTACGGCGTACCGATTAAGTGCACAGCACCGGAAGACTCAGAGAATGAGCGGCTGAAAGAATTCTATCGGGACAACGAAATGAACGACCACGATTCAGAGATGGCGAAAATGTGCTGCATCTATGGGCACGCATGGGAGTTCTTCTATCAGGACGAAGAGACCAATACCAAAGTAGTCGCCTATAATCCGAAAGACCTATTCTGTATTGTCGATGATACAGTACAGCGCCGGGCACTGATGATGATTCAGTACGGGCGGCACACGGTGGACGGCGTGAACAACGGCGTGCTTTACGGCATGGCAGCCACGGCAGACACGCTTTATTACTTTGACAACGGAAAAATCGTTGATAGGAAAGAGAACCCATACGGCTTAATCCCATGTGTCGAGTGGCGACTTAACGAGGAGCGCATCGGACTTTTTGAGGGAGTGGCTGGACTGGTGGAGACGTACAACAGGACACTGGGAGAGAAGGCAAATGATGTTGATGCTTTTGCGGAGGCTTATTTGGCTGTCATCGGGTCAGAGCTTGACGATGAAGACGTGTACCGCATCCGGGACAATAGAATCATTAACCTTTACGGCACGGATAACGCAAGGGATATTCTGGTTCAGTTCATGACCAAACCAACGGCAGACGGCACGCAGGAAAATCTGCTGAACCGACTTGAAAATCTGATTTATCAGATTTCTATGGTGGCGAACATCTCAGATGAACAGTTCGGAAACGCAAGCTCAGGTGTAGCTTTGGCTTACAAGCTGCAGGCAATGAGCAATCTCGCCGTCACCTTTGACCGGAAGATAGAAAAGAGTCTCAGGAAGCGTTTTAAGATATGGTCAAGCCTTTCAACCAACGTGGCTGACAGAGAGGTGTGGCGTGATATCGATATCAAGTTTACCCGGAATCTTCCGAAAAACCTGCAAGAGGAAGCACAGACCGCTTCACAGCTGGAAGGTATCGTGTCGAAGGAAACGCAGCTATCCGTTCTCTCCATCGTTCCGGACGTGAAGAAGGAAATTGAAAAGATGGAAGAGGAAGAAGAGGAGCAGATGCAGCAGTTGAGCATGTATCAGCAGACCATGGGGGCAGTAAATGGCGAAAACAACGCAGGAAATATTTCTAGCACGGACGAAGGAGAATCGGGATTACTGGAGAAGTAGAGAGGACCGGCAGGCGGTTGTAAACGAGCATACGATGAAAAACATCGATGCCGAAATTCAACAGATATACGAGCGGATGGTCCCGGAAATCCAAAAGGAAATCGAATCGTTCTATCAGAGGTACGCCGATAAAGAGGGAATCAGCCTAGCGGAAGCCAAAAAGAGAGTGTCGAAGTTCGATGTAAAGGCTTTTGAGGCAAGGGCGGCGAAAATGGTCAAGGAACGTGATTTCAGCGATGAGGCTAACGAGCTTATGCGGCTGTACAACGCAACCATGCGGATTAATCGGCTGGAGCTTTTAAAAGCGGATATCGGACTGCATATGATAGACGGATTCGACGACCTAGAGAAGCTGACAGGAGAAAAGCTGACCGAGGAAGCCGTGAAGGAATTCGAAAGGCAAGCGGGAATCTTAGGGAATGGCGTGAAAGGTGCATCCGAAAGAGCTAAAAGCCTAGTGGGGCAGTCTTTCATGAATGCAACATTCAGCGAACGCATATGGAGCAATCAGGAAGCCTTAAGAAACAAGCTATCCACGATACTCACAAAGGGCTTGATTGGTGGTAAGAGCTATCAAAGTCTTGCGGCGGAGATTCGGAAGGATTTCAACGTATCGGCAAGGGAAGCAATGAGACTGGTTCGAACTGAAATGGTCCGTGTTCAGACACAGGCTCAGATTGATTCGTACAAGGCGAACGGATGGGAAGAGTTCGAATTCTTATCATACGGCACGGCATCATGTGAGATATGCAACGCCTTGAATAAAAAGCACTTCAAGATATCGGATTTTCAACCGGCAGAGAATGCGCCGCCAATGCATCCGAATTGCAGATGTAGGACGGCGCCGTATGAGGATGAAGAAGAATATCAGAAGTGGTTGGATTCGTTTGGAAATGGTAAGAATGAGGGTATCGGAAGCCCTTCCGGTGGTGGCACACCGATTGGAATTTACAAAGCAGGTAGTTTGGTGCTAGAATCGGTATTAGGAAAACCAATGACACATGAAGAAGCGGATTCCGGTAATTGTAATCCGAACCATAAAGGAATAAAAAACGACCCATACTCTATAAACTGTCAATCTTGTGTTCCGGTGTACGAACTAAGAAGAAGAGGGTACAACGTGGAAGCGTTACCGAGGGGAACACTAGAGCAAGAAGTTCTTGCAGGTGGTGAGTGGAATTTTTGGAAGAATGCAGATGGTACAGCTTGCCGGGAAAGTGATACAATAATGCCGGATAAAAACATGAATCCCGTTGAAATGGCAAACTGGATGAATGATATCATCGGAGAAGGGCAGAGATTTTCATGGAGTTATTTTCATGAGAAGGGTTCCGGTCACATGGTTGTAGTATTCAAGGAAAATGGGAAGTTGAGAATGTACGACCCTCAAACGAACACAATGTTCAAGGGTCGTGATTTTCTTGAAGAACTCCAAGAACACGGCAAATTCAAAAATCGCCTATTTAGACTGGACGATAAATTGCCAATGAGCAATTATGCCGGTGGAATCATGAAGGAGCATAAAAAATGACAGATGCCGAAAGACTAGAAGAGTGGTATAAAAAGCAAGGAATCTTGCAAGAAGTAGAATTTCATTTTACGAATATCTATGAAAATTACTATATGCTTTATACCGTAGAGCCAAAGCTTTATGGAAGACCGATAATATACAAGGTTGATGGGAATAACTTTATATATGTTCATGGAGACGAATATAAGCACGCAATATGGGTACATGCAGGTTGCCCGGAACCAATCAAGCCGGAAGATGTACCAGAGTTCTTAAGATAGTCTTTTAACCGCTTTTAAATGTAAACTCAATAAATTATATCTATGAATGAAAATCGCTCATTATAGGGCGATTTTTTATATACCCTTTTTCGGGTACGTCCAAGCATTCACGACATTAAACTGTATGGAATATCAAGCATTGCGATGTAAAACACATGGAGGAAATTATGGCAGAAGAAATGAACAATCAGAACACAAACGCAAACACTGGACAGAATACCGAGCCGAACACTCAGACCGAGCCGAAAGGCGGAGCGGAGCCGGAAAAGAAGTATTCGGATGCGGACCTTGATAAAATCATCGGTCAAAAATACGCAAAATGGAGCGAAAAGACCGATAAAGCTATCGAGGATGCCAAAGCGGAGGCGGTCAAGCTGGCGAAAATGAACGCAGAGCAAAAAGCCGCCTATGAATCAGAGCAGAAGGACCTCAGAATTGCGGAAATGGAAGCACAGCTGCAGAAAATCGCACTGGGAAAGGTTGCCGGGGAAATTCTCAAGGAACAGGGCATGGATGCTACACAGGACATTCTGGACATGGTCGTAGGCACCACCGCAGAGGACACAAAAACACAGGTGGAAGCGTTCGTGAAGCTGGTCAATGCACAGGTTGAAATCCGGGAAAGACAGAGAGCGACAGGTACCACGCCGAAATCTTACACCGGAGCGGAACCACTGAGCGAAATTGAACAGCGGATTGCAAAGTACAGGAAGTAAAAGGAGTAATTTATGGCAGGTGAAAACAATAATCAGGCAGTAAGACGTTATACCAAGGAGTTTAAGGACCTTATGCAGGCGGTATTCCAGAGCAGAGCGTTCTTTGGAGACTTTTTCGGTGGCGGAATCGAGGCGCTGGACGGAATTCAGGAGAATCAGACCGCATTCAGCGTTAAGACTTCCGACATTCCGGTAGCGGTAGGCACTTACAGCACCGAGGAGAACACCGCATTCGGAACTGGAACGGGAAAGTCTAACAGATTCGGCAACAGAACCGAGATTATCTATACCAATGCGGATGTTCCTTACAGCTGGGGCTGGAGCTTCCACGAAGGAATCGACCGGAACACGGTTAACAACGACTTCAACACGGCGGTGGCTGACCGTCTTGAGCTGCAGGCACAGGCAAAGACAAATCAGTTTAACACTCATCACGGTAAGTTCATTTCCGATAGCGCCGCTGAAACAATCGAGGCGGCAGCTCTCACCGAGGAGGAAGTTGTAAAGGCATTCAACGCCCTTGCAAAGTACTTTGTGAACATTGGGGCGGTTGGTACCAAGGTAGCAAAGGTTACGCCGGATGTATGGAACATCATTGTTGATTCCAAGCTCATGACCACCGCAAAGGGTAGTTCCGTGAACGTGGATAACAACACCGTGAACACTTTCAAGGGTTTTCAGCTCGAAGTGATTCCGGATGCAATGTTCCAGAAGAACGAGTGCATTTACGCTTATATCACCGGCATCGGTAAGGCGTTCACCGGCATTCAGACGGCTAGAACCATCGAATCCGAGGATTTCGACGGCGTGGCATTGCAGGGAGCCGGTAAAGCGGGTGAGTACATTCTCCCGTCAAACAAGAAGGCAGTTGCAAAGGTAACAGTTACGGCAGCATAGGAGGTAAGTAATGGGTTATGTGGTTATTCATCGGTTCGCAGACACGCAGGATGTGACCGAAACGAAAAACGGTTCAATTCCGTACATTTACGAAATCGGTGACGAGTTTCCACGAGCTGGAAAGCGTGTAAATAAGGGCAGAATTGAAGAGCTGGCGGGTTCGAAAAACAAGCCGGGTTTTCCGCTGATTGAGTACACCGAGGAGTGCAACACAAAGACCGTGAAAGGCAAAAGGACGAAATAGTCGGAAAGGCACGACATGGAAGATTTACTAGAATTGCTCAATATGCAGGATGCTGGAGACGAACAGAGGAAGAAGCTGCAAACCATTATGGATATTACGAGCGACAGACTGAAAGTGAAGCTGGGCACTGATGAGGTGCCCGGTCAGCTGTCGTACATCGTTACGGAGGTATCCATTATTCGATTTAACCGGATTGGTTCAGAGGGACTTTCCTCCCATACCGTCGAGGGCGAATCACTCAATTTCAGCGGTGACGACTTCACGCCATACGAAAACGACATCCAAGCGTGGATTGATGAGAACAAAGGCACGTCGAGAAGAGGGAGGATTCGGTTTTTATGAGATTTGGTACACAGGTGTACTTTCGCATCGAAAAGTCAGATTACAACACTCAGACGGGCGATTACGACCGTCTGAAGGTGTTCGAGGTGCCTAGAAGAGCTTCCGTAAACCAAACCGAAACCGCAATGATTCGGATGGTATACGACAGCATACCGCAAGAATCCTTGACGGTCCGGCTGCAAAACAAGTACGAGGAGCCATTTGATTATATTCGAATCGGCGAAAAGCTCTACAAGGTGGACAAGAAAATCGACTTGTATACAAAACAAGCGTTTATTGTTTCGGAGGTACAGCATGGGCGCTGATATTAAATGGGAAGGTCTCGACAAGCTTCAGGACAACTTAGAGAAAGCCGTTACACTGGACGACATTAAACGAGTTGTGCGACACCAAGAAAAAACCTTGCTGGAGACAGCGCAAGAACACGCTGTCAGGAAGTCAGCGGGCGGTGAATTTTACGGTGGTTATACCGGAATTGAGCGGTCCAAGGGTGGAATTTATGACGACCTTAAAACCGACCTTTATTTGGAAGGTTTAGCGGTTGGAATTCAGTCGCTTAAGGACTATTCAGCTTGCGTTGAGTACGGAACAAGGCGGCAGCCACCGGAGCCGTTCATGGAACCGACGGCACGAGAAGCAGGAGAGAAATTTGTGAGAGATTTGAGGAAGTTGTTTAAATGATGGATGCACAGCAGAGCCTTTTTACAGGCTTGAAATTGAAAATTGAAGCACTCGGTTTAAGCGTGTATGACGGCGGTATGCCTTCTGAGGATGCGCCATACCCTTTTGTTTATCTCGCAGATAACACGATGCGGGATACGATGGTAAAGGGGTATGGAATCGGCACGGTATCGCAGAACATCCACGTTTGGCAGAACGATTCGAAGAAGAGAGGCACGCTCTCACGGATTGCTGCCGAGGTGATGGATGTTTGCCGGGAGTTCGAGGATTACGGCGGCACGGGCTACACATTGCGGAGCTTGAGTCAGAAAATCATCGCCGATAACAGCACGGCGGAACCGTTAATGCACGCAATCATCGAGGCGGAATATTACTACAGCTAAAGAAGGAGAAGAATTATGGCAACAGCGATTGCAGGAAAGAAAATTATTTATCTCTATCGACTTCTTGAGGATGCATCGAAGGAAGCAGCAAAGCAGATTGCTTTTGTAACCGAGAACGGCAGAACGAAGTCGAAGGATGCGGATTCTACAGCAACGAAGGACGGCACTATTCGAACCCCGGCAACAGCGGAGGTGGAAATCACTTGCACTTCCATTCTTGCTAAGGGTGACACCATGCTGGACAAGCTGGAATCTGCATTGGATAACGACAAATTGATTGAAGTATGGGAAGCAAACATGGATGAACCAATTGAAAGTAAGACAAACCAGTACAAAGGCACTTACTTTCAGGGGTATCTCACCGAGATTGAGAGAACAGCCAACGCCGAGGATATGGTCGAGGTATCTCTCACCTTTGGTATCAACGGAGCGGGCGCAAAGGGCAACGTTACCGTAACAGACACGCAGGCAGACATGGCTTCCTATGTATTCAAAGACACTACAGTAGGAGCATAAGTTTTAAGCGGGCGGGGGACGATTGTTCCCCGCTTTTGGTATATGGAGGATTAATATGTACGATATCGAAATCAACGGCACATCATACCCGGTTAAGTTTGGAATGCATTTCATCAGTGAGATTAATAAGAGAGTCACAGTTTCCATGGATGCATGGGGCGGAAAAGAAGAGAATGTTGGACTGAATTATTATATCGCAAAGCTGATGGATGGAGACCTTGAGGCATTGCAGCAGATTCTTTTTGTGGCGAACAAAACGGAGACTCCAAAACTCAATATTTCCATGCTGAACAACTGGTTCGAGGATGAAAACACTGATATTGATGCGATTTTCAAGCAGGTGACCGATTTTTTATCGGAAGCGAACTGTACGAAGAGAGCGTACAAAGCCATCAAGATAGCGGTGGAAGAGCAGAACCAGAACTAAAGTCGTCTATGACCTTTGAAAAGCTGATAGACAAAATCACGGAAGACTGCTTCCGGTTTTTTGGTTTCCGGAGCTTTGATGAAGTGGACCGGTTGACGTTCCCGGAATATGAGCTGTTATGTAAGGCTCACAAGCTGAGCACGGTGGATAAAGATATGTGGGTACACAAACTCGCCTATCTGAACTTCATGGCAAAGGCAAGCCGGAAAGCGGGAAAGACACGGACCAAACCGGTATATGAAACGTTCGACAAGTTCTACGACTACAAAAAGGAGCTTGAAAAGATAGAGCGGGAATATAACACGGAGCGGAACGAAAGATTCCTTGCTATCAGCAGAAAAATGAAAGAAGAAAGGAGGGAAGAATGAGCAATGCAGACTATATTGTAACCGCCGTCCTAATGGCTAAAGATAGGAACTTTCAAAGCACTTTTGAAGCGGCAAACAAGACAACGCAGACCCTCGGAGGCAAGATTAAGAGCGGTCTCGGATTCGGAGCACTCGCCGGAATCGGCGCAAAGGCGGTTGGCGTTGTGGGAAGCGGTCTCAAAAGTCTTGTGTCAGAGCTGGATAATACGAACAGTGCATGGACGTCTTTTTCATCTAATATGGCGATGTCAGGAATGGGAAGCAAGGCAATCGCAAAAACAAAAAAGGACTTGCAAGACTATGCCGGCTTGACCGTGTACACATCAAAAGACATGGCGGCAACCTATGCGCAGCTATACGCAGTTAACAAGAAAACATCGACAAGCCTAGTTAAAGGGTTTGGTAACGTTGCGGCGGCGGCACAAGACCCGCAACAGGCGATGAAAACTTTATCCATGCAGGCAACGCAGATGGCAGCAAAACCAAAAGTTCAGTGGGAAGATTTCAAACTGATTCTTGAGCAGACCCCTGCCGGAATGTCAAAGGTTGCGAAAGCAATGGGCATGACAACAACAGAGCTTGTCAAGAATGTTCAAGACGGCAAAGTCAAGACAGAAGACTTCTTCAAGGCGATGGAAAAGTTGTCGGAGGATAGCGACCTTTCTAAGATGGCACAAAGCTATAAGACGATAGGACAAGCGGCAGACGGCTTGACAGCTACACTGTCAAAGGGACTGGCGCCGGCATGGCAGGTAATTTCCGATGTTGCCATTGGTGGAATCACAAAGTTGATGGGCGTTGTAGATAAAGGCATTGGAGGACTATCAAAAATCTTCAAAGGGACCGGAAAACAACTACAAAAAACAGCCGGAGCCTTTGAAGGGTTCGCCGGTACCCTTAGCCGGAACAAAGGCTTTATGGATGTGCTTAAATTGACGGCTAAAGCCACGGCGGCGGCTCTCAATGCCCTTCTAAAGGTCATCGAGAAGGTGTCTAACGGGCTGAGCAAACTGACAAAGATAGCGCCGTGGCTTCCAAAGATTGCTATGGGATTCGGCGCAATCAGTGCCGTCATGAAAAAGACAACCGGCAAGGGACTTTTAAGGACCATGGGTGATCCACTTGTTAAGAAGCTGACCACAACAGTCAAGGGCTTGAACATCTTCAAGCGGAGCGCAAAGAAAGCCACGGAAGAAGTGGGCGAAACGCTGGCAGAAGGTGCAGCCGGAATGTCCAACACAGGAAAGGCGGCATCCTCGACAGGTGAGACGGTCAAAACGGCAGGAAGTACGCTAATGCAATCTGCAAAGGCGTTCCTTGTGTTCGGTTTGGCAATCCTCACAGTAGCCGCAGGTTTTTGGGTACTGGCACAGGCGGCGGCAACGGTGGCTAACGGAGGACCGGCAACAATCGCCGTGTTCTTTGGCATGATAGCAGCCATCGGAGCTTTAGCGCTTATTTTCTCCACCTTGGGAGAGGGGTTAAATGCAGCCATTCCGGGAATGGTCGCTTTTGGCGCTACAGTAGCACTTGTCGGTCTCGGTCTTGCGCTTGTCGGTGTGGCTGTGTACTTAGTATGCACCGGCATTGTTAAGCTCTCAGGTGCACTTCCGGCGATTGCCAAAAATGGAGCATCGGCAGGAATCGGACTTGTCGCTTTAGCCGGCGGAATGCTGGCGGTTGCTTTAGCGGCAGCGGCGGTGGGGATCGTGCTTGTGGCTCTCGGGTCCGTGGCTGGCATTGCAGCCATGGGAATCGGTGTTTTGCTGGCGGCGGGTATTGCCGTAGCGGTTGTCATGCTCATGTTTGCGGGGGCATTGAAACTTGTCAAAACGCAGGTATCGGGCATCGCCACACAGGCAAAAAAAGCTGCATCGAGCCTGAAACAGATGGTTACAAGCGTAAACATTGTCAAGGCTGGATTGGGCGCACTTAAGAGCCTCGCATCCGGTGTAATGTCTGCACTTAAAAGTGCTTTCAGTTCGGGTGCATCCGGGGCAAAAACGGCGGCGGCTTCCATTGGTAAAAACTTCCGGTCTGGAATTTCAAGCGGGATGAGGGGCGGAGTAAGCGCCGCAAGAAGTGGAATGCACGCAATCAATAGCGCAATGTCGGGAGAAGCCGGGAAGGCTCATACCGTAGGCGTTAACATCGGCAGGGGACTTGCTAATGGTATTCGTGCCGAAATTCCGGCAATCAGAGCGGCGGCTGCTGCTGCTTCAAGTGCTGCAACCGTGAAGATGCGGAAGGTGACGAAGGAGCACTCACCGTCAAGGGTAACCCGAAAGATTGGTGCATACCTATCAGAGGGTCTTGTTATCGGTATGGAATCAAAGAAGCATGATATCAGCCGAATGTCTGCAAAGCTGGCGAACATGGCTACACTGAGTCCTAGCAGAATGGCATTTGCCGGAGATTATAGCTTGAATGATACATGGGACTATACCAGTACCGCCAACTACGAAATCACGGTAGTGTCCGAGCTTGACGGAAAGGTGGTGTCAAAGCAACTTGCGCCTACTATGCAGCAGGAACAGAACCGATTGACCACCAGAGCAAACAGAAGGAGAGGTATCAGATAGTGTACGTATTCCGAGACACAACGGAGGTAGGGACTTTATTGTCTCTACCTTCCGAGGCGGTAATGATTAACGGAGAATACATCGAAGATGAGAATTCATCGCTTTACATCGAAGGTTACCGCACATTATACACAAAAGGCAGGGAAAGCCTTAAAAAGGACCTTAAAACAGAAGAAATCGGCAGCAGGAACGGAACGAAAATAAAAACGACACGATACCCGGAGAGGGAAATTGTCGTTGGGTTTCAGCTTGTCGCAGAAGATAACGAATCCTTCCGGAATGCCTTCAATAAATTGAATGGGATTCTTGATAGAGAAGAGAGTCAGTTCATCTTCCACGACGAGGAAGATATGTTTTTCGTCGGTACGCCTTATTTTGAGGCGGACATCGAAGAGGGACGGAACGCCGTAAAAGGAGAGTGGACAATCTACTGTCAGGACCCGTTCAAATATTCGGTTGATGAATATGAAGCGGAATCTTTCACGGACACCGACGGAAACACAACCATGATGGTTGAGTATGGCGGAACGGTCCCGGCACATCCGACTTTTAAGGCAAGTTTTTACACGACTAAACCAGAAGTTGACGAAACCAACGCAGAAGATACCAGTTATCAAGGGAATGAGGATGAAAAGCTGGGCGAACTGGGTAATTGCGGTTACGTTGCGTTCTTTGATAGCAACGAACACATTTTACAGTTTGGAGATCCGGATATTTCCATCGAAAAGCCGGCAGAAACGCAGCCTATTAGGGTATCGCAGGAGTTCACACAGGCGGGCAACTTTGGTAGCGCTATTCAGCAGCTATGGAAGCCGAATCAGAGCGGAACCGGATATACCGGCGCACCTATCGAAGGCGGATTCTATGAGGCATACGGCGCAAACTCAACGCCATCCGGGGAAACAAGCGGCGCCATTATCGGCTATAAGTGGGATGCCAAAAAGAAAACATGGGTTTCAAACCCGGTGTCTGACAGTTCGGGAAGCTCACCGAGCGTTAAATACAAGATGTATTACAAAGCGACCGGAAGAACCGCTAGTTCGGTAAAGCTCACGGTGGATATTACCGCCGTCGTTGGTTCAGTCAGCGGTAAAGTCAAAAAGAACTGGAAGAAGGCAAAGCTTCAAGCGGTAATCACTGTCGCAGGAAAGAGCCACACCAAGACAATCAAGGCAGGTGGCAAGGCGTGGGGCAAGGGGTCTCACAAAGTGCCATACACGTTCACAGTGTCGGATATTCAAGCCGGGACCATTGACCTATCCTGCAAGGTGGAAGTGAAGGAATCCGGAGCGAAAGGGTCAGCCGGAAAGCTGAGTTCTCGGAGCGGAAACACAATCACAATCCCAACGTATACCGACAAGACCCCGACAAACTACTTCTTGAAAGCAAGTTATGGAAGCGTAACACAGAGCGGATGGCACGGGGCAACAATCACAAGGGAATTGCCGCCGGATGAGAACGGAACCAGCGGCGCAGAATTCTACAGCATCGATGCATCGGTAAAGTTTTCCATTGGGACAAGTGCAAACGATGTTACACAATGCGGAATGCTTGAAGTTATGGCGCTGAATAAAAGCAATGACATAGTAGCAGGTATCCGAGCGTATAAGTCAAGTCGGGGCAAGAATGCGACTATTCAGTATGTATGGCAGAATGAAGTTGTCGACAAAACGACCACCTTCAACGCAGATAACAAGAATAGCAATCTTACGGTTAAGATTGAGGGCGGATGGTACAGGATAGCCTACAAGTTCGGGAATGCTACGAGCGAATTCTACCCGTTCCCAGCTATTTACAATTTCGAGGACACGGACGTTACAAAGGTTGTTATTGCCGCCTACCAGTGGAAGGCACAACCGCCGATGGATTGGTTAGGCGTTAGGAATCTATCGTTTTACGGGCGACCAAAGACGAGCGAAAGCACGACAGAAATTCCATTCCAGAACGGCGACATCCTGACGGCAGACGGAAAGACCGCCACGGTAACCATGCTGAGGCACGGAAGCGACGAAGGCGTAAAGCGCCCGGACCTTGGAGCGCTGGGGAACGACTGGGAAACGCTAGTTTTAACGCCCGGAACGAATTCAGTTCACACGTCCTATTCGGCGTGGGCGGGGCAGCAGCCATACATTAGACGTTGCCGTGCCGATGAAGCTTATGGCAGAGATTATTATCAGCAGCTTGATTCAGACACTCCATACGATAGCGGAATCGAATATTATAATTCGTCGAAGGAGAGAGTATACCCGACCGAGGAGGAGTATAACGCAAGCCCGACAAGATACTATCAGTTCATGGATGCGGGCACGAATCCGACCGTATACTGCAATTCAAGCGGCACGGTGTACAGCACGCAGCCTACATACGAACAGTGGGCGGCGAATCCGTCGGAGTATTATGTGAGCGAATCAACAGCGCCAAAGTTCTCAATGACCTATAGAGAGGTATTCATATGATTTTATATTTTGCGGATAAAAACTTTAGAATTCTCGGAACGGCTTCAACCAGTTTGTCGGGGGGCTATGTTATCACCGACGACACGAAGAAGGAGGAAGTGGAAACAGGAATTGCAACGCTCGATTGTACCGTCGCCTATACCGACGACACGAGAGCAGACATTGAAAGTTGGTGCCGGGCAGGTAATTACGTATTAGCCTACTACGGCAAAGACGATTCAGCGGATGTGGATATCGTCAATCTCTTTATGATTACAACCACGGAGCTGTCTGTATTGGACCATACCATCAAGTTCGAATCGGAGGATTCCGGGCTGGACCTGCTGAATAACCTTGCTAAGGAATACACCGGAACGGAGCAGATGAGCGCAGCGGATTACATCAATAAATTTATTGAGAAAACAGGTTTTCGGCTCAGAAACAACAACGTTTCGGCGCTTCCGAAAAAGCTTGAATGGACTAGCACCGATACGGTAACAAAGAGGCTTGCAGACATTGCGGAAAAGTTCGAGATTGAATTTACCTACGGATTCAGCGTTAAGGGCTTGACCGTGGCGGATAGATGGGTTGATATCGCAGATGAAACAGGGAAAGACACAAAAATCAATCTTTACATCAACAAAGAAGTGAACAACATCACTGTGAAGAATACCATCGAGAACCTAGCGACGGCACTTTACGCCACCGGAAAGGATAATTTAACGCTTATCGGCTTCACGATTCCGGAGGAGGATAAAACAAAGTATCAGATTGACCCGGACGGAAATTTGGTAGCCCTCGAAGCGCTGAAAAAGTGGGCAAGAGTGGACTATTCGAGTAAAGATTCTTTCAGCGGTAATTTGTACCAGAAATTCGAATCCTCGGACACTGCTTCGCAGGCAGACCTTTACAAATTGGCAAAAGAAAAGCTTGATTCCATTTCTGATATTGAGACCAACTACGAAGTGGACATTGCAGACCTGCCGCCGGGAGTCGGGATTGGTGACCGTGTAAACATCGTGGACGATGCCGGGAACACGTACATTTCCGGTCGAATCCTTGAGCTTGAAACATCTGTCACCGACGGAACGAAGAAAGCTACACTGGGCGAGTATGTAATCAAGGATAGCGGCATTTCGGAGCTTGTGGAGAGTTTGGCAAGCAGTTTTGCTAATCTGTCAAAGGTCCGGGAGCTGTACACATGGATTGCTTACGCCGATACTATCGACGGTGACGGCTTCTCATTTTCCCCGGAAGGGAAAGAGTACCTTGGTACCGCCGTTAATCAGCTGACGGAGGAAGCAGGAACGGACCCGGCAGTGTATAAGTGGGTCAAGACCAAAGGCGAACAGGGAGAAAAGGGGCAAACCGGAGCGCCGGGCGAAAAAGGAGACCCCGGAGAAGATGGATACAGCCCAACGGTAGACCTTAGCACAGGCGAATCAGGAAGCACGGTGATAACTGTGACCAATAAAACCGGACCGTCAAGCACGGAGCTTAAGGACCAAGCAGCCCGGAACGATGCTAATGATGCCCGCAATTATGCAGATAATTACATCAATTACGACGAAACCGGAACGATGATAGCAGCGGAAGCCGTAAAACCAATAGAAGCCACGAAAAACAACGTACTCCTTACGGACAAAGCTGTACAGATTCGAGACGGTCAAAAAGTGCTTGCCTCTTACGGGGAGACCATTGACATTGGCGGGGAAAGCGAACAGCATGTAACAATCGCAAAAGACAAAATGGCGGTAAACGCCGGACCAGAAAGCTTATTCAGCGTTGACAGCTTCAAAAGCGGAACGGAAATAATCAGCACTTGGATTAATACAGATAAGCTCACGCCGACCGAAGATATCTACCCAGAAATATCAGGCAGCATTGCATTTTCGGTAGAATATATAAATGACACGATAGACCAAGACGGCAGTTATAGCGATTCGTATAATTACAGCTTCTATAATAAGGGCGCTAAGCGAGTATGGTTTGAGCTTGAAGGCGGAGAAACCATAACGATTAATAAGGCTGTTAGTGGTAATAGCCTCCATTACGAAGAATTTAGTAATAGTGGTAATGAGTACTATAACGGCTTCGAACTTGCTACAAACGAAAAAATTACGAGAA